>Ga0207701_10000378_pt1 | contig 45328 bp, 34 predicted proteins | sample KBSSwiSSwithPhiX_FD_184294 | JGI IMG/M metagenome (GOLD analysis project Ga0207701, IMG submission 184294) | Switchgrass rhizosphere bulk soil microbial communities from Kellogg Biological Station, Michigan, USA, with PhiX - S5 (SPAdes) (version 2) | ecosystem: Environmental > Terrestrial >... | reverse complement strand
CTCGGCGATGCGCTCGGCGCTCAGGCGGGTCGCGGTCGGGCCGGGCATCTCGCCGGCGAGGGCGCCCATGCGGGTCGTGCGGCCGGCCTCGAGGTCGGCGAGCGTCGTCGGCGCCTCGATCTGGCGCAGCCAGGTCGGCTCGCCGAGCGACTCGCGCTCGCGCTTCTTGAGGTGGCGCATGACGAAGAACAGGAAGGCGAGGAGGCCGAGGCCGACCGCGCCGTACTTGGCGTAGCCCATGATGTCGCCGGCCGGACCGGCCGCGGGGGCGGCCGCCGCGGGCTTGGCGAAGGCGACCTGGCTGACGTTGAGCACGTCGCCCCGCTTGGCGTCGATGCCGGCGGCGGCGGAGACGGCGTTCTTGATCTGGGCGACCTGGGCGGCCGGGACCGACTTGTCGACGACGAGGCCGACGCTCAGGCGGTTGACCTGGCCCGGCGCGACCTTCGTGCGCTGGACGGTCTTGTCGACGCCGAAGTCCGTCTGGGTCGACTTGCGCTGGTAGTTCGAGTTGCCGCCGGCCGAGCCGGACGTCGCGTAGGAGGGCAGGTTGCTCGCGCTGCCGGTCGTGCCGCCGGACGCGCCGCCGGTGCCGCGCAGCTTCTCGGACTCGTCCGTCGTCTTGAGCGGGACGCCCTTCTTGGCGTAGGTCAGCTTGTCGAGCGACGTCTCGTCGACGTTGAGGTCGCTCGAGACCTGGACGCGGGCCTTGTCGGCGCCGAGCGTCTGGACGAGCATCGCGTCGAGGCTGCCCTGGAGCTGGGTGTTGTAGCGCGCCTGGGCGGTGAGCTTGTTGACGCCGCCGCCGCTCCCTCCGCCGCTGTCCGAGTTCGGCCAGAGCAGCGTGCCGCTCGCGTCGGTGATCGAGACGCTCGCGGGCTTGAGGCCCTTGACGGAGGAGGACACGAGCGACGCGATGCCGCGGACGGCGGACGGATCGAGGCTCGTCGCCGAGCCGCTGAGCAGGACCGCCGCCGTGGCCGGCGTCTGGTCCTGGGAGAAGAGCTGGTCCTCGGGCAGCACGAGCGAGACCTGGGCGCCGGAGACGCCCTGGATCTGGCCGATGGTCGAGGCGATCTGGCCCTCGAGCGCGCGCTGGTAGGTGACCTTCTGCTGGAAGTCGGAGGCGCCGAGCTTCTGCTTGTCGAAGAGCTCGAAGCCGGGCTGACCCTTGCCGGGGAGGCCCTTCTCGGCGAGCGCGATGCGCGCCTGCGCGACCTGGCCCTTGACGACCGCGAGGCCGGTGCCGTTGTTCTCGATCTGGTAGCTGACGCCGCCCGAGTCGAGCGCGGCGGTGATCTTGCCGGTCTCGGCGGGATCGAGGCCGGTGAGCATCGTCGTGTAGCTCGGCGCCGAGGCGACCTTGAACATGACGAGCATGACCGCCAGCACCGCGAGCGCGGACGCGGCCATGACGACCTTGCCCTTGGTGGTGGTGTTGGCGAGGAGGGAACGGAATGGCATGGGGAACCGGTGTCAGGTAGAGGGGGCTAGACCGACGTACGGAAGACTTCCTGCAGGGCCTCGACGCCCTTCGTGCGGATCTGGGAGGCGAGCTGCATCGCAAGGCGGGCGCGCTCGATCGTCATCACCGTCGACGAGGGATCGGTCGCCTGGCCGGTCGCGAGCTGCTGCGACGCGGTCGAGGCGTCGTGCTGGAGCGAGTCGAGCTGGCCGATCTGCTTGGCGAGCATGCCGCCGAAGCCGGAGCCCGATGCTGCGCCGGCGGCACCGGCGGACCCCGCGTCGTCGACGCCGCCGACGGAGCCGACGGACCAGTCGGTGCCCTTGACGGCGAATGTGGGATCGATCGGCATCAGCGGAGGAGGTCCAGGGTCTTGGTGAACATCTGCTTGCTCGTCTGCATGGCGGTGACGTTCGCCTCGTAGGAGCGCGACGCACCGATGAGATCGACCATCTCGGTCACCGGGTTCACGTTCGGCAGCGTGACGTAGCCCTGCGCGTCGGCGTCAGGGTGGGAGGGGTCGTAGACGCGCCGAAGCGGGCTCTGGTCCTCGACGATCCCGGCCACCCGCTGCAGCTCCTGGTCACGGCAGCATTCGTTCTATCAGTTTCAGACGATGATGAAGCGCGGCAGAACGCGGAGTTGCTGCGAAGCATCCTGTTCGAGAGCCCGTTGGACAAGAAATACTACCCGATGAAAAAGGAGATGGCCGGACTGTACAATCCCATCGTGTCGATCCTCGATAGAGACGCAGCGGAATTCAACCGGCACCTGATGGCTCGATGTGAGTGGCGCGCCGAGATGTTCAACCAGGATACGGAGGGTGAAAAGCCACCGGTGGTCGATTGGCCCGCACTAGGACTCGTGTGCTTCGCCCTTGACCGTGGACTCGAGGTCACGACGCGTCATGTGTATGTTCCGCTGAGCATCCTCGAAGCGTCGGGCAAGATCCGAGCGCATTAGCCGGGACATTGGACGATCGAGCAGCGTCAGTCGAACTGATAGGCGAAGTCGCCTCCCGAAACGGCCAGCCGTACTCCGCCAATCGGTGTGCCCGCCATGGTGCGCATCAGGAACTCCCGGCTGATCGCCGGCAAAACCGTGTTGGTGAGAATGGCGTCGATCATACGCCCGCCGCTCTCGACCTCTGTACATCGGCTCACGATCAACTTAACGGCCTCCTCGTCATAATTGAACGGAATGCGGTGATGCTCGCCCACACGCTTGGCAATCCGCCCCAGTTGCAGCCGGACGATGTTGGCCATCATCTCGTCGCCTAAGGGATAGTACGGAATGACCACCAGGCGACCGAGCAGCGCCGCCGGGAACTTCTTGAGCAACGGCTCCCGCAGTCCCTTCGCGATCCCCTCCGGCTCCGGCAGCAGCTCCGGGTCCTTGCACATGTTCATGATCAACTCGGTCCCGACGTTGGACGTGAGCAGGATGATGGTGTTCTTGAAATCAATGCGACGCCCTTCACCGTCCTCCATCCATCCCTTGTCGAAGACCTGGAAGAACAATTCGTGGACGTCGGAGTGCGCCTTTTCGACCTCGTCCAGCAGCACCACGCTGTACGGCCGCCGCCGGACGGCTTCGGTCAGCACGCCCCCCTCGCCATAGCCAACGTACCCAGGAGGTGACCCCTTGAGCGTCGAAACGGTGTGCGCCTCCTGGAACTCGCTCATGTTGATCGTGATGACGTTCTGTTCACCGCCGTACAGCCCCTCAGCGAGCGTGAGCGCCGTCTCCGTCTTTCCAACGCCCGACGGTCCGCACAACATGAACACGCCGATCGGCTTGTTCGGGTTGTCCAGCTTTGCACGCGAGGTCTGGATGCGCTTCGCGATCATCTCCAGCGCGTGACGCTGGCCGATGACGCGCTGATTGAGCGTGTCAGCCAGGTTCAGGACCGCCTCGATCTCGTTCTTGACCATGCGTCCGACCGGAACGCCGGTCCAATCCTGAACGACGGATGCCACCGCCTGCTCATCGACGCTCGGCAGAATAAGCGGCGACTCTCCTTGCAGTTCCGCGAGCCGCGCCTGCAGGACCGACAGTTCGTTGAGCAATGCCTGACGTTCTTCCGGCCCTGCCGGTTGAACGAGCGGCGCCGCCGCTGTCGCCTGCTGCGTGGTGGCTGCCTGTTCGAGCGCGCTGCCCGTACCTTCGATCTTCTCGGCGCCCTTGCGAAGGGCCGCTCGAATCGAGAGCACGCGATCGACAACCTCTTTTTCGGCTTGCCAGCGCGCTTCCAATTCCTGGCGCCGGCGTTGCTCGACGGCGAGTTTCTCTTCGGCGTTCTTCCTCCGCTCGCTGGCATTGACGCCAACGGCTTCTTCACGGCCGATGATCTCGAGCTCGGTTTCGAGCGCTTCGATCGCGCGGCGGCAGTCCTCGAGTTGCGGCGGCACCGCGTGCTGGCTGATCGCAACGCGTGCGCACGCAGTGTCGATCAGGCTCACGGCCTTGTCTGGAAGCTGGCGCGCCGGGATATAGCGATGCGACAGACGCACCGCTGCCTCGAGGGCCTCGTCCAGAACCTGCACGCGATGATGCTTCTCGAGCACAGACGCAACACCGCGAACCATGAGGATCGCTTTGTCCTCGGTCGGCTCTTCGACCTGCACGACCTGGAAGCGTCTCGTCAGCGCCGGGTCCTTCTCGATGTGCTTCTTGTACTCCGCCCACGTGGTCGCCGCGATCGTGCGCAACGTGCCACGCGCCAGCGCTGGCTTCAGCAGGTTCGCCGCATCGCCGGTGCCCGCAGCGCCTCCCGCGCCGATGAGCGTGTGCGCCTCGTCCACGAAGAGGATGATCGGCTTGGGCGACGCCTGGACTTCGTCGATCACCTGGCGCAGGCGATTCTCGAACTCCCCCTTCATGCTGGCGCCGGCCTGCAGCAGCCCGATATCGAGCGTATAGAGCGACACGTTCTGGAGCGGTGGCGGGACGTCGCCACGCACCAGGCGCACGGCGAAGCCTTCGACCACCGCCGTCTTTCCCACGCCGGCCTCGCCCGTCAGGATCGGGTTGTTCTGGCGTCGGCGCATCAGGATGTCGACGATCTGGCGAATCTCTTCGTCGCGGCCGCTCACCGGATCGATCTGCCCTTTACGCGCGCGTTCCGTGAGGTCAGTGGCGAAGCGCTTCAGCGCCTCCTGCTTGCCCATCTGCGCCGGCGCCATCGCGCCGCTCGCGTCGCCGGGCGCCGCGCTCGTCGTGCCATCGGCGGCCGCCAGTTGATCCTCGGGCGAGCCATTGACGATGCGCCCTAAGTCCTCGGTCAGCTTGTCGGCACTCAACTTCTCGAATTGCCGCGAGATCGCGATCAGTGCATTACGCAGCGAGGGCGTTTTCAGCATCCCGATGACTAGATGCCCGGTCCGCACGCGGCTATCGCCGAACATCAACGTCGCATAGACCCAGCCGCGCTCGACCGCGTTCTCGACGTGAGGCGACAAATCGGAAATGGAGGTCGCGCCGCGCGGCAGGCGATCGAGCGCATCGGTGACATCCTTGGCCAGCCGCGACGAGTCGAGCTCGAAGTGGCGGACGATGCGATGAAGGTCGGAGTCTGGGGTCTGGAGAATCTGCTGCATCCAGTGCACCAGCTCGACGTACGGATTGCCACGCAGCTTGCAGAAGACGGTCGCGCCCTCGATGGCTTTGTAGGCGAGGCTATTGAGCTTGCCGAAGAGCGCGGTACGACTGATTTCACTCATGATGCTGATACTCCGGATCGACCGATGGACGCTTCCGCGTCCAGGCACAAATCATCCGCATCGAGATCCGAGCGACGCGAACCCAACCACGTAGTCCATCCCAACCGGCCTTCACCGCCAGGTGGGGCTTGACCACCCTTCAGCTGCAGGCGCGGCACCTCGTCACGACGCAGGACCAGGTGCAGATCCCAATCGAGCTCGAACCCGAGATAGAGCCGCACCCAGTCCACCATCTCCGCCAGCGGCTCCTTCCCGGGAAGGAAGCTCGCGTACTCGGCAAAGCCGAGCGGACCGAGCCGGACCCGGAACTTCGACTGGCGATCCCAGACGCTCTCACCGAGCACCGCCCCGGAGCCGAGCACCGCGTCCTCGCGTCCAAGGCACGTGCGCTCGGACGGCGCCAGCTCCAGCCAGTGACCGACGAACTCTTCGATCGCCACGGGCACGTCGAAGAACTGCCGGAGAATTGCCGCGAGTCCTTCGGCGTTGCGAACACTGCGCACCAGTGTTCCCACGTGGAAGAACTTCGCTTCATCCGGCACGCCATCGCGATGGCGGAGCGACGTCGGCGATGCGCCAAGAAACGCGCCGACGTAGACGGCGAAGCGGTCGCTCTCCGGCCGATCCAGGTTGACGTGCGGCTGCGCCTGCGCCCACGCCTGATAGAAAAACGACAGAAATCGATGATGAAAGACATCGAGAAACCGGCTGAGCGTCGGATCGCCGGCATTTCGGAGCCGCTCTCGCGCGTACTCAGTGATGTGCAGCGGCAGCGGACCATTCGGTCCGAGCAGGCCGAACAGCCGCACCTGCAGGCGAGGCGGCCGTGCCTGCACGTCACACGCGGCAAGCGGCGCCGGCGCGAACGACAGGTCGGGATCCTGCCCGAGTCTGACCGGTTCATCGATGGGGCGGAGGGCACGACCGAGGCGCGGTTTGTCGTCGTAGAAACATTCCAGCCGCCGCAGCACCTGATAGAAATCGTAGTGATAAGGTGCCGCCGCCAACGACGAGAGAAACTCTAGAGCGTTGGTCTCGCGCCCCATTGTGGCACCCACCGGTTGATCTCACCCCGCCCCTCCGATCGAAGGACCGTTTCGGTAAACGCGTTCAGTGAGACGTGTTTCGCGAAATAGCGATCGAGCACCGAGCCCAGGAGAAACGCACTGGCCCCTTCGAACGCGAGCTCGTCGACCGAGACATCAATCTCGAGCCCCCGCCCGAACGCAAGCGGACCCGGCTCGCGCAGCCTCCGGACCACCCGCGCGATCTTCACGGATCGAATGCCATCGACCTGCCGGCGCATCCCTTCCTCCGCCGGCGTCGCGTAGAGCTGCAGGAGCTCGCGCAACGCAGTCGCGCCTTCCGCCGCCGTCGAATTCACGAGCGACATGTAGTTCAGCGACAAATGGCTGATCGCCCGCCACGCCGCGGCCCCATCAGCCAGCGGCGCGTACGGTCGGCTGGGGCCGCTGATGACCCGGATACTGGTGACCGGCGCGGCGATGTCGAGCGAACAGTCGCTCTTGCCGACACCCATCGGCATTTGCAGCACCAGGTCACGATTCGTGCACAGCGCTTCGACCGACACCTGCCGCAAATCACCGCTGAACGGCGCATGAGACGGATCCACGAGCGAGAGAAAGACTTCGCTTCCGATATAGCTGGATCGAGGTCCGCGCCTCTTCTGGGTTGATGAGGGCAGCCGCGGTTCGCGACGCACGGTGTAGTACGCGGGATGACCGTGACGGCGCCGGGAACTGTATGACTCGTAGAACGGCAGGAACTGCTGCTCGCTGTCGGACCCGATTCCATGACCAGTTGCGGCAGTCACCTGGTAAATCTCGAAATCGAGCGGCCTCGTGCGATCGGGCACCACGTGGTACTCGTGCGCGCCATCGCTCACGTTGATGCGATCGACCCGCTTGGGAAACAGATTGATCGCCGGCGTGCAGAACAGCGCGAAGTTGGTGGCATCGACGACGCGTTCGAGCGAGGTGTCGCCGCGCCCGAGCAGCACCACCAGTTCGATCTCATCTGCCCCCGTACGCGCCACTGCGGGCGCCAGGCCTGAGATTTCGAGAAAGCGATAGCGCTGCGGGAACGAGAAGTACTCCTGCAGCAGCCGATACCCCTGAAACGATCGCTCCGTGACCGGCAGCAGCGCCTGCGAATCGGCAAAACCGACATGCCTGACGCTCCTGGAGGGGAGGAACTCATACGGGCTCGCCGGCCCCTTACCCGATAGCACCAGCACCCCGAGCGTCGACGCCAGGCTCAGCTCACACAGCTTGTTCGCCACGTCGTCGCGGCCGGAGACGTAGAACACCAGCCGGTCGAGTGCGATCTGCGCGAACTTGAGTCCGGCGGTGCTCTTGAGGCGAATGCGAACGCCGCCTTTGATGCGCTGAGCGACAGAAAGCCGATTGAGCGGAAGATCGGACGCGAACGTGAAGTAGCTCGCCGCTGCAATTTCAATCGGCCAGAGCGTCACGTCCTGCGCCGTCCGGAACTCGCATGCGGTGGCGTCCTCGCCCGCGGCGATTCCCAGCATCGTGCTGCCGCGCGCGACGGTCTTGAGACCGGAAGCCAGGCTCGGATCGCCGGTGTCCGGCCGCAGCTGTGCGACCAGCATCGAGGGCGTCGGCGCCAGGTAGTGGGGGTGAACAATCTCCAGCAGCGCCTGCGTGAATCGAGGGAACTCCGCGTCGAGCTTCAGTTGCACGCGCGAAGCGAGGAACGCCACACCCTCAATCAGTCGCTCGACGTACGGATCGGCCACTTCCAGGCCGTTCATGCCGAGGCGCGCCGCAATCTTGGGGAACTGCTCCGCGAACTCGGCGCCCATCTCGCGCAGGTGCTGCAGCTCGAGGTTGTAGTACTGGAGCAGTCGCGGATCCATCAGACGGCTCGTGAGGGCAGCAGATCCGACATCTCGACCTTCCCCGTCTCGAGGTCGATTTCCGTCCGAACGAGCAGCTCGAGCGGGACGGGCTGAGCCCAGAGCTGGCCGTGGATTTCCACGCCGATGACGTTGTGATGATCGAGCGCGCTCGCCTCGAGGATCGCGCGCACCTCCAGCGTGGCAGGGAGGATGCGCGGCTCGAACTCGACGATCGCGTCGCGGATCGCGGCTTCCAGTTCGTGCACGTCGATGGAATTGGCCGCCCGGCCTGACAGCGCCGGGAGCCCGTAGTTGATCACCGAGCGGCGCGCGTGCGGAGCGTTCGCAAGGTCGACACCCGATTCGAGGCGCGTCGTGTTGAAAAGCCACGCCAGATCGCGCAGCACCGCCTGGCGCAGCCGGCTCTTCGACATCACACGGTTTTCGCGCGGCTCCTGCGTACGTTCGGGCTCCTCGTCGGTGAGCCGATCGAGGAGGGCGGGCTGCAGCCGTTCCTGTGGTGTCAGCTCAGGCATTCCCGCCTTCCGCAGGCGCAGTTGCGCCATCGCCCAGGACGATGCTCCGCACGTCCATGATCGGATGCTCGCCGTTGTCCGTCGTCAGGATGCGTTGTCCGATGCCAGAGAACACGTCGGGAGCGTCCTCTCGCCAGATCGTCTTGCGTGCCAGCGCCAGTACGGCCTCGTCGGCGGTCTCAGAGCCGGGATAACGTGTCGGGATGACGCCGACGGCTTCGCCGCCATTCGCAAACTCGAAGTGCGCCGGCATCCACACGACGTCACGCAAATCCACTGGCGCCTCGATATCGATTCGCGCCAGGCGTTCAAATGGCACCCAGTAGTAGCGGCCGTTGATCACCGCCTCGCAGACCGGCCCGAGCCGCATGTCTGCGTCAGCAATCCATTCGAACGGCTGATTGTCGAGCGAACCGGTCGTCGTCGGCGCGGACTCGAACGCACGCGCGCGAAGCGACTGGGCCTCGGCCGGGCGCGACCGCCCGTGCACGAGCATCGACTCAATGAGGAGCGCAAGCCATTCTTCCGGCTGTCCGAACACCACGGGCGACATCTTTCCGGCGAAGACATCGGCGCGGAGCGCCTCGCACTTGATCGCCTCGCGGTACATCTGCGCCATGGCGAGCGTCTTGGCGTCGAGATCGGCGGCGACATTGAGCTGCGTCAGCGCCCGCTCCCACTGACCCAGAACGGAAAGCAACTGAAACAGGAACACGCGAAGATCGGCGCGCGCCGGCTGCTGTTTGATCTGATCCTGAAGCTGGCGCAAGGCGGCCTGCAGATCGCCGTCGCGCACGGCTTGTTCGGCGGCTTCGAGAGACATGTACGCTACTCCTCGCTTGTGTTCGGTGCTTCAGCACCCAGATCCGCCACCCCGCACCGCCCGTCTTTGAGAAGGATTCGTCGTTCCCGACAGTACCAACACAAGCGAGTTCGAGAGTTAATCCACTCCTCGTCTGGCGGCGCCGACGAGGTCAGACCCCCGCGTGCGCGTCGGTTTCGAATTCGACTTTCCCGCCGCCAGTGCCCCCCGTCTTCCCCTGCGGGGTGTAGACAACTTTGAGCTTGGAGAACCCGATGTCCACGTGCTCCATCAGTTCGTCACCGCTCGATTCCGCTTTGAGCGAGTTGATCTTGGCATTCGTGAGCTCAATCCTGAAGTACTCGAGCGGCGTATCGCCGGCCTTGCGCACGGTGAGCGACACCTGCGGGATGACCTTGTTCTGGCGTAGATAGCTCATGAGGGTGGGCGAGCTTTGATCCACGCGCTTGACGACGTGCAGTTCGTCGATGGTGGCACGGCCCTTGGCCTGACCGGTCAAAGGCTGGCGCTGAGCCTCCATGCCCCACGACCAGGTCAGAATGTCGATCTCACCCTTGTGTTCGGTGTCGCCGGCATCGCCAGTGACACCTTGCACCTTCAGGAACATGTCGGCGATAGCCACAATGCACGTCCAGGATGTCGTGACGGGGTCAGACCCCTTCACATGTGAAAACGTGTGAAGGGGTCTGACCCCCGGTGGTTCGCTCTAACTCCCCTTGAGCGAGGGCAGTTTCGAAACCAGCCGCAGCGATACCGTCAAGCCTTCCAGCTGATAGTGCGGACGGAGGAAGAACTTCGACGAGTAGTAGCCCGGGTTCCCCTCGACTTCCTCGACGACGACTTCCGCTGCCGCCAGCGGCTTGCGCGCCTTGGTCGTCTCCGACGAGTTCGCGGGATCGCCGTCGACGTAGTTCATGATCCAGTCGTTCAGCCAGCGATGCATGTCGTTGCGCTCCTTGAAGGAGCCGATCTTGTCGCGCACGATGCACTTCAAATAATGCGCAAAGCGGCAACACGCGAACATGTATGGCAGGCGTGCCGCCAGGTTGGCATTGGCGGTCGCATCGGGATCGTCGTACTCGGCGGGTTTCTGCAGCGACTGCGCGCCGATGAACGCCGCGAAATCGGAGTTCTTGCGGTGCACGAGCGGCATGAACCCGTTCTTGGCGAGCTCGGCCTCGCGCCGGTCGCTGATCGCGATCTCAGTGGGGCACTTCATGTCCACGCCGCCATCGTCGGTCGGGAACGTATGCACCGGCAGTCCTTCGACCGCGCCGCCTGACTCGATGCCGCGAATGCGCGAGCACCAGCCGAACATCTTGAACGAGCGCGTGATGTTGGTCGCCATTGCATACGCCGAGTTCGCCCACGTGTAGCGGGTGTGATCGGCAGCGCCGGTGTCTTCTTCGAAGTCGAACTCCTCGACCGGATCGGTTTTCGCACCATACGGCAGTCTGGCCAGGAAGCGCGGCATCGCCAGGCCGATATAGCGCGAGTCCTCCGATTCACGCAGCGACCGCCAGGCCGCGTACTCGGGCGTCGTGAAGATCTTCGTCAGGTCACGCGGGTTGGCGAGTTCCTGCCACGACCCCATCTGCATGACGGTTGGACTCGCGCCGGCAATGAACGGACAGTGCGCGGCAGCCGATGTCCTGGCGATCTCCCCCAGCAGCTCAACATCAGGAGCGCTCTGATCGAAGTGGTAGTCACCTACCAGGCAGCCGAAGGGCTCGCCACCGAATTGGCCGTACTCGGCTTCGTATACGCTCTTGAAGATCGGGCTCTGGTCCCACGCCGTGCCCTTGTAGCGCTTGAGTGTCTTCCCAAGATCCAGCTTGGTGATGTTCATCACCCGGATCTTGAGCTGTTCGTCGGTCTCGGTGTTGTTGACGAGATAGTGCAGACCGCGCCAGGCACCCTCGAGCTTCTGGAAATCCTCGTGGTGCAGGATCTGGTTGATCTGCTCCGTCAGCTTCTTATCGAGCTGCGCGATGATCGCCTCGATCGACTTGACGACGTCGGTGCTGATGAGGGACGTCTGCGACAGTGCCTGCTCGGCCAGCGTGCGCACTGCGCGCTCGACCGCTTCTTTCGCCTCGTCGCTCTTCGGCTTGAATTCTTTCTTCAGCAGAGAATCGAAATCGGTGACTTCGAGCGCGCCAGCACCCGATTGCACATCCTGCTGGGTTTTTGGATCAGCCATGCCTGTTCTCCGCTTAGGAAATCGTTTACGAGGCGGGTTCTTCGTTCTTCGTCGACGCGAGCGTCTTGAGCAGCGCCGGATCCTGCAGGAGCTTCGCGACCAGTTCCTCGGCCCCGGTCTTGCCATCCATGTAGGTGATCAGGTTCGAGAGCTGCTGTCGCGCTTCGAGCAGCTTGTTGAGCGCATCGACCTTGCGGGCGACGGCTGCCGGCGAGAAGTCGTCCATGCTCTCGAAGGTGAGCTCGACGTTCAGGTTGCCGTCACCGGTGAGCGTGTTGGGCACTGCGAATGCCACACGTGGCTTCATCGCCTTCATCCGGCTGTCGAAGTTGTCGACGTCGATCTCGAGGAACTTGCGGTCGGCAACCGGAGGCAGCGGCTCTGCTGGCTTCCCCGACAGATCGGCCAACACGCCCATGACGAACGGAAGCTGAATCTTCTTCTCAGAACCATACAGCTCCACGTCATACTCGATCTGCACGCGCGGGGCGCGGTTCCTGGCGATGAATTTCTGACTGCTAGCCTTAGCCACGGTACACCTCCTGGCACACGAGTCGAACTCGTTACGAATCCTTCAGGCCGCCCGCGGACCGCGCCTGTGGAAGCGCATCGGGTGCGACGTCGGCCAACACTTCGAGAAAATCCTTCGACACCAGACGCTTCGCGCGATCGAGAAACAGCGGGATCGGACTTGACGGCTCGTTCCGCCGGAAGAACTCAGCGGCCGCCTCGAGCGCCCTTATGGCATCCTCGCGCGACTTGATGGCGCCAACGGCGATTACGGCTCCCGACCCTGTCTTCTCAGCTCCGGCGGCTCCCTCGTCCGGGTTGGCGTCGCTGGCCGCCTCAGGATGAATGGTGAGCCTCGTCCGAAGCACGAACTCTGCCTTCTTCAAGAGCGATGAGAGCGGCTCGAAGTTTGGTGCCGCCTCCACTCCCCCTTCACGACGCATGGTCTGGTCAACGGTGTTCAGAGCTGCCAAGGCGTTCGTCATTGACTCTTTCAGAGTCATGAGCTCACCGAGAGGAGTGGCGTTGAAGGCAGCGGCAATCTGTTCTTCTTCAGGCGCCGACTCTCCCTCCCTGGGCTTCAGTTGACCAACGGCGATATCGAGATCCCGAAGGCTGAAGCGGCCGTGCTGCCGACTGGAGACAAGCGGCGCCCGGCGCAATCCCTCCACCACTGCCACGGGATCCGCAAGGCAATTCAACGCGCTCTGACGAAAGAAGGCATCCTCGTCCACCTGCGGATAGACTTGAGGCCAGTATGCCTCCAGCCATGATGAAGCGACAGCGACCGTCTCGTTGAATGCCAAAATACCGCTGGTCCTCAGCAATGCCGACCCGAGATAGGCCAGTAAACGGAGATCCTTGCTCGTGGCCAACGCCTCCAGCGAGCGTTGCCTGATTTCGCCCCAGTCGGGTGGCCGGTTCTTCCTTTTGATCTCTTTCCCGTCCCGGTCCCTTTCTATATCGAGCGTGGCTTGACCAAATAACTCGTAAGCGTCGAACGCGGCCAGCGTGTCAGTATCCTCGAGACTCTTGCCGCACGGCTCGGCTTCGGATATCGGTTGAAGAAGATCGAGTCCATCCCACGCTGCGCTCACGCGCACCCCCTGGCCGCGAACACGACCGCCCCGTCACTCAGTAAAACGACCGGCATCATCGCTACGAACGCTTTTTTGGAAACTGGAAGCGAGTGTCGGATTCTATCGGCTTCTCTGCAAAGGCGAAAGCCCCAAATATGCCCGCCCTTGGCGTCAAACAAAGGCCTCCACGACAAGCGCGGTGACGTTATCCGGCCCACCGGTCTCGAGGGCCGCCTCGATGAGAGACTGCACCGCCCGTTGAATGTCCTCGTGCGCCAGCCACTTCTCCAGTTGCTCATGCGAGACGGTCCGGCTCAGGCCATCGGAACACAGCAGGAATCTGTCGCCGCGATGGACGCGATCGCGGAAGATGTCGAGTTCCAGCGTCTCTTCCCCGCCGACTGCTCGCGTAATCGCGTTGGCATCGGCCCCGTTCCCGTCACCGTCGGCGGCGACGCTATGGTCGCGCGTCACTTGTTCGAGCCGTCCATCCCGCCAGCGATACGCGCGACTGTCACCCGCCCACAACACCGCATATCGCGTCCCGCGCGCCAGCAGCGCCACGACGGTGCTGCCGCTCTGCACCGCGTTCACCGGACGATTCGCGGCGCGCACCAGATGATCGTTCACCTCGCTCACACGCCGTCTGGCATCATCGACCAGATCTTCGAAGCTTGAATCGGGCACCATGTCGGCGAGCGCATCGCAGACCATGCGGCTTGCGACTTCACCATCGCTGTGCCCTCCAAGTCCGTCAGCGACCGCCCAGATCCCGACGTCGGTTCGCTCGAGGAACGAATCCTGGTTGATCTGGCGAACCCGTCCGACGTCGCTCGCCGCGGCAGACCGGAAGCGAGGCGGCGCGAGGTCCTCCACCAGCCGTTCGGTCGGCTGCGCCGGCGTTTCGATGTGCCCGGGGATGGAATGCCACTGTCGATCGGACCACGAGCCGTCGAGCAGCGCCGCAAATGAATCGGGATGAGGCAGGCCCCTGACGAGAAGCGCGGAGGGCTGAACGATGGCCGAACCCTCCGTCCACCAGAGCGCGAGCGGGTCGTACAGCGCCGTCAAACGCTCTGACATCAACTGCGTGAACGTTTCATTGAGATCGGCCGTCGATCCGATCGGAATCTGCCAGCCCTCTGCTCCATCATCGAGGATTGGCGATGAGGCCGAGTCGAGGACCACGTTCGGAGCCACACTGTCGATGGCGGCGCCAAGCCGGATCAGTTGCTCGTCGAAACTCTCGAAATCGATGTGCTCCGACTCGAGCGTCTCGATCACGAGGCGTTCAGCGCCGTCGAAAAATGGCTGCGCGCGAACGACCGCCGTCAGCAACTGCGGCGTCTCCGGAGGCAATTCGGCCACGAGCGTCAGAGGGAAATAGCGCCCGACGCGATCGACGCTCGGTACCATGACTCCGATAACGGGCGCAGGACCACATATGCCTTTGGCGCACGCGAAGCGCCAGACCGGGCTCGTGAGGTAGACGTCGAGCCAGCGGTCACCGAGAGACGTGCGGCTGGCGGTGAGGCACTCCTGGAGCCATCCGTCCCAGACACCCACGAAAGCATCGGAGACACGTCGCCGGAGGAAGTCGCCGTGACTCGGCAACTTGCCGTAGAAACCGACCTCGAGCACGAGGGACATCCCGCTCCTGCTCCTTACGACGTCACGTCGCAGCGGAACTGCTGGAGATCACGTTGCCCAAACGGATTGAACACACTCGATGCCTCGATGCGAATGAGCGAGGAGTATCCGCCCTTTTCGAACGTTACCTCGTACTTCAGGCCGGACTCCGGACGAACCTGCGCAGAATCCAGTAGTCGGAACAGAGCCCACGTGCCCTGGAACGCGATATTCGGGCGGCCGCTGGCGTTGTCCTCGAACGTCACCGAAGCGCCTGGCATTTGACCGGGCCACCGCATCTGGTACGTCCGCTCCGCTTCGTGCTGATAAGTCACCCGCTGCCCATCAATCTCGAGAATGAAGCGGCTGACGGCGGCGTCGAGCTTTAACGGAGTGACACCGAAGTTCACTTGAAGTCCCGAGCCGCCGCCGAAGTATTTGTCACGGATGCGCTGCGCCATCTCAAACTGGCGCAAGATGGCATCCGATAGACCGATGGATTTGCCCGAGTCACTCGAGCGCCAAGTCCACGGATTACGCGTCGTGTCGACGAGGCCTTGCATGTTCGTCTTGAAGAACCGATCGAATACGCCTTCGGTCGCGAACACACGAGCGAAGTCCTGCAGCGCGACATCCGATACGCTGGTGGCAACGAGGGGGTAACGTCCCCCTACCAGTTCCTGGCACATTGATGCCACGTCCTGGCGGTAGCGGCTGGAGAGTTCCTTTCCCGCCTCGCCGACGGCTATTTCCACAGCACGTCCGGTGATCTGCGTGACGATGGCACCAACGGCAGGAGGCAATGTTTTCGCATCCTGCTGAAGAGACGTCATCAGCTCACCCTGCCCGGTCTTCTTCAACGCCTCGAGCGGCGAGACATCACCGAATGACGTACCTACGGAGCTCAGTTGTTTCTGTATGGCGCCGATCTGGTTGATGACCCGGTCGATGGGAGCACTCCCAGGATCTCCGTCAACCAGGCGCCGAATCGGCTCGAAATGGTCCGTCACCTGTTTGCCCGGTCGCACGTTGGACAACCCGACTTGTTCCTTACCTTCCTTGAAAATCGCATCGACGGTCTTCTTGAGAGCCGAGGTCGACGCCGGATCCGACGGCTTCTCCGGTTCGACGAGCGTGGTGTTGTCACGCACAATCTTGAGCAACCCTCTCAGCGGAGAGGTCGGCGCGGCAAGCAGCGCCAGCCGATTGGTCGTCGCCGCCAGTCCTGGAGACGCTGCAAGCTCGATGTCGTTGAGGATCGCATCCCAGGCAGCGATGTAGTCCTTCTCGTAAATGCCGATCATGTCGTCGCGGAGCTTGACCGTCGCCGTGAGCGACGGGCGCTGGTCGCCCATCACCCAGTAGTCGTCAGTGAACTTCTTGCCGATGACGGTGCTGTCGGCGATGGCGATCTCCTTGAACGCCTCGCGCGTGTAAATCTTCGGGATGGGCTGCGAGAAGCTTGTTCGGCTCTTGCGCACGAACACTTCGTTGACACCGACGCCTGCCGCCGTATCGAGCCGGAGGGGGCTGTCTTCAGCGTAACTCAGCCGGATGGTCTGATACATGAGTTCAGGAATCGAGACGCCGGCGATGGTGGCGCGCGCCCGGGCTACGAGCGTCTGATCGAGCGGCATCGGGCGAAGCAGCTCTTCGCTGTCGAGCAGCGTCTTGAAGTGGCGCGCCACCGCCTGCCCGAGATCAGGGTCGGCCGGGTACGCGGCCTTCCATTCTCGATCGGCGATGAACGCGAACTGAGGCTTTACCATGCGCGCCGGATCCCCGAGCATCAGATAGGCCTTCAGGTACTCGTACATCTTGAGCGGCTCGGATGCGTAGGCCACCATCCGCTGCTCGATCCGCGAGGTCACCTGCGGCAGCAGCGCGCCCGCCAGTTCGCGTGAATACGCATCGCGCGCGGCATTCCCCAGCGAGTTTCCCTGGAACAAACCCCATCGCATCGACCACGGTGCGCCGTCGCTGAACCGGTTCGCCGAGTCGGACACGCGCTTGACCGATTCAAGTCTCGGAACGATGGCTTCGAGCGACAGACCAGCTTCGACGCGCGGTGTCTTCTGGAACATCGCGACGTCAGCGGCCACGTCGTCTATGTACGAGCGATTCTTGCTGTAGCTGACCCACAGAACGATGACTCCAAGAACAGCGATCAGTGCCATCCCGGCGTACGCGCCGAGTTGTGCGGCGGCTTTCTGGATCTCGAACCGGCGATTCACGCCCGCAAGCCCAGATTCCGCGAACATGACGTCTTTCAGGAGCCGCTCGATGAAGTAGGCTTTTCCCCGGCCTGGTGGCGCAATCACCGCCTCGGGCGCGACGGCGAATCGACGGCCGATCGCGCCAAGCAGTCGATCGATCGGCGTGCCCTCCTGCGTGCCGCTCGTGAAGTACACCCCGCGCAGCAGGATCTGCTGATCGAACCTCGTCGACTCGAACACATCGGTGACAAAGCCCGCGAGCAGATCCCGCAGCGCCGCCATCTGCTGCGGAAACCCGAAGATCTTCGTTCGGCGTCGAGCGTCGCGCTCCTCGTCGAGACGGGGAAATACGCGCTCGTTCAGCCTCGCCATCAGGGCGTCGAATTCATTCGGAAATGCCTCGGCCCCTTTGCCCGATGTCGTGACCTCGTACGGGAACGTGACTCCCCACACCTGTGCGCGCCCTTCCTGCACGACGTCGTCGAAGTACTCAGTGAACCCGGCAACCAGATCGACCTTGGTCACCATCAGGTAGACCGGCAGTTTCACGTTGAGCTCTTTGTTCAGCTCGTTCAACCGCCGGCGTGCTGCGGCCACATGCGCTTCGCGACTCGTGTGTCCCTGCGCCATCAGGTCCTGAGCGCTGATGGTCAGGATGACCCCATTGACCGGGCGGCGTTTCCGGTATTTCTGCAGCAGCTTGAGGAACTCGATCCAGCCTGCGCTGTCGGCGTCGGCGTCGGAATCCTGCGTCGTGTAACGACCTGCCGTGTCGAGGAAGACCGCCTCGTCGGTGAACCACCAGTCACAGTTGCGTGTGCCGCCGACACCGCGCAGCGCGCCTTTGCCGGAGCGCTGTTCAAGTGGGAAATGCAGTCCAGAATTGACCAGTGCTGTCGTCTTTCCCGAACCGGGCGCGCCGATGATGACGTACCACGGCAGGTCGTACAGACTGTGGCCGGTTCGGCGCTTCTGCTTGAGGATCGCAACCGCCTCTTCGAAGCGTTCGCGGAGTTGTACTGCGTCGGCACTCGGTCGGGCTTCGGTACGCGACTGTTGCACGACCGCCGCAACCAGGTTGTCGCTCGCGCGATTGGCGCGCAACCGCTTGAGCAGCTGCGAACCAACCCAGATGAGGACCACAAGCCCGATCGCCACGAGCCGGGCGGTGACCGATTCGAGTGGCTGGTATTGTGCAAATGCGAAGAGCGGCCCCGCGAACCAGATGAAGAGCGAGAGCAGGATGAGGCCGAGGACGACCAGGAAGACGCGACTTTTGAGAAAAGCAAACATGGGTGTCACGCGCCTCGCACGTGAATAATCTCGACCCGTCGATTGCGAGCGCGATTCTCCGGAGTCGATTCGGGCTTATAGCGAGGCTCCGAGGAGCCGGCACCGTTCGGTTCGAGGCGTACTGTCTTCTGTAGCGCGGGTTGCATCAACTTCACGACGCTCACGGCGCGCTCGCGTGACAACTCGAAATTATCGCGGTACCGGAGCGACGTCAGCGGCTGGTCGTCGGTATGTCCGCGCACGAGCACCCGCCCTGGTACCTGGTTGATGGCCGCGGCGATATGCTGCAGCGTGGCGCTGTATCGCGCGTTGACGGTAGCGCTGCCAGAGGCAAAAAGGTCGTTGGCCGTGAGCGTTACCCGGGTGAGTCCACCATCTTCCTCCACCGTGATCGCGCCGGCCTTTTCATCCGCGGCAAGCAACTGCTTCAAGGTCGGCCCGGCAACAGGCACTGCCGCGCGAGCCGTGAAGTCCTCGAGCCCGACTTTCGCGAGCTCGACGTGCAGCGGCGCCGCCGCAGTTCCAAGCCGCGCGTAGGCGACGACGAATGTGATCGTGACGATGGCGAGAGCCGCCGCGCCGACGACCCACCATGGCACGTAACGAATCACCGGATTGCGACGATCCTGCAAACCGCGCCATCTGAGTGACAGATCCGTCTGCGGGATCCCGCGATGCGTCCGGATCTTCTGATACAGATCGTGTTGCACTTCGAACAGGCGCGAATCTCCACGATCGGCTACCTGGTACTTGCCTCGGAAGCCGAAGGCCAGACACAAGTACTGCAGCTCCATCAGGTCGATGTGCCGTGCCGGATCGCTCGACACGCGATCCAGCATCTCGAAGAACTTCTCACCGCCCCATGCCTCGCGATGCAAAGCCACGAGCAGCGTCTGCTGCGCCCATTCGCTTTGGGCGCCCCACGGCGTGGAAAGCACCGCTTCGTCGAGCCCTGCGCACAGGACGTACCGTGCCGCCGTCACGACTTCGCTCGGCACAGCCGCCGTGCGTGCCCGCTCTTCGAAGCGACGGATCTCCTCGAGCGCGTGGCGCCGCAACCCTGCGACATCGGGAACCGACAGCGTGCTGCGAAGCTGACCGGCGAGCAGTAACAGCGGGCTGGCGGCGCGAATCAGCGGGCTCAGTCCGAGTCCAAGCCACTGCTGCGCCGACGAGGTGACCGGCTCGGCGTAACCACCAGGGCGCGCACCGGCGGTAAACGTTTCTCCCGGTCCAGGCTGCGGCGAATACCCCGACGCTGGCGGCGTCCCGGGCCGCCGGCCACCACCCGGCCGGGGCCGGAGCACGGTCGCGTCAGACGGCTTGAACGGATCGTCCATATCCGGCATGGCCTTAGTCCGATGTCAGCTCCGAATGGCCCAGAACTCGAGTGCGAGTCCTGGAAATTCACCGGCAACGTGCATGGCGACACCGCCAGAATTCTTCAACTGCCCCCACAGATCGTTCCCCTGATCGAGTTCGAAGTAGACGAACCCGGCGTGATACGGGATCTGCCTGGGCGCCACCGGTATCGCATGCACTGGTACGCCCGGCAGTTGCAGGTTCACGAGGTCGCGAATCTTCTCGACCGGCCCGATCTTGAGCTGCGTTGGAAAGCGGCGGCGCAGATCTTCAGCCGGCACATCGGCTCGCGCGGCGAGAACGAAGACGGCGGTGGCGTACAGCGCACGATCCGCAACCGTCGCGACGCTGATCCCGAACTTCTTCGATTCAATCGGGATGGGAATCGCCGCCGCCTCGAGCACGGCGCTGAGCGACGCGCGCAGCGCGGCGATCACCGGCTCGAACGACTCGCGCAATCGATCGTGCCGGTACGATTCGAGCTTGGGCGGCCGCTTCGACGGCGTCGTGAACGTCGCGAGCTCACCTGCCGCCGACACGCAAATCCGGTACAGGTCCTCGGGGTGCAGCACACCGGAGTCGACATGATGCGCCAGCAGCGGCTCGTAGCGATTGATCGCCTGCAGCATCAGGAAATCGGCAATCTCCGCGGCGGAGCCGCGCCCCGTGGCGGCGACGCGGCCGCCGAGCGCCTCTCCGCGCTGATGCAGGAGGCCGAGCAATTCTGTCGCGAACGTCTCCAGCCGGCGCGCGATGCGCGAGTCCATGACGGTCGGAATGAAGCCATCGTCGAGGACGACCTGCTTGTCGGCGCGGCACTCGACGATCTGTGCCAGCGGTATGCAGGCGTAGGCATCGGTCACTTCGCTGGCCAGCAGGAAGCAGGTCCGCAACCCGCCGACCTCGAGCAGCGACGCGTCCGTGCCACTGGACGTCACGTCGCGTGCCTCCAGTTCACGTACGGCATGTCTGGCCAGACCATCGGGTGAGACACGGTCGACGTCCACGGCTCCGGCCCGGCGAACCGGGACCGCGAGATGCACCACCTGATCGCGCACCTGCGAGCCGATCGCAATCGGCGGCGGCAGCGCATCGTCGTCGGGCATCCGGACGGGCGTTCCATCGGGAAAGACTCCCGTGGCCGCGCGCAGCCCGAACTTACCGATACTGAGGAGATCCGGTTCGAGCTCGAGCGAAGTGAATCCCCAGCTATGCGGAATGAGCGCCTGGCATCGCGTCTCGACGTAGCGCTCGAAATAGCGATCCTGCTGTTGAAAATGTTGCGGCCGAAGAAACAGGCCTTCGGACCAGACGACTTTGTTATAGATCGACATTCGCGTTGCCGCCGTAGCTGGGCACACTCATCTCATGCGATGCCGTCCCCTCATTTCGGGACGGACAACACGACACGCGCGCGTTCGACAGCAACCGTGACCTCGGGCGTACTGCGGGGGGCCTGCAGGATTGTCCGCCACTGGGCGTTGCGGATATCACGATACGCAGCGATCACGCCCACGAACTGCGCGTCAGCGGATACATCGAACTCCATCGTCCGCTTCTCTGAAGGCGCCAGCGTGTACTCGTTGCGTCCAATGAGATCCGGTCCAAGGACTTTCATGTCGTCGTCGAACAACGCGAAAAACTCGGCGCCCTTGAAGGCGCTATCCGTTTTGAGCTGGTAGACGCGAACGACGACCGGCGACGGGCGGCCACTCGCGTCAGGATTGGAATCCGCCGTCGCTGCCAGCGTGAGGCGAGTGCGCTCCACCTTCGGTGGCGGCAGCGGCGGTGCCGGCTGCGGTGCCGGTTGCGGCGCGGCCGGCGGTGGTGTCTTTTTACCGCACGCGATCGACATGAGGACGACCGCAAAGACCACTGCCAGAATCGACGTGCGATGGCGGAGCGTCATGATCGAGTTCCGTTTACGCGCCTACGGCGTCTGATCCCGGTCTCGGGATTTCAGCCGTTCGAGTTGTTGCTCGTAGGCCTTTGCGAATTCATCGCCGAACAGCTCGCGAAAGCTCGCGTCGGCGTCAGAGACCATATCATTAAACTTGTCGCGGTACTGCTCCCAATAGCGAAGCTTTCCCGGCACCAGCGAGCCGCGCGCCTGACGATCGAACTCCTCCTGCAGACGGTCCGGATGGAATTGCGCCAGCACCGACTCGAAGGCGACACGGACGCCGGCGAGAATGGCCATCTGATGATTCTTAACGTCGTCGAAGGCATCTTCGAACGATTCAACCGGACCGAGAAACGCCGCGTTTCGTTTGACCAGCAAGTTATACAGGGCGTCGTCGACGTTGGCGGAGAACTTCAACGGGTTGTTCTGCGCCACCTTGAAGGTGGTGACGCGCATGCGGAATTCGTCCTTCAGCCGCTGACGCGCTTGCAGGACATCGATGAGCCCCGCGACCACGACTCGAAGAATCTGCCCGAAGTTCTGTGCAAGCTCCGGAGTCACGACCGAGCTGTCGATACCGGCGCCGGCAAGAACGGCCGTGAGAGAAACCTCGGGCGCGGTCCCTTTGCCCGTACCCGTCGTCCTGTTGGGGGCGCCCCGTCCAGGTGAAGGAGCGACCGGCCGCGGAGGCTCGACTCGCGCTCGTGATTCAGACGCCGGCTTGGCGGGTGCGGCGGACGACGCCTGAAGCGGCGGATGCGAATCCGATCCCAACGGGTCGTAGTCGGCCGGAATCGGTCCGGCGGACCGTGGCGGCGGCGCGGGCACCGGCACCGGCGGCGGTTGATAGTGCTCGGAGAGCAACGACCCGCGCGCAAGATCGTCAACGCGCGGCGCACGCTCTTTCTGCGGCGCGGGCGGATCGAACCCGAGTGCGCGAAGCGGATCGACTTCGCTCGAACTGGATACGAGAGGGTCGCTCGGGATAATCGCCGCGGGCGGCGGAACTCTTGGAGGCGAGGGCACGCGCTCGAACGGATCCGGGATCACAAACGGGTCGTCGATCGCTTGTGCCGGATCGGCACCGATCGAGGCGCGTATCTCGTACGGCTCGATGAAGATGCGATCGCCCGACTTGAGTGCGTACGGCTGGCCTCGTGTCAGCCTGTTCTCGGGAGTATTGACGAAGACGCCGTTCGTGCTCGTGTCCTCGATATGGAAGACGCCATTGGCGTATCGAATTCGGGCGTGGCGACTCGAAACGTAGGGATCGGGCAATACCCAGTCGTTGTCCGGCAGGCGACCGATGGTTCCTCCAGCCGCACGAAAGACCTTTCGGTTCTCCCCTGACGGTGTTCCTTCCCGCGGCCCCGCAATCTCTAACGTGAGGATCATCGCGCTCTTGCGTCAGATTACCGCGTTAAAGGCGCGCGCGCACACCGCTCCCTATTGGGCGGCTGCCGTCCTCGCCGATGGGGCACCAGGAGTCCCAGAGTCTTGGAAGAAGGCGAGGAAACGAGGACTGAACGCCTTGGGGCTCGGTTGGAATCCCGGCTCGATTTCCTTGCAACGTCGAATCTCCGTGAGCGCGTCGTTGCGCAACTTGTTGTCCACCTCGCCGGAACGCACATATAAAGCGTAGAGCGAGGCCGCCCGGAACAGGTGCACATGCACCTGTAGAAGTACGTCAACGGCGCTGCCCAGCGGATCGAGTGCGCTCAAGACCTGCTGGTATTCACCACTGAAGTACAGTCGCGCGGCCCTTTCGAGCGCCTCGTGCACGCCGCGCTCGCGCAATGTCGCGGGGCCGAACTGCTTGATGAGCGCATCGATCTTCGCCCGCGCCTCGACCGCGAGACGCATCGCTTCCTCGATACCGGCCGCGTTCTCGTTCTTGCGCGAGCTCTCGAAACGGCGCTGAATCGCGCTGCGCGACTTCTGCAACGACTCGTTTTCTTTCGCCATCTCCGGCGTCAGCTGGGCCGCCTTCTCGACGACCAGGCGATCGAGCGTCTCGAACGAGTTCGTCACAAACGACAACTGCTCGGTGGCCGCGGCAACGAGCTGTTGAAAACGCTGCTGGGCCTCGCTGCGCGCCAGACCGTTCAACTGCTCCAGCACCTTGGCGAGCGCATCCGCCGCCTCCTGCGCCTGCCGGAGCGCTTCACCCGCAGCAGTCGCACTCTGTGTCTTCTCCGCCACCCCAAGGCGCTCGCGCGAGCTTTTGATGAGCGCGCGGCCGCTGTCGCGCGCTGTCGCAAGCTCCGGCGGTAGCGCAATCTTTACGGCGTCGATGGCACGCTCGGTTGTCTCGATTTTCGCGAGGACCTGCTGTGTCTCGGCAGACTGCTGAGCAATCAGCGTGCGTGCACTGATAGCGTTCGTGAGCTTGGCCTCGAGGGGACGAAGCGCGCTCGTCACACGGGTCGTGGCATTTTTCGACTCGCCGAAATCGGCCGCCAGCCGCGACACTCGTGCCTTCAGCAGACTCTTGTACGCAAGGTTGAGATCCTGACGCGCGCGCTCGAAGTCGCCCTCGCCATCCTTGAAGACCTCAGGATTTGTCCCACGCAAGGTCTCGAGCCGCTTATAGCTGTTCACGGCGTCGTTGTAGGACTGCTCGGTCGACGTCAGTTGTTGCTGGTAACCGTCGCGAAGCAACACACCTTTGGCCGCGCACTCCTTGTAGCCGGCGCGGAGGTCCGCCAACGCCTGCTGGACACCGAGGATCACCTTCTGATCTTCGGAGGTCTCCCACTCTGCCACGGCGGCAGCGCAGTTTCCCTGGTTCTTGAGCGCCTCGCCCAGGTAGAAGTGCGGAAGGTACTCCGTGGAGTTTCCCCCGAAGATGATCCGGGCGCGAACCTGCACTTTTCGAGTCGATTCCGTGGGGTTGATGCCGATGGCTCTGCGCATTTCGTCCGCCATCTCGGCCCACTTCTTGTCTCCACGCAGGGCGATGGCTTTCCGGAACGGATCATCTTCCGCCTGCGCCCAAGCTGTTGCGGGCAGCAACAACAGCGACGCCAGGACAAGAACACTGCCGGCGATGCGACGTGACAAGACGCTCATGGATTGCTCGCTGGTGCCGGCGGTGGTACCGGCGACGATTGAATTGGAGCCGTCGGCGTCGGGACCGCTGACGATGGCGTCAGCGCCGGGGGCGTTCCGGGCGCAGCCGGAACCACTCCCGTTTCCGGTGTCAGCGCCGTGGGAGCGGAGAGGTATTGCTCGAAGTACTCCTCCGCAGTCAGTTCACGGAAATGAACGAGCGGCACCACCGTCGAACCATTCGGTTGCACCTGCACCGTAATCCGCTGTGTTTGCGATTCCGGTGGCGGTCCCGCGATGCCGACTTGATATTTGCCCGCGGGAAGCGTCAACACGAGCGGCGTCGATGCCGAAGATGGCAACGGCACGGGCCCACCGCCCTCGGTCTCAATCGAGGTCACGGTTCCCCACGGCGCGGCGTCGATGACGAGCTTACCCGTTGGAGTCGGTCCGTTGAGCATCGTGGACCCGACGACGGCGGCGACGATCACGACGATGACACCACCGACAATGCTCAACACGCGACGATTACGCGGGACTGCAGCGGCGACCGAGCCTGCCGCGGCGACGATCGTTTTCGATCGAGCGACGATATCCGCAACCATCGGCCCAATCGCCGACGCCTTCTTCACGGCAGCTGCGCCCTTTGCCGGAGCGGACTTCGCCTCCTTTGCGACTGGAACCTTCGCCACCGGTTGACTCGCTGCCGATGGCGTAACAGGAGGCGCAGCCGGTGCCGGAGCGGGTGCCACGACCGCTGCCGGAAGGGGCGGTGGAGTTCTTCGTGGGGGTGCAATGACCGTGGCGTCTGAAGGTGGCGCAGTGGGCAGACGCAAGACCGTGCGATCCACGGTTCCCGAGGGTGCTGGTGGGATTCCCATCGGTGCGATCTGATCCAGCCGCGTGACGACTTCGGACGGGCGTCCGTCCAGGTCGGTCCACAACGTCTCGACATTTGCCGATGGAGCCACGGCCGCGGTTGCCGGCTGCGCGTTCGTCTGGCGGCGCAGCGCCATTTCGATCTCTTCTTCCAGCCGAAGCGTGCCGACGTGGTTCTCGTCGAATGTCAGCGCCTGCTGGCAAGCGTCCAGCGCCGATTCGAGTTGGCCCTGCGCAAGCAGCTTCCGCGCTTCCTGCAGCGCCGCTTCCAGTTGCATCGTGCGGCGTCTGGCAATCGCCTCGCGATCGGTTCGCTTCGGATCGGGAGGTGGCGTGAGTTGCGCGATAGCGACGGCATCATCCTGGCGCCGGCGCGCCGAACCGGTTCCTCTCGTTCCGGTGGGCGGCGGCGTCTCGCGAGTCACCGCGACCGTATTGATGTTCCAACCCTGACTCGACGTGTCGCGACGCACGCGCGCGATGACAGCGCGCAGGCTTTCGGTATCCGGGAAGCGATCGGCGGCGTTCTTCTTGAGCGTCTGCTGAATGATCGAGATCAGCTCGGGTGGCGCGTCCGGGGCCAGACGACCGAGTGGCACCGGATCCTCGTTGAGGATCCGGTGAGTGATCATTGGAAGCGTGTCGCCGGGAAACGCCTCGGTGCCGGCCAGGAGCTCGTAAAACACCACGCCGATCGAGAACTGGTCGGCTCTATGATCGACGGGATCGCCCGTAATCTGTTCGGGCGCCATGTATCCGGGCGTGCCGATCATTACCGACGTATTCGACGCAAGCCCGAGCATTCGCGCGATCCCGAAATCCAGAATCTTCAGCCGCCCCGAACGATCGATCATCAGGTTCGCGGGCTTGATGTCGCGATGGACGAGCTGCATCTGGTGCGCATAGCCGGCGCCGGCGCAAAGCTCTTCCATCCAGCGGATCTTGTCGGCGAGTGTCACCGGGGTCTTGCGGCGTATGAAGCCAGCGAGGGTTTCGCCAGCGACGTACTCCATCACGATGTACGGTTGCGAGTCGAATTCTCCGAAGTCGTAGACCGTAACGATGTTCGGGTGGCTGAGCGCGGCGGCCGCGCGCGCTTCGCGCGAGAATCGCTCACGGGCGTCGGGAAGGTCGAGATCGCCAGCAAACACCTTGATGGCGACCATTCGACCGAGCACAGGGTCATGGGCGACGTACACGGAACCCATCCCCCCGCGTCCCAGCCTTCGTTGGATTTCGTACCGCCCGACCTGGGTACCTGGCTCGAACATCACCGTTCCCCCGGGACCTGAATCTCCTGCTCTGCTGTGGTGCGTACTATAAGGCCAAGTGCCCGAGTCAGTGACCTGCAAACCCGGTCTCCGAAGGGGTTATCGCCAGGGCCAGATAGGGCCTCCCGATCTTTTTTTGAAAACCCGCGAAATCGTCGCTGAAAAGTCGGCGCGCGGACGAACTTCTCGGATGCCACCCTGCCCCAGGACCCCATCGTAGTCAACGTGATCAACCCGCGTGCCGAACACTTAGTCGGCTTGACCGGCTCGCAACACCTCCCGGACCTTACCGATGAGCGCCTCGGCCGAGAACGGCTTTTCGAGGAAGGCGGCGCCCTTGTCGGCAATCGTGGGTTCGAACAGCGCGTAATCGGTGTACCCGGAAATGAACAAGACGCGAAGAGACGGCATCCGTTCAACGAGCTTGTGAAACAGATCGAAGCCCGATATCGCAGGCATGACGACATCCGTCAACAGGAGGTCAACCGACTCCAGCGTGTCGAACTGCGCGAGAGCCTCCTCCGGTGTCGCGGCCTCTATGACGCGGTGGCCTGCGCGCTCGAGGATGATCCGCACGAGCTCGCGTACCGCCTGCTCGTCCTCCACCAGCAGCACGGTTTGCCCGGTGGCTGATGCATGCGCTTCGACGGCGCGACCTGCCGACGGCGTCGTTTCCTGTTCACGAGGCAGGTACACAGTGAATCGCGATCCCCGCCCGAACTCGCTCTCGACCTGGATCGCCCCTCCGCTCTGGACCACGATGCCATAAACAGTGGCAAGTCCAAGACCGGTTCCCTGTCCTCGTGGCTTGGTTGTAAAGAACGGTTCGAACAGTCGCGATTTGGTCGCCTCGCTCATGCCCGTGCCGTTGTCGATCACTGACACTGTCACATACGCGCCGCTGCCCAACACAGGTGTCAGCGACGCAACAGATCCGTCGAGATCCACGGCTTCGGTCACCAGGCGAATCTTGCCGCCCGGGCCGCACGCATCCCGCGCGTTAATGACGAGGTTCATGACGACCTGTTCCAACTGGCTCGGGTCGGCGCGGACGTGCGACAACCCCGACGCGAGCGTCGTCGCCAGCTCGATGTCCGCGCCGATCATGCGGCGCAGCATCGTCACCATATCCACGATCAGCAGATTGAGATCGAGAGCGACCGTCTCGACCATGTGACGACGGCTGAACGCGAGGAGCTGCTTCGTCAGCGACGCCGCCCGCGAAGCGGCCTTGACGATCTCCTCGAGATCGTGACGCTGCGCCTCGTTGGCCGCCGTGTCCAACGCGAATCGGGCATAACCCATGATCGCGGTCAACAGATTGTTGAAGTCGTGCGCGACTCCTCCGGCCAGTTGTCCGAGCGCTTCCATCTTCTGCGATTGTCTGAGCTGAAGCTCCAGGGAACGCCGTTCCGTGATGTCCGTGATGACACCGACCACTCGCGACGGTTGACCGTCAGCGTTCGTGACAACGCGTCCCCTGAACTGAAACCAACGCAGTCCATCGCTCGCGGCTTGCAGACGCAACTCGAGGGCGAACTCCGATCGAGCCTCGATCGCCTTCTCCACCGCCGCTCGAACCACCGGCCCGTCATCCGGGTGGACACGCTTATAGAGCTCGTCCTGACTGATGCGGCGAACGTCCGCCGGCAGCCCGAACAAATGCGCCATCGATGGCGACAGCTCCACCCATGACGAGCCGAGATCGCGATGTGAGATGCCCGTGCGCGCTGCGGACATCGCGAAGTCAGTCTGCTCCTCGTGCTCGCGCAGTTCTCTGGTCTGCTCCTGGAGTCGCACGACGAGACGCGCGTTCTCGTAGGCCATGCCGGCGAGAGCGCCCAGCGTCGACGCCAACTGTGTGTCCTCGTCGGAGAAGACCGCGGCGTCCTCCTTCTCGACGAGCGCCAGCCAACCATAGACACGCGATGGCGACGCCACCGGCACGAAGACGTACGAATGAACGGGCGGATGCGCAAGCGGCAAGCAAATCGCCGCAGGATCCCCGGTTGGATTGACGCCGCGGACGATTTCACGCGCCTCGAGGACGGCTCGCACCGGATGGTCGTGATTGTTGCCCATCATCTGGCGCAATTCCGCGAGGAGCCCGGCGTCGAGTCCAACCGCAACGAAGTTTTCGATCGCACCTTGATGGTCGACAATCCCGACGCCAACGATGCTGGCCTGCGTCAACGGACGAGCGGCGGCGCATACCCGGTGCAACAGCGCATCCGGATCACGTTCGGCCATGAGGCGCTGCGCCTCCTCGAGAAGCAGGGCCATGCGCTGTGCGCTATTTTGGAGATCCACAGAAGCAGGCGCGATGATATCCCGACTTTTTTGGCGGTAACATTTACCCCGGTTCGCATGACGACAGCATCTCGGAACATACGGACCCGCCTCGCCACCTCTCTGAGTGTGCTTCTTGTTCTGAGCACCGCCATCACGGGACAGACCAACACCGGCGAGATTTCAGGCATGGTCCGTGATGTTCAAGGCGGGGCGCTCCCGGGCGCCCGTGTCATCGCCGAACACACAGACAGCGGGGTCAGGGTCGAGCACCCGGTCGACGAGAACGGCCGCTATCACCTCGTGTCATTACGGGTCGGCATGTACGTCATCAGCGTCGAGCTCCCGGGCTTCCGCAGGGTGGTTCGTTCGGGCGTGCTGGTGCAACTGGGCCAGACGGTCACGCTCGACTTCACGCTCGATGTCGGTGGACCGGTCGAGGAAATCCGGGTCACGGCCAGCCCGCCGCTGCTTCAAACAGGCAACGCCGAGATCAGCGACGTGATCGAGAACCAGCAGGTCGTGCAGCTGCCGCTCAACGGACGCAACTTTCTCGCGCTCGCACAATTGAGCGATGCCGTCGTCATTCCACCAGGCGGCACGCGCGGCGATTCGCTGCAACAGGCGGGACCGCTGCCGAACGTTGGCGGCCAGCGTTCAGGCCACAACATCTATCTACTCGACGGCGCAAAGGTCACCGACGAACTGTTCAACAACCTCGTGATCAACCCGTCGGTCGATTCGATCCAGGAATTCAAGATCCAGAAGTCGCAGTATCCGGCAGAGTTCGGAGGCAAGGCCTCGGCGCTCATCAACGTTGCGACGCGTGCCGGCGCGAATAGCATGCGCGGGAGCGTGTTCGAGTTCTTCCGGCACGACCAGCTCGACGCGCATAACTTCTTCGACCCCAAAGACCAGCCCGTACCGCCGCTTCATCAGAATCAGTTCGGCGGCACCATGGGCGGCCCGCTCGTGCGAGATCGCAGTTTCTTCTTCTTCAGCTACGAGGGGCAGCGCATGGAGCGGTCGCTGACACGAACCTTCTCCGTGCCGACAGCCGCAGTCCGCGCAGGTGATTTCTCAGCCAGCGGAACGATCTGCGATCCGCTGACGACAGCCGCAACCGGCGTCTGCGCGCCCTTTGCAAACAATCGGATCCCCACTGAGCGACTCGACCCGCTGGCCGTGACTTTCCTCGAGCATGTGCCGCTCCCGACGTCGGATGCCGCCCTTCAGAACCTGGTCTCCGTCGAACAGCAGGTCAAAGACATGGACCAATTCAGCGTGCGACTCGATCATCGCTTCGACTCGGGCGATCAGATCCTGGCCCGCGTCAGTACTTTTGATGCAGACGAGGTGCAGCCATTCGGCAGCGGCAGCCTACAGGAAACGCTCGTGCCCGGCTTCGGTCGCACGCTCAACACGAAGGCCAGAAACGCCATCGTCAGCCACACGCGTGTCGCGAGCCGGTTCCTGAACGAGCTTCGATTCGGCTGGCTGCGCGTGACAGGCGGACAGGTCAGCCAGAACCGAGGCGTGGACTTCGCCAGCCAGGTCGGGCTTCACGGCGTGACGAACGATCCTCGTGATATGGGCTATCCGCAGATTTCGACGCGTGGTCTCTACAGCGTCTTCGGCGATCCCACGACGTTCACCTATCGAAACAATCAGCACTTTGAGCTGTACGAGAACGTGCTGCTCGACCGCGGTGCGCATCGGGTCAAGTTCGGCGGCTACTACTTTCATCTGCAGTTCAGGCCTGAGCAGCCCGATAACGCCCGCGGCGCGTTCACCTACACCGGTCAGTTCACTGGCAATGCCTTTGCCGATTTCCTGCTCGGCTACCCTGCGACAGCTGTCAGCGGAACCGGGCGCGGCGACGAGAACGGACGCACCAACTGGTTCCATGTCTTCGCGCAGGACGACTGGCGGGTTCGCAGCAACCTGACTGTGAATCTCGGACTGCGCTACGAATACAACCAGCACATGCGGGATGAAGCCAATCGCCTTTCATCCGTGGACCTGGAGACCCCCGGGGGCCGCTACGTGATCGCAAGCGACGACAACGGCGTGATCAACTCGGATGCAGCAGGTCTGCTACCGCTGATACCGCTCCCGTATGTCACGTCAGCGGACGCCGGTTGGGATCGTGGCCTGCTCAGCCCGAGCAAGCTTCGCCTGGCGCCGCGCACCGGCTTCGCGCTCTCGTTCGATCGCGATCGCGCGGTTGTCCGGGGAGCCTACGGCATCTTCCTGAATCAGTGGGCGTACAGCGTGCAGACCGCGTTCGCCCGCAACCTCCCGTACTTCTTCACTCGACAAGTCGACATCCCGACGACGCAGCGCGTGCCCTTGTACCAGACGGGCAACATCCTCACTACGGATCCCACGGGCGTCGTCGCGCCGAACACCATGGACCACGCCTACGCGGTCGAATACACGCAAACGTGGAGCGGCGGTCTTCAGTACGAGGTCCTGCCCTCGACCATGTTCGAGGTGTCCTACATGGGTTCGTGGACGCTCGGCGCCGATAACGCGACCATCCGCAACGTGCCGGAGCCCGGACCGGGACCGGTCCAGAGTCGACGCGAGATTCCGGCACTGGGACCGATTCGCACGATTCGTTTCGATGGCAAGTCGATCTACCACGCCGTGACGCTCAAGGCCGAGCAGCGACTCCATCGCAACACGACGTACGCCGTGAGCTACACGCTGTCGTCGTCTACCGACGACGCCTCGAGCCCGGGAGCGACGGAGTCGGAAGCCAACGTGCCGCAAGACGTGCGCAACATCTTCGCCGAGAGTGGCGAGTGGGCGGCATCGAGCTTCGATCATCGTCATCTATTCGTGGCAAGCGGGTCATATCAGCTGCCATTCTTCCAGGGAGTTGGCGGCTTGAAGGAAGGAGTGCTTGCCGGGTGGCGCGTGAACGCCGTGTTCTTCGCGCAGGCTGGTGCACCGTTCACCGTGAACCTGGGGGTCGATCAAGCCAACATCGGGAGCGGACCCGCTCAACGTCCGGATCAACTGCGCGACCCGAATCTTCCTTCCGACGAACGGCGACCCGAGCAATGGTTCGAGACGTCGGCATTCGCGCTGCCCGCGCTTTACACGTTCGGCAGCGCGCCGCGGAACAGCGTCATCGGACCAGGATTCACGAATCTCGATCTCGTCGTCGCGAAAACGTGGACATTGTTGGGGACGCGTCAACTCGAGCTGCGGTGGGAGATCTTCAACGCGCTCAACACGACCAACTTCGACCTGCCGAACCGCATCTTCGGCACCGCCAACTTCGGACGCATCTTCAGCGCCAAGAGTCCGCGCGAGATGCAGGTGGGAGCGAAATTCAGCTTCTGAGACGCTCTGATTCAGGTAGCGGCGAGTCTTAGCGATGCTCTCGGCTGACTCGCGACCCTTCTATGCGATGCGACAGTCACCGCGACCGAGAAGCCATTGCGCGAGAGACCGCTGCACGAGACCGGCTACGGCTGTTGATTCGCAGGTCAGCAAAAACGGTTACCGTTCACGCTGGGCGAGCCGTTACTTCGGTTCCCCTCCGTCCTAACAGCATCGTCGCCGTCGCCGCCTGTGGAGCGCCGATATCTCGATGAAGTAGCTGCCGGGACGCGCCAGAGCGCCCGGCCAATGGAAGATCGCCGCTCCCTTCTCCCGTCCACACTACAAAGATCCAGTAGATAAACGCACGCGCGAAGGGGTTGATGGCGTGTGGGCTGTTCTATCGTCGGTTGTCTTAGCGATCCTCCTCTTCTACGGCCGCTCCGAAAATCATTCCCTCAAACTCGCCCGTATTTGTTAAGAGGGCGGGCTGGTTAGAGGCATTGCGCAACACGGCCACGAGGGTTGCTGTCATCTTGAGGTCGCCGGACGCGCCCGCGAAACGCCCCGTTCCACCCGTAATCTCATAGTTCACGGTGAGAGCGGCATTCCTGGCGGCGAGATTTACACAACCCGACCCGTTCACCACCGTGACGATTAACAAACTTCCATTCTGGAAACGAAATACGCCCGCTCCGGCCACAACCGCGAAATTTGGGCCCAAGCAACTGGGTGGAGGCTGGGGAGAAGGTCCCACGTCAGCGTGCAGTTCACGGAAGGTGAATGCCCCCAGGTTCCCGTTGCCGGCCAGTTGCGTTTCGTCGGTAACTGTGCCGGTCTGGAGATTGATCGTGGTGGCCACATTCGTTCCCGAAAACCTCATCTTCACGGGCTTGTGCTGTTGCGCGTTGACGCCCGCGACTCCGAGAGTGACTATCAATATTGTCAGCGCTATGTGTTTCATGGGGCCTCCGGCTCAAAATGATGCGTTGCCAAGATCGGCGCACAGTAGCATGTCTATACGTCGTGGCTGTTCAATGTTGCACACACGGCCTATCACCAGACTGCATCCCCGTGTGGCGCTTCAGCAAACGGTCTGAGTGACAGTGAAGATCCGAAAACATTGGGTGCTCCCAATCGTCACCCCAATGCCGCTCGTGAACGTGCGCGAGCCGTTCGATCATCCCAAGTGCTGTTCGAGCCAAAGTGGGACGGCTTCCGCGCACTCGCATACATCGAGCAGGGTCAACGTGGGCTGGTGTCTCGCAAGGGGCATGTCTACAAAGCATGGATGCGGCATCGTTACCAAGTGGACGACGGGCAGTCGCACGTCGTGGTTGAAGGTCAGGAATCCCGATTACTCACAGTGGGAGCCCCGACCCGAATTGTTCGAGGCACGTCGAGACAACGCACAGCATCGTGACCGTTGGGTCAAGCGCAGGTGGCCGTGGTGTAACGCCAGCCACGCGGTGCCGCCATTCTTGTGACCGTGGTCTATAGAACCGCTGTGTAGACCATGGTCAGTCGGTGGGTGCCGCACTTCTATACATCCAGCACTACGATTCCACTTCGATTGTCGAAGGACACACCTGTGGAGATTCAAACATCGAATGATGCCGAGCATCTGAAAGATGTTCAGCAGATCGCCAGTCGATTCTTTGAGGCTTGGAATCGCCACCATGTATCCGCGATGGCCGCGCTCTACACCGAAGACGCCCAGGTGGTGAACTCACTCGGGCTGTGGTGGCGCGGAGCCGCCGAAGTTGAACGTGGTCTTGGGCAGATGAACGCCATCGGTCCTCCACTCAGGCCAGATTCTACGTGGGCATGTTTGCTTACTGAAGGCACTGCACTCTGCATCGTGGACTACACAGTGGGCAGCTTCACCCGCCCCAGTGGGCAAACCGTGCCCGAACAGAAAGCCCTATCGACATTTGTGATGGTGAAGACGGCGCGGGGGTGGCGGATAGCCGCTGCTCAAACCACAGGGGTGAATGCCGAAGTCATTGCACGGTTGCCGTCCCTCTGAAGCCATCTGTTGACGGTCGCGTGGCTACGGCCATATCTCCGCGCTATCGATCTCGCTGATCGTCCACGTCGGCGCAGGCGGCGATATAGCCGGCCTTCTGCCGCTGTGACCCGCTGATACGAAAGTGTTCTTAGAAGCCGTGATGTTGGACTGCGTGGAACGCCTCGGTCCTTCCGTGGATTGCGTCCGAGTATCAGTGTCCGTGCTTTGGAGAGTTCGCGTTCGTTCATTGGCAGGGTGGGCGCTCGGCTACTGCCCACTGCGACTTCGGATGACTCCGACGAAGCAGGGTGCTTCGCATTGGCAGAACATCGAAAAGCGCGTGCGGAACGCCCTGAGCCAGACGTAGTTCAACGCGGGCTGGGTTGTCGCGACCGGGCACCGCTGGTCGATAGCCAAGGAGCACACGAAGCGCACCTTCGTTGTGGATCGCCAGAAGTCGCTTCTCTAACTTCAGTGGTGACAGGCGAACGGGTTGCGGAATCTGGCCCTCTTGATGGAGCCCATCGACAGAATGCGTTGAGGCCTCGCAGGTAGCAGTTGCAGGACACGGGCTTGACGCCCCGCTCGCGGAGATGAACGACGAATTCTTGCAGGTCAGAGCGGCTGATGACAGTGCGAGATCGATGGTCGCTGGGCAGAGTCGTCCACCATCGTTGGAAGACCTGCCACACGTCCCGATACCACTGAGACTTTTTGGGTGCGACGTTGTGAAGGTAGATGTGCTCGCGGAGGAAACGCTGAAAATGCTGATCGACGCGACCCATGGAGACAGAGGGTCCTTTCTGACCACTCTGTCTTCACGGACTCGACGCAACTCCTACGGTGAGTGGAAGTTGGTCGGGATGACTGGATTCGAACCAGCGACCCCTTGACCCCCAGTCAAGTGCGCTACCAGGCTGCGCCACATCCCGACGTATGGGCCGCATGGGCCCACCAGCTATTTTACCGAAGGTCCGGCTAAAGCCGGATATTTACGTGAGGTCCGGCTAAAGCCGGACACCTATGTACGCCACCCGAAAGTCCGGCTAAAGCCGGACACTATGTACTACGCGGTGTTCTACGCGCTCGCGCGCTTCCCGCGCTTCGGAGCCGGCTTTGCCGATCTACGTTTGGCTGCCTGCTTGGAAATAACTCGCGCTTTGGATCGTACCTCGAGAGATCGTCTGGCGGCCTTGACCGGTGCCGGTGAGGTGAGCCGGTAGTCATCCACGACGACAACGGTACCGGGCGCAGCAGAGAGCAACTTGAGAATCGAGCGCAGGCCATCCCGGACGCTGGCAATGCGCGTTCGCGCATCCGACGCAAGCGCTTCGAGAACCTCGGCGACTTCTTCGTCGCTCGCGCCAGGCGCCACCGCCTGCTCGAGCCGACGACGGGCTCCCGCCAGCGTCAACCCTTCGCCGAACACCAGCTGCTTGATTTTGTGGACCTGATCGATATCCGATTGCCGATACAGGCGAGGACTCTCCGGCGATTTCTGCACTCCGATGCCGGGAAACTCTTTCTCCCACGACCGCAGCACGTAGGGTTGGAGCTGGGCCATCTCACAAACATCAACAGCCCTGAACAGCTTCGGGGTCATCGGCACTCAGTATAGCAATAGGTTCAAGGGGTTCAAGGGGTTCGGGCTCGTCGACGGCGCGGCTTCGGGCGTGCGCCCTCTGAACTATCCGACCCACTACGCTCTTTCCGTCGACGAGCACGTACGTGGATCCGGATCGGCGTTCCTTCGAAACCGAACTCTTCGCGCAACCGATTCTCCAGATAGCGCTGATAGGAGAAGTGGAACGTCGTGGCCACGTTGGTGAAGAAAACGAAGGTCGGTGGCGCGACGCTCGTTTGCGCGGCGTAGAGGATCCTGACGTGACTCTTCCCCGGGCTGGCCGGCGGATGCTCTGCGGCGACACGCTCGACGAACTTGTTCAGATCCGTCGTCTTTACGCGCCGTTGCCGCGATTCGGCGACCTGGTCGATCGCCTCGAGCAGCCGCGGCGTGCGTTCACCGGTCGCGGCTGAGACGTGGAGAATCCTGGCGTAGTCGAGAAACTTCAGCTGCCGCTTGAGCTCGGCGTCGAATCCTTTGACGAAGTCGGGGCCGTTATCCTTCGTCAGGTCCCATTTGTTGGCGGCGATGATGATCCCTCGCCCCAACCGGTCGGCCTCTCCCGCGATTGCGGCATCCTGGTCGGTTGCCCCCTCCGATGCATCGAGGACCAGCACAACCACGTCCGCAGACTCGATCGAGCGCCGAGCCAGAAGCACGCTGACGGCCTCGATTTGACCACCACGACCGACGCGCCCGGGGCGGCGAATCCCTGCGGTATCGACAATCCGAAACCGGCGCCGATGCCAAGTCAACACCGTATCGACCGCATCGCGCGTCGTGCCCGGCATTTCGCTGACGATCATCCGCTCTTCTCGAAGCAAGCGATTGACCAGCGAGGACTTGCCCGCATTCGGCCGGCCTACGATTGCAACCGCAACTTCGCTCGGCTTCGTAGCAGGATCCGCGCCGCTGCCGGACGGCAACGCGCGTACGATCGCGTCGAGCAAGTCGCCGACGCCGTCACCATGTTCGGCAGCGATCTCGAATACCGGATCGAATCCGAGCTGATACATGTCCAGCGCCCCATCGCGGGCGCGACGGTCATCGATCTTGTTGACGGCAAGAAGCGCAGGTTTCCCCGCCTCCCTGACGGCCTGGGCGATCTCGCGATCCCCGCCGACCAGCCCTTCTCGGCCATCCACCACCAGCACAAGGAGATCGGCGTCCCCGATCGCACGTCGACCACGCTCGGCCACGAGTTGATGGAGCGGATCCTCGCTGGCGCCGAACATCCCTCCTGTATCCGTGAGCTCGAATCCAACTCCCTCCCACTCGACCGGCTGCGTCAGCAGATCCCGCGTTGTTCCAGGAACGGGCGTGACAATGGCGCGACGCGTCCGCGTCACGCGGTTGAAGAGGGTCGATTTCCCAACGTTAGGGCGGCCGACCAGCACGACAGAAGGCAGAGACCTGGGCACGTTTTTGCGGTTGTTGACAGGCTAAGTGATTTATTTTTATAGTAGTTACAGTGTTTCAAGCTAGAGGCGTTCACGCATGATCAAGGTCGACATCGTCAACGAGGTCTCGAAGATCGCGGACATCACCAAAGTCAAGGCCGAGGTAGCGGTCGATGCCGTGTTCGACGCGATGCGCGTGTCGATGCAGCGTGGTGACCGCATCGAACTGCGAGGCTTTGGCGTCTTCCAGGTAAAACCGCGGAAGCGAGGCATCGGACGAAACCCGAGAACCGGGAAAGAAGTACGTATCCCGCCGGGTCGCACGATTCGTTTCAAACCCGGTAAAGACCTGCAGAATATCGGATAACTCGCCCGCATGGGCTCTCCCTTCCGCTCCGAATTTCCCGAGATCCGCGATCAGGCGGAGTCGTCTGCGCGGGAATACGTCTATGTCATGCCCGTTTCGCGTCCTCCGGAGCGGGTCTGGCGCCACGTGCTGCTCCTCGCGCTCACACTGCTGACGACCACGTACACCGGCATCAACCACTACGCGAGCTACTACGCCGGCTTCAAAGCAATCGAACTGCCGTTTTCGTTCTGGGAGCTGGCACTGCGAGGTCTTTGGTACAGCCTCTCGATCCTCGCGATCTTGGGCGCGCACGAATTCGGGCACTACTATGCGTGCCGCTACTACGGCGTCGACGCATCGCTTCCCTATTTTCTCCCGGTTCCCGTCCCACTGACCGGAACATTCGGCGCGTTTATCCGCATCCGGCAACAGATCCCGACGAAGCGCGCGTTGTTCGATATCGGCATTGCCGGTCCTATCGCCGGGTTCGTGGTCTTGGTGCCGGTATTGATGATCGGGATGTACATGTCCCGTGTCATCGAGTCGCCGAAAGACTTCGATGGCGTCCTGCTGGAGCTCGGCGAACCGCTTCTCTTCAAAGCCGCAACCTGGTTGACGTTCGGCCCAGTGCCCCAGGGGTACACGGTGAGCATGCACCCGGTCGCGTTCGCGGCATGGTTCGGCATGTTCGCAACGACGCTGAACCTCTTTCCCGCCGGACAGACCGACGGCGGGCATATCGTCTACGCCGTCATCGGCCGGAATAGCCTGTACGTCAGCATCGCCACCATCGTTGCCCTGATCGGGCTGTCGTTCGTGTCGACTTCGTGGATGGTATGGACCGTCCTCATGGTCGCGATGCTCGCGATCTTCGGACCACGCCATCCGCGTACCGGTGACGAGCATGTGCCGCTCGATCCGGCGCGGATGTGGCTCGCTGCCTTCGCTGTGGTGATGTTCGTGCTGTGCTTTGCGCCCGTCCCGTTGGAAGTTGTCGACCTCGTGAAGTGACGAGACACCGGGTGTGATTTCCGCATGAGTCTTGGAAATCACACCCGGTGTTTACAAAACGTTGAGCGGATCGACGTCGACCGTAATCTTCCGTCGCACTTCCGGAGTCTCGGCGAGCATCGCCTTGAGCGCGTTGCGCATGTCCGCGCGCCGCGGACCCTTCAGGAAAAACTGAACCCGGCTCTCGCCCCGCAGGCGCACGAGCGGTGCAGGCGCCGGGCCGAGAATCACGAAGCTCGATGTCACGCTGAACTGTTTCAACCGCTGCGTCAGCTGGGTCGCGGTCGACATGGCCTCATCGAACGATCGGCCGCGCACGATCACGTTCACGAGCGCGACGGTGGGCGGATACCGCATGCCGCGCCGGTACCCGATCTCGCGCTCGAAGAACGACGCGTAATCCTGGCGGCACGCGAGCTGGATGCTGTAGTGCTCCGGGTAAAGTGTCTGCACGACGGCCTCGCCCGTGCGTTCGCCGCGGCCGGCGCGGCCCGCCACCTGTGTGAGGAGCTGAAACGTCCTCTCGCCAGCGCGAAAGTCGGCAACGCCGAGACCCACGTCAGCGGAGATGACACCGACGAGGGTCACTCGCGGGAAGTCGTGGCCCTTGGCAATCATCTGCGTTCCGACCAGCACATCGAGCTCGCCGGCAGCGAACCGTGAGAGGAGCGATGCCAGCGCGCCTTTGCGACGAATCGAGTCGCGATCGACGCGGCCGATTCGCGCCTCAGGAAACTTCTGTCGCAGATGCGCCTCGACTTTCTCGGTCCCGAACCCGGCATGCTCGAGATAGGGCGCCGCACACTTCCGGCACTGCACCGGAACCGTCATCGTGTAGTTGCAGTAGTGGCAACGCGCTTTCCAGCCGTGCCGAGCCGTGTGCACGGTCAGCGAGATGGTGCAATTCGGGCATTCGAACGCGTCGCCGCACTGACGACAGAAGACCGCCGTCGCGTAGCCGCGACGATTGAGCAGAACGAGCACCTGCTCTCGGCGTGCCAGCCGATCGTCGATAGCTGCTGCGAGTTCCCGTGAGAAGACGGCCTCCGGCCCCTGCTCTGCGTACTCCTCACGCATGTTGACGAGCCGCACGGCGGCGAGCGGCCGATCGAGCACTCGTCGCTCCAGAGTCGCCCGCGCGTACTTTCCCGAGAGAGCGTGCTGATAACTCTCCATTGACGGCGTCGCCGATCCGAGGACCACGAGCGCCTTCGCCCCCTGACCACGGACGATGGCCACGTCGCGACCGTGGTAGCGCGGCGCCTCTTCCTGCTTGTATGAGGTGTCATGCTCCTCGTCGACGACAATGACGCCGAGACGTGTGAGCGGCGCGAAGACGGCTGACCGCGTGCCAACCACAACGTCCACGTCGCCACGCCGGACGCGATGCCACTGATCGTGACGCTCGCCGTCGGACAACCCGCTGTGCTGAATGGCGACGCGCTCGCCAAACGTCGCTCGAAACAGAGCGGCAACAGACGGCGTCAGCGCAATTTCGGGGACCATGAGCAGGGTCTGACGCCCGGCGCGTCGCGCTCGTTCTGCCAACCGCAGGTAGATCTCGGTTTTCCCGCTGCCGGTGACGCCGTGCAGAAGTGCCACTCGAAACTCGCCTGCATCAGCCAGGGTCATCAGTTGCTGGAACGCCTGGGCCTGTTCCGTTGTCAGCGCACGGATGGACGGATGGACGTTAGTCATGACCGCGCGCTCGAATGGATCGCGCTCGTCGGCTTCGGCTCGCAGCGCGACAAGGCCCTGCGACGCCAGACGTCCTATGACGTCCGAAGAGATGCCGCGATCACGCAACTCAGAGAGAGGAAGCCCGGTGGCGCTGGCTGAAAGCACCTCGAGCGCCTCCTGTTGTTTCGCAGTCAGACGCCTGGCAGCGGCGCGACTCGCCGGGTCGAGGGCGAGCGCTGTGGCGGCGGCGACGCGCTTCGTCTTGAAAGACGTGGCCTGCCGGCGCGCGCCCGGCGGCATCGCGGCGGCCATCGCGTCACCCACGCCTGCCAGGTAGTAATCGGCCACCCAGCGGCAGAGTGCAACGACGTCCGGCAGGAGCAGCGGATCGTTGTCGACGACATCGATGACGTCCTTGAGTTCGTCGGCACCAGGCTCGGATGGGTACTCGACGACGCAGCCGGTGAGCACACGGCTGCCAACCGGCACGCGCACGCGACCGCCGATCGGTGGCAGCGTCAGGCCGTCAGGAACGTTGTAGGTAAGGAGGTCGAGAAACGGAACAGGGACAGCGACGGAGACCTTGCGCACGTCGATTCAGATTTACTCGTCCGCGTGCTGCGTGAGCAGAGCGCGGACCTTTTTCATATCCTCCCACACCTCCCGCTTGGAGGACGGGTTGCGAAGCAGATACGCTGGGTGAAACGTGGGGATCAAAGTCGCCGACCGAAAACGATATTCACGTCCGCGGAGCCTGGTGATCGGATCACTCGTCTTCAACAGCGACTGTGCCGCGAACTTCCCGAGCGCCACGATGACCTTGGGCTTTACGATGTCAATCTGCCGGAAGAGAAACGGCTCGCAGCGTTCGACTTCATCGGGCTCGGGATTGCGGTTGCCAGGCGGGCGGCACTTGATCACGTTGGCAATATAGACATCACTGCGCTTCATCCCGATGGCTTCGATGATCTTGGTCAGCAACTGTCCCGCGCGGCCGACGAACGGTTCTCCCTGGATATCTTCATCACCGCCAGGCCCCTCACCGACGAACATCAGATCGGCGTCAGGGTTGCCAACGCCAAAGACCACCTGCCTGCGCCCGAGCGTGTGTAACTTGCAACGCTGACAGTCGGGACCGATCTCCGCGCGCAAAGCGTCAAGGGCTTCGGCTTGAGACGTGAACACACGAACGGGTTCAACGGGTTCACGTGGTGCAACGGGTTCCGCAGGCCGCGGTTCAGCGGATTCAGGCCGTTCGACCTGCTCAACCGGTTCAGGTTCGCGTTCGCGACGAGGTGACGGCTGGTCGGCACGAGAACGCCACGCGGAATCCAAGCGAAGTCCTTCGACACCGAGTTCCGAGAAGAACTCGAAATGGGCACGTAAATCGTCGTTCACGGGGCTAGCGTTGCGCCGGCGTTGACACGCGGGTGCGGATCAGGCGCTCGATTCGATCGAGGATGGCGGCAGCCACTCGATCCTTGCTCTGTAGAGAGACTGGTTCGTCACCCTCGTCGCTGACGAGCGTCACGGCGTTGGTCTCGACATCGAAGCCGCGGTCCGGCTGTGACACGTCATTAGCCACAATCAGATCGACGCCCTTCCGGACGCGCTTCTCGCGCGCCTTACGCAGCAGGTCGTCTGTTTCAGCCGCAAACCCGACCAGGACCGGCCCGCCCGCCCCCGTCGCCGCCCGTCGCGTCCCGAGATCGCCGAGGATGTCCTTCGTGCGGTTGAGCGTGAGCATCATCGGACCATCTGTCTTGGCGACTTTACCCGCCGACGTGACCGCCGGAGTGAAGTCGGCCACGGCGGCAGCCATGATGACGACATCCGCCGAAGGCGCAGCGGCCATGATCGCCTCGTGCATCTCGCTGGCGCTGCGAACCCGAACGACCTCGTCGACCGCTGGCGGCTCGACGCGCGTCGGCCCGGCCACGAGCGTCACGCGCGCTCCCCGTTGACGAGCCTCGGCGGCGAGCGCGAATCCCATCCGCCCGCTCGACCTGTTTCCGAGATAACGCACGGGATCGATGTCTTCGTAGGTCGGACCCGCCGAGACGAGCACGTGGCGGCCACGAAGGATCGAGTCGGGAGGCGACAGAAGCGCGCATGCAGCATCGACGATCACGTCAGGCTCGGCGAGCCGGCCTTTGCCGATCCAGCCGCATGCCAGATAGCCCTCGCCAGGCTCGACAAACTTCACGCCCCGCGCCGTGAGCGTCTGCAGGTTTCGTTGCACCGCATCGTGGGCGAGCATGTTGGAATTCATCGCCGGCGCCAGCATCACCGGCGCGCGTGTGGCCAGGTACAGAGAGCTCAAGAAATCGTCGGCGATGCCGTTGGCGAACTTGCCGATGACGTTCGCGGTGCACGGCGCCACAAGGAGCAGGTTGATGCCGTCGGCGATCGCGATGTGCTCGATGTCCGCGTTCATGCCGGGCCGCCACTGTGACGTGATGACCGGCCGTCTGGTTATCGCCTCGAATGTCACCGGGCCAACGAATCGGGCAGCGGATCGCGTCATCACCGCGACGACATCGTGCCCGCGCTTCTGAAGTCCACGGCACACTTCGACGGCCTTGTAGGCGCCGATGCCGCCGGTGACCCCGAGCGCGATCAGAGACATCTCGACTTAACTCCCAACTCCCAAAAATCCAACTCCCAAGTTGCCCGACATCGAAGCCACTGTCTCGACGTTGGGAATCGGGAGTTGGTAGTTGGGAGTTGACTAGGACACGGATTCGTCCAGCTTGACGACCTTACGCCGCAGCACTTCACGCTGGGCGATCGTCACCTTCTTCTCGCCCGTCTCACGCGGCTCGGCACCCTTCAGCAACTGCCGCGCGCGAGCGCTGGCAATGACGACGAACTCGAATCGATTCTCTTTCGGTGTGCTCTTCATGAATGAAACGTTCCTATGATGGTTTCCGCATCGTCGCGCACGCGCCTGATGCGCGCCCGCTCGGCTCCCACAATTGACTCCAGACGTCCAACCGCCGCCTCGATCTCGTCGTTGACCACCACGTACTCATACTGCGAGTACTCGTCCACCTCAGCGCTCGCGACCTCAAGCCGTCGCCGAATCTGCTCTTCGCTGTCCTTGCTGCGGCCGCGCAGGCGCTGCTCGAGCACTGCGGCCGAGGGAGGCAACACGAAAATGCCGATGGTCTCGATCCCGCGCGAACGAACCTGGCGAGCACCCTGGACGTCGATGACGAGGACGACGTCTTCGCCACGAGCGAGCATCGCGTCGGTATCGGCGGCGGACGTGCCGTAGTAGTTCCCGAACACGTCCGCCCATTCGAGAAACTGGCCCTCACGGGCCATCTTTTCGAACCGCTCGCGTGTAATGAAATTATAGTCGACCCCGTCCTGCTCCCCTACCCTGGCGGGCCGGGATGTGTAAGACCGCGACATGCGCAGCCCGGGCACGCATTGGACGAGACGTTCGACGAGGGTGGTCTTGCCGGTCCCCGAGGGTGCGGACACGATGAACAGCTGGCCTCGTGCCGCGCGACCCTCGACCACCGGGCTACTCGACATTCTGGACCTGTTCCCGCATGCGTTCGAGCTCCGCTTTTGCATTGATGATGAGCTCGGAGATGTGAATCCCGTCCGCCTTCGATCCGATCGTGTTGATTTCGCGATTCATTTCCTGGATCAGAAAATCGAGTTTGCGGCCGCACGGCTCATCGCCATCAGTCAGGGAGCGCCAGTGCGCCAGGTGCGCGCGAAAGCGCGTCACTTCCTCCGAGATGTCGGAACGGGCGGCGGCGCGCACGATTTCCTGCGCGATCATCGCGTGATCGACCGGCAGCTCCAGGCGCAGCTCCTCGATCCGTTCACGCAGACGGCTCTCGAGGGCGCCGCGTCCATGGTCGGCGGCGACGCGGAGATGCTCGATCAGGTCGACGAGGGTGTGACGCCGGGCATCGAGATCCGCCGCCAGGTGTGAGCCTTCGCGCACGCGCATGGCGTCGAGATCGGCCAGCGCCTGCTCCACTGCCGCCTCGATACTCGCCGCGATGCGCGCTTCCAGGGCAGGGTCTGCCTCAATCGATCGCTCGCGCACCGCGATCGCCTGCGGCAGGCGCAGCAGATCGCCAGGACTCAACGCACCTGAGACGAGCCCTTGCGCGCGTGCCTGATCGATCGCCGCCGACAGTGCCTGCGCGACACTCATGTTCAACTCGACGATTGGGGTACTGAGATCGCGGACCTGTACGGAGATTCCGATTTCGACCCGCCCGCGCGCGAGACGCTTCTGCAAGAGCGCGCGCAAGCGAGGCTCGACGTCGCCGAAGGCATGTGGCACGCGAAGCTGCAGGTCGAGAAACCGGTGGTTCACCGCGCGCACGGTGACGGCAATCGTCGCACGCTCGTCCTCGTGGGTCAGCGAGGCAAACCCGGTCATCGATTTAATCATCGGTCTTCAGTCCATCGCACCATCGCACCATCGCACCCTCGCACCCTCGCACCGTCGTACCGTCGCACCAGAGAATTAGATGGCTGTTATCGCGATTGCCCCTTGCCAGAAGCTGCACGACTACGAGGAGTCGGTCCGCCGTGCGGGCGGCGAACCGTGGGTGCTCGATCCGTCAGCGAATCGGCCTGAAGAAGCGATCCGCGCGGCCGGAGGCCTGCTGCTCGCTGGAGGCGGATATGCGTTGACGCGCCGCCGTCGTCCGGAGGCGTCCTGCCGCCACCCTTCGCAAAGCCGGTGTTTCCAGGCGCCTGCACATAGATGCCGGAGCCGATCCGCACTTCGACGAGCCCTTCAACTTCCAGTGCGATCAGCG
>Ga0207701_10000377_pt1 | contig 45402 bp, 43 predicted proteins | sample KBSSwiSSwithPhiX_FD_184294 | JGI IMG/M metagenome (GOLD analysis project Ga0207701, IMG submission 184294) | Switchgrass rhizosphere bulk soil microbial communities from Kellogg Biological Station, Michigan, USA, with PhiX - S5 (SPAdes) (version 2) | ecosystem: Environmental > Terrestrial >... | reverse complement strand
CGGCATCAGTAATATTGGTGGACCAACTGCCGCTGCTTTGACAACTACCGATGCAACCTGCGGTAACAATAATGGAACTATCACCATTGGTGCTGTCACGGGTGGCACTGCGCCTTATACTTATTCTGTTGATGGTTCTGCGTTCACCGCAACACTTGTTTACAACAACCTTTCCGGAGGACCGCATACTATCGACGTGAAAGATGTTAATGGGTGCGTCTTCGCAACCACAACTACTATTGCCACTCATGCTGGTCCGACCGCAGTGGCCATAACAGCAACTAATGCTACTTGCGGCAATGCAAATGGAACGTTATCCATCGGCGGGGTAACCGGTGGAACGGCGCCTTATACCTATTCGGTTGACGGTTCACCGTTCACGACGACACTCGTTTATAATAACCTGGCTGTAGGCTCACATACTGTGAATGTATCAGATGTCAATGGTTGCATATTCGCGACGACAACCGCCATCGCTAATGCGGCCGCCCCGACTGCCGTAGCTATTACTGCAACGGGTGCAGCCTGCGGTAACAATAATGGAACCCTCACAATTGGCGCGGTAACTGGTGGCACTACTCCTTATACTTATTCTGTTGATGGTTCTGCATTCACCGCGACACTTGTTTACAATAACATGGTGGCAGGTTCACATACTGTCGATGTAAAAGATGCCAATGGTTGTGTATTCTCGACTACCGCTGCAATCAATAGTGTCGGTGGACCGACCGCCGTTGTGATAACACCAACAAATAGTACATGTGGCAATGCAAATGGAACACTTACTATCGGAACAGTAGCGGGCGGCACTGCTCCGTATACTTATTCTGTTGATGGTCTGCCATTCAATACCACACTTATTTACAACAACCTCGCAGGAGGTTCGCACACAATAGATGTGAAAGATGCTAGTGGTTGCGTATTTGCAACAACTACAACTATTGCCAATAGCGCGGGTCCAACTGCTGTCGCAATTACTACAACTGGTGCTGCCTGCGCAGCAACCAACGGAACGCTGACGATTGGAGCAATTACCGGCGGTACGGCCCCATACTCTTACTCGGTTGACGGTTCAGTGTTCGGAGCCACGCTTGTTTACAATAACCTTGCTGCAGGTACACATGCAGTAGATGTAAAAGATGCTAATGGTTGCATATTCGCTACGACTGCCACCATCAATAGCACGAATGGACCGACCGCAGCTATTATTACAACTGTTAGCAGCACATGTGCAGCAAACAACGGTCGTATTACAATTGGGGCAGTAACCGGCGGAACCGCCCCATATACGTATTCGATCGATGGCTCAGCATTCACTTCAACGGTTGTTTATAACAACCTGACGCCGGGTTCACACACCGTGCAGGTTAAAGATGTCAGTGGTTGCATTTTTGCCACTATTGTTACTGTCAACAATACAAGCCCGGTCTTATCGTCAACTACCAACGCATCTGTTTGTCCGAACGAGCTGCCATATAGCTGGAATAATACTACGTACCCTGTTCCTGGAACATATACCGTCAAGCTGACCAGCGTAGCGGGTTGTGATTCATTGGCAACGCTTGTTTTGACATTGAAGCCAACATTACCCGGCGTACGTTATACAACAGTGGTAACGCAGCCAAATGTTCCGGTACAGCTTATTGCCAGGAATTTGGGAGCCGACTACACATACGATTGGAATCCGAAGTTTGGCCTGAATGACTATAGTATCAATAGCCCGGTGTTCACCTACCACCAAACGGTGGACTACACAATAACAATGACGCCAACCAGCGGTTGTGCCGTGACCGATACCGTGCTTGTAAATGTATTGGAAGATGTACCCACCATTGTATCTGACATCTTTGTGCCGAGAGCATGGTCGCCGAATAATGACGGACACAACGATAAACTCTTCCCGATACCTGTGAATATTAAAGAACTTAAGTTCTTCCGAATCTTTAACCGCTGGGGACAACTCGTGTTTGAAACAAATATCCTAAGAAACGGATGGGATGGCATATTCCAGGGACAACCACAGGTAATGGATACGTATACCTGGACACTGGAAGCAGTAGGTGAAGACGGAACGTACTTTAGGAAAGCCGGTAACTCAGTTTTAATACGTTAAATTTCTTGTTATGAAAACAATCAAAAGAACAACGGTCAGTGTTACGATCGTATTTATGATTGTAATAAAATCCGTATATGCGCAGGATCCCAGTTTTTCTCAATTCTTTTCGTCACCCTTAAACATTAATCCTGCGTTAACGGGTAATATCAATGGCGATTGGAGACTGATCTCGAATTTCAGAGATCAGTGGGTGGGCCCTGCCAGCCCATTTGTGACAGGCACGATCTCATTTGACACAAAAGCGATGCAAAATAAAACGCCCGACATGGCTGAAAATAATTATTTGGGGTTGGGTGGAATGCTGATGTTCGATCACGCCATGAGTGGAGTAGTAAAAAGCACCTATGCCTCATTGAACCTGGCTTACAGTATCAAGATTACAGAAACGGAATATTATACAGAAAGAATTGCGTTAGGTTTCGGCGCCATTTACGGCGATAAAAACATTGATTTCAGCCGGGTTGATTTTGAAGAACAGTTTACCGGTTTTGGATTTAATCGAAACCTGCCAACCGGGGAAACGGCTTTGTCTAATATGAAACCTTATGTGTCTGCCAGCGCCGGAATTACGTATAGTGCTAAAACAGAGAAGTCAAATTTTGACCTTGGCGTGGCTGCATTTCATTTGAACAAACCAAGGCAGACTTTCCTAAAAGATGATAACGAGTTTTTAGCTATGAGAAAAGTGGCCCACGCCAACTTCGAAACTTTTATTAATGAACGGACAGTACTCAACACGAATGGAATTTACCAGTATCAGAAAAAAGCCAGTTATTTTTCAGTTGGTGGTGCCATTGGATATTATGCAGGAAACACTGCGGAAACTCTAGTAAATGTAGGCGTTTGGTATTGGTCACAGAATGCTATAGTGCCTTACCTCGGACTGGGTTACAAAAATTTTCAATTTGGCCTCAGCTATGACTTTACGATATCAAAACTAAATGACGCGGCGAGAAGACCAAATACGTGGGAAATGTCTTTGATATTGAGAGGCGAGAGGAGGGCAAGTGGGGTGATCCCCTGTCCGTGGAAGTAAGTCACTTGTAATATAATTACGAAAAACCGATATCATTAACCATCCTCCCTCTTTCGTTTAAAAGAAATGCCTCCATCTGGAGGCATTTCTGTCAAAATACGCCTATATTTTTTTACCACTTGTCCACTTCTTCTTCGGCGCTGGCCGGGTCGTTATTTACCTCGACCACCGGTGGTGCTACAGTCACGGGTTCTTCTTTTTGTACTGTTTCGTTTTGTTCTCCGTTTACAGGTGTGGGTTCAACAGCTGTACTTTCACGGGCATAATCCTCTGAACTTTCGTCATGATTGAATGCATCGAAATCAAAATCTGGCATCAATTCTGTTTTCACATAATCAACCGACTCACCCAGTGCCTTAATAAACTTATTGAAATCTTCTTTGTAAAGAAATATTTTGTGCCTGTCGTATCCATTATCGTCAAACCGCTTGCGGCTTTCAGTAATGGTTAGATAATAGTCATTACCCCGGGTTGCTCTTACATCAAAAAAGTAAGTTCTTCTTTTTCCAGCGCGAATCCTCTTGCTGTAAATACTTTCCATTTTCTTGTCGTTGTTCTCGTACGCCACAATAATTGTTTTTCAGATTAATAAAACGATTCTCAAATTTATGAAGTCACAAATATATAGATGTTTTTGAAACAGCCAAAAGAGATTGATCAGGGTTCAGAACAGGCGAATGCACCGGAATTCTTTTCCGGGAGTAATTGCCGGGTTTTCAGACTTCTTTTTCCATTGCCTGTTGCCTGGCATATAAGGCAGCATAAAATCCCTTCTTGTCGAGCAGATCCTGGTGCCTGCCTTGCTCAACAATTTCTCCGTCTTCCAGCACGACTATCCTGTCAAAATCTAATAGGGAAAACACCCGATGGGTAATTATGATGGCGGTCCGGTCATCCAGGTACTCATTCAGGTTGGAAATGATCTGTTTTTCGGTGTTGGCATCCACCGCGCTTAGACAATCATCAAAAATAATGAGTGCAGGCTCCTTAATGAGCGCTCTTGCTATAGAAATCCGCTGCTTTTGGCCCCCACTCAGGGTAACGCCCCTTTCGCCTATCAGAGTATTATACCCTTGCGGAAACTGAAGGATCTCCTGGTGCACTACGGCCTGCCGGGCGGCCTTCTCCACCCTCAGCGGGTCAGCCTTTGGCAAGCCAAATGCTACATTATTATGCACGGTGTCACTAAATAAAAATACATCTTGTGGTACATAGCTAATCTTTTCTCTCAAATCTTTCAAACTTGTCTTTCGAATATCTGTGGCGCCCAGTTTAATGCTTCCCCGGGTTGGATCATACATGCGAAGTAATAGTTGAGCCAGTGTTGTTTTACCGCTCCCCGTTCTACCCACAATTGCAATCTTCTCACCTTTCCTGATATGCAAATTGAAATTTTTCAAAGCCGTTATCCCGGTGTCGTGGTAAACAAAATGGACGTCTTCAAAATGAATATTTTCGTGCAAGTTCAGGGCCTCCGGTTTTTCAGGTTGCCTGATCGAGGGAACAGTGTCCAAAAACTCATTGATCCTTTTTTGGGATGCCGATGCTCTTTGAATCATGCTCGCCGTAAGCCCGATGGCGCTCACGGGAAAAGTGAGCATATTAACATACATTACAAACTCCACAATAGTATCGATACCTATTTCATGGCTCCCGTTAATAAAATATAAGCCACCTATCATAATCGTGACCAGGGTACTCAGACCGATCAGTAAAGTGATACTTGGGAAATATATGGCTTCCACGCCGGCAAGGCCAATGGCATTTTTCCGGTACTCTTCGCTATTTTTTGAAAAAAAGCCAAGCATCGCCTTCTCCTGCACAAACGACTTGATCACGCGTATACCTGAATAGGATTCCTGCGCATTAGTAGTCAAATCCGAAAGCAACGCCTGTATCCTCTCGCTTTTACGGTGAATTGTTGTATTCACATAGTAAATGGTCACGGCAAGTATGGGAAGAGGGGCCAGCACATAAAGCGTTAGCAACGGGTCCCGCTTGTACATAAAAAATACAGCAAGAGAAATTACCGCCACGAGATTTACAAGATACATGACGGCGGGACCCGTAAACATTCTTACCCTGCTAACATCCTCCGCAATGCGATTCATAAGGTCGCCGGTACTGTTCCTTTTATAGAATGAAGTATCCAGTTGCTGGTAATGCTGAAAGATGGCATTTTTTTGATCATACTCAATGTGCCTGCTCATTACTATCATGGTCTGCCTCATAAGGAAAAGAAAAAAGCCACGCAGCAGTGCCAGTATAAGTATAGTAATGCCACAAAGTGCCACCACCTTTGCGACATTATAGTCAGATGATTCTATTCTTTCAATGAATTTGCTGACCAGCGGGTCATAATCGGGAGTTGATTTCCGTTGGTGGTAACCGGGAAGTTCAAGGGATCTTTGAACAAAGTCAATGACAAAGCCCGTTACCTGTGGCGATAATACGTTAAAGTAATTGGATAAAAAAACAAACAGAATTCCCACGCCCAGCCGGATACGATATTTCCAGAAATATTGATATACGGCCCTGAGATGTTTCATGCAGGGGCGCAAGTTAATTAATAAAAAATTGAGCCTAAATGCGGCAAAATGTCGGGTGATTTAAGAGTAAACTGAAATCTGGAGACAAGCAAAATTGAAACCGATTGCAGGAAACTTTTACCTTCATCTTTTATAAATTAATAATGTGAATAAAATACTTTCAAATAGCTATTCAGAAAGTAAAGTATAAAATATATACTTGTACTGGTTTTTCATAGGATATTGGATTTTGAAAACGGAGCTGGATTTCCATCCTGGCTCCAATTTTTTTTGCTCAATCAGTGAGGAAGTTCGTCTCACTTCCAATACAAATTTCCCTGTTCTAATCTTAGGGCACCCTGGCATATCCCAGCAATTTGCTCATCCTGCTTTTCACATAAGAAAAACCTGCGACGTTTGCAGCTTTATTACCTTCGATCGTATATAAAAACCCGTCGCTGAAATGGTGCACGATGCCAATATGGCCAAAGCCCGAAGTCGTGCTTACGCGCCACCACGTTACTATATCTCCCGCGGACGGTTGCTCAGCGCTTGCGTCATAGACGAAACCTTTTTGCTTTAACTGGTTAAAAATATTCCTGGCCCCGGCAGAATATTTAAATGGCATACTACGCATTTCACCGCCGACTGCCTGCAAAAAGCACCAGCTCACAAACCCGGCACACCAACTATTACCCTCGGGAAGGCCAGCCGGCTGTAAATACTTCCTTACCCAGCGGCCCATATTATTTCCTCCCTCCTCGCCCGCGCCTGCGTTCAATTCATCTATGGCAACCTTTAAGGCGGCTCGTCCCGTTAATGAACCTCCGGCTGCATTAGCGGGCATTTTACTAAAATCAATTGCTCCTGTTAGCACTTTGCCCCTGGGATGGGTCAGTGCCCAAAAAGTCAGGTCTCCAACTTTACCATCTACTTCCAGCGGGACGTTGTGTTTATCAAGATGCCGGCTTTGAAAATTTCTGACCGCGTTATATGTTGCGGTATCGAAGATCCCTGTGACCGGCAAATCATAATCCAGCTCCCTTAACATCTTTTGCAATTCAGTTATGGCTGGTCCGCTATGTCCTCTTTTTAGCAATCCCATGTCAGTAAATGCAATTAGAAAATGAGGTTCAAATCATTTTGTCCAACTCATCTCTCAGGTTATCAATTTTTGCCCGTATAGTGACGGCATTTCTCTTTTTGCTTTGCGCCAGTGCATCAATCAGAAAATCGAAGTGCTCAATTTCTCCGATCTTTTTGCCGATTGAGCCGGCTTTTTCCCAGGTGCCTTTATAGTCTTCGAGAATTTCCTCGTAACGTGGGGTAATAAAACCGGGCCCTTTGTGACCAGTCATTAAAAGGCAAAGCTTAATATTTGCAACAGCAGCCCAATCCCAATAACTCAGCTCTTCAATCGGTGAAGATGAAATGGAATCAAGCATGCTTTTTAAAAGATTGATCACTTCTTTAACTACTGGTATCCGGTACGAATAATTTTTCATTTTTACCGGCTGTCCCCATTTCCGGCTCCCTAATATTACCAGGATGCTCTCCATTTCCAGCCAATTGACTAAAGAGTAGGCCTTTTTCTGTTTCTCATATGCCTTGTGATAATAACCAGCGGCCTGCTGATACGCTTCAATTTTAGCTTCCCTGCCTGAACTTAGCATGGCTTGTGACTTGCACGCGCTTCCAAGCATATTCAGGCGCTCCGCTGTTGGACTGTAACCGATGAGCAGGTTAAGATCACTTATTACTTTACCCGTTAGTTCCAGGAATTTCCTCTGGTCTTTTTTATTTTTCTTAAAAACGCTGACATAATATTTTGGCCTGACGTTGCAATACTTTTCCATTGCCGAAAATGAAAAAGAGGCGTTCTCCATATTCAGCAAACTCTCGTATTTTGACACGGCTTCATGGTACATGCAAAGCCCCGTGTAAGCCAATGCTTCACTTTCTGTGATTTCACCGTTACGAATATTGCTTTTCTCCACCGCAGTTGAAATGTCGTCCAATTCCTGTAATAAACTGTCCTTGCTGTATCCTGAAACCTCCAATTTGTTCAACAAGTTATTCAAATCAATTTCCGCTTCCCGCGCAATCACATACTCTTTCGCTTTTGCTTTTTTAGTTACGCTTCGTAAGGTGTAGAACTGGTCGCCGTAACATTGGTAAGCACCCCATGTGTTAGTATACTTATATTTCTCATAAATAACCTCTCGTGCCTGCTGTATTGCCTTGCCAAACTCATAACCATTGAACATATACCCATAGAATACTTGCGTAAATTCCATTGCTGCGGCATCGTCAACGGCCCAGCCGGCGGCGATTACAACCTTAACACCATTTTCAATTAGTTGTGTACCGATATTGGCAGCCAATTTAAAGCGATTGCGATACAGCGCTTCCGAAGCTCCATCTGTTTTTCCTAAATAACAGCAATTCACAAATACGAGTTCCGGCACAGAACTCATCTGGCTTATTTCCCGTGTAGATAGAAATACGTTATTGCCTATCAGCATACCGGACCCTTTGGAAGGGTCTTCATTAAAAACTCCATGTCCGGCAAGATGGATGATCTTATAGTCATCGCTGAACAATGCCTGTATGATCTCTGCAGCAGATCCCCTTGATAACTTTTTTGTTTTAAATGCTGAGTTCTCAAAAATTCCGGACACCATTTCACCCTCTTCCAGTGCGCCCTGCAACTGGTTCGCAAATCCTTTAAGGTCGGGATCTGCAATGATCAGCGCAGAACTCTTTGCTACGGATCTTATTTTCACGCGATAGTCCTCTGTCGCTAATTGCCGCACCATGCCTGCATTAATGCAAAGAGGTCTTGCATTGTGCGTGCTATCCTGTAACAATTCCCATGGATATGAGGCCGTATCCTTATCCACAATCCAGTTAATATTTGCTTGTTTCTTTAATTGCTCTTTAAAATCATTGGGAACAAGTAATTCAAAAATTGATTTCGCCAATTGCGGCGTCCACTGGTTGTTACCTGACATATCCTCGATGAGTTCCTGGATTATCTCCCTGCTGGTGAACAGATCACGTTGTTCCTCTCGTGCACCGCCTGTTGAAACATTAAACTGCAAACCCCGTATCCAACCTTTTTTAGATTTATCTTTCGTTATTTCTTGCAATTCATACTCCTTCACCTTTACATGGATTCTTGTCCACCACTCATCGGTGATATCGATAGGTAATCGTTCCTTTGAGCCAAGTAGCTTCTTAATTTTCTTTTTTTCGAATACTACATTTAACGACTGGTCCTCATCCTGTACCATTTCATGTAAAACATATAGGCAGGCAAGAGCGCGGTCCTGGTATTGCTCTACAAATTCGATATGGGTCACAGTTTTTGAACTTTCACCGAGTGTCTCTGCTATCTTACTGTTCGCGTTTTGCACGCCCATCACCACCGCCCTTAATGATTTTTCAACAGACAAACCACCATACGAGCACGCAATCGCTAATGATGAAACACCGATAACCTGGTAAGCTGATACATTTTGAACATGAAATGAGTTGTTGTTGAGGTCTAACAGGTACTTTGATACACCTTGCTCGACACTCTGAGAAAGCTGGTAAGCTGTCAGCGAACCGGGCTCGCCAAGTCCAACTATTATTGCACCGTTAAAATCCTTCTGGCCAGTGATAATCACTTCGCTGCTTCCTATCTCGCCGGGATAAATACCGAGTGCGTAGCGTTCAGCCAGGGCGCCTTTCAAATTATAATCGATGGCTTTCTCCGCATACAAAATACCGTCATTGATAAAATGCCCTGCCAGCAATGGATAAGCTGAGTATCTTAAATCTCCGTTACTGATGGACACCCTCAAAGGGCTTATGCCTTCCTGGCTTACATGCTCCCTATCAAGACCGAGAATTGTCTTCTCAATTCCTTCTGCTGTCAAATCGAAATCAGTTGCCTCGGGTGTTTTAAATGATTCCTCTATAGCCCTGATGACCGGCCTTGTCTTCTTCAATAAAAGAGTGGAACCGTACGCAAGTATTTCATCGATGGCTTTGAAAAGCATCGGTTCATTCGCCAGGGCGCCATGGGTGACATCGGTATAATAAACTGAACTATTGTCAACCATTTTCTGCGGTATCCCTGATTCCCAGGTGACACTCTGATCGCCGGCGCCAGTACTTAAAAAAACAAGACGCCCATCTTCATCCACTTCGTATCCGCTTGGTGTTGATTTATCTCTGCCCGCGATATAGACAGCGTTGCTGTAATCTATATTTTTTGACTTTTCAAGCACAAGCTTTCGGTACACCTCAAATTTGTTGAGATCACCATTGGAAGGGAGTGGCCAATTTGCGTCTCCCAATGCTTTGCGCATTTTTTGCCAGGTTTTAACCTTAGAAAAATCATTGTCGTTGTCATCTGTCAAAGGTAAAAGACTCAACAAACCCGGAAAGGCGGAAAATATTTTCAGCAGGTCCCTTTTAGTATTGATAATGTCAATCTTGCTAAGCTTTCCAATTATGGGATCTTTTCCAAACAAAACATACGGGATCCGGTAAGACCCGCCTAATGGTGCGCCAAGGAAAAGCAACTGGAAACCGCTTGACTTTTTCAGTCGTTGCCAGGTCTTGTCATGCCTAAGGATGAAATCACGAACCAGCACACCGCCCATTGAATGACCAACAATTTTTATGGGTTGTTCGTAATTTAAAAGTTCCGTAATCTTTGACTCAAGTAATGATGCAGTTTCACCAAGCTGTTGCCTCCAGTCATAGGCAAACGTTACCACGTCGTATGTTTCAGACAAATGATCCGTAATCGCTTTATAGGAGGTTTTTATAAGTGACGATGCTTCCACTCCATCATTTAATGCCACTTTAAGATCACTGAGCTCGCCGCCTAAAAACCTCAAATAATTGATCCAAACAAGTTTCCCATTCTTAGAAAGATTAGAACCCATAATACCTGGTACCAAAATGGCGATAGGCCTTCTGCCCGTCACCGTATTTTTGAAAACCTGCCCGCCTTCAAGCTTTAAAATAGCATTACGGTCCGATTCAATTGCTGCTCCTTTATCCAGCCGCGCAAAGCCAGGTATTAGTGTAGTTCCATTCGATTTTAAAGCATCCATCAAGGCATTATTTGTCTTCGGATTCTTGAAATAATGGAAGTGATCAACACTGGTACCCTCATCAAAAAAGTACTGAACCATTCCGAGTCGTTTTGTTCCATTGTACATGGAAGCTGTATTGACTACGAGGTCATTTTGAGAGTCGAAGAATAGCTTACTTGCAATGATGACAAGTGCTTTGAAGTTCAGATTGGCCTTACCGTTACCCGATATAATCACCAGGGAATTATCAATTATTGCCAGCGGGTTCGGGTAATTTAATACTTTAATAAAGGGTGATTCCGGGTTCATGGCCTCAAGACCCGGTAATACACTGATATCATCTTTGGAATTTACCACGCATGCCATGAGGTCCTTGAAAGCGACATAAACCGGGTTGACGGTTCCGCCAATTGCCAAACCCAACAGGTTAAAAGTGACATTGAAAAAATGATCGAGCCGTTTTGAAGCAAGCGTGGTACCGCTGGCGGGACACGCCACCCGGATAAACTTTTGAACCGTTATATTTTTCTTACTTACCTCATTCCTGATTGATTTGATGCACTTAATATCATCCACTCTTCCTTCCTTATTAAGAAATTCAATCTCCACTTCTGAAAAGCCGGCATTGTTTTGATTACTGATGCAATAGCGGGATAAGGTATCACCCACAATACCCCCTCTCGAATGGCTAACCAGGTGAAGGGTTATATTAGCCGGTAATTGTTTTATCAAATCAAGTACGTTTTGCAATGGACTTTTCGTTAGCGTCTCATGCTGGAAAGCGAGTATATGCTGATCATAAGTTTTGGTGATATATTTCCAAAATTCAGTTCCGATAATTTCTGAGAACGAACCGGTCGTTGAGGAGTTGGTACCATGGATAAAAAGCAGGAATGGCTGGCCTGTGTCCGTAGTAAAATCCTTTTGCAAATCGAAATTTAAGTCGAGTCGAAAAAGACCAGATTTGTTCCCAAGTTGTTTTTTTTCGAGATCTTCGGCCAGTTGCCTGATTGTTTTTTTTACTTCTTTCCTGGCAAATACTTTTAATAGCTTTAAAGCTACGGCGTCAACTATACCCCGTTCTCCGGGACCCGTTTGCAAAACGACAGGTATTTCAACTTCCCCATCAAGTGATCTTTTTCTCATCGCGACTGCTTCGGGAAATACATCCTCAATGGTATCGTTGGAACTAAACCAACTGGTCCCATCGTCAAAAACAAATTCGACAACTTTGTCGTTTGATATGTTGATTGTATGCCTTTCCGTTTCACCCCTGGTGGTAGTTCCTACAACGTAGACTTCTTTTAATTCGAGGTTGTTTGATGGTGCCGTTTCCGTTGTAGCTTCTTGCTTTTCACCCCTGATAGTGATTTTATTAATCTTCATATTGCGAAGGTTGAACTTTGGTTTTCATTGGTAATTGAAATAATCAATCATATCAGTAAACGAGGTGCTACGATGCAATCAGAGGTAAGAAAATTGGGCCTTGCACTGGCCGGTAACGCACGCAATTTTTTCACAATACGGATTAATCTTCATAAAAATTAAGGAAATTTCCCGAACTGGCCATCACCTCGTAAGATAATACGGCATGGTTTGCTGCTGGCAAGGTTGTTTGCAGCCTTTCTTTTGGCTTGCCCTTTTAAACAATAACTGCCGAATTAATAACTATTTTCGCATCCATGTCTTTATTCATCAGCTCACTCAATTCAGGAAGCAACGGCAATTGTTATTACATCGGCAATAACAAAGAGGCTGTTTTGATTGATGCAGGAATTTCCTGCCGCGAAATTGAGAAAAGAATGAAGAGGCTTGACCTGTCAATGGCGACTGTAAAAGCCATTTTTGTATCACACGAGCATGGCGACCACATTTTCGGCATTCCCACCCTGAGCAGAAAATACCAGGTCCCGGTATACATCACCAAAAACACGCTTCGATCATCCTTTATTACGATCGAAAAACACCTTGTTCATTCGTTTAGTGCACACAACACCATTACCATCGGCGACCTGGCGGTCACGGCTTTTCCAAAATCCCATGATGCCGTCGACCCACACAGTTTTATTGTAACATGCCGACAGGTTACAGTTGGCGTTTTTACAGACATTGGTTATTCCTGTTCCAATATCATAAATAATTTCCGCAGATGTAATGCGGCTTTTCTTGAATCCAATTATTGTGACGACATGCTGGTCAAAAGCACTTATCCTTTTTATCTAAAGAAACGTATAAGCGGCGACGATGGCCATTTGTCCAATAAACAGGCGTTGGAATTATTCTTGTCCCACAGGGGACTTCAACTTACACACCTGTTGTTATCACATTTGTCGGAGAATAATAATTCTCCTGAACTGGTAAACAAACTTTTTAGTGAAAAAGCCGGTGCAACAAAAGTGATTGTTGCCTCCCGTTATAAAGAAACTCCAATTTACATCATTGAAAAATCGCCAGCTATTGATATTATCCGGAATAACCGCCCGCCCGGGAGGGTTTTACAACTTTCCCTTTTTTAAATTTCGTTCGATTTTTATTGAAGGATGGCAGAGGAGGATGCACTAGAGAAAATCATGATCCCTGCATTTGATATATCCTATGGGATGTTCGGGCATGGACCACCCCGGAAAATCAGGTATCTTAAAATAATCTTCCTTCTTTTCCGGCTTTACCACACGGATGATTTCAATTTTACCAAAGCGATGGACAAGATTGAATGAAGAAAGGCTTGGCGCTTGAAAAGTCTGCCTTATTTTTTTTCGTTGGCTGACCAACCTTTTTTTCCCGGCTTGTTGCATATAGTTTTTCAGATAGATCTTTTCTTGCCAACACAGCCGATATCAGTTTCCGGTACGTGAAGGGCCGGGATAATGCTATGGCAAGATAGGATTGAATTAAGAAATATATTCCGGGGTTACATAACCAGGAAAGGATGTAAACGTAACATCGTTTGACTCGGTTACCTAACCAGACGTTTTTACAACTTGTGCGAGGAAAAAAACTCTGATACGAAAATCTGGGTTGGGATTAAGGTTTTTCGGGGGTTGGAGATCAGGTTAATAGACAACTTTCCTTATCATTAACCTTAGTTACAAATGTATTAGGTGGTATGAGCGAAGTCAAGCGGGGAAGTGCTCGATTTATTAATGAAAACTACGACAGTCATTATCGTAAACTTTCGATATTCGTTATTTTCAAACTTTTTAGATCCCAATCACTTTCAGATTAGTTAAGATAACGAAGAGATGGTGTAATCGTTTATCATCCGGATTTTTGGAATTCAGTTCATTTCTTTGACCTCTTAGTCGATTTTTGTTTAGTACGTCTCTCCAATTTGATGACGGCCGCGACCAACTTTATTATTTTTGTTAGCAACATCATTTTTAAAAAGCGCTTCGATTTTTCAAACCAGATATTGAATTCTTAAATGAGCATGCCCCGAGGGATTTCAACTTGTGTTCAAAATGATATAGAGCTCAAATCCGCAGGTTCTAACCATGATAAATCGCTCCCGGAATTCACCTTCAAATACCATCCCTTGCAAAAGATCATTGGAAAGGGGTGTTCGTGGCGGTCAGTTAACGGTTACATGCTGACGCTGTAACCGTTAAGCATATGCAACGAACGGGCGGTATTTACCGCTGCATTAATTTTACAACTACTTCAAAAACAGACAGATTAAAATTAGTCAAAATGAAAAAGTTAATTATTTGTCTTATTCTTGGGATAGTTCTAAGCCCGGCCTGCCGAAAGAGTCCCGACACATCCCGCCTGTCGACTGAATTTGTGGTGCAGACCGCACGGGACCCGGAAGCTGACTTCGGAAGCTATCATACTTATTATATTTCCGACACAATTAAGCTGTCGACGTCAAACCCTAATGACAGCATCTGGTCTGACCTCCAGTCAAAGCAATTGATAGACGCTGTTAAGGCGAACATGACTGCGATGGGATATACGTTGGTTGGCAAAGGAAACAATCCTGATCTTGGAGTCTCAATGTCTGCAATCAAAGATTTAAACCTGGGAGTCATCTATCCTGGTTGGTGGTGGGGATATTGGGGTTGTTATTGGGGCTGGTGCTACTACCCACCCTACTATCCCTGGTATGGAATGATCTATACGATTCCGACTGGTACGCTTATTCTCGACATGATAGACTTAAAAAATGCTAATGTAGATCAAAGATTAACGATCGTATGGGGCGCGGTTATGTCGGGAGGATTAGGAAACACAGGAAATGACCTGGCACTGGGCGTATCAGCAATCGATCAGGCCTTCGACCAATCGGGCTATTTAAGTACAAATTAATTCCGAAGCAAAGCTAAGATTATGAAAAAGTTATCCATTTTATTGTTAATTGTCCTTGCGTTCCCTGCCGCGCATTTCGCCCAACACAGTCTGGTGGGTGTTAACTGGCAGATCAACTTCCCGAACAATAGCGACTACCTGACTAAAACGAGCTATTCCGGGGCCAAACTTGAATACCGGCAATTCATAAAGAAGAACTTGTCTATAGGTATTGCGCTGGATTGGACCACCTACGAGGAATATTTCCCCAGGACAACCTTTACGAAACCTGACGGCAATGCAGCTATTACCACGGATTTCATAGCCCAGGCTTACCAGGTGCCGATAACAGGCACGGTTCATTATTATTTTTCCGAAAGCAAATTGCTGAAACCGTTTGCCGGCCTGGCTCTGGGCGGCCAGTACCTGGAACAGACATTGTACTATAATGTATATGCAACCGACGATGATAACTGGGGATTTGTAGTGCGACCAGAGATAGGAACAGTGGTCAAATTAGGTGAGAATTTTGGAGCTATGGTGGGAGCCCATTACAGCTATTCTACAAACAAAACAGATATACTCAACAGGAACAGCTTTTCCAATTTTGGATTCGATATCGGAGTGGTGTTCTATCAGTAGATCGGCATTTAGTTTTGTAGAGAATAAGATAGCATAACCGCGGCAATGGTACATACCTTTGCGAAAACTCTTCAATAAAAATGGGGCCAAACCAAATCGGGTTTGGCTTTTTTTTAAGTTCAAGACTTCCTATACCAAACTATAAGGCGTGGAAGGAATGAAGAATCAAATTTTCAGGTGAATTACCAGGTGAAATCGTGTCGCCTGACTTACGAGGCGACACCAACGGGTGCCCGGTATCAGCATCTACAGCTCTTCCCAATTAAAAGGATTATCTTCGATTAGTATTATTAGAACTGTTGCCAAGGTTAATCTTCAATAATAAAAATGCAGTCTTCTTTCAATCGCTGAAAGAAGCGGCTGACGGATATTTCAGTGGGAGGGGCATACCGAGAACTGGTGACAGGCGGCTGTATATAAAAACAGTTGTACTTCTTACCCTCGCCCTGGCTCTTTATCTTCTTCTACTTTTCCTGTCATTGCCGGCATGGACGATCGTTCTGCTTAGCTCAATACTTGGAATTACGTCAGCTTGCATTGGATTCAATGTGATGCATGATGCTAATCATAGCAGCTATTCGGCGAATGAGAAAATCAACAAGCTGCTTGGTCTTACATTGAATGCATTGGGGGGTAACAGTTTTATCTGGAAATTCAAGCACAACGTCATCCATCATACCTATCCAAACGTGGACGGCCTGGACGATGATATCGCCAAGAGCCCTTTTATTCGCATGTGCAGCACACAGCGCTGGGTACCCGCGCACCGGGTACAGCATATTTATACGCCGGTTTTGTATGCAGTAAGTTCTTTATTATGGGTGCTGTTCCAGGATTTTGAAAAATACTTTCGCCGCAAAATACACCAGACGGTTTTAGCTGAGATGAAACCCAACGATCATGTAATTTTCTGGCTCAGCAAATTATTATACATATTCTTCTATGTCGCGATACCTGTTTTTATGATCGGTTGGGCGAATTGGTTCTTATTTTTTCTAAGCCTTCATATTGGCCTCGGTTTTACGCTCGCTATTGTATTTCAGCTGGCTCATGTGGTAGAAGAAACGACATTCGAATTTGCTCCATCTGATGAAACAACAAGAATAGAAAATGAATGGGCCATTCACCAGGTGAAAACAACATCCAATTTTTCTCCAAACAGCCGCATCATTTCATGGCTGGTAGGTGGGTTGAATTACCAGGTTGAACATCATCTCTTTCCCCGTGTCAGCCACATACACTACCCGGCATTGAGCAAGATTGTAAAAGAACAATGCGAAGCATTTAATCTACCTTATAACTGCATCCCTTCATTTCGCAAGGCAGTGGCGTCGCATTTCAGGCTGATACGAATATTGGGCAAAAGGCCGGCAATGATCAGCCTGGCATAAATAAAATGCTGGCAACTGCTTACCAGGCTCATCATTTCGAAATCAGTGCGTTTAATTAATGGAATAAGGGACCTACTGCCATCAACCAACTGAATTTTCAAAAAACTGCATTCTATTAAAAATCGCTGGTCAAATTTTTTTGTTGTGGAGTTCGCGCCAAACCGGGTTGCAAAAAGCCCACCTGCTGAAGCTTTGGTGGGCGATGGCGGAGAGAGAGGGATTCGAACCCCCGGACCTGTTACAGTCAACGGTTTTCAAGACCGCCGCATTCGACCGCTCTGCCATCTCTCCGGCGCAAATGTAAGCGGGCACGCTAAAACGGCAAAATGGAATAACAGGTTTTTGACTAAGTTTTGATTTTTATAAATTCCTTGTCGGGAATCAATAACAACACCCGGAAGCTAGGCTCTCAACGAAGAAAATAAGGGAAGTTCTGAGCTCAATTGGTACTAAGGTGAAGAATTAAACTAAGATATTTTTGAAAGAGGCTTTTTGTACCCTGTCTTATGGGGCTCGTCGTGTACAATAACCTTGCTCTGCATTACAATTTTCCTTTCCATATTTTCACTCCCCTCCTTCTTTCCAATAATTTGAAGAAGCATGCCGGTGGCCTTTACGGCTTGTTCATAGGGAAATTGCTCAACGGATGCTAATGGGGGTTCATCCAGGTAGCTCGTAATCGGAAGGTTCGCGTAGCTGACAAAAAAAATGTCCTTATTAATTTTCAGACCGCGGCTACGACAAAATTTAATGGCATCCAGGGCTATATAATCATTGAAGGCAATCACAGCAGATGGCGGACTTTTCAATTGAAGCAATTGCTTCATTGCTTCCGTCGTTTTGTCCTTGCTCAGATCGGTCTCAACCACATAGCCTTTTTCACGGACCAGGTTATTCTTTTTGAGACCTTCAACGTATCCATTAAACCGCTCCATGGAAGACATCATTGTATCGGGGCCCTTTATGAAACCTATATGATTATGGCCGGTACTCACGAGCCAATCGACCAGGTCAACAGAACTGTTTTTCAAGTTACACGATACAGCATAAGCACCTGCCATTTCCGGTATCCTGTCAAAAAAAACAACAGGGATCGAGTATTTTTCCAATTGTTCAAAATGTTCATAGGTGGTTGTATTTTTCGAGAGAGATACAATTAAACCGTCAACACGGTGCCTCCGCATAGTATCCACAACCTTCTTTTCCCTTTCTATATCATCATGCGACTGACCGATAAGTACTGTATAATTATTCTGGCTGGCTATGTCTTCGACTCCATTTATAGCGGTTGAAAAAAACTCTTCCCGCAGGTTTGGAAGAATTAGCCCTATTGTGAAAGTTTTGCCCTGCTTAAAAGAAATAGCCGCCTGGTTGGGTTCATAGTTCAATTCCCCGGCAAGTTTTTGTACCTGCATTTTCGTGCGAAGGCCAATGCTCGGATGATTGTGCAGCGCTCTTGAAACTGTAGATACAGAAACATTCAAACGTGTTGCAATCTCTTTTATCGTGGCAGGTTTCTGACTCATTTGTATAAGAAAGGTAATACAATATTACAAAGCTAAAAATAATGCTTTTAACAGCACCGGCGTTGTAGCATTAGTCGTTAACCCCTGGTGAATCTGTGTGTTTTACTGTTGACATATATCTTTTGCTCTGCTCAATAGCATCCATGATCTCAGCCAGGATTTCTTCTGACGCCTTTTCATAGTCGATTTTCATCGGTTCTTTAAATTTTACTTTGAGCAGAGTCCCTTTTCTACGCAGCTTTAAGCCCGTCTTGTTAAAGGCCCTTCCAAATCCACTGATCACAACCGGTATTACTGTCGGTTTTGCTTGTTTGATTATTAGTACGGTTCCTTTCCTACCCGGGGCAAAGGCTTTTGTAGTTCCTTGTGGAAAAGTGATCACCCAATTTTTCCCAAGTGCCCTTGTGATCTTCCTTGTATCTGAGGGATCAAGGCCCCTGCGGACTTCTTTAGCTTCAGCATTCCAGGTTCTTTTTACTGTCAGGGCTCCTGCTAGTGTAAAAAACCGGCTGATCCAGCTGCCATTCATCGTTTGCTCAGCTGCAACATAGTTAACACGGGTAAAAGGATTGAGCAAATAATAAGGCATCCCCAACCTGTTCGTCTTGCCCCATTTCAACGCGCAGAAAATATGAAGAAATGCGATGACGTCGGCAAAATAAGTTTGGTGATTGCTGACAAATAAAACATTCTGCCTTGGAAGATTCTCCAGGTGTTCAGCGCCCGATATTTTTAGCTTATTGATGATTGCAAGTCCCGGATACGAAATAATGCCAACTATCGCATAGACCAGTTTACGCACGATGTTCATTTCTTTCAATCGTTCGCGAAGCGACGTCATACAATCGTTTTACAAACATTAATTCCTGAAATTAAGCAAATGGTTGAAATTACTATGGCCTCCGGCCGTGTATAAAAACAATAGGTTGCTCACAAGCCGTGAGCAACCTATTTCATCAGTTCCTAAATAATTATTCCCCTTTCGGCTCTTCAGCTGTGTTCTGGCCACCTTCCATTTTCTTCTTAAGATCAGCCAATACACCAAGATCACCAAGTGTGGCCTTTTCCACTTTACCCTGGATATTCTTTACAGCTTTCTTTGTCTTTTCAGCTTCTACCCTTGCTTCTTTCTTCGCGGCTTCTTTTTCTTCTATCTGGCCTTGTTCCCAAATACGGCTGTGTGAAAGAACAATACGCTTTTCATTACGATCAAATTCAATTACCATGAATTTGTTTGTCTCATCGGCGCCGATGCTTTTGCCATCTTCTTTTGCCAGGTGACGATTAGGAGCAAATCCTTCAAGACCGTAAGGCAAATGTACCAATGCGCCTTTGTCATCGCGCCTGATAACCGTTCCTTCATGTATTGTTCCGATCGCAAAAGTGTCCTGCAACGCATTCCATGGATCTTCCTCAAGCTGCTTATGACCCAGTTGAAGCTTGCGGTTGTCCTTGTCGATACCCATGATTACCACATCAATGTGATTACCAACTTTAGTATACTCATTGGGATTATTAAAGCGTTTCAGCCAGCTCAAATCACTAATGTGAATCATTCCACCAATACCGGGTGCCAGTTCTACAAATACACCATAATTGGTAATATTCTTGACGAGACCGGTATGACGGCTGCGTTCCGGAAATCTTGTTTCAATGTCATTCCATGGATCCGCAGTAAGCTGCTTGATGGATAAGCTCATCTTGCGACTGCTTTTATCAAGCGTTACAATCTTCGCTTCGTGTTCGTCACCCAGCTTGAAGAATTCTTTCGCATTGATCGGTGTATTGGCCCATGTGATCTCACTGACGTGAACAAGGCCTTCTACTCCGGGCATGATCTCAAGGAATGCACCGTAATCTTCAATATTAACCACCCTTCCCTTCACAATATTTCCTTCTGAAATGTTTTCGGCCAACACATCCCATGGATGTGGCGTCAATTGTTTCAATCCAAGGCTGATCCTCTTTTTCTCATCATCAAAATCCAGCACCACTACATTGATCTTCTGATCCATCTTCAACACCTCGCTCGGGTGAGTGATGCGGCCCCATGATATGTCAGTTATATATAGTAATCCGTCTAATCCTCCAAGATCAAGGAAAGCGCCAAAGTCCGTAATGTTCTTCACAGTACCTTCCAATACCTGGCCTTTCTCCAATTTAGACATGATCTGCGCACGCTGTGCTTCAATATCGCTTTCAATAAGTGCTTTGTGTGATACAACAGCATTCTTGATGGTCTCGTTAATTTTCACCACCTTAAACTCCATTGTCTTTCCTACAAACTGATCGTAGTCTGTTACGGGCTTCACATCTATCTGTGAGCCCGGAAGGAATGTTTCCATGCCAAAAACATCCACAATCAAACCACCTTTCGTTTTTGAAGTTACCGTACCCGTAATCACTTCGCCGGTCTTATGAACTTCCATAATTCTTTCCCATGCACGGGTGATGCGGGCCTGGCGACGGCTGAGATTCAAATGACCGTTGCGGTCCTCCTTGTCAACAACCATTACTTCTACTTCATCGCCAATTTTCAGGTTAGGCTGATCCCTGAATTCATTTAATGAGATCAAACCATCACTTTTGAAACCGATGTTCAGCACAACATCCGTCTTGGTCATACCAACAACCAATCCTTTAATCAGTTCACCGTCGTTTAATTGCACAAAAGTGTTATCGTACACTTTGTGATATTTTTCTTTTTCTTCCGGTGTGTAAGAAGTAACATTTCTTTTGTCAACACTCCAGTCGAAATCATCGTGAGCGGTCTGCACGGGTACATTTGGTGTCGCTGTAGTTGCCTCTACCGGTTCAGCGGGAGCTGCAGCCTCCTGTGCATCAGCGTTTAAATTTTTAAAAATCAAATGTTCAAACATGTTAATACCCGAAGGGTTTTAAATCGGGGCAGCAAAGATAGGGCAAATCTTTGGGCTTCATGGCCTGCTGCCAGAGAAATCCATTGCAAATATTGAATTTTATACAGCATTAGCCGGAGGTAATCCGGGAATATCAACACTATTATAATTTATTGATTTGTAAATTTTTATGCCGGGCATCGGGAGACTAACTTTGTGTATCGCTTTTTTCCATTGCCCCTTCCTTCACAAAGGATCTATTGAAGTTGATTTGCGTTTGATATATTCACAAAAAACTTAAGGTTCTGCTTTACAGGCTGCTTAAAATATTTGTCTGGCTTGCCATGAAGATCTTTTGCCGAAAGATCATCGTCAACAACCGTGAGATGCTTAAAAAAAGTGGTCCCCTCCTGCTGGCATCAAACCATCCCAATTCGTTTCTCGATGCCGTTATTCTTGACATTCTTTTTCATAAGCCTGTCTGGTCGCTCACAAGAGGCGACGTTTTTAAAAACCCGGTTATCAGCAAAATACTTTCCGCATTAAAAATGTTCCCCGTATACCGGGTAACAGAGGGCGTTGAGAATCTCAATATCAATTACGCCACGTTTGAAAAATGCAAAGAAATTTTCCGTCAGCAGGGTATTGTACTCATTTTTAGTGAGGGCAAATGTATTAATGAGTGGCGGCTTCGCCCGTTAAAGAAAGGAACAGCGAGACTGGCTATTAACAGTTGGGAAGAAAAAATTCCTTTAAAAATTTTACCTGTGGGTATCAACTATAGCTCATTTCGACGGTTTGGAAAGAACGTAATGATCAATTTCGGAACGATTATTTCACAGGAAGATATTCCCCTGAATTTACCCGAAGGCATGCGTTACCAGGCATTCAACAATGCATTGCAGCAACAATTAAACACTCTCGTCTATGAAATAGATAAAAAGAATAAAGAAAAACAACAGGCCATGTTGGAAAAACAACCGCCACGCTTCGAAAAGTTTCTGCTTGCAGTTCCTGCCGCGATTGGATGGGTTTTACATGTCCCGCTTTACATTCCGCTGCAATCAATTATTTATAAGAAAACCATAAATAATGATCACTATGACTCTATTATGGCTGCAGCGTTACTATTCACTTATCCCTGTTATCTTTTGACGATTTCATTTCTTAGTACTTATTTCATCGGATCATACATCGGTTTCCTGGCTTCTCTTCTGTTGCCGGCTACCGCATGGTGTTACGTGCAGGTAAAACCCCAGCTCGATAAATAATATCTTCAAAAGCACAATCTTTTTCCCAGTCTCATTCGCGTATGTTCATCGTCCCTATAAGTTTGAGATAGTTTTCGCCGCAATGAACCCGCTGCTCCATGCGTGTTGAAAATTAAATCCGCCTGTTATTCCGTCCACATCCATTACTTCTCCGGCAAAAAAGAGGTTGGGGATTTTTCGGCTCATCATTGTGTTCGGGTCAATTTCATTAAGCCTGATTCCGCCGGCAGTAACAAACTCTTCCTTGAACGTGGTCTTTCCTTTAATACGGGCTTGATAAGCACAAAGCAATTGCACCAGTTTATTCTGTGTTTTCGCGGGTAAATCAGCCCATCGCATTTCTTCCTTTACATCAATCTCATGCAGAAAGAATTCCCACAAGCGGTTTGGTAATCCAAATGGATTTTTATTAGCGATCTTTTGCGAAGCCAGCTCCAAACGCAAACCCTGAAATTCTTTCTGCAAACTTTGCTCGTTAAAACGAGGCAGCCAGTTAATTAAGATTGGAAATTCCCAATTGCTTTTTGCCAATTGCCTCGCTGCCCATGCACTTAACCGCAATACAGCAGGACCACTTAGTCCCCAGTGGGTAATTAACACCGGGCCTTCTTGTTCGAGTTTCGTACTCAAAATTTTCACTCTTGCGTGTTCCACACTTACACCCATTAATCCAGTAATCGGGTGCCCGGGCATATTGAACGTAAACAACGATGGTACTGGTTCTTCAATTGAATGTCCCAATTTCGTTAGCCACTCAAACATCTCCCTCTTTGGGAATCCTCCCGGGGCAATGCACAGGTAATCCGCCTGCAAAAGTTCACCATTGGAACAGGAAACGAAAAATCTCCTTTCCTCATTGATTTCATTCGCGTACTTGATATCAATGTTTCTTACCTCGGAATTTAACCGGATTGCCACCTCATATAGACTCGCCTCACGCAACAAAACATCAATGATAGTCTGCGAAGAATTGGTAGAAGGAAAAATTCTGCCGTCGTCCTCAGTTTTCAACTTCACCCCTCGTTCTTCAAACCAGCTGATTGTATCTTTAGTAAAAAACTGGTGAAATGATTTTTTAACAAAGTTGCCTCCCCTCGGGTACTTTTTGATTATTTCTTCAAGGTCGAAGCAGGAATGGGCGACATTGCATCGCCCGCCGCCACTGATCCGGACTTTGGACAAAAGCTTTTTCGTTTTTTCAAGGATAACAACGTCAAGTCCTCTATTTATACGAGCGGCGTTGATCGCGCAAAAAAAACCGGCGGCGCCGCCACCGATGACGATCAGTTTTTTACGTGGCTGAAGCATAAATAATATCCCGCCTTTCGCTGAAAAAAAGTCAGGCAAGAGGTTGACTCATTGAGTGGCCAGGGACAAAAAGGTGAGGATTGAGCTTCTCTTCCTTTTCAATAATTGTATAATCTGAAAGTATATCGGCCTTGTGTTTGCCAACCGCTACATCATGCTCAAAATGCACCGACGGTTTGCCATCTTTTGTTCTTACTGTCCAGCCATCGCTTTCTGTATAAACTTCCTTTTTTCCCATATTAATCATCGGTTCAATGGCAAGCACCAATCCCTGTTTAAGCTTTGAACCATTTCCCTTCTTTCCATAATTGGGCACCTGGGGATCTTCATGCATGCTTTGCCCGAGGCCATGACCAACCAATTCCCGCACAACTCCGTAGCCATGTTTCTTTTCCGTATGTTCCTGGATCGCATGCGAAATATCGCCAATCCTGTTCCCGGCTACGGCTTTTTCAATTCCTTTATATAGTGCCTCTTTGGTCACTTTAATTAATTGCAGCGTCTCTTTACCAGGATCACCAATTGCAAACGTGTACGCATGATCACCATGCCATCCATTCAGAATGACACCGACATCAATGGAAACGATATCCCCTTCTTTTAATTCTCCTTTGTTAGGAAATCCATGCACCACCACATCGTTTACGGAAATGCAGGAATTAAAGGGATAGGTACCCTGGTAATTCAAAAACGATGGTATGGCTTTGTTATCGCGGATAAACTCACCGATCATTTGGTCAATGGATATCGTTGTGATACCCGGCTTAAGGAGCTTTGCAACCTCCGTCAGCGTCTTGCTCACGAGTAAGGCGCTTTTACGCATTAACTCTATCTGTTCATTTGTTTTGCAGATCATCATTCGTTCAAAATTAATATTTCATCTTCAATATTCAGATTGCCGGCATGTCACTTTTGACTGCGCTCCCGGGAGATTTCTGAACCTCTCTAAAACAAAACCCGGCAAGTTGAGGCCGGGTTTCCATTTATTAAAATCAACCTGTTAATATTGTACTGCAGAAGTAGTTTGTCTTCCCTGGATGCGGCCGCTCTTCATCAAACCATCGTACTGGCGCATTAATAGCTGGGTTTCTATTTGTTGCAATGTATCGAGAATAACACCAACCATAATCAGCAGTGATGTGCCACCAAAGAACGTTGAAAATCCCTGGGTCACGTTCAACCGCTGTGCAATACCCGGTAAAATGCCTACGAGCGCAAGCAAAATAGCGCCGGGAAAAGTGATCTTATCCATAACGCTTCCGATGTAATCCGCTGTCGGCTGACCCGGCTTCACGCCCGGAATGAATCCGTTGTTTTGTTTCAGGTTGTCAGCAATTTGTTTCGGATTAAATATTAAAGCAGTATACAGGAAAGTAAATCCAATTACAACCACTGAATAAATGAGCATGTACCACACGTTCTGATGGTCTGTAAACATTCTTGATATTTCATTGGGCCCTCTTCCTAATGTGACCAGCGTTGGAAGGAACATGATAGCCTGCGCGAAGATAATCGGCATCACCCCCGCACTATTCACTTTAAGCGGTAGAAACTGGCGGGCACCACCAAACTGGCGGTTTCCAACAATTTGTTTTGCGTAATTAACCGGCACTTTTCTTACGCCCTGGATCAGGAGGATACAACCCAGTATGATAGCTATTAAAATCGCGATCTCAACAATGAATATCAAGATCGAACCTGTACGCGTAGATTTTGCAACCAGTTCCTGCGTGAACGATTGCGGTAAACGGGCAAGGATTCCGATCATGATGATCAGTGATACACCATTACCCAAACCTTTATCCGTAATCTTTTCACCCATCCACATTACAAATAAGGTACCGGCAGTAAGAATAATGATCGTGGAATAATTAAAAAAGTTATTAAATGCCGGAATTATAGCAGACTGTGAAGTTTGATGAAGATATCCTACATAAGCAGATGCCTGCACCAGCGTCACCAATACAGTAAGGTATCGCGTATATTGATTGATCTTTTTGCGCCCGCTATCACCCTCCTTTTGCATTTTCTGAAACTTAGGCACCAACACCGTCATCAGCTGCATAAATATGGAAGCCGAAATGTAAGGCATGATTCCTAAAGCAAAGATCGAAGCCATGTTAAAGGCTCCGCCTGCAAAAGTGTTGATCAGGTCAAGAATACCATTCCCTTTTGCTTTGTTCAATTCGAGCTTGATTGGATCGATCCCCGGTAACACAATGTGCGAACCTACCCGGTAGACAGCAACCAGCAGTAAGGTAAAAAGAATCTTACTTCTCAGTTCTTCAATGCTCCAGATATTCCTTAACGTTTGAATTAATTTCTTCACGGGAATTAAACAGATTTATGAGCTTTTACACGTGCGCTATGCTCTTGCGACCGTGCAAATTAGTTTTTTTATTTAACAATTTCCACTGATCCCCCTGCTGCTTCGATTGCAGATTTTGCCTTTTCACTTACCGCATTCACTTTAAAAGTAAACTTGCCCTTCAATTCGCCGTTCGCTAATATTTTCACTTTATCGTTTTGACCTATCAATCCGTTACCAAAAAGACTTTCAATCGAAACTTCAGTAAGATTGTATTTTTCAACCAGCTGCGCCAATTGTCCCAGGTTAAAGACCGAATATTCAACGCGATGAGGATTTTTAAAACCGCGTTTGGGAATACGGCGCTGAATGGGCATCTGTCCCCCTTCGTGTGCCATCTTTCTTTTATAGCCAGTCCGGGATTGCGCACCTTTCGTACCTTTTGTGGAAGTGCCACCATGGCCCGATCCATCGCCGCGCCCGATCCTTTTAACTTTGTGTGTTGACCCTTTTGCCGGTCTTAATTCATGTAGTTTCATGATCGTTATTTTAACTCATCGCTTTATTGACAATTTCAACTCTCAAAAACCAACACCCAAATTTTTGTTCCCGGTGTTTGGTTCTTTGTTCTTAAGCCTCTTCTACCTTAACCAAATGCTCCACTTTCCTGATCATTCCTAAGATCTGCGGAGTCGCCTCCAGTTCCGTGGCAGAGTTGGTCTTGTTCAACCCGAGCGCCCTAAGCGTCAGCTTTTGCCTCTCCGGCCTGTCAATCGGGCTTTTTACCAGTGTTATCTTTACTTTTTTCATACCTCATTGTTTGGTGCTCGATGCTTGATCTTTGACGTCGACTAACCTCGAACATCAAACCTCAAACTTCAAACTAGTTCTTATCCATTAAATACCTTCTTCAATCCCAATGAACGGGTCTTGGCAACTCCGACCGGTTCGCGCAAAAGAGCTAATGCTTTGAAAGTTGCTTTGATCACATTATGCGGATTGGCAGAGCCGAGTGATTTTGCCAGTACGTCCGTAACGCCGGCGCTTTCCAGCACGGCACGCATCGAACCTCCCGCAATCACACCTGTTCCATGAGCAGCCGGTTTGATCAAAACTTTAGCGGCACCTTCTTTCGCCCATTGATCATGAGGAATTGTTCCATGCATCACCGGTACTTTGATCAGGTTTTTCTTGGCATCTTCAATGCCTTTTGTGATCGCCTCCTGGACTTCTTTCGCTTTGCCAAGTCCATGACCCACTACCCCGTTTCCGTTACCAACAACAACCAATGCAGAGAAGCTAAATGCACGGCCACCCTTGGTGGTTTTCACTACGCGGTTGATCGAGACAACTTTGTCTTTCAATTCAAGATCGCCCGGCTTTACTCTGCTTAAATTTACTTTTGACATTATTTCAATTTGATAATTTGAATGTGTAATTAGAACTGCAGGCCGCCTTCCCTTGCCCCATCAGCCACCGACTTAACCCTTCCATGATACAAGTAACCGCCCCGGTCAAATACCACTGACTTAATTCCCAGATCAGCTGCTTTCCTGGCGATCGCTTCTCCGACCAGTTTACTTTTTTCGCTCTTCGTCAATTTTTGCGCAGCAATGCTTTTTTCCTTTGACGACGCAGCTGCCAGTGTTTGTCCATGCAGATCATCGATCAATTGCACATAGATGTCGGTATTACTTCTGAAAACAGATAGTCTTGGCTTCTGATTGGTGCCTTCACCAATCGTCCTGCGAATGCGGAAACGAATATTCCGCCTCCTTAATGATTTTACCTTTGGATTCATTTTACCTTTATTTTTCCCTGATACTGCCAGGGTAATTTGAAAATTTGTGCATTTGAAGATTTGAAAATGGTACAGAATGGAGCCAGCAATTTTTAAATCGGCTCACTTTCAAATTTCAAATTAATTATTTACCAGCCGCCTTACCAGCTTTCTTTCTCACTGATTCGCCCACATAACGAACCCCTTTTCCTTTGTACGGCTCCGGTTTACGGAGACTGCGTAATTTAGCAGCCACCTGGCCGAGCAATTGTTTATCTATACCGTCTAGCGTAATCACAGGATTTTGACCTTTTTCCTGCGCCGCCGCCACCTTCAATTCTTTAGGCACTTCGAAAATAATATTATGAGAATATCCTAAAGTAAGATCAAGCACATTGCCCTGGGCGGCCGCTTTGAAACCTACACCTATTAGCTCAAGTTTTTTACTATATCCTTCAGTTACACCTCTCACAAGGTTTGCAATCAATGCACGGTACAAACCATGCATAGCACGATGACGTATCTGGTCGGTGGGCCGAACTACACTTACAGTCCCGTCTTTGATTTCAACCTTAATATCACGGTCAATTCTTTCTTTTAATTCACCCTTTGGCCCTTTAACAGTAACCACGTTATCATTCCCTACCGTAACGGTAACATTCGGGGGAACTGTTATGGTCTGTTTTCCTATACGAGACATAATCTTAAAATTTCAATTTAAATAATCAGGTTCAAAGTTGCCGACTGGTCAGACCTCCGAAGGCAGATTCAGCCTGGTGTATCGGACAATTTTTCAATTCTTCCCTGCGAACAGAGTATTGCAATTAATAAACATAGCAAAGTACCTCTCCTCCCACATTCTGAACTTTGGCTTCCTTATCAGTCATCACTCCTTTAGAGGTCGAAATAATAGCAACTCCCAACCCATTCTTCACACGGCGCATATCAGCGGGCTTTGCATATTGACGCAGGCCGGGACGGCTTACCCTTTCCATGCTTTGAATCGCCGGCTGCTTGGTTTGCGCATCGTATTTCAATGCGATTTTGATAACGCCTTGTTTGTTGTCATCCTCAAATTTGTACTTTAGGATATAACCCTGGTTGTACAATATTTCCGTCATACGCTTCTTCAGATTAGATGCCGGGATGTCCACCACACGATGACCAGCCATCTGCGCATTACGTATCCTGGTTAGGAAATCTGCTATAGGATCTGTTACCATTTTATATAAAAATTAAATCAGTTCAAAATTTTTTGTTACAGGTTTCCTGTTACTGGTCGTCATCCTGAGCAAGGCGAAGGACACCAACCGGGAACAGGTAACTACTTTACCAGCTCGCCTTTTTCAAGCCGGGGATCTTTCCGTTCAACGCCATATCCCTCAGCGCTATTCTCGATATGCCGAAATACCTGACATATCCTTTTGGCCGTCCCGTAAGCTGGCAACGGTTTTTCAACCGGACCCGTGATGAATTTTTTGGCAGCTCATCCAATCCCTTCCAATCGCCGGCTTTCTTTAACTCCTGGCGTTTTGCCGCATATTGGGCAACCAGTTTTTCTCTCTTTTTCTGCCTGGCCTTAATAGATGTCTTAGCCATACTTGTTTATACTTTTAGTTGAATTATTTTTTTACGTTTCTAAACGGCATTCCGAGCTCTTTCAATAACTCAAAAGCCTCTTCGTCGGTATTAGCCGTTGTTACAAAAGTGATGTCGAGACCCGTAATCCTGTTAACCTTGTCAATGTCGATCTCGGGGAAAATGATTTGTTCGGTTACACCCATTGTATAATTTCCACGACCGTCAAATGCTTTTTCATTAATTCCCTTAAAGTCACGTACGCGGGGAAGTGCCACAGCAATCAAACGATCCAGGAATTCAAACATCTTCTCACCGCGCAAGGTTACCCTTGCGCCAATCGGCATGTTCTTACGCAACTTAAAGTTGGAAATATCTTTTTTGGAAGTCGTTGAGATGGCTTTCTGTCCCGTAATAGTTGTAAGTTCTTCAACGGCTACATCAACTAATTTCTTGTCTGTAACCGCACCATTGACGCCACGGTTGAGGCAAATCTTCTCAAGCTTCGGCGCCTGCATTACAGTTTTGTAACCAAACTTTTTGACCAGTGCAGGAACAACGTCCTTCTTATACTTTTCCGCCAGTCGTGGACTATATGTTTTCGTGCTCATATAATTCGATTATTAATTGGAAAAAATGATCAGATCTTTTCTCCGGATTTTTTTGATACGCGAACTGTTTTGCCATTTTCTCTTTCTCTTTTCACTCTTGCAGGTCCCTTGGCCTTCGCATCCCAAAGCATTACATTGCTGATATGAATGGGAGCTTCTCTTTTAATAATACCACCCTTGGTATTGCGTGCCGACGGTTTGCTGTGTTTCGTGACAATATTTACTCCTTCTACCAGCACCCTGCTTTTATCAATCAGTACTTCTTTTACAATGCGGGGTTTAGTGAGATCTTTATCATCACCGGCAATAACCACTACACTATCACCCTTCCTGATGTTGAACTTTGCTTTAAATCTTGTTGCCATATCTCAAATCCCAAAGGGAATTTTTATTACTGAATAAAAATGTTCTAATTAATCTAAGATCTTATCTCGTGTCTCGAACCGTTCATCATAATACCTCGGGCGCTAATGATACGATTTTCATATAACCTTTATCACGCAACTCTCTTGCTACCGGTCCGAAAATACGCGTACCGCGCGGCTCGTCGGCCTGGTTCAATATTACCACTGCGTTGTCGTCAAAGCGGATGTAAGAACCATCTTTGCGGCGCAGCTTATTGGTAGTGCGAACAATAACTGCCTTGGCCACTGTGCCCTTTTTAATGCCACCGGCAGGTAAGGCATCTTTGATGGTAACAACTATCTTATCGCCGATCCCGGCATATCGCTGACCGCTATTTCCCAATACACGAATACATAACACTTCCTTGGCGCCACTGTTGTCCGCTACATTTAACCTGCTTTCTTGCTGAATCATCTTATTAAGCTTTGAGCTATTAGCTGCGAGCAACGAGCTTATAGCAATTAATACAATTCACTTTATTTTCTCTACGGCTCAAGGCTCTTAGCCCGTAGCTTTTGTTACTTCACTTTCTCTACCACTTCAACCAGTCTCCAACGCTTCGTCTTACTCAGCGGACGCGTTTCCATGATCTTTACCACATCGCCGATACTACATTCATTCTTGTCGTCGTGAGCATGGAATTTGGTCGTCTTCTTAACGAACTTACCATAGATAGGGTGTTTTACCTTTCTTTCGACAGCAACGGTAATTGTCTTTGCCATTTTGTTGCTGGTAACGACACCTGTTCTTGTTTTTCTTAAATTTCTTTCAGCCATTTTTTTAGCTTTTAATATTATGCAGCCGTTTCTCTTTTCTTCAATTCAGTTTTTAAGCGGGCAATGTCCCTGCGCACACCGCGAATGGTCATTGGATTTTCCAATGGAGAAATTGCGTGGGCAAACTTTAATTTTTTCAGACGCAGTTTATCTTCGTTCAACCTTGCCTGCAAATCGGTGTCACTCATGCCGTGTAACCCCTTAACAAAATCTGCTTTCTTTGTCATCTTAATAAATTTATGCAGTCACTAAATCTCTTCTAATAATGAATTTGGATTTGATCGGCAATTTCCCCGCAGCCAATGCCAGTGATTGACGCGCAACCTGCTCACTTACTCCATCTACCTCAAAAAGTATCCTTCCCGGTTGCACTACAGCAGCCCAAAACTCAAGGTTACCTTTACCTTTACCCATCCTCACTTCTGCCGGCTTTTTGGTAATGGGTTTATCAGGGAAGATGCGGATCCAGACATTACCTTCACGCTTCATTTCCCGTGTCAATGCCTGGCGGGCTGCTTCAATCTGGCGGTCGGTGAGCCAATGACTGTCCAAAGCCTTTAATCCATAAGATCCAAAAGCTATAGTAGTGCCCCTTTTCGAGTCGCCTTTCATGCGACCCTTTTGCATTTTCCGGTGTTTCGTTCTTTTCGGTTGTAACATTTCAATTCAATTTGTACTTTGATAATTCGCTAATCCGCAAGCCGCACATTGGCTAATTCGCAAATTAATTTCTTCGATCTCCGCGACCTCCGCCTCTCCTATCTCCACCGCCTCTTCTATCTCCTCCACCTCTCCTGTCATCACGGCGATCATGACGTTCATGACGATCATCTCTTCGTTCTCTCCGGTCACCGCCCCCTGCACTTTCACTCTTGCCACCCGCAACAAAATTTGGATTCAGGTCTCTTTTCGCCAGTACTTCGCCTTTACAAATCCATACTTTAATACCAATCTTCCCGTAAACAGTTTGCGCAAAGACGCTCGCGTAGTCAATATCCATACGGAAAGTATGAAGAGGAACACGGCCCTGTTTGAACTCTTCACTGCGTGCGATCTCCGCACCATTCAGGCGTCCGCTCAGTTTGATCTTCACTCCTTCAGCACCCATGCGCAATGATGAGGCAATTGCCATCTTTGTCGCACGCTTGAAATTGATACGGTTTTCAATCTGGCGGGCAATAGTGTCTCCTACAATCATTGCATCCAATTCAGGCCGACGTATTTCCAGGATGTTGATTTGTACATCATCCTTTCCGGTCAATTTTTTCAATTCCTCTTTAATTCGGTCCACTTCTCCACCGCCTTTACCGATGATGATGCCGGGTTTGGAAGTGTGGATCGTAATGATCAGCTTACCCAGCGTCCTCTCGATAACAATTTTGGAGATACCTCCTTTGTTAATACGGGCATTGAGATAAGTTCTGATCTTATGATCTTCGATCAGCCTGGTAGCATAGCTTTTCTTATCAGCATACCAGTTAGATTCCCATCCACGGATGATACCTAATCTATTACCAATCGGATTTGCTTTTTGACCCATGTTTTTATTTTAAATTTCAAGTTCAAAGATCCAGGAACCAAATAAATCTGAATTTCAAAATTCGAAATGTGAAAAACAGAATATGTTTCTAATTCGATTTTTATTTGGTTCTTGAGATTTGGCTTCTTGGTTCTTTTATTTGGTTTCTGTCGTTTCTTTAGTTTCCTTAGCATCCACAATAACAGTTACGTGGTTGCTGCGTTTGCGCACACGATAACCGCGGCCTTGCGGCGCGGGTCGCATTCTTTTCAAAGTCCTTGCACCATCCACAAAAATTGTCTTAATCACCAGTTGACTTTCATCACCGCCCTCGTTCTTTTGTTTCCAGTTGTTGATAGCACTTAACACCAATTTGCGAAGTGGCACTGCAGGATGTTTTGGATTGTGCTCGAGTTCAGCCAATACTTTCTCGACCTTATGCCCACGTATCAGGTCAGCGAGCAAACGCATCTTGCGGGGTGATGTCGGGTAATTCTTCAACTTAGCTACTGCTTCCATTTCTTTATTGTTTCTGCCTGTCGCCGTTAACCGGAAACATGCAACATGATAAATTATGCTTCTACTTTCTTACTTGAGTGTCCTTTGAACTGACGTGTCGGCGCAAATTCTCCCAATTTGTGTCCGACCATAAACTCAGTTACGTACACGGGAATAAATTTGTGACCATTATGCACCGCAAACGTGTGGCCCACAAAATCAGGAGTGATCGTAGAACGACGGCTCCAGGTCTTGATCACACTCTTCTTGTTCTTGCCCTCATTAATGGCCAGCACCTTTGACTCAAGATGTGATGCTACATAAGGGCCTTTTTTAATCGAACGTGCCATACTTTTTTAAAATTTTAAATCTCAAATCCCAGGAACCAAGCTTGAATTTTAAATTTTTCCTTTTATTTGGTTCTTGATTTTTGGTTCTTATTATTTAGTCAGTTTGCTACCATTTTTACGCTGTATAATCAGCTTGTCACTTCCTTTTCCCCTCGTTCTCGTCTTCAAGCCTTTTGAATACTGTCCGTTTCTGCTGCGAGGCTGACCACCTGATGCCTTACCTTCACCACCACCCATCGGGTGATCAACAGGATTCATTGCCACACCACGGTTTCTCGGCCTGGTACCTCTCCACCTGTTACGCCCTGCTTTACCCATGCTCTGGAGGTTATGATCGCTATTGCTCACAACACCAACTGTTGCGTAGCAGTTGATCAATATTTTTCTTAACTCCCCGGATGGCATTTTCAGCACAGCATACCTATCTTCTTTGTTCGTCAGCTGAGCTGAAGAACCTGCACTGCGCGCCAACTTACCGCCCTGGCCGGGTTGCATTTCAATATTGTGAACGTTTGTACCCAATGGCATGTTTTTCATTTGCAGCGCATTTCCAATTTCCGGAGCGACATTGTCGCCACTTTCAACCATTGCACCAACCTGCAAACCCTGCGGTGCAATAATGTATCTCTTTTCACCATCAGCATAGTTCACCAATGCGATGAATGCGGTTCTGTTCGGATCATACTCTATCGATACAACCTTTGCAATACCTTGTTTATGCCTCTTAAAATCAATTACCCTGTATTTTTTCTTATGACCACCACCACGGTAGCGCATAGAAAGATGTCCTGAAGAATTACGTCCCCCTGTTCTGGGTTTCGCTTCCACTAAGCTTTTTTCAGGAACATTCGTCGTTACCTCAGAGAACGCATTGCCGATTCTCCAACGGGTTCCTGCTGTAATCGGTTTAAATTTTTTCAGTGCCATTTGTTACGATCCAGATTTTAATATCATATTCCAACACTTCGCGGCGGTTGTTTGCCATTCTTACGGATAAGGGTGCTTAAATATTCGAATAAAGATCTATTGTTTCACCTTCAGCTACGGTCACAAAAGCTTTCTTATACGAAGGCTTGCGCCCGGAAATAACACCAGCTTTTGTAAAGCGACTTTTGTTTTTGCCGGGAGATACCGACGTGTTCACCGCGGTAACAGTAACCCCATAAAAACTTTCTACTGCTTTCTTAATTTCAAGCTTATTCGCCTTTTTCGCCACCTTGAATGCATAACGACGCAGTTTTTCCTGCTGTGCGTTTGCCTTTTCAGTCAAAATGGGTTTTACTAATACTTCAGAAAGTTTCATTTCTTTCCTTTTATAATGTTTTTAATTAAGCTTCCGCATCTACTTCTTCCTCACTGAAAATCTTTGCCGCGCTTTCTGTTAATACCAACACGTCCGAGTTAACGATGTCATAAGTATTAATATCACTCAGTACCACGCCCAGAACAGAGGGCACGTTACGGATCGACAATTGAACATTTTCATTGTATTCCGGCAATATGAACATTGATTTTTTTTCTGCCACTTTCAGCTTACCGAGAATATCCACAAACGTCTTTGTCTTGGGCGCATCCATGGTGATATCTTCAACGACCACGATCGCATTTTCTTTTGCTTTATACGACAGGGCAGAGATCCTCGCCAAATCTTTGACTTTACGATTGAGCTTGAAGTCGTAGCTGTGGGGCTTAGGTCCGAAAACAGTACCACCACCTTTATATAATGGATTACGGATATTTCCCTTACGGCTACCGCCTGTTCCTTTTTGCCGATGAAGTTTGCGGCTCGCACCTTTAACTTCCGCACGGGTTTTCACTTTATGCGTTCCCTGGCGTTGCGCGGCCAGGTATTGCTTTACCGCGAGATAAATGACATGGTCATTAGGCTCTGCAGCAAAAATTTCTTCCGGCAGCTCGATCATTCTGCCGGTTTTCTTTCCTTTGATATCTAATACTTCAACTTGCATTTTCATTCTATTTTAATAACCCGGATCCATATCGGGGTCTTCCGTTATTTCTGAATTAAAACAATTGATCCGTTATGCCCGGGAACTGAACCGCTGATAAGAATATAGTTTTTCTCAGGAAAAATTTTCACCACTTTAAGACCCTTCAGCTTTACGCGATCATTACCCATGCGGCCCCCCATCTTCATACCCTTCATTACGCGGCTTGCATCTGAGGAGTTACCGAGTGAACCCGGAGCCCGCTGACGGTCGTGTTGTCCGTGGCTTTGCTGACCTACGCCATGAAAACCGTGACGCTTTACTACACCCTGGAAGCCTTTACCCTTTGTGGTACCTACTACTTCCACCTTATCGCCTTCAGCGAAAATGTCGACAGTAATGGTTTCACCGATATTTTTTTCGATTGCGAAATCGCGAAATTCTTTAGAAAACTTTTTGGGGGCAGTGGAGGCTTTGGCGAAGTGGTTTGTTTCGGCCTTAATGGAGTGCTTTTCGTTTTTGTCGCCGAAAGAGAGTTGGAGAGCATTGTAACCGTCAGAATCTTTGGTCTTGACCTGTGTAACGACGCAGGGACCGGCTTCGATAACGGTGCACGCGGTTTGCCTGCCCTGGGGATCGAAAATGCTGGTCATGCCAAGCTTTTTCCCAATAATACCTTTCATACTTTTCAATTTATGCCTGCAGGATTATTGGGACATGCATCGGTTCTTAAGCTTGCCTTCCGGCAGAACGAACCTGGGCGTCAATCCCCGTTTGCTACCGACCTTTTCCTTTTGTTTGGAAGTACCGATAGTAAACAAACCCTGAACGGCTTGTTTTATTTAATCGCGGATGAAGGACTGCCAAACATTTCGCAGATCCACTCTACCGCTTACCAGAGCTCTTTTTTCTTTTGCTTGTGCAAAGATTGAGAGATGGCGTTATTTAATTTATAAGAACTAATAATCCGAAAAATCGCGTTTGATCGCAACTTCCCCGATTATGCTTTGATTTCAACTTCCACGCCGCTGGGTAAATCCAGCTTGCTCAGCGCATCCACCGTACGGCTCGAAGACGTATAAATATCCAACAGGCGTTTGTGCGTAGCCAGTTGAAATTGCTCACGACTTTTCTTATTTACGTGTGGTGAACGCAGTACTGTAAAAATCTTGGTACGTGTAGGCAATGGAATCGGGCCTGTTACCACAGCGCCAGTGCTACGAACAGTTTTTACGATCTTTTCGGCAGATTTGTCCACCAGGTTGTGATCATAAGACTGCAATTTGATTCTGATTCGCTGAGACATTGTATAGAATCCCAATTTTCTTTGGGAGTGCAAAGGTAGGGGGAGCGCCCATATTGGCCAAATACTTGAACACTATTTTTTTGACTATCTGGCTATTAAAAAAAATGCCCGACGTCCAGGCCGAAAATTGAAAGTTCTATAATAAAAAGTTGATAAAAAGATATTTAGGTCCAAACGCCGGCATGACGTCTTGCCGGATTCAACAAGATCCCCATCATTTCCCGTCGGCCAGCTTTTTCAATTTCAAGCTCAGACAGTCAAAATTACCCAGCCCGATATGCTCGACTAAAAATTTGTGCTTACCACCCAGGCTGAGCCTTGCATTTTTGTGAGATGCTTCATCATAGCTATGATGCGAGGGATTCCAATCATTGATCACCAATTTACCATCCACGTATACCCTCACAGCGTCGTCCCACGTTACCCCTAACTCATAGTCGCCGTTTTTAATTGTAGCCTCTCCTTCGGCAATCGTTATGAATTGGCCATGTTTTTCCTCTGTTTTCAATCCACCCCACCAGGCGTAGTCCAGTTTGTCTACTGTGTCAATCTTAAGTGGACTCATACGCACGTTAGGGGGAAAGATCTCGCCGGTGATTAGCGGGTTATGAAAGGCAGTATCCAGTGCAAACCACCTAACGTTGAACTTAATGGGTTGAAAATATTTTTGAAAAGAAAACGAATAAGGCTTACCGGCGGCTACCGTTTCTCCAAAGGGCGTCACAACAGTTTCCCCGATGTATTCCAGTTGTATAGAAATATCAGTTTTAGCTCCGTTCACCTTTGTCGCAGTAAAACTGGCGGGAAACGTTCCATTCATGATGGACATATCTTTCACGCCTGAAAATTTTTTAATCCTCCATTTGCCTTTAGGTCCCATTAATTCAAATTTCATGATACCGGTAGTATCCAAAGGATTGGTGTTCCAGATTATTGGCGACCTGAAATCATACGGGCCCCACGCTGTCATCATAATATTTTTTCTTCCTGCCAAATAACCAGTGCCTTTGAAAGGATCATTAGGCCTGGCAATTTCAGGGATGTTTACAGCCGAATCCTCATCAAACCGTGCAGCCATCTCCAGGTCGATCAGGGTGTCGAGTTCTGTAACGGTTGAATCCAACTTAAAATCTGTTTCAGTTTCCGCATATGTATTACTGAACACATTTAATTTGTCAGTATTCTTAAAGTTGAAAACAACGGGAATACTATTAAAGCTGTTTCCCAGAATAATATAGTTCCTGCTTTTGGTGTCCCGGTTGTTAAGGTATCCCCACCCGATAGCCATCGGGTCGGCGGGCTGGTCCTTTCTCTCCCATAATGCGATCGCTTCTTTATCGCGGAAAAAAAGATTGTAGGTGATATTTATCATTTGGCCGTGCTCGATTGCAATCCCCACCCGGTTGTTTCGGAAATTGTTGTTATTGATGCTTGTTTCATAGCTGTACCCTGCCCAAATGCCGTGATCACACTCAAATATTCGGTTATAAGCAATCGTGTTGCGGCTGAAGGTTGCCTCTACCCCGTTTGTTGGAGCATAAGAGAAATCATTTCGCAAAATAACGTTGTCATTACAGCCTCCCTTGCCTGAGTCCATAGTAGTTTGTCCCGCCCATAAAAAGAACCCGTCGCCACTGTGTGTCACGTTGTTTTTAAAAAAAAGATTATTACTGCTTTGCTCATATACCAACATTCCCGCGCTATCCTGCCCGCGATTATAGACACCATGACTGTAGCCCCTGACGTTAAAAATAACCTTGTTGAACATTATTTTGTTCCGGCTGCTCCGATACATCCCTATCCCGATACCTGAGTTGAATGAAAAATCATTATTATAGATCATGCCATCATTGCATGCCGTCATCATCAACGCATTCTGTCCACCGGTCACCCTGCAATTCCTGATGGTAAGAAAATTACAATTGCGTAAATACATGGCTCCACCATATCTTATCCATTCGTTGTTTTCATTGTGATGATAACTCATCCAATCCGACATATCTTCCATTTCCTGGTCGCTGTTGAGATGTTGTCGGTAATTATAACTAAAGTCGCAATTTTCAATAACGAGGTTTTCAACGTCAATTGCTTTCAGTGCTACTCTGTACCTGCTCGCCCTCAGGTTTTTGATGGTTACATTTTTACTGTTTTTTACGAGGATACCCGTTCCGAAAAACTGATCTGGCCTGGATTTTTTATTGCTTCCTTTGAGAAAGGCATTGTTAAAATCGATCACGATATTGTTCCCTTGAATCGTAATAACGGAAGACGCGGAATCCGCCGGAGCATCGATGGCGTATATCGATTTTTTGATTTTTGTCGTCTTCGATATTTTCATTCCCTTCGCCAGTGTCCGTTCCTGGGCCGTCACCAGGAATGGTAGAAAGTATATTACGAGAGAGATTAATAGAAATTTCATACGTGCGAATTTTTTTGCGACAGTGTCCTGTAATAAAAAATTATTACATGTTTTATCATCAGAAAAGTACGCATTAAGTAACGGATTTAATAATTTACCGGCAAAATAGGTACGATGGATAACGTCAGCAAACTCTCCAAAATGATTGATCATTCCCTGCTTCACCCGACGATGACTGACAAAGACCTTGAAAGCGGCTGTGCAGTGGCAAAGGCGTACAATACAGCATCAGTATGCATCAAACCCTACGCGATCAAGGAGGCAAAGCAGTGGTTGAAAGGGAGTGATGTTTTGGTGTGCACTGTTATAGGCTTTCCTCACGGCAACAGCACCACTGAAGTGAAAGTATTTGAAACAGAACAGGCCTGTCTTAACGGTGCACATGAAATCGATATGGTAGTAAACATTGGCAAAGTACTGAGTAACGAATGGGATCATATAATGAAAGAAATTACCGCCATAAACGACGTAACGAAAAATCAAAAAGCAGCATTAAAGGTCATTTTTGAAAATGACTTTCTGCCGGATGATTATTATAAAATCAAACTCTGCGAAATATGCAGTACGGTCGGAGTAGAATTTATAAAGACATCTACCGGCTATGGTTTTGTAAAAAATGCGGATGGCACCTACAACTATAAAGGCGCAACGGAACATGACCTCATTCTCATGAGAAAACATGCAGCTCCTGGTGTACAAATCAAAGCCGCAGGCGGTGTACGAACTTTGGATGATCTCCTCAGGGTAAGGGCGCTCGGAGTTACTCGTGTTGGCGCCACGACGACCGCGAGCATACTTGATGAGGCAAAAAAAAGATTTGGCAATTGACATTTAGCGGTAATAAACCGCAATTTTCAAACTGTCTTATTGTTGCAGGAACATCGTGTCCAAAGCAATGACGTTTTTATTGATAGCATTAATTCCTGTCAACATTGTGTCCCTGTGAAAACTATCGGAAGGATTGAAATATATCGAATAAGAACCTTCGGCAATCCCTTTAATAAGAAATCCACCATCCTGGCTGGTAAAGGTGCTTGCTACAGTGTCCGATCCCTGGATAGCATAAACCCATGTTCGAAAATCGTTTGGCCAAACAATCCCCCTCAGGCTCCCCCCTACAAATTCAAATACGGTTCGGATAGTGGGCTTCAAATTATAAGTCACGCTATCAACAACTACTACTGATTTTGCAACATCAAAATCAAGAAGCACCTTAAAGGAACTCCCATTTCCCAGGTATTGCTGAATCTTTAAATTAAGACCATCCTGCTGTTCAGGAAGCACATTCATCCTGATCATTACGCTATCAATTTTTACGTAATTCTCTGTCCCAAGGATAAGCCGCATCTGGTAAACACGGCCGGCCGGGACAGCGCCGTCGGCTAACAACGTATCACGACCGCCAGCGAGTGACAGCAGGTCATACATTCCTTTTCTTACACCCTGGAGGCTCTGCCATCCATTGGTCGGATCACCTGTGAGATTTACCAGGATATCCTGTACATCTACATAAACGGCTTCAAAATTCCCGGGATCATCTGTCAGTGACACCTGCATATTTGCTTGGCCCCGGTCGCCACTGCCAGCCTTAGAACAAAATGTGAACAGGGATGAGATACAAAAGGAGATCGATATAATTCCAGTAAGCGTTTTCCAACTTTTCATGTGTCAGTTTAAAACGGCCGCCCGGCGATTAAATTTTAACGCCATACAATTCACGGAAAAAGCAAACACTTCCTTCAGAAAAGAAAAAGGACTCACGAAGGAGTCCTTAACCTTTGAAAATCTTGCTTTTCATAAAATGGCTAAATAGCCTAATATAAGATCTTAAAAACGGAGTGAGTTCCCGCGCAAATCGGCAAATACGATGCCATTCTTAGTAATTGCCCTTGATCCAGATTAAGTAATTTAACATTTTTAAAAAGGTTGCCCTGAAAAATAAAAAAGTCAACCCTTCTTTCGCTTTTTTTTAATTATCCCGCTTTACTGCTGCTGAATCAAGCCTTAGCGCTCACCTTTCCCTTCACTTTCGCTATCACCTCTTCGGCAATATTGGTCGGTGCCGGCGCGTAGTGAGAAAACTCCATGGTGCTCGATGCGCGGCCAGAGCTCAATGAACGAAGTTGTGTTACATATCCAAACATTTCACTCAGCGGCACTTTTGCTTTTATTACTTCAGCACCGGCACGGGTATCCATTCCTTCCAGCATACCCCGGCGACGGTTAAGGTCACCAGTAACATCACCCATGTATTGAGCCGGAGTAATAACTTCCACTTTCATAATTGGCTCGAGTAAAACAGGTTTTGCTTTTCGGGCCGCTTCACGAAAACCTTGTTTGGCGCAAAGCTCAAATGACATGGAATCGGAGTCAACCGCATGGAAGCTGCCGTCAAAGACGCGGATCTTCATGTTGTCGACCGGATAGTTAGCCAATACACCGGTAGTCATCGATTGCTCAAATCCTTTCTGAATAGCCGGCACAAACTCTCTTGGAATCGATCCGCCAAACAGGTCGTTTACGAACTGGTAATGCTTATCCGGGTTTTCGGTTTTCCATTCTGCATCAACCGGACCAAGACTGAATTGTATATCAGCGAACTTACCGCGACCACCGGTTTGCTTTTTCAAAACTTCTCTATGTTCAACCGTAATATTGAAGGCCTCTTTATAAGCCACCTGTGGTGCACCCTGGTTTACTTCCACCTTAAACTCACGCCTCATACGATCAATGATTATCTCAAGGTGCAACTCGCCCATACCGCGAAGAATGGTTTGGCCGGTGTCTTCATCAGTGTTTACCCGCAGTGTGGGATCTTCTTCTATCAGCTTGGCAATAGCCATACCCATTTTATCTACATCAGCCTGGGTCTTGGGTTCAACCGCTACGGCGATAACCGGTTCCGGAATGAACATATTTTCAAGGGTGATCGGATGATTCTCATCACAAAGGGTATCACCGGTTTTGATTTCCTTAAATCCGACCGCCGCGCCAATATCTCCAGCCTCGATAAAATCAATTGGGTTCTGTTTGTTGGCAAACATCTTCATAATGCGGCTAATACGTTCCTTCTTACCACTTCTTACATTCAATACATATGAACCCGCATCGAGGTGACCGGAATAACAACGAAAGAAAGCGAGGCGACCCACAAAAGGATCGGTCATGATCTTAAACGCCAATGCTGCAAACGGGGCCTTTGAATCTGCTTTCCGTGTCTCTTCCTTTCCGGTATCTGGATTGGTTCCTATGGTATCCGGAATATCAACAGGCGAAGGAAGATAACGGCAGACGGCATCCAATGCGGTTTGCACTCCTTTATTTTTGAATGATGAACCGCACATCATTGGAACAATGCTGAGGTCAACCGTTGCCTTACGTATTGCTTCATGTATCTCATCTTCACTGATAGTGTCAGGATTATCGAAGAACTTCTCCATCAGTTTATCATCATATTCGGCTACCGCTTCCACCAGGTTGGCCCTCCATTCTTTGGCTTCTTCCAACATGTCAGCAGGTATCGCAATTTCATCAAATGTCATCCCTTCTGTTTCCATGTGCCAGATCACACCTTTCATTTTGATAAGGTCAACCACGCCTTTGAAATCATCTTCTGCACCGATCGGCAGCTGAAGCGGGACTGCTTTTGAGCCCAGCATTTCTTTAACCTGTTTGACAACCATAAGGAAGTCAGCTCCCGCACGGTCCATCTTATTAACGAAACCTATACGCGGAACACCATAGCGGTTAGCCTGGCGCCACACGGTTTCGGACTGTGGTTCGACACCGTCCACGGCGGAGAATAAAGCGATCAAACCATCCAGTACGCGCATAGAACGTTCTACTTCAACAGTAAAGTCAACGTGTCCGGGAGTATCAATGATATTGAATGAATATTTTTTGGTCTCAGGAGTAGCCTTACCCAACACGGTAGGGAAGTTCCACTGGCAGCTCACGGCAGCTGAGGTAATAGTGATACCTCTTTCCTTTTCCTGCTCCATCCAGTCGGTTGTGGCAGCACCATCATGCACTTCACCAATACGGTGTATCATACCGGTATAGCGAAGGATTCGCTCGGTTGTTGTGGTTTTGCCTGCATCAATATGAGCAGCGATACCAAAGTTTCTCTGAAGTTTTAAATCTGCCATGTTTGCGTGTGTTAGTAGTTTCATTAGCCGGTTTAGTCACCTGAGTAAGCAGCACTTGCGCCACCAACCGGCGAGCCCGGATCCCGTTGGCTATTCTGAGTTGGATAAATCGCAGATAGCTAACTGAAATTTAGGGCGCAAAGGTAGGGGAATTTATGCTAAAATCATTGCCTTAATCCCGCTTCCCGGTAGTGGATTATGAATGATTTTTTCATTCACCTGACTGATACAACTATTTCGCTTTTATGAATGTTACTATGCCAAACAAATGAGGATGAAAGTAGAAATATGGTCGGACATCATGTGTCCATTTTGTTATATCGGGAAACGGCGATTTGAAAATGCTTTACAGGAATTCCAGCACAATAATGAAATTAAAATTGAATGGAAAAGCTTTCTTCTTAACCGCGCAATCAGGACTGATCCGGGAAAAAATATCAATCAATATTTGTCGGAAACAAAGGGCTGGTCTCCAGAACAGGCTAAACAGGCTAACAATGATGTAACAAAAATGGCAAAAGAAGTTGGACTAAATTATGACTTCAACAAAGTAGTTGTCGCCAACACATTTGATGCCCACCGGTTGATACAGCTCGGCAAAGCAAACAAAAAATCTGGAGAAACACAGGAAAGATTGTTTAAAGCATATTTTATTGAAGGAAGAAATATTGCGGACCATAACACTCTGAAATTACTCGGAACTGAAGTCGGCCTTCCCGTTGATGCAATTAAAAAATTGCTCAACAGTGATGAATATTCCCATGAGGTAGAAAAGGATATTATCGACGCACACCTTATGGGTGTTAGGGCCGTTCCCTATTTTGTGTTCAATGATCAGTACGCAGTGTCCGGTGCACAACGAAAGGAGACATTCCTGGATGCATTGAACAAAGCATGGCATGAATGGGAAAACAGGAAACCTGAATTGAAATTATGATAACAGAAAACTGAATTATTTGTAATCGGGATATTGCTCTTTCTCATCGGGGCATATTCACGACGTCCAAAACGATTTGCCACGTCGAACTCTGTTTTCTCCAAATACGCAAATAATTGCCATTTGCAACTCCGGCATCATTTGTAATTACTATAACTTTTCCATAGACATATCCCAGGTCGCCTGACGCCGATAGACTGGCGCCAGTCAGGTCATAACTGTATTTTTTGTCCGTTTCAGCAAATAATTGGTTTTTACTTTCATCATCGATATATGGAAAATGTCCCGGTCTGTAGAGTCTTACTCCGGATGTTGAAAAATTTACAAAGGCCGTTCGCCAATTTTCATGTTGAGCCCAAATAAATTCCCACTCCCGCTTCATTAATTCCTGGAGCGAAATCTTTGAAGCGTTCTGCTTCATTAGTTCTTTGCTTTGAGCAGGAAAATTCAGAGGCTCTTTTAACGAGGTAGCAGGAAAACTTACTCCCATATCCAATGCCACTTTCCATTGGCCGCTTTCTTTTTTCCATACCGAAACGAAATAACCCGTTGCGGTTGCAGTTGAATCACCGCGGTTATTTCTAAACTCCCAGGGACCTGTTGTATAACCCATATCTCCTCCGGCGGAAATATCGGCAAAGACCGGCTCCCAGGTCAACAGGTCAGAACCTTCCTTTGCTTCCTGCCAGAATTTTTTACCCAAGATAGGTCCCGGGCGGAAGATCAATCCGCTATCGCTTAAAAAAGATACGAAAGCTT
>Ga0207701_10000376_pt1 | contig 45454 bp, 49 predicted proteins | sample KBSSwiSSwithPhiX_FD_184294 | JGI IMG/M metagenome (GOLD analysis project Ga0207701, IMG submission 184294) | Switchgrass rhizosphere bulk soil microbial communities from Kellogg Biological Station, Michigan, USA, with PhiX - S5 (SPAdes) (version 2) | ecosystem: Environmental > Terrestrial >... | reverse complement strand
TTGGGGTAGCGCCGCCGATAGGGCCAGCCGCGCCGCCGCCGCCATGTCCCAATGGCCCATCCATCTGGGCAGGGTTCTTGCCGCTGAGCGTCGAACAGAACAATGCCGGAAAGAACACGCGGCTGATTACCTATTATCGCAATGAGAGAGAGGAAAAGTGCAGGTTCGCGCTACGGTTCCTGTGGCCCGATGGAACGCCGAAGGACTTCGATCCGATCGGAGATGGAGCGAACGGTCTGAGGAAGTAACCGAATTGGTTGAACGATGACCGAGCCCCAGCACATTCGGGAACCCGCGCAAGCGGCCGCTGCGGCCCCGCCGCGCCCGCCGTTCGCATTCCGGCTGGGCGTGACCGGGCATCGGTCGGGATCGCTGGGACCGGCGGCCCGGACCGTCGTCGACCGGATTTCGGACGCGGTCCGTGACGTTACCACGGTGGCGCTCGACCAATATATGGCCAACCGGGATTGGTTCGGCCATTCGCCGCCGCAGCTGCTGATGGTTTCGCCCCTGGCCGACGGGGCCGATCAGATTGCGGCGAATGCGGCGCTCGCCAATGGCTATGCGCTGCACGCCGTGCTGCCCTTTTCCCGGGAACAGACCCGCGCCGAAGTGGCCGAGCCGTTCCGCGAGGAGTTCGACCGGCTGGCCGATTCCGCCGGCTGCCTGCTCGAATTGCCAGGCAAGCCGGCCGAGCCGCTGGAGGCCTATGTCATGGCCGGACGCGCCACGCTGGCTCACTGCGATTTGTTGATCGCGGTTTGGGATGGCCAGGTTCCGCGCGGCCGCGGCGGGACGGGCGAGGTGGTCGAACTGGCCATGGCGCGGGGAATCCCGATCATCCATATCCCGATCGATCCCAAGCGGCCGGTGACCCTGCTGTGGAGCGCCTACGACCCCGCCGTCCTGACGCTGCACAGCGACGACATCGACCGCCGGCCATTCGACAATGAGCATCTGGTTGGCCTGCTAAAGCCCTTGCTGGCGCCGCCGACGGACGAGCGCGAGCGGGCCTATCTCACCTCATACTTCAGCGAGCGGCCACGCCGCTTTCGAGCCCGGGTGGAATATCCGCTGTTGCTGGCGACCGCCGGGATCAGCCGCTTCGGAACCAAGGATTTCCAGGCGACCAGTGCAGCCGCCTCTCGCGAAGCGGAATGGCGGCGCTATCGCGAAGGCTGCTCCGACCGCCACGGGGTGAGCCTCCGCCTTGGCCTGCTCGGCGATGCCCATGGGTGGAGCGGCGAGCTGGCGACCTACTTTGCCCAGAATTACCGCAGCGGTCATGTGCTCAACTTCGTCCTGGCGGCGTTGGCAGTGATCATCGGCCTTGCCGGTTTTCTGTTGCCGTCATCCAAGCTGGGCCTGGCAGCAATCGAATTCGTGCTGGCGCTGATCATCATCCTCAACACCCGGTTTGGAGTTCACCATGAATGGCACCGCCGCTGGCTCGACTACCGCCAGCTGGCCGAGCGGCTCCGGCCACTGAGAAGCCTGAAGCTGCTCGCAATCGCCGCTCCTGACCCTCCGGGCAGCGCCGCCAATCCGATCCCGCGCCGCTGGGTCGAATGGTATGCTGCGTCGATCTGGCGGGCGAGCGGCTGTCCCACCGGCCGGATCACGGCCGACGCAGTGCCGGCGCTTGCCGAAGCGATCGCCGCCCATGAAGTCGACCCCCAGGTCGCCTATCACCGGACCAACAGCCGCCAGATCCTGCTGCTCGACCGCCGGCTCGAGAAGATCAGCGCCGCCGCCTTCTGGACAACCATGATCGCCTCGGCTGGAACGATTGCGGCCCTTGTCTGGACCCCCGTACTGGTCGACCAGTGGGGCCATTGGCTGACGCTGATTTCGGCGGGACTGCCGACCATCGGCGCCGCGGTATTCGGAATCCGCTTTCAGGGTGACTTCGGCGGCAGCGCGCTTCGGTCGGACGCAACGGCCGCTTCGCTTGGCAGGCTGGCCGAGGAGCTCCGCGCCGATGGCATCTCGCTGATGCGGGCGGCCGACCTTGGCGAACAGGCTGCGCGGGCGATGCTGGCCGATCTCGCAGAGTGGCGACTCGTCAACCAGCAGCACGATCTGTCGATCACCAGCTAAATTTCAGTGAAATTTGCTAAGCGACGGCCATGCCGATTCGCATTCATGCCGCGCTGTGCGGCCTCGTCGCCCTGTTCGCCTTTGCCGCACCCGCCCAGGCCTATTGGGAATATGGTCATGAAAGCGTGGCGCGGGTCGCCTGGCTGCAGATGCGGCCCGACACGCGCGCCAAGGTGGCCGCGCTGCTTCGCCAGGGCCGATTGCTCGAGACTCCCGAATGCCCGGTGGCGACAATCGAGCAGGCCAGCGTCTGGGCGGACTGCATCAAGCCGCTGGGCGACCGGTTCACCTATGCCTACAGCTGGCACTATCAGAACGTCGACGTGTGCAAGCCGTTCGATTTGAAGGCAGCCTGCAAGGACGGCAATTGCGTGTCGGCGCAGATCGAGCGCAATGCCCGGCTTCTCGCCGACAGGAGCGTGCCGGTGCGCGAGCGGCTGATGGCGCTGGCCTTCCTCACCCATTTCGTCGGCGACCTGCACCAGCCGATGCATGCCGGCGACCATGCCGACCTCGGCGGCAACAAGGTTGCGGCGACCTATGGGATCATTGCCGGCCGGACCAATTTGCATAGCATCTGGGACGGATGGCTGGCCGAACGCGCCATTTCCACCCCTCCCGCCGGTCCCGCGGCGCTGCTCGCCCAGGTTCCACCGGCCGAGCGCGAACGGATAGCCAGCGGCAGCGTCGAGGACTGGAGCCGGGAAATGTGGGGCAAGGCCCGCGACCTCGCCTATCAAACCCTGGTCGGCGATCCATGCGGCGCCGCCCCGGTCGAACGGCCGGTCATGGACGACGCCAGGGTTCGGGAACTGATTCCAGCCGTGCGCCAGGACGTGGTCGAGGGAGGAATCCGGCTCGCGCGATTGATGGACGATGCGCTGGGACCGGAGGCCAGGGCGCCTGGCCAGAAGCGTGGCTAGCGCGTCACGAACCGAGCGATGGCCTCGACCGCTGCAGGCGCAATTGGCAGGTTGGGATCGGCATAAGCGCGAATGTTGGCCGCCCGGTCGGCGCCTTCGGGAACCTTGAGCAGGTGATTGACGCCGGGGAGCAAGAGCAGCTTGGCTCGTGGCTGCGCGGCGGCGAGTTCCCTGGCGTCCGCCACCGTCACCTGAATATCATTGTCCCCTTGAACGATCAGCAGCGGCACCTTTAGCTTTGCGGCAAGCGCGGCCGGATTTTCCGCGAACAGGTCGATCAGGAGGGTTTGGACGTCCTCGGCGAACAGCTTTTGAAGCGGTTTCGGCAGGGTCGCGGCGTCGACCCGTTTGCCGGCTTCGAGGGATTCAATCGCGCCATAGGCCGCGGGCAGATAAGGCGCATTGGCCGGGTTGGCCGCCAATTGCTGGCGCAAGACGGTGCCGATCTTGCGCCCGACCGCGGCGACGGTGATCACGCCGCAAATCCCCGCCGTTCGCTGGGCTGCGGTCAGCGCGACCAAACCACCCTCGCTATGGCCAAGCACCCAAACGCATTGGGCGCCGGTCACGCGACGGATGCTCGAGATCCAGGCATGAGTATCTCTTGCATAATCGGCAATCTTCACCCGGTTGGCATCGACCACCGCTCGCTTGCTGCCGAACATGCCGCGCTTGTCGATCCGCACCGTTGAGACGCCCTTCCTGGCCAGGGCGTCGGCCAGCATGCGGTAAGGGCTGGCCTTGACCCCCAGGGGATTGTTCCCGTCGCGGTCGGTCGGCCCGGACCCGGGAATGACCAAAATGATCGGCGAGCCTTTTCCGGCGTCGACCAGGGTCCCGGCCAGGGGCCCGCCTGGACCCGGGGCGGTGACGGCGCGCTCGGCAGGCTGCGCCGCCGCCAGTGCGGCAACGAACAGGATCATTCGTCACCGCCCCAACGCCAGCGCATGCCGCCCTTGGTCGTCCTGGCAGCGATCACCAGGAAAATGACCGTCGCCGGGAAGATGATCGACAGCAGGATCACCGGCCGCTTGGCGAACAGGAAGGCGCTGCCGATCGTGACGGCGAAATAGACGGCCATGACGAGCCAGCCCTGCCACCTGATCGGCAGGGCCGTGCCAAAGCCGTAGCGCTTGGCCGAAAACCATTCGGGCCGATCATCCATCACTCTTGTCCTTTGGCGGGCGCCCGCGCCTGGCAGGATTGGGCGCTTGGAGTTTCACCCCCCTGGCTTTGAGCGCCTCCCTGATCAGGCATTCGACCTGCGCGTTGACGGAACGCAAATCGGCCGTGGCGGCGCGCTCGACCGCCGCCCATAAGGCGGGATCGACCCTCAGCGGGTAGGCCTTGCGCGCGCCGCCCAACTTCCGCGCCTAGGTGTACAGCGTGCCGGTGTTGACGACGGGCTGGGTATCGCGCTCGCCGCACAGGACGACCATCAGGTTGGACACCATCGCCGCGCGGCGCTCGTCGTCGAGATGGACGACGTTCTTGGCCGAGAGCTGTTCGAGCGCCATTTCCACCATGCCGACCGCGCCGTCGACCAGGGTGCGGCGGGCGGCGACGATCGCCTGGGCTTGCTGCCGGCGGAGCATCGCTCCGGCGATTTCCGTGGCATAGGCGAGGTGGGTGAAGCCGCATTCGTCGATCGTGATACCGGCTACCGCGAGGCGGGCAATCAGCTCCTTCCGAAGCTCGGCACCGACCTCGTCATGATTGCCGCGTAGCGTGATCTCGAGATGTTCGAAGTCGTCATAAGGATAGCGCGAACCGATCGTGCGGATTGCCGCTTCGACCTGCACTCGGACGAATTCCTTGTAATCGTCGACGTCGAACAAAGCCTGGGCCGTATCGACCACGCGCCAGACGATTTGCGCCGCCATCTCGATCGGATTGCCGCGCAGGTCGTTGACCTTGATCTTGTCGCTGATGAAGTTGTTGGCGCGGACCGACACTTTCTTGCGCGCCAGCCACGGCAGCACCCAGCGAAGGCCGGTGGTGCGGTCGGTGCCCTGATAGTCGCCGAACAGCGTGATCGCGGCGGCCTGGTTGGGCTGAAGCATGTAAAAGCCGCAGGCGATGAAGATCAAAGCCAGCGGAGCAACGATCACCGTAACCAGCGCCAGCGTGCTGGGCCGGTCGTTGGCCAGCTGAACGATGCCCCAGATCTGGGCGAGGATCGCCACCAGCAGCAGGAACAGCATCACATAGCCGCTGGCCGTCGAAGCGGTGCGCTCTCGGCTCATATTCAAGGCAATGACATTCGACTCGGTCATTTGTCCCTCCCGTTAATTGATATCATTTTTATATCGATTCAATTTTCGGTCAACTGGAATCGAAAGACGGGCTCCGCTAGGGCGGAACCATGAACTGGAAACTGGTGATCCATGGCGGATCGGGATCGATGCGCCGCGGCGCGCTGACGGAGGAGCTGGACAGGCTGGGCCGTGCTGGCCTCGAAGCCGCGCTCGGCGCCGGCGAGACGATCCTCGCGGGCGGCGGTTCGGCGCTCGACGCCGTCGAGGCGGCATCACGAGTACTTGAGGAAGATCCCTGCTTCAATGCCGGGCGCGGCAGCGTGCTTGCCTATGACGGCCATGTCGAACTGGACGCGTCGATCATGGACGGCCGCGACCGGCGCTGCGGCGCCGTCGCCGGACTCCGCTCGACACGTGCGCCGATCAGTGCCGCGCGGGCAGTGATGGAGCAAAGCCCCCATGTGCTGATGAGCTATGAGGGCGCCGACGATTTTGCCTGCGAGGCCGGGCTGGAGCAGGTGCCCAACCGCTGGTTCGTCACGCCAGAGCGCCGGCGCCAGCTCGACGAGCTATTGGCCAAGGGCGGCGGAGCGTTCGACGCCGACATTAAATATGGGACGGTCGGTGCGGTCGCGTTCGATAGCCACGGCCATGTTGCGGCCGCCACTTCGACCGGCGGGCTGACCGCCAAGCGCTGGGGCCGGATCGGCGATTCGCCGCTGATCGGCGCCGGCACCTATGCCGATGACCGTGCAGCCGCGGTTAGCGCGACGGGGCTTGGCGAGGTGTTCATCCGCGCCGCCGCCGCGCATGATTTGTGCGCGCGGGTCCGTCTTGGCGGCAATGGCATCCAGGAGGCGCTCGACGGAGTATTGGCCGAGGTGAAGGCGCTGGGCGGCAATGGCGGCCTGATCGCCGTGTCGCCCTCGGGCGAAGCCGCCTGGGGCTTCACCACGCCCGGCATGTATCGCGGGTTGGCCGGACCGTGCGGGCGAATGGTCCGGATCTACGACGACGAGGAATCCGAACGATAGGGCAGCGCCTGGCGCGCCCATTCCAGTTCCAGCCGCACGGCTTCTCGCTCCCGTTCGAGAAAGTCAGCAACCGCGCGACGGAATCCCGTGTCGGGGAGGAAATGAACCGATGGCGTTACGACCGGCTCATAGCCCCGGGCCAGCTTGTGCTCGCCCTGCGCCCCGGCCTGGATCGTTTTCAGGCCATGTTCGATCACCCAGTCGATCGCGCGATAGTAACTCAATTCGAAGTGGACGAACGGCCGCTCCTCGAAGGCGCCCCAATAGCGCCCGTAAAGCGTGTCGCCGCCGATAAAGTTGAGCGCCCCGGCAATCGGGCGCCCGCCGTCGCACGCCAGGAACATCAGTGCCGCGTCGCCCATCGCCGCGCCAATGCCATCGAACCAGGCGCGGGTCAGATAAGGGCGCCCCCATTTGCGGGCCCCGGTATGCTGGTAGAAATTCCACATCGCGTCCCAATGGGCCGGTTCGATCTCGGCCCCGCGCAGGGCCACAATCTGCAGCCCTCCGGCCGCAGCGGCACGTTCCTTGCGGATCGACTTGCGCTTGCGGCTCGACAACGCGCCGAGAAATTCGTCGAAGCTCGCATAGCCGCGGTTGAGCCAATGGAATTGCAGGCCGTCGCGGCGCAGCCAGCCGCGGGCTTCGGCCGCCTTCGATTCCTCCTCGGTGAGGAAGGTGATGTGGGCCGACGACAGGCCGTTCTGCACCGTCACCGTTTCGAGCGCGGCGAGCAGCGCGTTGCGATCTTCACCAAGAAGCCGCGGCCCGACGCAGGGCGTGAACGGAACCGCGACCTGCAGCTTGGGATAATAGGCCCCGCCGGCTCGCTCCCAGGCGTCCGCCCAGCCGTGGTCGAACACATATTCGCCCTGGCTGTGAGTCTTGAGATAGGCCGGCGCCGCCGCAGTAACGCGCCCTTCGCGTTCGACCATGATCGGCAGCGGCGTCCAGCCGCTCGCGTCGCCAACGCTGCCCGACGCTTCAAGCAACGAGAGAAAAGCATGGCTCAGAAAAGGTTCGCCCGGACCCGCCAATCCATCCCATTGGCCCGCGGGCAGATCGGCCACGCCTCGGGCGATCCGTGCGACAATTTCAGCTTCGCGGTCGGCCATCGCCTTCCCAGATAAGCGCGTCCGCGTGAATTTCAGCTGTCTGGCGATCGCCAGCCGAGCGGATCGTCCAGCTGTAGACCCATCTCGCCTTGCGCTCCCTGGCGGCCCAGGGCCGCGCGATGACTCCGCAATCGATCGCCAGGAATTGCGCCGAACTGGCCCGAAGGCAGCGCCAGCGGTCGAACGCCGATGCGTTGCGGGAGATAACGAGGCCACGTTGCACCTCAGCGGCGTGTCGCGCCAGCCATTTGCCGACCGCCGGCTCGAAACTCATCACGCCGACCGGTCCGTCGTAGCCGACAAGATCCGCCACGACCGCTTCAGCCAGCTTCGCGGCATTGCCACCCCGGCATTTCAATTCGATCAGCATTGGCACTCGACCGCCGATCACCTCAAGCAAGTCGAGCAGCCGCGGCATATGTTCATTGGTGCCGAGCAACCGTTGCCCGGCCAGCATGGCTGCCGGCGTCGCTTCGATCGTCAAGGCGGAGGCGCAGAGGCGCTGCAGGTCATGATCATGAAAGACCACGACCTTGCCGTCAGCCGACAAGCGTACGTCGCACTCGATCCCCGCCCCCGCCTCGATCGCAGCGCGGAACGCGGCCAGGCTGTTTTCAGGAACGCCCGGTCCATGGAGCCCGCGATGCGCGAACCCCCTCGGGCCAGGATCTAGCGGATCAGGATTTGACCTGAACGACTGCATCCACCTCGACCGCGCAGCCGAGCGGGAGGACCGGCACGCCCACGGCCGAACGCGCATGACGACCGGCTTCGCCGAACACGTCCTGCATCAGTTCGGACGCGCCATTGGCGACTTTGGGCTGGTCGGTGAAATCGCCATGGCTGTTGACGAACACGCCAAGCTTCACGACGCGCTCGACCCGGTCGAGCGAGCCGAGGGCAGCCTTGAGCTGAGCCAGCAGCATGATGCCGCAGCGGCGCGCCGCCGCCTGCCCCGCCTCGAGGTCCATATTCTCGCCGAGCCGGCCCTTGATGAGGTTGCCGTCTTCGCCGAAGCTGACCTGGCCCGAAACGTGCATCAGGCCGTTGGCCTCGACGGTCGGGACATAAGCCGCCACCGGGGCGGCGGGCTCGGGAAGGGTGATGCCGAGTTCGGCGAGGCGCTGTTCGATGCTCATGGGGCGCGCTTGGCGCTCAACATGCCCAACGTCAACCCTCGCGGCGATGCACTGCGAAGCCGCCCCAGCTCTGATTGACCGGCATGAGCTCGAGCGTGTTGATGTTGAGGTGCGGTGGCAGGCTCGCCACCCACCAGATCGTCCCGGCAATGTCTTCGGCGGTCATCGGGTCCATATTGGCATAGAGCGCGTCGCTCGCAGCCTGATCGCCGCCAGTCCGCACCAGGGTGAACTCGGTTTCGACCATGCCCGGCTCGATCGACGTCACCCGCACGCCGGTGCCCTGCAGGTCGCAGCGCAGGCCGAGCGAGAATTGGCGGACGAAGGCCTTGGTCCCGGCATAGACCGCGCCGCCGCGATAGGGATAGGTCGCCGCGACGGACGCCAGGTTGATGATCGAGCCCTTGCGCTCGATCAGCCGGGGCAGCAGTGCGCGGGTCAGCGCAACCAGGCCGGTGACATTGGTGTCGATCGCGACGTCGAGCGGGTCCTGGTCCGCATCCTGCAGATTGCTCATCGGCGGGGCCAGCCCGGCATTGTTGAGCAGCAGGTCGATCTCCCGATAGCGATCGGGCAGCGCCGCGAGCGCCGAGCCAAAATCACCCGGCGCGCGCATGTCGAGCAACAGCGGATGGAAGAAATCACCGAGCTCCCCGGCCAGCGCATCGAGCCGGTCGCGCCGACGTCCGGTACCGATCACCTGCCATCCCTCGCTGGCGAACTTGCGCGCGCTTGCAGCGCCGATCCCGGCGGTAGCGCCAGTGATGAAGATGGTCTTGGTCATTGCAGCCTTTCCAAAATCCACGGCGTTGCGGTCGGCCAGTCGTCGATCCGCGCATGGGCGAACTCGGCGGTCGGCACGGCCGGCGCCAATAGCGGTTCGGCGACCATATGCAGCCGGTGTACTTCAGGTGCATGTTCCGCAACCGAGGCGTGATGCACCGGTAAATCGTCGACGAAGACGGTTGCCCCTGCCCCGTATCGGTCGATGATCGCCTTGGCGGGAATGCCCTTGCCGCCGCGGTTGCAGACCACCTCGTGCCCGATGCCGTGCCTGGCGAGCTGGTCGACGCGCCAGGGATGGGCCTCGTCGCCCAAATTGGTGAGAATGACGATGTTGGCGATTTCGCCGATCCGGCCGAGGGCCTCGAGCGCGCCGGGCACCAGCGTCTGGCGATGCATCTCGCCCCGAAAGAATTCAGTGAGCAACGGCCAAACCTGCTCCCGGTCGACCAGCTCGCCGCTGCTGCGATGGGTCAAGGCTTCGGCAAATTGCCCGGTCTCGAAGGCGAAGCGGATGTCGTGGGCCTCGCCCAGCCAGGCGTCAAAATGGGACACCATGTGCAGCAGCACTTCGTCGCAATCGGTGATCAGCAAGGGGCGCTTCACCGCTCCAGCTCCGAACGGATGGATACAAGTTTTTCCGGTTTGATTCCAATCGCTTGGGCAACCTCTACCAAGTCCGGTTCATGGGCTTCGAGAAAAGCCAGCAGCGCGGCCAGCAGGCCCCTTTCACCGGCCCGGGCGCGGAGCTCGTCCGCGTCCAGCCCGGTGAGGTCGAGGAACCTCCGGGCGCGCCGTTCGTCGGTTAGCGTCGCTGCAAGCGCCGCAAGTGCCAGCGCTTCGGCGTCGCCGGGTCCATCGTTTGTCCTGTGGGTTAACATCGCTTACTGCGGTTTCTCAGCATTCGGGGGGTGATTGATTGGCCAAGATCCTGGTTGTCGAGGACAACGCCCTCAACATCAAGTTGTTCTGCGACTTGTTGACGGCGCACGGTCATGAAACCGAGCCGGTGACCGACAGCCGCGACGCGCTCGAAAGAGCGCGCGCCTTCCGTCCCGATCTGGTGATTACCGACATCCAGCTGCCTTACATCACGGGCATTGAGCTGATGGAGTTGCTGCGCGCCGATGACCAATTGAAAAATGTGCCGATCATGGCGGTCACTGCCTATGCCGCGGCCGGAGACGACGAGCGGTTCAAGGCCGCGGGCGCGCAGGCCTATGTCTCCAAGCCGATTTCGGTGATGCGGTTCGCCGAGACGGTAGACCAGCTTCTTGCCGAGAGCAGCGGCGTCGAGGGGCCCAACCAAAACAACCATTGATTGGCGCGGCAAACGATCGGCCAGCAAACAGCTTAGTCGAACAGGCTGGACACCGACGTTTCGTCGGCGATGCGGTGGATTGCCTCGCCGAACAACGGGGCGATGGTCAGGCGACGGAGCTTGTCGTTATCCTTTAGACCTTCGCCATAGATGGAATCGGTAACCACCAGTTCGGTCAGCACGCTGGCCCCAACGCGAGCCACGGCCGCGCCCGACAGCACGCCATGGCTGCAATAGGCGATGACCTCGGTCGCGCCCTGCTCCTTCAGTGCGGCCGCGGCGTTGCACAATGTCCCGGCACTATCGACGATGTCATCGACCAGGATGCAGCAATGACCCTCGACGTCGCCGATGATGTTCATCACTTCGGATTCGCCGGCCCGTTCGCGGCGTTTGTCGACGATTGCCAGCGGAGCGTTGTCGAGCCGCTTGGCAAGGCTGCGGGCGCGGACCACGCCGCCGACGTCGGGCGACACGACCATCAGCTTCTTGCCCGAGTAGCGAGCCTGGATGTCCGCCGCCATCACCGGCGCGGCCCACAGATTGTCCGTCGGAATATCGAAGAAGCCCTGAATCTGGCCGGCATGGAGATCCATCGTCAGGACCCGGTCGGCGCCGGCGACGGTAATCAGGTTCGCGACCAGCTTGGCCGAGATCGGCGTGCGGGGGCCGGGCTTCCGGTCCTGCCGGGCGTAGCCGAAATAGGGGATGACCGCAGTGATCCGCTTGGCCGAGGCGCGCTTCAGCGCGTCGATGCAGATCAACAGCTCCATCAGATTGTCATTGGTCGGAAAGCTGGTCGACTGGACCACGAACACATCCTCGCCGCGGACATTCTCCTGGATTTCGACGAACACTTCCTCGTCGGCGAAGCGGCGGACGCTGGCGTCGGTCAGCGGCAGCTCGAGATAATCGGCGATCGCCCGCGCCAGCGGCAGGTTCGAATTCCCGGCGAGCAGTTTCATGCGTGACGATCCCGTGACGATTGGCCAGTTCGCGCCCCTTAGGAAGCGGCGGACAAAGGCGCAAGGTTGCGTAAGGATGGTTCGGCGCTAAATCGGGATTGCCGTGACCGATCGCCTTCGCATCGCACTTTGCCAGCTCGACCAGCGGATCGGCGACCTTTCCGCCAATGCGGATGCGATGCTCGAATGGCGCGCCAAGGCCGCGGTAGAAGGCGCCGACCTGGTCATGGTGCCGGAGCTGCAGCTAGTCGGCTACCCGCCCGAGGACCTGGTATTAAAGCCGGAATTCGTCCGCCAGACGATGGAGGCTGCCGAGCGGCTGGTCGACGCCACGGCCGACGGCGGTCCGGCCCTGTTGTTCGGGACGATCCATTCAGACGAAGGGGTCAATTACAATGCCGTAGTCCTGGCCGAAGGGGGCAAGCTCATCGGCCGGACGCTGAAGCATGAACTCCCCAACTATGGCACCTTCGACGAGAAGCGCATTTTCGCTCACGGCCCCTTGCCCGAACCCATTCAAATTGGTGGCGTGAAGCTGGGCGTGCCGATCTGCGAAGATATTTGGCTGGAATCCGTCTGTCAGCACCTGGCGGATGCCGGCGCGGACATGCTGCTGGTGCCGAACGGCAGTCCCTATGAAACCGACAAGGACGACCAGCGGCAGCGGTTGGTGCGGGAGCGCGCCATCGAGACGGGCCTGCCGATCGTCTATCTCAACCGGGTCGGCGGCCAGGATGAGCTGGTGTTCGACGGATCGAGCTTCGTCACCAATGACGATGGCGGGATCGCCGTGCTGATGCCGGATTTCGAGGAAGCCATGGCGATCACCGACTGGGTTCGTACGCCCAATGGCTGGCGCTGCGAGCCGGGCGAACGGGCGACTCTTTCGCCCTATCCGGAAGACATGTACCGGGCGATGATGGTCGCGCTGCGCGATTATGTCCGCGCCAACGGGTTCCCCGGCGTGATCCTGGGCTTGTCGGGCGGGATCGACAGCGCCCTGTCGGCGGCGGTGGCGGTCGATGCGCTTGGCGCCGACAAGGTGTGGTGCGTGATGCTGCCGTCCAAATACACCAGCGACGAGAGTCTCGAGGATGCCGCGGAATGCGCACGGCTGCTGGGCGTGCGCCATGACGTCATCCCGATCGTTCCCGGCGTCGATGCCCTCGACGAGATGCTGGCGCCCTGCTTCGAAGGCGACAACAGCGGCATTGCCGCCGAGAATATCCAGTCGCGGCTCCGCATGGTGACGCTGATGGGGCTCAGCAACAAGTTCGGCCATATGCTGCTGACGACCGGCAACAAGAGCGAAATGTCGGTCGGCTATGCCACCCTCTATGGCGACATGGCCGGCGGCTATTCGGTGCTGAAGGACGCCTACAAGACCACTTGCTTCGCTTTGTCCCGCTGGCGCAATGCAAACCGGCCGAAGGGCGGGCTTGGCCCGGAAGGGCCGGTGATGCCGCAACGGGTGATCGACAAACCGCCGACCGCCGAGCTTCGCCCCAACCAGAAGGATGAGGATTCGCTGCCGCCCTACGCCATGCTCGACCGGATCCTCGAGGCGTTGGTCGAAAAGGAGCTATCGGTGCGCGAGACGGTGGCGGTGACCGGAGCCGATCCAGCCGTGGTTGCGGATATCGAAAAGAAGCTGCTCCGGGCCGAGTATAAGCGCCGCCAGGCACCGCCAGGGGTCAAGCTTGGCACCCGCAACTTCGGCCGCGACCGGCGCTATCCGATCACCAATTCATTCCACACCAGCTGACGAGACCTTTCCTGCCTGTCGGGCAAGGACGGCACCGTCACGCTTGAGCGCCGCTAGCTTTAGACGCCTCACGGGTGATAGGGGCTGCGGCCCATGACTGTCGTCACTCGCTTCGCACCCTCTCCGACCGGCAGACTCCATGTCGGCAATATCCGAACCGCGCTCCACAATGCGCTGTTCGCCCTGAAAAATGGCGGGCGCTTCCTGCTCAGGATCGACGATACCGATCTGGAGCGATCGAAAGAGGAGTTTGTCGAGGCAATTGTCGACGACCTTGGCTGGCTCGGTCTCAAGCCGGACGCCATGGTGCGCCAGTCGGAGCGGTTCGATCTTTACGAGCGCGAGTTCGAGCGGCTGAGTGAGGCCGGCCGAGTCTATCCTTGCTATGAGACACCGGAAGAGCTGGACCTTCGCCGCAAGGTGCTGCTCGGGCGCGGCCTGCCGCCGGTTTATGAACGCAAGCCGGAGGGCTCACCCGTTCCTGACGGCGTTGCCCCGCATTGGCGGTTCAGGCTCGACCATCAGGCGGGGATCGAATTCGACGACCTCATCCGCGGCCACCACAAGTTCGACCCAACCCTGATCAGCGATCCGGTGATCCGGCGGGCCGACGGCAGCTGGCTCTACCTGCTGCCGAGCGTGATCGACGACATCGACCTCGGCGTGACCCATATCGTCCGCGGCGAGGATCATGTGTCGAACAGCGCGGTGCAACTGCAGATGTTCGACGCCCTGGGAGCTGAACATCCGCATTTCGCCCATGAGGCATTGCTGGTCGCGGCAGAGGGCAAGCTGTCGAAGCGGCTCGGCTCCACTGGAGTCGACGCGCTGAAGGAGGCGGGGATCGAGCCGATGGCGCTGCTGTCGCTGCTGGCCCGGCTGGGAACCTCGCAGCCTGTCGAGGCGCGGGCGCATCTCGGCGAGCTGGCAGAAGGGTTCGACTTTGCCACCTTCGGCCGGGCGCCCGCCCATTTCGATCTGACCGAGGTCGAGCAGCTCAATGGCAAGCTGCTCCATCATCTGGATTACGCCGATGTCCGCGATCGCCTGCCGGAAGCGATCGGCGAGGCCGAATGGCTCGTGCTGCGCGGCAATCTGGCGCATCTCGACGAAGCCGCGGAATGGATACCGGTCCTGCATTGCCTGATCGCGCCGCCGGAAGTCGTGCCAGACGACAAAGGGCTGATCGAGGAAGCGGCGCGGCTGGCCGAGACGGTCGACTGGTCCGCCGACCCCTGGCACGCGCTGACCGATGCGTTGAAGGAAAGCACCGGCCGCAAGGGCCGCGCCCTGTTCCGGCCGCTTCGACTCGCTCTCACTGCGCGCGAATCAGGCCCGGAGATGGGGCCATTGCTAAAGCTGATCGGCAAGGAACGCGCGCTCGAACGGCTCACCGCCGCCGCCGGATAATCTTGAGAAATCCCGCATATTTTGCGCTTGCCAATTGCTTGTGATGATGTAACATTGCATGTCTCTATGGTGGGAGAGATGCGATGCTTGCCTACGCCGCCAATATGCCGAGAACCGCCGGCCGTGACCGGTCCCCCAAAGCGCTGACGCTGATCATTGCCGGCCACGCGCTGGTCCTTGCCGGAGTGCTGACCGCCCGGCCGGAAATCATCGGCCAAATCACTGGCGAGAAGACGACGGTCTACAATGTGCCGGTTCCACCGCCGCCGCCGCCCCCGACGGACGATCCATTGCCGAAGCGGCCGGTCACTCAGGATTCGTTCATCCCGGCGGAGCGACCAATCGTCGATATGGAACGGCAGGATCCGATCGACATCGCCACTGGACCCAGTCTCAAGGATATTGAGACGGTGATCGGCAGCGGGCCGACCACGATATTCGATCCGCCCAAGCATGTGCCAGTCAAGGTCGCGGCCCGCTGGGCGACGTCCGAAAGCGCGCTGAAACCGCCTTACCCGCTCGACAAGATCCGCAGCGAGGAAGAGGCGACGCTGCGCCTGAAGCTGACCATCGATCCCCGGGGCCGGGTGATTGTGGTCGATCCAGTCGGCGCCGCCGACCCCTCCTTCCTGGAGGCGGCACGACGTCACATCCTCAAGGCCTGGCGCTACAAGCCGGCGACGGAGGACGGGGTCGCGGCGCCGTCGACCACGGTGATAAGCCTCAGTTTTCGCCTGGAGGATGTGTGACCATATCCATCGTCCGAGGCTGGTCCCATACGGCAGCACTGCCGGCCGGGGGCTGGCCCCGGGCGGTTGCGGGTCCTACATATGGGGCCATGGCAATTCTTCCTCCGACGGTCGGCCCGCGCGCCGCGCTCAGGGACCTGACCGCTTTCCTGCGGCAACGCAGCCGCGAGCAAGTCATCGCCGGCACGCTGGCGGTGCTGGTGACGGTCATCATCGTCATCATTTTCTTCGTCGATTCGAAGATCAATACCGCCCCGCCGCCGCAAGTAATCTTCGTCGAAAATTATCCGGCGAACCGGACCGACGCCCAGATCAAGGCCGATCAGCTAAAGGCGTCGGAAGACCGGAAGAAAGCCGAGGAAGCGCGGCGCAAAGAATTTCAGAAGCTCGAGAAGCAATTCGGCATTGAGTGACGCCATTGAGCGATAGGCGATACATGCTCGAAGCCGCGCGGCTCGGTGAAGCCGCCCGCGGCCGGTCTGCCCCCAATCCCAATGTCGGCTGCGTAATCGTCAAGGACGGCGAAATCGTCGGCCGCGGAGCAACCGCGCCCGCCGGGCGGCCCCACGCTGAAGCGGTAGCGCTGAAGCAGGCCGGCAAAAATGCTAAGGGCGCAACGCTCTACACGACGCTCGAGCCATGCGCCCATGCCAGCGAACGCGGGCCGACCTGTGCCGCCATCATCCCCGCCGCCGGAATCGTCCGCGTCGTCATCGGCATCAAGGATCCCGACACCCGCACCGCCGGGCGGGGCATCAAAATGCTCAAGAAGGCCGGGATCGATATAACCTCAGGCGTGGCCCAGGAAATCGCGCGCGATAGCATGTCGGGCTATCTTAGCCGGATCGAGCGCGGGCGACCGCGCATCACGCTGAAGCTCGCCCTGTCGATCGATGGCAAGATCGCGCTCCCCTCAGGCGAGAGCAAGTGGATCACCGGCGAGGATGCACGGGCCCATGTCCACCTGGAGCGGTCGCATAGCGACATGATCCTGGTCGGGCGCGGCACCTACCTGGCCGACCAGCCTCAGCTGGACGTGCGACTACCGGGCCTCGAGCAATGGTCGCCGCGGCGGGCGTTACTGACCAGCGGAGAGGCCGTCGAAGGGTGGGAAATCCTTAAATCTCCGCAAGATGTCTATCGACTTCATGACGTCAACGACCTGCTGGTCGAAGGCGGATCGGCCACCGCGACGGCCTTCCTCTCGGCCGACCTGGTCGACCGCGTGCTGATCTACCGCGCGCCGATCCTGGTCGGCGAGGGCAAGCAGAGCGTCGGCTATATCGGGCTGGACGCGATCGCCGATGCGCATGGGCGCTGGCAAGCCGGCGATGGCGCACGGCTTGGCATCGACCGGCTCGAAGTCTACGAGCGCGTTCGCGACTGAAACAGGGGCGCGAATGTTCACCGGCATCATCACCGACATCGGCATAATCCGCAGCGTCGAACAGAAGGGCGACCAGCGCCTGATGATCGAATGCGGCTATGACATGGATAGCGTCGACCTGGGCGCGTCGATCAGCTGTTCCGGCGCCTGCCTGACAGTGGTCGACAAGGGTGAGGACTGGTTCGCGGTCGATGTCAGTCAGGAAACAGTGTCGAAAACCGCGCCTGGCCAGTGGACGGAAGGTGGCCGGCTGAACCTCGAGCGTGCGCTGAGGGTCGGCGACGAAATCGGCGGGCATATCGTCACCGGCCATGTCGATGCCGTCGCGACGGTGACAAGGGCTGATGAGGTCGGCGGCAGCATCGACCTGACCATCGAAGCACCTCGGGCTCTTGGCAGCGGGATCGCGCCCAAAGGCTCGATCTGCCTGGACGGCGTGTCGCTGACCGTCAACGAGGTCGAGGATGCGGGCGACACGACCCGCTTCACCATCAACCTCATCCCCCATACCGCCGGGCAGACCACCCTGGGGGGCATTGCGGAAGGGCGGAAGCTCAACCTCGAGATCGACGTGCTGGCGCGCTATTTGAAGCGGATGGCCGAAGCGCGCGCCTAGCCTAGCGCGCCAGGCCGTTCGCCCAATCTGCCATGGCCTGCAGTTCTTCGGGCGTCATCCCGGCCTGCTCCGTCGCCACGGCCACGGCGCGAAGGGCGACAAGATCCTGTCCGCCGACCGGCTCGTCAAAATGCACCCCGCATTGACCGCGGCTGTTCCACACCACCGTCCCCAGCGTATCGATCGGGCCGCAGCGCAGGATGACGTCCTTGCCGGCGGCAGGCAGGTCGGCAGCCTCCAGCCGGGCGCCGGTGCGGGAAACATCCAAAAGGCTGACCCCGTTGCGGCCATCAAGAGCTTCGACGGACGCGGATATCAGAATATAGGCGCGCGGCTCGCCGCGTCGGCCCCGAAGCTCGGGATCGTCATTTCGCGGCGCGGTGCGCCGGTCTGAATGGGCGGCGGCCATTCGCTCAACATAGACTGGGTTGGTTAAGAACTGGCTATGAATGCGGGATCGCGGTCCGGACCTCCTTCGATCGTATTTCCACCGCGTTGCGCCCATCAGCGCCGAAATCCTCTTTTTTCGGGAAAAGTGCCGATAGTCCCCCCGCGCAAACTGCCATTTAGATCGTCCTGACCCTTCTCCGTTCAATCCGGGAGGCGGATTTGAAAAATCGGGCGAGCAACAGTCACAAACGGTCGAAAGGACCGGGGTTCGGGATCGCATGGTCCGGCGCGCTGCTGGCGATGCTCGTGTCCGTCGCGACCGACGTGGAGGCCAGGGGCCGAGGCGGCGGCGGGGGCTTCCGCGGCGGCGGCGGAATCCGCGGCGGAGGATCGGTCAGCATGAGCCGCGGCGGCGACTTCGGCCGCGGATCATTCGACCGCGGATCTGGAAGCTATCGATCCGGCGGCACGTTTAGCCGCGACGGCAGCTACAGCAAGCCGTCGAAGCTGGACAACAAGCCTTCCGCGCTGGACCGGCAAAGCGGGCGTGAGACCAATTGGGATTCGATGACCCGCGTGCCCAGCGGCGGCGGCGGGTCGGCAACGCAATTGCCTGCCAGCCGGCCTGGAGGAGGGGGGGCCGGTACGCAGCTGCCTGCCGGTCGTCCCGGGGGCGGCGGATCGGCGACGCAATTGCCGGCGCATCGGCCCGGTGGCGGCGGATCGGGTACGCAGTTGCCCGCCGACCGGCCCGGAGGCGGCGGATCCGGCACGGCGTGGCGGCCCGACTGTCCGAAATGCAGCGATGGCTGGGATGGCTGGGTCGACCACCCGATCGCAGCCGGAATCGCGATCGGCGCGATTGCCGGCGCCGCTGCCGCGATCGGGACGACCTATTATTCGGTGCCCTACGATTGCCCGCCCTACTATTGGAGCGGGATCTATTATTACAGCTGCGACGGCATCTATTATGAGCCGCAATATGAGGGCGACACCATCGTCTATGTGACGGTGCCGGATCCTTCGGGAGGGCAGCAGAAGCCGGCGAAATAGGGCAGTCAGCCCGTCCATTCCTTGATCAAGCGGCTGCCGTTCCACAGTTCCGCTGACCGATGCTCGCGGACATCCTCCGCCAAGGCAATTGCTTGCCGGTCGTCCTCCGCATCAAACTCCTCAGCGGGCTCGAAGCGACGCGTAAGGTGGCTAAGCCGATATAATCGGTAGCTCGACATGAAATACCCCCCAAAGGAGCCACCTTGGTAGCGGAACGAGACCTATCGACCCATCGGGCAGACTACCGATGGGTTCAAAGCCGTTCCCTGCGCCGAAAATAGTGATTAGCCCGCAGTTCGCTTTGGCTGTCCGCCCGCGAGGCCAAGCGGGAAATTCGCCGCTGTGAGGTCGCTCGCCGGGTTCCGACAACCCGGTAGGGGATCAGGAGGAAATCGATGACCCCCGGCGCTGGGGAAGGCCGGGGGTCAGGAGGGTTGTTGATGGCTTTGCAACAACGGGCAGTGATTAGGCCTCTCTTCAAGGCCGGGCTATCCGGTCAATTACCAGTGCACCTCTCATCCAATACCTGAACAGAAATAGGCCGGGCGGCATTCGCGCCTCCGCCCGTTGCGGACATCGGCAGCTTCGACAATGATGGTAACCGCAGATCTCAATAGGAGTAGCCAATGACTCCCGTCATTACGGCCTTTGAAGCCTCGCCCGATCGCGGCCGGGGACTGGCGCGGGACATGGCGGTTCGCTGGGCCTTCGAGGAGGTGGGACAGCCTTACGACGTTCGCCTGGTTTCGTTCGCAGAGATGAAACAGCCGGCGCACCTGGCGCTGCAGCCGTTCGGACAGATCCCGACCTATGAGGATGGCGACTTTGCCCTGTTCGAGTCCGGCGCGATCGTGCTGCATATTGCCGAGCACCATCCCGGCCTGCTTCCGGACGATGCCGATGACCGGGCGCGAGCCATCGCCTGGATGTTTGCCGCCAAAAGCACGGTCGAACCGGTGATCGTCGAGCGCGAAGTCGCCAAGCTCATTGAAGGGGACAAGAGCTGGACGGTGGAGCGGCTGCCCCTGATCGACGACCGCATCCGCGGGAGGCTGGCTGCCCTTTCGAACTGGCTCGGCGATGCCGAATGGCTCGACGGCGAGTTCAGCGCCGGCGATTTGCTGATGATAAACGTGCTGCGCCGGCCGAGCGCGTCGGCGCTGCTGGACGAATTCCCCAACCTCGCCGCCCATGTAGCGCGGGGCGAGGCGCGGCCGGCGTTCAAGCGAGCGTTCGATGCGCAGCTGGCGGTGTTCGAGGCGAGCGAAGCTGCTGGTTAGTTCCCGGCCAGGCGTCGGAAGCGGTAGCGGCCGTTGACCGGTTTCGCCTGGAAGGATTGCCCTGACGAACAGGTGACTTTGTAAACGCCCGCCGCGCCCTCGACCGGCATGGCCGAAGCGACGCTGCCGCAATGATAGCCGATCCGGTCGATGGTCCGGGCGACCGTGCGGTGCGGTAGCGGCATATTTGCCACCACCGCCGGCACTGGCGTTTCCGGCGCGAGCCGGTCGGCTGCGGGTGCATCGGCCAGATCCTGTGGGGGCTGAATCAGCTGACGCTCCGCTTCGGATGCTGCGAGCTGCTGCTGAGGCCGGGCCGGGCGCTCGGCATGCGGCCTGGCCGATGCTGCGCGGCGCGGCTGGAAAGCCGGCTCCTCTACCACTGGCCGGGCCGGTTCGGTCCACAGCTCCGCGATGGTCGGCAGTTTCTCTTCCGGCGCCTGGCGCGCCGGTTCAGCGCGGATAGCCTGCTCAGGCTGCGCGGCGTCGCTGCCTGACCACCAGCCGGCGAGCGCCCCGAACAGAACGGCTGCGCCGGCCAGGCCCCCGACCGCTATTCCGGTTCGCTTCCACTCAATCGGGCGGATACCAGCATCCAAATGCCGGTCAGCCAAGCTGAGTTCGACGGGCTCACCGGCCAAGGGAAAGTTCAGCGGCCGCGATGGCTTGTCCGCAGCAGAATCCTGAATCGGACCAGATTGCGGTCGGGCCTGTGGCTCCGGCTCCGGACCTGGAGCCGATGGCGGCGGAGCCGCGACTGCGGGCCGCTGCATGAAGTGGGCCGAGGCCGGTCTGGAAGCGGGAGGAATAGTCCGCTTGGGGGCCAGGCCAAGCGACGCATCATAGGCGCGGCGCCTGACCGGATCGCGCAGCGTTTCGAAGGCAACGCAAATTTCGGTGATGCTGCCGAACGCGTGCGGCCGGAACACGCTGGTGGCCCGTGCAAATGCCTGGGCGATGGCATCGCCGGCGGCTCCCGGGGCGATCCCCAGCATTTCATAATAGTTGGGCCGAGACTTGACCGTGCTGACCACGCGTACCCCGCTTACTCGCTCGCCTGAAGAGTTAAGTCGCGGACGATGCTGATCTTTTCAGGCGAATCCCAGTTCGCCCTGCCGCAGATTCAAGCCCATTCATGGCTACCGGCCCGGTGTTTTCGCGAGTTTAATGGACACAATCGAGTCTGTAATGTGATTGTTGATCAAGAAACGATCATTTCTTTCTAGCGTATCACATTTGAGTGTGATAGCGGCGCGGGCCATGTCTACTAACCTGATCGATAAGTTGACCGCTCTCGTCGACTCCGGCGAGGCGAGTCGCAGCGGGCTGGCCCGCGCCGCCGGCCTCCACCCCAATAGCCTGCGCAAGCTTGGCTCGACCGACTGGAACCCGACCGCCGATACGCTGGTGCGGCTGGAAAAGTTGCTCGACGGCGGCGTCCAGGACGTGCTGGTCGGCGCCGAGGCGATCATCGACGAGGCGCGCAACGGGCGCATGTTCATCCTGGTCGACGACGACGACCGGGAGAATGAGGGCGACCTGGTCATCCCGGCCCAAATGGCGACGCCCGATGCGATCAATTTCATGGCTCGTCATGGCCGCGGCCTGATCTGCCTGGCACTCGGCAAGGAACGGGTCGACCAGCTTGGCCTCGAGCCGATGGCACGTGTCAACGGCACGCGCATGGAGACCGCCTTCACCGTGTCGATCGAGGCGCGTGACGGCGTTACGACCGGCATTTCGGCAGCAGACCGGGCGCGAACCATCGCCGTGGCGATCGACGCCGGCAACGGGCCGGACGCGATCGTGTCGCCCGGCCATGTCTTCCCGCTGGTCGCGCGGCCGGGCGGGGTGCTGGTCCGCGCCGGGCACACGGAGGCGGCGGTCGACGTGGCCCGGCTGGCCGGGCTCAACCCCAGCGGCGTGATCTGCGAGATCATGCGCGAGGACGGGACCATGGCGCGGCTCGACGATCTGATGGAGTTCGCGCGGGTCCATGGCCTCAAGATCGGTACGATCCGCGACCTCATCGCCTACCGGCTGAAGAAGGATCATATGGTCGAGCGGGTCGCCGAAACCCGCTTCACCAGCCAGTCTGGCGCGAACTGGACCGCGCAGGTGTTCCGCGACAAGGCCAGCGGCGAGGAGCAGCTGGCGCTGGTCCATGGCGGCATCGAACCGGAGCGACCGACGCTGGTCCGGATGCATTCGATCGACCTGTTCGCCGATGTCCTGGGCGAGCAGTCGCAGCGGTCGGGGCTGCTGTACGGTGCGATGGGGATGATCGAGCAGGAAGGGGCGGGCGTGGTGGTCGCGCTCCATGCAGCGGCGCCGGGTTCGCTGAGCCTTGCCACCAATTTGCGCTCCGGCCAGCCGGCGGAAAGCGGGCCGGCGCTGCGCGCTTATGGGATTGGCGCGCAGATTCTCGCGGCGCTCGGCATCCACGACATGATCCTGCTGTCGAACACGCGCCACGCGCCGGTCGGCCTCAGCGCCTATGGGCTGACGATCGTCGAGGAGCGGTGCATCGGCGCGGCCAATGAACGTGAGGCGGCGTGCTGACATGGCCCGGGTCCTGATCGCCGAAGCGCGATTCTACGCGCATCTGAACGACATGCTGCTGGCCGGGGCGCGGGCGGCGCTAGAGAAGGCCGGCCATACCCATGAGACAATCACCGTGCCCGGCGCGCTCGAGCTGCCCGGGGCGATCGCCCTGGCCGCCGAGGCCGGCAAGTACGATGCCTTCGTCGCGCTCGGCGTGGTGATCCGCGGCGAGACTTATCATTTCGAGATCGTCGCCGGGGAGAGCGCCCGCGGGCTGATGGCGCTGACCATGGACGGCATTCCGGTCGGCAACGGCATTTTGACCGTCGAGAATGAGGCGCAGGCTATCGTTCGCGCCGACCCCAAGCAGGGCGACAAAGGGGGCGGTGCCGCGGAGGCGGCGCTGGCGCTGCTGGAACTGAAGTCCAGGGTTAGCTGAGCGCCAGCCACACCTCGTTGCGACGCAGCGGGCCCGGGATCATCGGCGAATTGTAGAAGGCATATTCGGGCTCACCGCCGGCGTTCACGCCGCGCTTGGCGAGCCAGCCGCGAAGGCGATCCTCCTGCTCGGCGAGCAATCGGTCGTTTGCCCGGCCGGCAAAGCTGACCACCGCCACCTTGCGCGCCGGCAGCTCGACCAGCTCAATCCCTTCGGGGGGTTCGGGGAGGTCATCGGCATCCCGGCCTTCCGGCATGACGAAGCGGGTCCGCCAGGCGCCTTCCAGATCGTCGTCGAAAAATGGCGGATCGCTGGCCATCGGGTCGCCGCTGTCCTGCATCACCGGCACGGTCATGGCGAGCTTCTCGCCGTCGCGCGATTTGGCGAACAGATAATCGGCCAGGATCCGAAAACCCTGGTCGAGGGCATTGCGGCGCGGCCCATTGACCACCGTTTCCGCCACCGTCAGCGGCGGATAGTCGCGGATCTGGTGGTCGCCGTCGGTCTCGAGCGGGCGAAAGCCGGGCTCCTCGGTGGCGCGCTCCTTCAGATAATAGAAGGCCGCGCCCCCGAGCACTGCCGCCGCGACGCCGACGCCGGCCATTAAATCCTTGCGCATGATGGTCCTCCTGATGCCAAGCAGGAGAAAGCCTCAGGCGGCGACCTGTTCCCCAAGCATCGGGTAATCGATGTAACCCTGGGCACCACCCGAATAGAATGTGCGCTGATCGCCGTAATTGAGCGGCGCATCCAGCGCGAACCGGGTCACAAGGTCGGGATTGGCGATGAACAGCCGGCCGATGCTGACCGCGTCGGCGGTTCCGCCCTCGATCCGGTGCCTGGCGTCGGTCCAGTCATGGTCGCTGTTGATGACGATCTGGCCGGCATAATGCCGGCGCATCGCCGGGCTGACCGGCGCGGTCGGGACCGAGCCGGACGAAGTCGGCTTGTACGGTTCGCGAAGCTCGATCCAGGGGACCTTCAGCTCCTCAAGCAATTTGGCCAGCTCGACGTAAAGCGCGATCGGATCGCTGTCTTCGACCCCCTGCACCAGGATGTTGGGCGAGAAGCGGATACCGACGCGCTCCATGCCGATCGCATTGCCAACCGCTTCGAGCACGCGCCGCGCGAAGCGGAGCCGGTTCTCGATCGCGCCGCCATAATCATCGTCGCGGTGATTGGCGGAATCGCGCAGGAACTGGTCGACCAGATAGCCATTGGCGCCATGGATCTGGACGCCGTCGAAGCCAGCGTCGATCGCATTGCGGGCAGCCTTTGCATATTCACCGACGATTCGGCTGATGTCGGCCTCGGTGACCGCGCGCGCCTCCTCATAGGGCTTCTTGCCCTCATAGGTATGGGCGAAATCCGGCGCCGTGGTGGCCGACGAGGAGACCGGCTGGCCGCCGCCGAGGTCGGAATGGACCAGACGGCCCATGTGCCACAGCTGGGCGACGATCCGGCCGCCTGCCCGATGGACGGCGCCGGTCACGGATTTCCAGCCGTCGACCTGATCCTGATTCCACAGGCCCGGCGCGTTCGGCCAGCCGAGGCCTTCGCGGCTGATGCCGGTAGCCTCGGAGATGATCAGGCCGGCGCCGGCGCGTTGCGCATAATAGCGGGCCATCAATTCGGTGGGCACGCCGTCGCGCCCGGCGCGGGCGCGGGTCAGCGGGGCCATCAAAATCCTGTTGGGGAGCTCAAGCGCACCGAGCTGAAGCGGAGTGAAGAGACTGGCCATCAAGGTCCTTTCAGATAGTCGCTTCTTCCCCTGCGACGTGGCACAAGAATTAAGGGCTCGCCGAAACCGGTTCAATTGCGGAACTTCGGCGGACTTCATAAATACAGCTTATGGACTGCGGCCTGCTTGCAGCTTCCATGCGCGCCCTATCCGCCCTAGAGGCGGCGCGTGACGCAGCGCAAATCCGAGCCCCTGGCCTTCGCGGCCTTGCTGATCGGCAATCTCGCCCTCGCCGGTGGCCCGTTCCTGGTGCGCCACGGCGGGGTCGGCCCGATAGCGGCGGGGTTTTGGCGGCTCGCTCTGGCGGTACCTTTCCTCTGGGCGATCGCCTGGATGTTCCGCCAGCCGGTGCATATGCCGCGGAAAGCCCTGACCGTCGCCATCGCATTCGCCGCCTTCTTTTTCGCCGCCGACCTCGCCAGCTGGCATGCGGGGATCCTGCTGACCAAGCTCGGCAACGCCACCCTGTTCGGCAATATCTCCAGCTTCTTCTTCGCGGCCTGGGGCCTGTGGCTGGCGCGCAAATGGCCTTCCACCCTGCAAGGGCTGGCGCTCGGCCTGGCCGCGGCCGGCTGCGGCCTGCTGATGTGGGGGAGCGCCGAACTGTCCGCCGCAAACCTGCGCGGGGACCTGCTCGCCGCTTTCGCCGGACTGCTCTACACGGGCTATCTGATCCTGGTCGAACGCACGCGGGGCAAGCTCGAACCCTTGCCGCTGCTGTTCCTGGCCAGCCTGTTCGGCGCGCTATTCCTGCTACCGGCCGCGCTTGCCGCCGGCGAGCAGATCATTCCCGCCGACTGGACTGGCCTGTTCGCCCTCGCGCTGTGCAGCCAGGTGATCGGCCAGGGGCTGTTGGTCTATGCGCTCGGCCATGTCCCGCCGCTGGTGGTCGGGGTGGCGATGCTGACCCAGCCGGCGCTATCGTCGCTGCTTGGCTGGCTCTATTATGGCGAGGCCTTCACGCCCCGCGACTGGACCGGCGCGGCGATGATTGTGGCGGCACTTATCCTGGTGCGAATGAAAGAGCGCGGCGCCCCACGCTTGCATGAGCCGGTCGCCCAGCCCAATTAGCGCATCATGCCGACTCCGCTGGAAACGCTGCGTCTGAAACTGGCCCTCCCCGTTGGCGAGCATGCCGCATTCGATGGCTGGACCCAAAAAGCCGTCGATAGCGCCGCCGAACAAATCGGCGTCGACCAAGCCCAAGCGCGCCTCGCTTTTCCCAAGAACCAGGCGGAAATGGTCGATGCCTATATCCAGGGCGTCGATGCGGCGATGGAAGATCATTTCACGCCGGAGCTGATTGCCAAGCTCAAGATCCGCGATCGGGTCCGGGCCCTGATCTGGTTCCGGCTGGAAACCATGACGCCAGCCCGCGAGGCGGTGCGCACCGGCTTGTCAATCTTCGCCATGCCGCAGAATCTGGCGACCGGCGCCAGGATCGCGTGGCGGTCCGCCGACCTGATGTGGCGCATCGCCGGGGACACGGCGACCGACTATAATCATTACTCGAAGCGGCTGATCCTGTCGGGCGTCTATGGGTCGACCCTGCTCGCTTGGCTCGACGACCAGAGCGAGGACTGGGGCGAGACCAGCGACTTCCTCGAGCGCCGCCTGGCCGGGGTGATGCGCTTCGAAAAATGGAAAGCGGCGTGGCGCGGCAACGACCTCCATCGGCCGAGCCTGACCCGTTTCCTTGGGCGGCTGCGCTATCCGGCGCGCTGAATCTACTTCCCTCGCGTAACTGTTATTGATAATCGCTTGCAAATGACCGGCCCAATGATTCCGCTCGACCAGCTGAAGCTCGGTACGCATGCGCGCATTGCGGCGATCGACTGGGCCGCGCTCGGCGAGAGTGAGGCCAACCGCTTGAGGCAATTCGGCTTTGACGAGGGCGTTTCCGTCGAGCCGCTCCATTTGGGGCCGTTCGGCAAGGACCCGCTGGCGGTCAAAGTGGGCCGGATGACCGTCGCCATTCGCAAGGCCCAGGCCAAGGCGGTCAAAGTCACGACCGAGGCCGCATGAACCCGCTGCCGCTGGTCGCGGTGGCCGGTAATCCCAATGCCGGCAAGAGTGCGCTGTTCAACGCGCTGACCGGCGCCCGTCAGAAGGTCGGCAATTATCCAGGCGTCACGGTTGAGCGCCACGTCGGCCGGGCAACCCTCCCCGACGGCGCACCGGTCGAGTTCGTCGACCTGCCCGGCGCCTATGGACTCGATCCATCCAGCCCGGACGAAGCGGTCACGCGAGACGTGCTGCTCGGCAAGCAAAAGGGCGAACGGCTGCCTCAGGCGCTGCTGATCGTGGTCGACGCGTCCAACCTCGACAACCATCTGCGCTTTGCATTGCAGCTGATCGACCTCGGCCTGCCGACCGTGATCGCGCTGAACATGATCGACCTCGCCAAGCGCGATGGGCTCGAGCTCGATGCCGGGAAGCTCGAGCAGGAGCTCGGCGTGCCGGTCGTCGAGACGGTGGCGGTCAGGAAGCGCGGCATGGACGAGGTCATGGAGCGCCTCAACGAACTGCTGCTCCAGCCGCGCAAGATACGCGCCGGTGAAGGTCCGAGCCATGACCTGCTGACCCTGCAGCGCAGGGCGCGTGAAATCGCGATTGGCGCGATCGTCCGGGAAACGCCGGTCAGGCGCATCACCCACCGGCTCGACGGCGTGCTGCTGCACCCGGTCGCGGGGCCGATCATCCTGGCAGCGGTGATGTTCCTGATGTTCCAGGCGGTTTTCTCCTGGTCGACCGTCCCGGCTGACGCGCTGGAAGCGGCAACGCTGAACATCGGCAATGTGGTCGGCCGGGCGCTGCCCCCGGGGCTTTTCCGATCGATGATCGTCGACGGCGTGTTCGCCGGCGTCGGCGCGGTGATCGTCTTCCTGCCGCAGATATTAATCCTGTTCGGCTTCATCCTGGTGTTGGAATCGACCGGCTATATGGTCCGCGCCGCATTCATCATGGACCGGCTGATGAGCCATGCCGGACTGTCGGGCCGGGCGTTCATTCCGCTGCTGTCGAGCTTCGCCTGCGCGGTCCCCGGAATCATGGCGACACGGACGATCGACGATCCCAAGGACCGGCTGACTACGATCCTCGTCGCGCCGCTGATGACCTGCTCAGCGCGGCTGCCGGTCTACACGCTGATCATCGCCGCCTTCATCCCAGCCGTTACCGTCGGCCCCGGGATCGGCCTGCAAGGGCTGGTGCTGTTCGGTCTCTATATTTCGGGAATCGTCAGCGCACTGCTCGCGGCGATCGTGCTCAGCAAGACAGCAGTTAAGGGCGGGGGCGGCGCCTTCATGATGGAGCTGCCCAAATATCAGCTGCCGCGGCTGGGCGACGTCTTGATCGGCCTATGGCAGCGGTCGATGATTTTCCTGAAGCGGGCCGGCACGATCATTCTCGGCACCACCATCGTGCTATGGGCGCTGGCCAGCTTTCCGCAGGCGGGGCCGGGCGAGAAGCAATCGGACGTGTCGATCGCCGGCCATATCGCCGACGGCATCCATGCCGTCGTCGCGCCGATCGGCTTCAACAAGGACATCAGCATGGCCTTGCTGCCAGCGATGGCCGCGCGCGAGGTCGCCGTGGCGGCGATCGGCACCGTCTATTCGCTCGACGCGACCAGCGACCGGGGGGTCCAGACGCTCGAACAAAGGCTGGCCGGCCGCTGGAGCCTGGCGACGGCATTGGCCTTCCTCGCCTGGTTCGTGTTCGCTCCCCAGTGCATCTCGACCATTGCCGTCACCCGCCGCGAAACCAACGGCTGGCGCTGGCCGCTGTTCATGGTCTCCTACCTGTTCGTGCTGGCCTATATCGCCGCCGGCGCGACCTATTGGACGGCGGTCGCCTTCGGCCTTGGCTAATCGCCGTGCCCGTCCTAACGCTATCTTCAGCTAGAAATTGAGGAGAGTGACATGGCGGGCGTGAACAAGGTGATTTTGGTCGGCAACCTGGGCGCCGATCCGGAAGCCCGTTCGCTCAACAATGGCGGCGAAGTGGTCAACATGAGGGTCGCCACCTCCGAAAGCTGGAAGGACCGCGACGGCAACCGCCAGGAGCGGACCGAGTGGCACAATGTGGTGATCTTCAACGAGAACCTGGGCCGCGTCGCCAAAAGCTATTTGAAGAAGGGCAGCAAGGTCTATCTCGAAGGCCAGATCCAGACGCGCAAATGGTCCGACCAGTCGGGCAATGACCGCTACACCACCGAGATCGTGCTGCAACGGTTCCGCGGAGAACTGGTGCTGCTCGACAGCCGAGAAGGCTCGAGTGGCGGCTATGGCGGCGGTGGTGGCGGCGGCAGCTTTGGGGACGACGATTTCGGTGGAGGCGGATCGGCCGGCGGCTTTGGCGGCGGCGGGTCCAAGCCGCAGCAGCGGCCGCAGCCGGCGGCGTTCGACACCGACCTGGACGACGACGTTCCGTTCTAAGCCATTCTAAGGCCCGTTGCCGCCGAGTTTTTCCTTGAGCGCAGCGAGGGCCGCGAACGGGCCGGCTTCTTCTTCGCTTAGCACTCCGGCCTCCTTGAGCGCGGCGTCGGCACCGGCGCTGCGCGGGTAGGGATCGAGCGCCAGCGCCAGCGAGTCGACGATCGCGCTACCCAGTTCGATCGCTGAACCGTCATGGAACATGGCGTCGAGGTCATTGGCGCCCAGTTCGATCTCTTCGTCGGGGCGCCCGGCCCCGGGCTCGGGCAGGAACAATATTTCGAAGGCTTCGTCGACATGGGCCGGGACGGGCTCGCCGGTGGCGACACAAGCCTGTTCGAGCGCGGCCTTGATCCGGCCGGTCGCGCGGATCCGCTGGCCGTCCCTGCCAAGCACCGCATGAGCTTCCAGCCGGTCGAGCGACAGCAGGCCCAGCCGTTCGGCAATGGAGGCGCATTCGGCCTCGCCGGCGCTGAGGTCGAGACGGTCGCCGTCGCGGATCTGGTCGAGTTGCAATCGCTGGTCGAAGTCGCTCACCCGACCTTGCCCCCGATCACGTCGCGGTCGTCAAAGCCGCTGAGGCCCTCATTGAACCGGCGCAGCGCTTCGCTGGAGAAGGTCACGGCCGATTCCATCAGCGGCGGGTCGTCGCGATAAATGCTGAAGCGGACCGCGTCCGCCCAATCCATTTCGTCGTTGCGCGTGCGGCGCCACCAGTCGACTCGAGTCGCCAGCGCCCCGACCAGCAGCCGCACTTGCTTGCCGATCGACGGGTCGCCGAAACCCTCCTCGCGCATCTGCGCGTCCATGTCGGCGATGAAGCTTTCGGTTAGCGCCACCGAATGGCGCACCGCATCCTCGTCGCCGTCCTCCAGCCGAAGGATGGCCAGCGCGGCAAGCGTCGAAAGTACCGCGAATCGGCCATCCATCGTGTCCGCGACCGCTCCCTCACGGTACCAGGCCGGGCGCCGCGCTTCGGCGACAATGGCATGATAGAGCGCTCCGGCGTCGGCCCCTTTCGGACGCAACATCGCCATTAATGAGCGCATTGCCATTCTCCTTTTGCCGACAGCGGCTTGCGCGAGCCGTACGCTAACGCATATTGAGCCTCGCCGCGCCAGTGAACAAGCGCGATCCAACGGAGATTACATAGATGGTCAAGCGCAGTGTCGCAGCAATTATCGGACTGGGAATTGCGCTCAGTGCCTGCACCGGCCTCCGCGAGCATAAGGGGTTCGTGATCGACCCGACGCTGGCCGAGGGAATCCAGGTCGGAGTCGACAATAAGGATTCGGTCGTCCGCTCGATGGGCCGCCCGACCTTTACCGGTCAGTTCGATGCCAATGACTGGTACTATGTGTCGCGCGACACGACCCAGCTCGCGTTCCGCGATCCCAAGGTCGTCGAGCAGACCGTGCTGCGCGTCCAGTTCGACCAGGCGGGCAATGTCACTGCCGTTCAAAAGACGGGCAAGGAGCTGATCGCCAGGGTCGACCCGTCGGGCGACAAGACCCCGACCCTGGGCCGCGAGAAGAGCTTCTTCCAGGAGCTGTTCGGCAATATCGGCACCATCTCACAGCCGGGCCTGCCGGGTTCCAGGCAGTAGTGACGAAGCGGGGTGCCGTGCTTGCCCCGCTGACAGCCCCAGCCTAAGCGTCGCCCATGACCGCGACACCCGCCGGCATGACCTATGCCGATTATCTGAAGCTCGACACGTTGCTGTCGGCGCAGCAGCCCCTGTCCGTGCTCCACGACGAGATGCTGTTCATCGTCATCCACCAGACCAAAGAACTGTGGATGAAGCAGTTGCTGCATGAGCTGAAGCTGGCCATTTCGCTGCTTGGGGAAGACCGGTTCGGGGAAAGCCTGAAAGCCATGGCGCGGATCACTCGGATCCAGTCGGTGATGACCTTGTCGTGGGACGTGCTGTCGACCCTGACCCCGGTCGACTATCTGAAGTTCCGCGATGTGCTTGGGACTTCGTCGGGTTTCCAGTCGGCCCAATTCCGCGAAATCGAGTATCGCCTTGGGCTCAAGGACGCGAGCTTCGTCAATCATTATGCCGAGGGCAGCGAGGAACGCGCTCGGCTCGAACAGGCGCTGAGCGAACCAAGCCTGCGCGAAGCCGCGCAAGGAGCGCTCGAACGGGCGGGGTTCGACCTCAAGGACAAGTCGGTTGAGGCGCTGGCGGCCGCCTGGCTGGAAGTCTATCGCGACGCCGATCGCTGGTTCGAACTCTACGAGCTGGCGGAGAAGCTGGTCGACATCGACGATGCGCTTGCGGCCTGGCGGCACAAACATGTGCTCACCGTTGAGCGGATCATCGGCAACAAGCCGGGCACCGGCGGATCGGCGGGCGCTCCCTATCTGCGCAAGACCCTCGAGAAACGCGTCTTTCCCGAACTATGGGCGCTCAGGACTGAACTTTGAGCTTCAAGCCGCTGTTCACCAAATCCCTTGGGGCAGCTCCGGGCCGGCTGCACTTCGCCGCGCACAGCCACCATCTATGGCCCGACGCCAGCTTTGAGGGACAAGCTCAGTGCTGGGAAGACGCGGCGACCCAGGCCGATCATAAATGGGACAAGGTGATGGGCGAGGTCTGGCCCGAAGCCCAAGGCCATGTCGCGGCGGAGCTCGGCGCCGGCGATCCATCCGCAATCGTTTTTGCGTCCAACACCCATGATTTCCTGATTCGGCTGGCGTCGGCCTGCCCTCGGCGTGGCGGAGGCGCGCTTCGAGTGCTGACCAGCGACGGCGAATTCCATTCGGCGCGGCGGCAGCTCGCCCGCTGGGCGGAGACGGGCGAGGTCGAGCTCCAGCGTATTCCGGCTGAGCCGTTCGATGATTTTTCCGGACGAATCCTGTCGGCCGCCGCAAACGGCGATCACGACCTGATCCTGGTCAGCCAAGTGTTGTTCAATAGCGGGCGGCTGTTCGACGGCGTGGACCAGCTGGCTGCATTGGCCAGGCCCGACGGGCCGTGGGTGGCAATCGACAGCTACCACGCGTTCATGGCGATCGAGGCGCCGATCAGCCGCACAGCCGGTGCATCGGCATTCGCACTCGGCGGCGGCTATAAATATGCCATGGCCGGGGAGGGGATGGGGTTCATGCATTGCCCGCCCGGCTTCGGCGAGCGACCCCCGATCACCGGCTGGTTCGCCGAGTTTGGCGAACTCACCGCGCCGCCGGGCAGCAGCGTCGGCTACACCCGCGACGCAATGCGCTTCATGGGCGCGACGTTCGATTCATCGGCGCTGTACCGGTTCAACGCCATCCAGCGCATGCTGAAGGAAAATGGGATCACGACCTCGCGGGTGGCGGCGCGAATTGCAAATCTCCAGGCGCAGTTGCTGGACGGGCTTTCTGCTGCTCCGTTGGGCGAGGCGGAATTACTGAACCCGCTCGATGGCGGATCGCATGCCCGCTTCCTCGCCTTCCGCGATTCCCGCGCCCAGCGCTGGTGCAATGAGCTCGATGCAATGGGAGTCGTCACCGACGTTCGCGGCGATGTGCTGCGGATCGGCTTCGGGCTCTATCATAACGAAGAGGATGTCGAGGCCCTGCTCGGCGCCATCCGCCAGCGGGCCTAGCGCTCCAAACCCTTGCGTAGCATGGCGTTGGCATGGGCTGCGACCAGCTCGGCGTCCTGGCGGCCCCAAACCCCGAAGCGCAAACCAAGAAACACGTTCATTCCCATGATCGCCCAGGCGCGGACTTCCGTGGCCAGGGGCCCATCGTCGCGCATCTGCCCCTTGGCCACCGCTTCCTCGAGCCGGGTGACGATACGCGCCGCGGCGGTTTCATAATGGGTACGGAAGCCGGCGGGATCGACGAACTCCGCTTCGTCGATAATCCGGTAAACTTCCTTATGCTCGAATACGAACCTGAGATAGGAGGACAGCGCCCGGCGCTCGCGGTCGATCTCGTCCAACGACCCTTCGATGTCCGGTGCGACATGGTCGCGGACCTGCCGGGACATGTCGCGCACCAGGGCGGCGAACACTGCCTCCTTGCTGTCGAAGTAAGTGTAGAACGTTCCCAGCGCGACCTTGGCACGGCTGGTGATGCCGACGATCGAGCTGTCGTGAAATCCGCGCTGGCCGAATTCGAGCAGGGCGGCATCGAGGATCTTGCGAAGCGTCTTCTCACCGCGCGGAGTGCGCGGCGCCTTGCCCTTGCTGGCCGGAGAGATCGTTCTTGCCACGGAACCATCCGCTACCGCCATAGGGCGGGAATTGTCCACTAATCCCCCCATTCGTCCGTCGATATCTCACAAGTTGAAACCCGGTTCAACTTTCATTATGGTCGACGCGAAGGCGAGGGACCGGGGGCACCGGCAGGCTCGACCAATGGAGGGGAATCAATGCTTTATCGGACCGTACTCGCGAATCGCGCCTTGTTGCTGGCCGGGGCCGCAATTTTCTGTGTGCCGACGAGCGCGCTGGCCCAGGATCAGCAGCCGCCGGAGAACCAGGCCTCCACCGCAGCCAGCCCGGCTACGCCGGAAGCGTCAGCGGACGATGAAGCGATTGTCGTCACCGCACGCCGCACAGAAGAAAATGTACAGCGGGTCCCCGGGGCGATAACGGCCTTCTCGGAAAAGAGCCTCGATCGAATTCAGGCGACCGACACAACCGGGCTGCAGGGTGCCGTTCCGAACCTCAACATCGTACAGGGGCGCGGATCGTCAAACTCCACCAACATTTTCATTCGCGGCATCGGCCAGCCTGACGCGCTCCAGACCTTTGACCCGGCCGTCGGCGTCTATGTCGACGACGTCTATTTGTCGCGAATTCGCGGCAACCAGCTCGACCTGCTCGACGTCGAGCGAGTCGAGGTCCTGCGCGGCCCTCAAGGCACTCTCTATGGCAAGAACACCATCGGCGGCGCGATCAAGTTCGTCACTCGCAAGCCCGGCCAGGAATTCCGCGCGACCGGTAGCATCGCCGTCGGCTCCTACAATCAATTTGAGTTGAAGGGCGCCGCGTCGGGGCCGATCAGCGACACCCTTGCAGCAGGGTTCGCGGTAATGCGCGCCAAGCGGGACGGATTTGTCGAGGATCGCAACGACGATCGCGAATATAATAACAAGAACACGTTGGCGGGCCGCGCGGCGATTGCCTACACGCCAAGCAGCAGCCTCCGGGTCGACCTGTCGGCGGACTATGCGCACGACGATGCCAAGCTCAACACCGGCGCACCGCTCAATGACATTGTTCACTTGTTCACGCCCACGGTGATCGTGCCGCTCGAGCGAGACCCCGACCATTACAACTTCACGGTCGAAACCACGCCAGGCCTGCCGAACTCAACCAAGATGACTCATTGGGGCCTGTCCGGAACGGCGGCCTATGATGTCAACGACCAGCTCACGTTGAAGTCGATCACGGCCTATCGCAAGCTTCGTACGACGGACTATGTCGACATCGACGCCACCGCGGCGGAAGTCGGCGACGTGCTGGTCGATGTTCACCAGGACCAGTTCAGCCAGGAATTCCAGCTGCTCTACACCAGCGATCGGCTGAGCGGCGTTGCTGGTCTTTACTACCTGGACGAGGACATCACCTCTCACCAGGAGGCCTTTGCCGACGATCTCGTCAATTTGGCGGCATTTCGTGGCATCCTCCCCGACTTCCTGCTGGGGCCATCGAATTTCCCGACTTTCCTTCGAACCATCGACGATGACCTGAAGACCAACAGCTACGCGGCCTACGCCAACGTCAGCTACTCAGTGACCGACGCGCTGCGCCTGTCCGCCGGCCTTCGCTGGACGCGCGACGAAAAGGACTATTTCCGGACCACGTCCACCTTTTCCAGTTCGCTGCTGCTCAACAGCGTGGCTCCGTTCGTCTTCGACCGGAAGGACCATTGGAGTGATGTCTCGCCGATGGCCTCGATCGACTATCAGTTTAGCCCGTCGACCATGGCCTATCTGCGTTATTCCAAGGGCTTCAAGTCGGGCGGCTTCAACGGTCGCGCCAATGAAATCGGATCTTCTACGGCCTACGATCCGGAAACGGCCAATTCGTACGAAGCCGGCCTGAAAACCACGATTGCGCGCCAGTTGCGGCTCAACGTCGCGGTATTCCACACCGGGTACAAGGACTTCCAGGCGCGCGTTTCCGAGCTCGACGACAGCACGTTGCCGCCGACGCCGCTGTTGTCCGTGCTCAATGCCGGCAAACTCAGGATCCGCGGCGCCGAACTGGAGGCGGTGTGGACGCCCACGCCGCAACTGCTGCTCGATTCGCAGATCGGCTATCTCGACGCCGAATATAAGGAATTCGACGACCTCCGGTTCACCAGCTTCGGCGGCAGCCGCGCCTTTCAGGAGCCGGCATTTGCCCCCAAGTGGACGATGCGGTTCGGCGGTCAGTATATCTTCGATCTGGGTAGCTCCGGCGGTATCACCCTGGGCGGCCAGGCGCGGTATCGTTCGCGCCATGCGCTGTCGGTCGACAACACCTTCACCAACACCGACACCGAGATCGAAGGCCTGTTCCAGAAGGGCTATTGGCTGGCCGACGCCCGCATAGTCTGGGAAGACGCAGCGAAGCATTTTGAAGTCGGCCTCTACGGCAACAACCTGTTCGACAAATTGTACAAGACCGATGGCCAGGAATTCTCAAGCATCGGCAATATTCGAACGGTCTATTTCGGCGCGCCGCGCACGGTCACACTGCGCCTGACGGCACGTTATTGAACGGGGGATGGCGCGGGAGCCGGCCGGGGAATTCCGGCTTCCGCGCCTTATGACCATGGCTAATCCAATGTCATTCCAGGAGCGGCGATGGACGTCGCGCGACGGGCTCAGCCTTTTTGCGCGCGACTATCCCGCTGCGGGCACCGAGCAGCGGCTGCCGGTTATCTGCCTGCACGGCCTGACCCGCAACTCCAAGGATTTCGAGGATATCGCGCCGATCATCGCCGCCTGGGGGCGGCGGGTCGTCGCCGCCGACGTGCGGGGGCGAGGTCAATCCGGCCGCGATCCCAACCCTGACAATTATCAGCCGAAAATCTATGCCCGGGACGTTGTCGAGATGATGGCCGCGCTGAATATCGAGCGTGCTGTTTTCCTCGGGACGTCGATGGGCGGGATCATCACCATGACGATGATGGCGGTGCGGCCGAAAGCGGTCGCTGCCGCGATTCTCAACGACGTTGGTCCGGCAATCGCGCCCGAAGGCATTGCCCGCATTCTCGGCTATGCCGGCAAGGCGGTTGAAATCGGCGACTGGAACGATGCGGCCGATTATGTGCGGCAGACCAACGCCGTCGCCTTTCCCCATTTCAACGACGAGGATTGGCATCGCTTCGCCCGGCGCACTTTCCGGCAAGGCAGCGACGGGCCGGAACTCGATTATGATCCGGCAATTAAAGGGGTCATCAGCAAGCCGCCCTCACGGATCGTGCTGTGGCTCACCCGGCAGTTGTTCAAAAGACTGGCACGCAAGCGGCCGTCGCTTCTCGTCCGCGGCATGCTTTCCGACCTGATTTCGGCCGACATCGCCGATCGAATGCAGCGCATGGCGCCTGGCATGCAGCGGATCGATGTGCCGGGTGTCGGTCATGCGCCAATGCTCACCGAGCCGGAAGCGGTTGACGCCATCGAGCAGTTCCTGCGAACGGTGCCTTGATATTAGCTGGAGGGGATCGGGGCATGAACAAGGAGCAGGTCGCTGCCCCGCCCGCACGAGCCAATGTGGTGCTGGCTCTGCTGCTGCTCGCCTATATCTTCAATTTCCTCGACCGGCAGATCCTCGGCATATTGGCCAAGCCGATCAAGGCCGACCTTCATCTTAGCGACGCCCAGTTCGGCGCAATTGGCGGCCTCGCATTCGCACTGCTTTATTCGGTGCTCGGCGTGCCGCTGGCGATGCTGGCCGATCGTACGCGCCGCAGCTGGGTGATTGCCGGCGCCCTGACGGTGTGGAGCGCCTTCACCGCGCTGTGCGGTACGGCGGCCAGCTATGCCCAACTGTTCCTTTTCCGCCTTGGGGTCGGTGTGGGAGAAGCCGGAGGGGTTGCTCCCTCCTATGCGCTGATTGCCGACTATTTCGAGCCGAGGCGGCGCGCGCGCGCGCTCGCCATCTACTCGCTTGGCGTCCCGCTGGGACTGGCTGGCGGAACAATGGCGGGAGCCTATATCGCAACCTGGGTCAGCTGGCGTGCGGCCTTCGTCGTGATGGGCATTGCCGGAATCCTGCTGGCCCCGATCATGCTGATGTTCGTCCGCGATTTGCCCCGAGCGGCCAAGCCAGCGGACGCCGAGCCGCTGCGCCGGACCTTTCCGATGGTGGCCCGCAAGCCGACCTTTTGGCTGATGGCCGCCAGCGCGTCGTGCAGTTCCCTGTGCGGCTACGGCCTGGCGCTGTGGACCCCGTCGATCATGATCCGCAGCTTCGGCTTCGACTTGCTCGATACCGCTCACTTCTTTGCGTCGCTGGTGCTGATCGGCGGCACCGCCGGCGTATTCGCCGGTGGCTGGCTGGCCGATCGCCTCGGCCAGGTGGACCGCAGCTGGTACGCCAAACTGCCGGCGATTGCCTGGCTGATCACCGCCCCCACCTTCTTCTTCGGTTTGTTGTCGCCCAGTGCCTGGATGGCATGGCCGCTGCTGCTCATTCCCAATGCCCTCAATATCCTTTGGCTGGGCCCGGTCACGACTGCGGTGCAGCATCTGGTGCCGCGTCACTTGCGCTCGACCGCTTCAGCCAGCTTTCTGCTGATCAACAACTTCATTGGCCTTGGGGTCGGTCCGCTGCTGATGGGCGCCTTGTCCGATGCCTATAAGGCTCGTTTCGGTGACGACGCACTTCGTTACGCAGCCGTATCTTGCCTTGGATTTTACCTGCTGGCCGCCCTGCTGATGATGCTGGCGGCGCGTCGCTTGCGCGACGACTGGGTCGAAGACAATGTCCAAGGCTAGGATGAACGCCAGCTAAACGGCGGAACGCCACCCCTTTTTGGCCGTTGGAACGGTTAAGAAGGAGAAATTCCATGATGAAATGGATGCTTGCCGCCGGCGCGGCTGCGCTGGCAATCGCCTCGCCGGTCAGCGCCGAAAAGGGCGGGCACGGAGGAAAGGGCCAGGGTGGCCAGCAGGTTCGCGCCGACCGCGGCGGCGGCGGCGGCCAGAAACAGGCTCGGTCCAACCACAAGGGCAGCGGGGAGCACCAAGCTCGCGCGAGCGGTGGCGGTAAACACCATGAGGCCGGCTCGGCCCAGGTAAATCGCGGCGGCGACAAGGGCCATGCCCGACAGACGCGCTTCGTCCAGAACGACAACCACGGAGGCGGCCGTCACAATGATCGCCTGCGCCTCGAAAACCACCAGGGCAACCAGGGCCGCCAGGCGATGTTCGAGAATCGTCAGGGTGACAATCACCAGGGCAATCAGGGCAATCGCAGGTTTGAAGACACCGGGGTCCGAGTCGCGCATTTTGACGGCGACCGGGTGTTCCGTGTCCGCGATGTCGATCGCCATGGCGGGGTGCGGTTCCGCGACGTCGACCGTGATGAGCTGTTTGGCCGCCGACTTGGTTATGGGGTCGGCGGGTGCCCGCCGGGACTGGCCAAGAAGGGCAATGGCTGCATGCCTCCGGGGCAGGCGGCCAAGTTCATCGGGCAGCCGCTGGTTAGGGCATCTCGGTTTGGGGTGCTGGAGCCGCTGCCGAGGTCGTTCAACAGCCTCTTCTATGACAACGACGACTATTATTATCGCTACGGCGGCGGTTATGTGTACCGGGTCGATCGCCATGACGATCTGATTTCGGGACTGGTTCCGCTGTTCGGGGCGGCGATGATCGGCCAGCCGCTCAACCCCTATTATGTGAACAGCTTCAATCAGCCGCCTTACTATAGTGCCTTCTACCCGAACTCGCCGTACGACTGTCACCGCTACGGCTATGGCTATGTGTATGAGACGGACTGCATGACCGGTCTGGTCGAAGACGTCATCCCGACCTACGCGTCTGGCTATGGCATCGGACAGATCATGCCCGCGAGCTACAGCTATTATAATGTGCCTTATGCGTACCGGAGCTATTACGCAGACAATAACGACTATTATTACCGCTACGCGCCGGGCGCCATCTATCAGGTCGATCGCGGCTCTGCGCTGATTTCGGCGGTCGCGGCCTTGCTAACTGGCGGAATGACCGTCGGACAGCCGATGCCGGCTGGCTACAGCGCCTACAACGTGCCGCTGGCGTACCGGTCGACCTATTTCGACAGGCCGGATGTCTGGTACCGCTATGACAATGGCTACATTTATGCGGTGGATCCAGGCACGCAGCTCGTGCGGTCGATCGCTTACACCGTCTGATCCGGCGGAAATAATGGATCGCAAATGGCCCGGAGTGCGTTGCCGGGCCATTTCGCGGTAAGGAATCAAGGAGAATATGACATGAGACGGAGCCTAATCCCGCTCGTCTTGGCCGCTGGAGCGCTGGCCCTCTCGGCCTGCAACAGCCAGAACCAGGCGCATAAGGACGAAGCCGCCAAGGGCAGTGAAGCGGTCAAGCAGGCGGGCGACAAGACGATTGCCGCCGGAATCGACCAGAACAGCAGCTTCTTCAAGGCGACCAAGGCCGCTGGTCTTGATGCCACGCTGGCCGGTCCGGGCCCGTACACGGTTATCGTCCCCGATGACGCGGCGTTCGCCAAGCTGCCCGAGGGTACGCTCGACGGCTGGATGAAGCCGGAATCGAGGACCGAGCTGACCCGGGTCCTCACCTACCACATCCTCCCGGGCACGGTGCTGGCCTCCGACATCGGCAAGGCGATCGATGCCGGCAATGGCAAGGCGGTGCTGGCGACGATGGGAGGCGGCACGCTGACTGCGACACGCGAAGGCGACAAGATCATCCTCACCGACGGGGACGGCCACAAGGCAACCATGGCTGGCACTGACGAGACGCTTGCCAATGGAGTGATTCATCGGGTCGACGGCGTGCTGATGCCAGGCAAGAAGGCCTAGCCACCTACCATATCTGGTGGCCCGCGTTCATTGGGCTTCAACCGGTATTAAAACGCTCATTACCCCTTCCGCGCAGTTGCAGCCTCGCTATAACAAGCTGCAATTACGCGAAGGGGCGACAATGAAGGCGACGATCGAACGGGCGACCCTCCTCAAGAGCCTGGGCCATGTCCAGTCGGTGGTCGAGCGGCGCAACACCATCCCGATCCTCAGCAATGTGCTGATCGAGGCCAGGGACGACGGCTCGCTTCGGCTGATGGCGACGGATCTCGATCTGCAGGTCGACGAAAGCGTTCCGGCTCAGGTTAGCCAGGCGGGTGCCACCACCGTTTCCGCCCACACGTTCTTCGACATCGTCCGCAAACTGCCCGAAGGAAGCCAGGTCGAGATCTCCGCCTCCGAGGGCAAGATGCAGGTCGTTGCCGGGCGCGCCCGCTTCAACCTCTCCACCCTGCCGCGCGACGATTTCCCGGTAATCGCCGAGGGCGAGCTGCCGACCAGGTTCGAGCTTCCGGCCCTGACCCTTCGCCAGATCATCGACAAGACGCGCTTCGCCATCTCCAGCGAAGAGACGCGCTATTATTTGATGGGCATCTTCCTCCATGTCGCGGACGAGAAGCTGAAGGCGGCCGCGACCGATGGGCACCGGCTGGCCCGCGTCACTGTCGACAAGCCGGAGGGCGCCGACGGAATGCCGGACGTGATCATCCCCAAGAAGTGCGTCGGCGAACTGAGAAAGCTGCTCGACGAAGTGGAAGGCACGGTCGAAGTTTCATTGTCGTCGACCAAGGTGCGATTCGGTCTCGGCAATGCCGTCCTCACCAGCAAGCTGATCGACGGCACGTTCCCTGACTATAACCGCGTCATTCCGACCGGAAACGACAAGCTGCTGAAACTCGATCCCAAGAGTTTCATGGCCGGCGTCGACCGCGTTTCGACCATCGCCAGCGAAAAGACGCGCGCCGTAAAAATGGCGGTCGACCGCGACAAGGTGACGCTCAGCGTAACGAGCCCGGAAAACGGCCTGGCGGTCGAGGAGCTGGCCGCCGACTATGGCGCCGACGGGCTGGAGATCGGCTTCAACGCCCGCTACCTGATGGACATACTTGACGAGATTGAGGGCGACATTGTCGAAGTCCATCTCGCCGACGCCGCCGCGCCGACCCTGCTGCGCGAAAACGACAAGAGCGCGGCCCTTTATGTACTGATGCCGATGCGGGTGTGATGATCTGCCGGTTGTGGCGCGGATGGACCACGCCGGCCAACGCCGACGCCTATGAGCGGATCGTTCGCGGCGAAGTGATTCCCGGTATCGAGGCGCGGCACATAACGGGCTTCCGCCACATCGACCTGATGCGCCGCGAAGTCGGTGACGAGGTCGAATTCCAGACATTGATGTGGTTCGACAGCCTCGACGCGATCGTCGCTTTCATGGGCAAGCATTATTCCGTCAGTCACGTACCGCCGGCGGCGCAGGCCGTACTGGAGCGGTTCGACAGCTACGCCGCCCATTTCGAAGTCATCGACCGGCGCGAGCAGCGCGGTTAAGCGCAACCGGCCCATGCCCGCCGTCAGTCGCCTGTCCCTCACCGATTTCCGCAATCACTGCGATACGCTGATCGAAGCGAGCGAAGGCTTTGTGCTGCTCAGTGGCCCTAACGGTGCCGGCAAGACCAATGTCCTTGAAGCAGTGTCATTGCTGACCCCTGGCCGCGGGCTGCGGCAGGTCCCGATCGCCGACATGGCGCGAAGTGACGGGCCGGGTAACTTTGCAGTGGCGGTGCAGCTCGACGACGGCATCGACATCGGGACCGGGACGGCGGCAGCTGCGCCGGACCGGCGGCAGGTGCGGATCAACGGCGCTCCCGCCGCGGTCAATACATTGGGTGAACGGCTGGCCGTGCTGTGGCTGACCCCTGCAATGGATCGATTGTTCACCGAAAGCGCCGGCGGCCGTCGACGCTTCCTCGACCGGCTGGTGCTGGCGTTGGAGCCCGGCCATGCTCACCACGCTGCACGCTACGAAGCCGCGATGCGGTCGCGCAACAAGCTGTTAAGCGATAGCCCGGATGCCGATCCCGACTGGTTATCCGCACTCGAGACACAGATGGCTGAGCATGGAGCTGCGCTGCACGGCGCTCGAACGCGCACGGTCGAAGCGCTGACCGAACGGCTGGGGGAGCGGGCGGACGGCGATTTCCCGCGCGCTTCGCTGGAGTTGGAAGGCTGGAACGGCGGAGACCTGGCTGGATCGCTCATGATCAATCGGAGCAGGGACGCAAGCGCAGGACGCACGACGGAAGGCCCGCACCGGCAGGACCTGGCAGTTGCGCACGTCGCCAAGGGCCAGCCTGCTTTCCGCAGCTCGACCGGCGAGCAAAAGGCGCTGCTGCTGGGCCTGGTTCTGGGCCATGCCGAATTGGTCGCGGAACGGCGCGGCGCTCCGCCGATCATCCTGCTCGACGAGGTTGCCGCGCACCTCGATCCGAGCCGCCGCGCCGCGCTGTTCGAAGAGCTTGAGGGGCGAGGACAGGTTTGGATGACCGCCACCGAGGCCGCGCTGTTCGATCCAATCGGTGTTTCTGCGACGCGTTTCCATGTCGAAGCCGGAACGATTGCGCCCGCCTGACTGGACTTTCTTTACTTTCTCTCTATATTGCACTGCAACACGAGACGCCTTGCAAGCGGCGTGATCGGTCTCTCGGCCAAAAGGCACAGAGGTCCCGGCCCGCGTCTCGACCCAGCTTTCACGCTCTCCTTTCACGCGGGGTGCTCAACCAACCCCGGCGGGTCCGTGCCATTTGAGGTGCGGACGTTCGCCTTGCATATTGGATTCATTTCTTGACCAAATTCACTGATCTCGGGCTATCGCAGCCCCTCTTGGACGCGCTCGCGGCCAAGAAATACATCGTGCCGACGCCGATCCAGGCACAGGCCATTCCGACCGTTCTGACGGGCCGCGACCTCCTGGGCATCGCCCAGACCGGCACCGGCAAGACCGCGGCGTTCATGCTGCCCTCGCTCGATCGGCTCGCGAACCCGCGCGTTCACCCGATCGCCAGGCGGGTGCGCATGCTCGTCCTCGCCCCGACCCGCGAGCTCGCCTCGCAAATCGCCGAGAGCGCCCGGACCTACGCCCGCAACATGCACCTCACCACCGGCGTCATCTTCGGCGGGACCGCACCGATGAAGAGCGTGCGCGAGGTTTCGCGCGGGCTCGACGTGCTGGTGGCCACCCCGGGCCGGCTGCTCGACCTGGTCGAGCAGCGCGCAGTCGACCTGTCGCGGCTCGAAATCCTTGTTCTCGACGAGGCCGACCAGATGCTCGACCTCGGCTTCATCCATGCGCTAAAGCGGATCGTCCAGCTCGTCCCCAAGACGCGCCAAACCCTGTTCTTCTCGGCCACCATGCCGAAGGCGATCAAGCAGCTCGCCGACGCCTATCTGACCAATCCGGCCGAAGTGTCGGTCACCCCCGCCGCGACCACCGTCGAGCGGATCGACCAGAGCGTGACCCATGTGAACCAGGCCGAGAAATCGGCTCTGCTCACCCTGTTCCTGCAGAAGACCGGGTTGGAGCGGACGTTGGTGTTCAGCCGGACCAAGCATGGCGCCGACAAGATCGTCCGCCAGCTGGCCGCCGCCGGTATCTCGGCTGCCGCCATCCACGGCAACAAGTCGCAGCCCCAGCGCGAGCGCGCCATTGCCGCGTTCAAGTCCGGCCAGGCGCCGGTGCTGATCGCGACCGACATCGCCGCGCGCGGGATCGACATTCCGGGCGTCGCCCATGTCGTCAATTTCGACCTGCCCGACGTGCCGGAACAATATGTCCACCGCATCGGCCGGACGGCCCGCGCCGGTGCCGACGGAGCGGCGATCGCCTTTTGCAGCCCTGACGAGCGCATCAACCTGCGCGACATCGAGCGGCTAATTCGTCAGCCGCTGCCGGTGACGCCGCTGCCGGAGGGCTTTGTGGCCGCCGCGCAGGCGCTGAAGGCGCTCAAGCTGCCGACCCCCGAACGCCAGGAGCGTGGCGGACATGGCCGTGGCGGCTTTGGCGGAGGCCGCCGTGACGGCGGACATCGCCATGCACGCCAATCCGCTCCCCGCGCCGCAATCCAGCCGACTGGCGCCAATGGCGGCGAGCGTCGCCGTGACGACCAGCGGCCTGCCCATGGCCAGCAACGCCGCGATGACGGGCAGCGTCCCGCCTATGGCGAGCGCAATGGCCTGCGTCGCGACGGCGCCCCTCGCCAGGATAGCCAGCGGCACCCGCAACGGGCCGGCGCACATCCCGCTCATCGTCCGGAAGGCACTGGCGGCAAGCGGCCGTTCAAGGGCGGCCGTCGCGGCGGCCCGGGCCGCTTCCAGCGGGCCCAGGGCTGACGCGCTTTGCAACGTTGGAATTCGCCTGCCAGGGCCAGGATCGATGGTCTCGATCTCCAAGACAGGCGGGCGAATTCCTATATTCGAATAAGCATACTCGCGCGTGCGCGCGTACGCGCGCGTTTGGGTGAGACTTTTGTGACTTTTCCCCCTATCGAATGATCCATGGCTACTGATCCGAACCAAAGTGAATATGGCGCCGACAGCATCAAGGTCCTCAAGGGCCTCGACGCGGTGCGCAAGCGCCCCGGCATGTATATCGGCGACACCGACGATGGTTCGGGCCTTCATCACATGGTGTTCGAGGTCAGCGACAATGCGATCGACGAGGCGCTGGCAGGTCACTGCGACCGAATCCTGATCACGCTGAACCCGGACGGATCGGTCAGCGTCGAGGATAATGGCCGCGGCATCCCGACCGGCATCCACGCGGAGGAAGGCGTGTCCGCGGCCGAAGTCATCATGACCCAGCTTCATGCCGGCGGAAAGTTCGAGAACACCAGCGACGACAATGCCTATAAGGTTTCCGGCGGCCTCCACGGCGTCGGCGTCAGCGTGGTCAATGCGCTTAGCGAATGGCTTGACCTCACTATCTGGCGCGATGACGAGGAGCATTACATGCGCTTCCGCCACGGCG
>Ga0207701_10000375_pt1 | contig 45457 bp, 46 predicted proteins | sample KBSSwiSSwithPhiX_FD_184294 | JGI IMG/M metagenome (GOLD analysis project Ga0207701, IMG submission 184294) | Switchgrass rhizosphere bulk soil microbial communities from Kellogg Biological Station, Michigan, USA, with PhiX - S5 (SPAdes) (version 2) | ecosystem: Environmental > Terrestrial >... | reverse complement strand
AGCGTGGTCGTGTTGCCCGTGAGCAGGCGGCTGGCGTCCCCAAGTTCCTGCGCGTCGAACGGCAGATCTGGATAGGGCGCGAGCACGGCGAGGACGTACGGTGTGCCCGGCGCGAGCGTCCCGATCCTCACCGCCAGCGGACGCGTGTCGACGGCAGGGTCGGCGGTGAACGTGAACAGATCGCCGTAAGCGGCCAGCGTCACATCGCGGGCAAGTGGCGTCGCGTAAACGTTGCGGCCGTCCTCGATGTTGTTGTGCACGAGGGTCGACAGCGTGAGGATGGTGTCGGCCGCGCGGACCTTGTTCAGCTCGGGATGCAGGTGCCTCTGGTAGTAGTCGAAGCCGTTCTCGAGCTGCCAGTTGACGTCGGCGAGGAGCACGTCCGGCTCGCCGAGCCCATGGGCCACCGCCGAGAGCCATGTCACCGGCCGCTGATCGTCGTGCCGGTCGACGGCCGGCCAGGTGTCCCAGGCTCGCCACAGTGGATAGGCGACGAGCGCCGCGGCCGTCGCCGAGATGACCCAGGCGCGGGCAGGGGCCGGCGTGAGGCGCGCGACGGCGAGCAGCACCGCCGCGCCGCAGGCGCACGCGAGCATCACCATCTGGTGCGATGGCAGGAAAAACACGTGCGTGTCGCCGACGTTGTACGTGTACGCGAAAAGGAAAGCCGTGACCCACGCGCTGCCCACGAGCAGCGCCATCCGGGGGCGCGTCAGCAGCCAGAGCAGGCCCAGGCCCGCCAGGGCGATGCCTGGAACACCGATCTGCTGCGTCAAATCGAACCGATACATCCCGACGCGGCGCTTCAGCGCGTATTCGTGCACGGTCATCACCATCGTCTCGCGCCAGTCAGACTTGGTGACGTCGAACCAGAAGGCTTTCACCATCGCCTGAAACGTCGCCGGCGGATCCGGCAGGTGCCAGAGATATGACGCGTTCCAGAAGTACTGACATGCGCCGGCCACTGCGGTGACGGCCGCAAGCAGGATGACGGGCCTGGAGAAGAGCAATCGCACGCCGCCGGGCGACGTGGCGATGAAGATCACGATCGCCGGCGCCAGCAGCACCGTCATCAGGTGATTGCCGAACGACAGCGCGTAGAGGCCGAAGACGACGGCCAGTCGGCCCGGGCCGGGCCGCCGATCCCACCAGAGCAGCGCGATGAGCACGAGACCCATCATCAGCAGGTGCAGCGCGTACACCTCGGCGATGATGGCCTGCGTCCAGAACGTGTACGACGAGGCGAGCATGAGCCCCCCCACCAGGCCTGCAGCGAGCGAGCCGGTCAGCTCGCAGGCAACCAGCGTCAGGACGCCCGCTGCGAGGGCGCCTGCGACCGCTGAGAAGAGGTTCAGGCCGAACGCCGGTTCGCCTCCGGCCAGCCAGGCGGTGAGATTGCCGAGGGCGAAGTAGAGCGGGTACGCCTGGCGCGGCGAGAGGTTCAGATCGCCGACGGCTGCCTGGAAGGATCCCGTGTCACCGAAGTCGACGCCAGGGAGCAGCGTCGAGCGGTACAGCAGAAACGCGAAGACGGCCACGAGGGCCGCCAGCAGAAACGCCGACCAGTTGGGTGGTTTCGGGATGCTCGAGGGCGTGCCGGAAGAGTCCGGCCGCGAAGTGCCACGCGGCACACCAGCGATTGTCGGTGTGCGGCCGGACGAGTGTCAAGCTCGCCGTCGCGGTTGATGCCGCTCCGGCGAAGGCTGCGCCCCTCAGTGATCTCAGCGCGCGGTGCGGAGCGCGGTGCGCACGACGGGGCGCGATTCCTCGACGCGGACCGGCACCGGCTGCAGGCCGTGCTGGTGCTGCAGGTCCCAGCCGTTGGAGCGGCGGCCGCAGTGCGTGCAACTGAGGTAAATGGCGCCCGGTTCGCACGAGACCTTGTAGTCGTGGCGTCCGGAAAGGTAGCAGGTGATCCACTTCAGCATGAGTCGACTCGCCTTCTTGTGTGGTGCGTCGGGCCTCCTCACGAGCGCAGCCGGTGCGTCTGACACTCAGGCTGGGGAACGCTCGCTCGCGTGACGCGATTCCCTTTAGCACGGACTGTGCCAGCTCAAAGTCCGTGCCACGGAGAGTCTCGTGAACCCGCTCCAATCTGTAACTACGTTCCGGAATTCGTGCGTTGATGACGTGAGACCACGCAGCCGTGGGTTGCACGACGCGTCGAATGGCCGACGATCGCGATTACGGATTCGTCACCGGTGGACCGATTCGGCACAGAGTCAAGGTGCGTGAGGTGCGCAAGGTGCGTGAGGTGCGTGAGGTGCGCAAGGTGCGTGAGGTGCGCAGGGTGCGCGAGGTGCGCAGGGTGCGCGAGGTGCGTGAGGTGCGCAGGGTGCGCAGGGTACGCGAGGTGCAGAGGGTGTGCGAGGTGTCGGATTTGGTGGACGGCAGGAGGCTCGAACTCCCGACCTCCGCGTTGCGAACGCGGCGCTCTCCCAGCTGAGCTAGCCGCCCGTATGGGCCTGATGCAGCGACGGTTGCCGCGCTCTCGCTCGACGACCGGACCCCCAAGAATACCATGCGCATTCGCGTCGCGGCAACGGTTCAGGTCGCGTTGTATACTCTTCGGCATCCCTGAGGCACGTCCTGCGCGCCGGCCGCTGCGTCCGGCGTCGGACTATGGAGCACACTGCCGGCGGCGGGCCGCCGGAATACCCAGACTGCATGCAAAAACTGAAGCGCATTGGAATCCTGACCGGGGGCGGCGACGCACCCGGACTGAACGCCGTGATTCGCGCCGTCGTCAAGGCCGGCGTCAACGACGGCATCGAAGTCGTCGGCCTCGAAGACAGCTTCGACGGCCTGATCGAACCGAACCGGTCGCGCGTGCTCTCGGCCAAGGACGTCACCGGCATCCTGCGGCGCGGCGGCACCATCCTCGGAACGGTCAACCGCGGCGACCCGTTCGCCCATCAGGTCGAAACCTCCGAAGGCAAGCAGGACTACTCGACGCGCGTCGTCGAGATGTTCCACCGGATGGGCCTCGATGCGCTCGTCGTCCTCGGCGGCGACGGGACGCTTGCCATCGCGCACAAGTTCTCGCGGATGGGCATCCCGCTGGTCGGCGTGCCCAAAACGATCGACAACGACATCGTCGGGACGACGAACACGTTCGGGTTCGATACGGCAGTCGCCTTCGCGACGGATGCCATCGATCGGCTGCACACGACGGCTGAAGCGCACCGCCGGATCATGGTCGTCGAAGTGATGGGCCGCTACACTGGCTGGATCGCGCTCTATGCCGGCCTGGGCGGCGGCGCCGACGCAATCCTGATCCCCGAGATTCCGTGCGATCTCACGAAGGTTGCGCAGTCGATCCAGGAACGGGACGCCTGGGGCGCGCACTTCTCGATCGTCGTCGTCGCCGAAGGCGCCAAGGAGATGGGCGGCAGCGCGTCGCTCGTCAAACAGGCGAGCATCGGGCGCGCCGAGCGCCTCGGCGGCATGGGCCATCGTGTCGCGGCGGAACTGGAAGAGATGACGGGAAAGGAAACCCGCGTGGTCGTGCTGGGTCACCTGCAGCGCGGCGGTTCGCCGACGGCGTTCGATCGCGTGCTCGCGACGCGTTTCGGCGGCAAGGCCGTCGAGATGCTGAAAGCGGGAGAGACGGACCGGATGGTCGCGTTCAAGCCGCCCTCGATCGGGTCCGTCCCGCTCGAGGAAGTGGTCGGCAAGACGCGCACGGTGCCGCTCGACTTCGACGTCGTCCGCACCGCACGGGCGATTGGGGTCTCCTTCGGAGACTGATCGAAGTTGGAAGTGGAATGTAGCAAGTAGGAAAGTCGCAAGTAGAGAGTTCTAAATTTCCTACTTCCTATTTGCCATTCCCTACTGCAATACATCCAGGTACTTCAGCGCTCCACCCGTGTTGAACAGGACGACGACGTCGTCCTGGCCGATCTGACCTGCGGCCACGAGCGCATCCAACGCGGATAGCGCGGCGCCACCCTCCGGCGCCGCGCTGATGCCTTCGAGGCGGCCAAGCCGGCGCATCCCATCTACCATCGAGTCGTCGCTGACGGCGATTGCGGTGCCGCCGCTCTCGCGGATCGCGCGCAGCATCAGGAAGTCGCCCACCGCCTTCGGCACGCGCAGGCCATCGGCGATGGTGTGCGGATTGACGGCGGGCTCCGCGTGGTCGGCCCCGGCACGATACGCGTTGACGATCGGCGCACAACCCTCGGCCTGGACGGACACCATGCGAGGCCGATGGCCGCGCGGCACCCATCCGATGGCCTCGAGTTCTTCGAAGCCTTTCCACATGCCGATGAGGCCGGTGCCGCCGCCGGTGGGGTAGAGGATCCAGTCGGGCCATCGCCAGTCGAGCTGCTCGGCCAGCTCGAATGCCATCGTCTTCTTGCCTTCGAGGCGGTACGGCTCCTTCAACGTGGAGACGTCGTACCACCCGAGCGGGCAGCCCCGCTCGGCGGCGATACGCCCGGCGTCGGTGATGACGCCATCCACGAGCTCCACATGCGCACCGAAGAGCTCGCACTCCTGTATGAACGGCCGCTTCACGTCGCGCGGCATGAAGACGCGCGCGTCGAGCCCGGCGGCAGCCGCATACGCCGCCATCGCGCAGCCGGCGTTGCCGGCGGTCGGCACGGAGAGCGTCGTGGCGCCGAGTGCGCGGGCGCGAGTGACGGCGACGGACTGGCCGCGCGCCTTGAACGAGTTGGTTGGGTTCGGCGACTCGTCCTTGACGAACAGTCGCCGCAGGCCGAGCGCCGCGCCAAGCCGCTCGGCGTGGATTAGCGGCGTCCAGCCTTCACCGAGCGTGACAGGGGATTCGCCGGGGAAGAGGGGAAGCAGCTCGCGATAGCGCCAGAGCGTCGTCTCGCGATCGCGCAGGCTTTCGCGACGCCAGGACGAGAGCGATCCCAGATCGTAGCGCGCCAGCAGCGGCGCGCCGCAGGCGCAGAGGTGCTGTCGGCTACGAGGATCGAGCGGGCCGGCGCCACAGGGTCGTGAACACTCGAGATGCGAGAAGAACACTCTTAGAAGCTATCGCATTAACTCGTGCCATCATAGGCGCACCATGGGATCCGTCCGGACGTATCGCGCCGGCGACGGGCTCGAAGACTACTGCCGCGCGTGCAAGACGGATCGCCTGCACACGGTTGTCGCGGCGGGCCCCGCTGGTGAGCCATTGCGAGTCATCTGCGGGTTCTGCCGCAGCGAGCACAACTACCGAGGCGGCCCACGGCTGGGTTCGCCGGCGGCGTCCCCTCCCGTTCGCGCCAGCGGGCCGGTAGCCCCTGAGGCAACCATCGATGATCGCGGATCCCGTCAGGGCGCTCCGATGCGCGGAGGAATCCCAATCGTCAGCGACCGTGAAAGGAGCGAGCCAGCCGTCATGATTCCAGGAGGTTCGACAGGCGATCTCGAGGTGTTGTTGCGGCGGGTCATTCGCGAGGAGAGCGGTATCACGCCGGTCGCTCCCGCGGAGAAATGGCGGGGCGGCACGCTCGTGCTTCGGCCCGGCACGCCCGGGGTGCAAGAGAAGAGCTGGCCGATCGAGACGTTCTTTCACAAGGTCGTGATGCTGCGGAACCGGCTGCGGACTCTCGAGCAGCAGGTGAACGCGTCCGACCTCCCAGACGACGTGAAGGTGAAGCTGCAGGCGTACATCAGCGGGTGCTACGGAACGCTCACGAGCTTCAACGTCCTGTTTGCAGACCCCGACGATCAGTTCAAGGGAAGCACGAGCGATTCCTGATGAACCTCTGAGTTTCCTGCTTCCTACTTTCCGAGTCTCACTTCGGAGTCAGTGCCCGAGCAGCTCCTGGTCCTTCCTCTTCTGCAGGTCGTCCACGAGCTTGATATGGCCGTCGGTGATCTTCTGCACTTCCTCGAGGCTGCGCCGCTCCTCGTCTTCCGAGATGGCGTGATCCTTCAGGAGCTTCTTCAGGCGCTCGTTGGCATCGCGCCGGACCTGGCGCAGGCCGTTGCGGCCTTCCTCGGCCAGCTTGTGCACGTGACGTGACAGCTCCTTGCGGCGCTCGTCGGTGAGCATCGGGATCGGAATCCGGATCACCTTGCCGTCGGAGGCCGGGTTCAGGCCCAGGTCGGACGAGCGGATGGCTTTCTCGATCGCGGCCAGCGTGGACGGGTCGTAGGGCTGCGCGACGATCAGGTTCGGCTCGGGAATCGAGAGCCCCGCCAGCTGGTTCAACGGCATCTTCGAGCCGTACGCCTCGACGTGGACCGTGTCGAGCAGGCCCGTCGACGCGCGCCCCGTGCGGACGTTGGACAGCTCCTTCCGCACGTGCTCCACGCCACCGTCCATCCGCGTCTTCACTTCGCCGAACAGGCCCTTGAGGTCTTTCGCGTCCATGGATGATTGCTCCCGAGCCCGTTCAGGCCTTGACGAGCGAGCCCACCGGCTCGCCCAATACCGCGCGCCGCAGGTTCCCGGGCGTGCGCAGGTTGAAGACGAGGATGGGCAGCTGGTTGTCCATGCACAGGGAGATGGCGGTTGCGTCCATCACCTGCAGCCGCTTTTCCAGCACCTGGAGGTACGAGATGGTCTCGTAGCGGGTGGCCTGCGGGTCCTTCATCGGATCGGCGGTGTAGATGCCGTCCACTTTCGTGGCCTTCATGATCACGTTGGCGCGCATTTCCATCGCGCGCAGCGCGGCGGCCGTGTCGGTCGTGAAGTAGGGATTGCCGGTGCCGGCCGCGAAGATGACCGCGCGGCCTTTTTCCAGGTGGCGGATGGCGCGGCGCCGGATGAACGGCTCGGCGACGGCGCGCATCTCGATGGCCGACATCACGCGCGTCACGACGCCCTGCTGCTCGAGCGCGTCCTGCAACGCCAGGGCGTTGATGACCGTCGCCAGCATGCCCATGTAGTCGCCGGTGGCGCGGTCCATCCCGCGCGTGCTGGCGGCGAGCCCCCGGAAGATGTTGCCGCCGCCGATGACAATGGCGGTTTCGGCGCCGAGGGCCTGGATCTCCTGCACGTCGTGCGCGATTTGCGCCGTGACGGCCGGATCGATGCCGTACTGCTTTTCGCCCATCAGGGCTTCGCCCGAGAGCTTCAACAGGACGCGTTTGTAGGCAGGTTCTGGCACGGGGGAATTATAGAACGGGTGCGCGGGGTGCGTAAGGTGCGTAAGGTGCGTGGGGTGCCTACACCTCGCACCTCGCGCACTCCTCGCACCCTACGCACCTTGTCGCACCTACTCCACGTGTTCCCCCACCTTGAACCGCGCGAAGCGGCTCACCGTGATGTTCTCGCCGGTCTTGGCGGAGGCCTGCGCGATGAGCTGCGAGACGGTCACGTTCGGGTCGCGCACGCTCGGCTGGTCGATCAGCACGATCTGCGAGTAGAAGGACCCCAGCTTGCCCTCGACGATCTTCTCGACGACGGCCGGCGGCTTGCCCGAGTCGGCAAACTGCGCGCGGTAGATTTCCTTCTCCTTCTCCAGCACGTCGGCAGGGACCTCGTCGCGGCGGACGTAGCGCGGATCGGCGGCCGCGATGTGCAGCGCCAGCTCCTTCACCAGCCCCTGGAAGTCGTCGGTGCGGGCCACGAAGTCGGTCTCGCAGTTCACCTCGACGAGCACGCCCACCTTGCCGCCCATGTGGATGTAGCTGCCCACGACGCCGTTGCTCGTGGCGCGCCCGGCGCGCTTTGCGGCCGAGGCGAGCCCCTTCTTGCGAAGGATGTCGACAGCCTTCTCCTGGTCGCCACCCGCCTCGGTGAGGGCGGCCTTGCACTCCATCATGCCGGCGCCCGTCTTGTCGCGCAGCTGCTTGACCTGTTCTGCCGTGATTGGTGCCATGACTCTGTCGTTTCTCCAAGTGCGATGGGGACTGTCCCCGCAGTAGGTAAGGGGACCGTCCCCAGTACCTGTACATGAATGCGCGCCGACGCGGGGTACGCCCGGCCGGCGCGCTGAGGTTCGGCCGAACCTTCCGTTCGGCCCGATGTGGTTACGCCGAAGCGGTCGAGGGGGCCGGTTCAGGGCGCGGCCGGCGCGCGGACCGCTGACGATCCGCCGACTCGGCGCCTTCGGTCTGTTCGACGGCGGCCGCCTCGCGCATGCCGCGACCGCCGAGGATCGCGTCCGCGATGCGGGCCGCGAACAGCCGAATCGCGCGCAGCGCGTCGTCGTTGCCGGGGATCACGAAGTCCACCTCGTCCGGATCGCAGTTCGTGTCCACCACGCCGATGACGGGGATCTTCAGCTTGCGCGCCTCGTCGACCGCGATCTTCTCCTTGCGCGTGTCCACGACGAAGATCGCGTCCGGCAGCCGGCCCATGTTGCGGATGCCGTCGAGGTTCTTCTGAAGCTTGCGCTTCTCCTTCTCGTTGCGCGCGATCTCTTTCTTCGACAGGGTCTCGTAGCGGCCGTCGGTGACCATGGCCTCGAGGTCGCGAAGGCGGCCGAGGCTGCGCTGGATCGTCGTGAAGTTGGTCAGCAGGCCACCCAGCCACCGCTGGTTGACATAGAACATGCCGCAGCGCTGGGCTTCCTCGGACACCACGTCCTGCGCCTGGCGCTTGGTGCCGACGAACAGCACGGTCTTGCCCTCGTTCGCGAGCGTCGTCAGGAACTCCTCCGCCTGGCGGAACAGCTTGACCGTCTTGCCGAGGTCGATGATGTAGATGCCATTGCGCTCGCCGAAGATGAACTCCTTCATCTTGGGGTTCCAGCGCTTGGTCTGGTGGCCGAAGTGCACGCCGGCCTCCAACAGTTCCTGCATCGAAATTCCGCTCAAGCTGCCTCCAGAATGCGCGCGACGCGACGCGTCACGACTAACGCTTGCTGAACTGGAAGCGCTTGCGCGCCCCCGCCATGCCGTACTTCTTGCGCTCCTTCGCGCGGGCGTCGCGCGTCAGGAAGCCGCTGCCCTTGAGGGCCTTTCGCAGCTCGGCGTCGGCCACGCAGAGCGCGCGGGCGATGCCGAGGCGCAGGGCGCCGGCCTGTCCGGCCACGCCGCCGCCGCTCACGATCGCCAGCACGTCGTAGCGGCCCGTCATCTCGGTGACGACGAAGGCCTGCTGGATCTGGGTCCGCAACGCTTCGGTGGGAAAGAACTGGTTGAACTCGCGGTGATTCACCGTAATGGCGCCGCTGCCCGGCCGGAGATACACGCGCGCGGTCGCGGTCTTTCGACGGCCTGTGCCGTAGTACTGAGTCAATGCCACGTTTTACCTGACCTCGATCGACGAAGGTTTCTGAGCGGCGTGCGGGTGCTTGTCGCCCGCGTACACCTTGAGTTTCCGGTACATCGCCTCGCCCAGCTTCGTCTTGGGCAGCATGCCCCGAACCGCTTCCTCCACCAGCCGCACGGGCGCCTTCTTGCGCACGACGCGTGCGCGCTCTTCACGCAGGCCACCCTCGTAGCCGCTGTGCGCGCGGTAGATCTTCTGATCCTCTTTTCGGCCCGTCAGCTTCACCGTCGCGGCGTTCAGGATGACCACGTGGTCGCCCGTGTCCACGAAGGGGGTATAGGCCGCCTTGTGCTTGCCCTGGAGCAGGCGGGCCGCCAGGGTCGCCACGCGCCCCAGGACCTGATCGCCCGCGTCAATTACATGCCACCGCGCATCCACCGCGCCGGCGGTAGCCACAAACGTCCGCATGAATCCCTGATCCTTCCGCTATCAGCCGTCAAACGGCAAACCCAAATGATACGTGTCGGTTGGCGTCTTGTCAAGCGCGCACGGCCTGTGCGGATGCCTGTAACTCCTACCGGGCATGGCCTTTCACGCGCTATGCGCCGCCGGCTCATGCATACCTCAGCAGTGGCCGATAACACCCCCGGCTGACACCTCGGCGTCAACCAGCGATGACAAAAGCGTAATCGGCAGACAGTTCTGTTGGTCGGCCGGCACGCTCAGGGATGGTCCGATGGCGGGCGATCCCAAATTTGTGGGCCAATCCCGTGTTTTGGGTTGGCCAGGACCGAGTGGTACCGCCTTTGCCCCTATGGGGCTGGGACCGAAACGGCCTTGAGCATCGACCTCTCATTTCTGCGGAAACCGCGATCGCTGGTCGGCCTCGACATCGGGTCGAGTGCCGTCAAGGCAATCGAGCTGAAACCCCAGGGGAAGAACGGCTACCGCGTCACGGCGTTTGCCGTCGAGCCGATTCCTCCCGACACCATCGTCGATGGCGCCATCATCGATGCCGTTGCCGTGGCGGACGCGATCCGCCGCATCTTCGAGACCAAGCGGTTCAAGAGCGTCGAGGTCGTGGCCTCGCTCTCGGGCAACGCCGTCATCGTCAAGAAGATCGCCCTGCCCGTCATGACGCCGGCCGAACTGGCCGAGTCGATTCAGTGGGAGGCCGAGCAGTACATCCCCTTCGACGTCCAGGACGTCAACATCGACTATCAGGTGCTCGACGGTGGCGGCGCCGAATCGGGCAAGCAGACGATGGACGTGCTGCTGGTGGCGGCGAAGAAGGACAAGATCGCCGACTATACGGGCGTCATCGCCCAGGCCGGCCGCACGCCGATCATCGTCGACGTGGACGCCTTCGCCGTCCAGAACTGCTTCGAGACCAACTACGGCAGCGACGCCGGCGTCACGGTGCTCCTGAACGCGGGCGCGTCGGCCATCAACGTCAACATCGTGAGCGGCGATCAGTCGCTCTTCACGCGCGACATCTCCGTGGGCGGCAATGCCTACACCGAGGCCATCCAGAAGGAGTTCGGCCTCGCCTTCGATGCGGCCGAAGAGGCCAAGAAGGGGAGGCAGATCGACGGCGTCTCGAAGGAAGACCTGCAGCACGTCCTGAACACGGTGAGCGAAGCCGTGTTGCTCGAGGTACAGAAGACGTTCGACTTCTTCAAGGCGACCACCGACTCGGGACGCATCGATCGCGTGCTGGTCTGCGGCGGCGCCTCACAGGTCGAGGGCTTCACGGAGCTCATCGCCGAGAGGTTCGACACCCCGGTCGAGCGGCTGAACCCCTTCAAGGCGATCGCCTTCGACGCCGCCAGCCCGAAAGTGGCCGCGGCGGTTGATGCCGTGTCGACTGCCTCGGTCGCCGTCGGCCTCGCCCTGCGGCGGATGGGGGACCGATGATTCGCATCAACCTCATCGCGGGCGAACGCGAGAAGCCGAAGCGCCGCTCGGTCGGCTTCGACATCGGCCAGAAGGTCACGCTGGTCTGCAGCCTGATTCTCGTCGCAACGGCGCTCGGGATCGGCTGGTGGTGGTGGGCGCTCGATCGCGAGCAGGCGCATCTCACGACCGAGACGGCCGAGGCCGAGCGCGAGACCGCGCGGCTCAAGACGATCCTGGCGCAGGTGACCACCTTCGACAAACAGAAGCGGCAGCTCGGGGATCGCGTGAAGCTTATCGAGGAGCTGCGCAAGGGGCAGTCTGGCGCCGTCCATATGGTGGACGAGTTGAGCAAGACCGTGCCCGACATGCTGTGGCTTACCGACGTGAAGCAGGACGGCGGCGAACTGACGGTCAGCGGCCGCTGCACGACGCTGACGTCCCTTTCGGATTTCGTGGCGAATCTCGAGCACAGCACCTATTTCAGGCGTCCGGTCGAGATCCTCGACAGCCAGGTGGAGTCCGGGCCTGGCGGCGCGGCGACCGAGTTGATCAAGTTCGCGCTCAAGGCAACCTACGCGCTGCCGGGTACTGAGCCCGTGCCGCCGACGGGAAAATCCGGCGCACGTCGCTGAGTACGGCTGATAAAGAGACCGGGGTCTGGCCCCGATAGGAACGAAGAACCGATGCAACTCGGGCTGAACAAACTGCCGTGGAAAGTACAGGTCGGGATCTTCCTGGCCGTCGCAGTGGCCGCCGTGGGCGGCTTCTACTGGTACTACGTGCAGAGCGCGCAGGCAACGGTCACGACGCAGAGGCAGAAACTCGACGCCATGAAGGTGGAGATCAACAAAGGTAAGGCGACCGCACGGCAGTTGCCGGCATTCCGCCAGCAGGTGACCGAGCTCAGCGCCCGTCTCGACAGCCTCCGCGCTGTGCTGCCGGAGGAGAAGGACGTCAGCGATCTGCTGCGCCGCCTGCAGACGCTGGCCACGCAGTCGAACCTCACGATCCGCAGCTTCAAGCCGGCGCCGATCGTGCAGAAAGAAACGCACGCCGAGTGGCCGATCGAACTCGAGCTCGATGGCACCTACCACAACCTCGGGCTGTTCCTCGATCGCGTGAGCAAGTTTCCGCGAATCATCAACGTCAAGAACGTGCGCATCAAGGCGAAGGACAAGCCGCAGCCCGGCTCCACCGTCGTGGCGCAGTGCGTGGCCACGACCTACGTGCTGGTCGAGGGGCCGAAGATCGAGAAGGGCAAGCCCGGCGCGAAGGGCGCCAAGCCGGCTGCGCCGCCGGTGAAGAAAGCGAGCTAGCCGATGCGAACCCTGATGCTCGCGCTTGCCTTCGTGTCGTCGCTCGGCGCGCCGCTCGTCGCACAGGCGCCGAAGCCGGGCCCCGCTCCGGCGCCCGCAGTTGACGCGGCGCAGCCCGCGCCGCAGCCGCTGCCGCCGCTCGACTCCTTCACGTACAACCCCGAGGGCCGCCGCGACCCGTTCGTGTCGCTGCTCGCGGGCAAGACGGGCGAACGTCGCAGCGGACACACCGGACCCGAAGGCCAGGGCCTGGCGGGCCTCGGCACCGATGAAGTCTCGGTGCGCGGTGTGCTGCAGAGCGCCAGCGGCTATGTCGCAATGGTGCAGGGCCCCGACAACAAAACCTATGTGGTCCGGCAGAACGACAAGCTCTTCGACGGCGTGGTCAAGGCGATCACCGCTCAAGGGCTGGTGATCCTTCAGGACGTGAACGATCCGCTGTCGCTGGTGAAGCAGAAGGAAGTGCGCAAGATGCTGCACGGCAACGAGGAAGGGAAGTAGGACCCATGCATCGTTACGGCATTGTCCTCGTCACCGCGGCACTGGCCGCCATCGGCGCCGGCGACAGCCGGCTGGCCGCGGCGACCGGGCCTCGACTGACGGCGATCAGCTCAACCGCCGGGGTGCGCCCCGCCGTGCTCATCGAGTCGAGCGAGCCGGTCGCGTACGCCGCCGAACGGCCTGACCCGTTCACGGTCGTCGTCGACCTGCGGAACGTCTCGCCGGCCGGCTATTCGAACGGCTTCGTCGCCGACCCGTCAAGCCCGGTGCGCGGCGTCGCCGTCGAGCCGGCGCGCGCCGATGACGGCACGCCCGTCGCGCGCATCAGGGTGTCGCTCGCCGAGCCGGTCAGCCACAAGGTTCGAAGCCAGCGCAACATGATCGTCGTCGAACTGGATCGCGACGCGGCGCTCTCAGCGGGCGCCACGAGCGTCATCGTCCCGGGCGGCCACACCGAGAGCGTTGCCGGACCTGCCGCGAGCCTCCTGCAGGCCATCCGCGCCGAGCAGGCCAACGACAGCTCGAGCATCGTCCTGAGCGGCAACGGGCGCCTGTCCACCAAGCGAGTGGAGCAGGCCGGCCCGCGCCGCGTCTATCTGGATTTCCCCGGCGTGTCGCCGCAGGTCGCCGCCGTGACCAACATCGGCACGGACACGATTGACAAGGTGCGCGTGGCGCTCAACAGCCGCGAGCCCGTCGTCACGCGCGTGGTGATCGACCTGGCGCGCGACGCTCAGTATCACGTGGAGTCTGCCGGCGCCGACGGCCGCGACCTGCGTATTGGCTTCACGACGGCGGCGGCCAAGCCGGCCAAGCCGGCGGCGGCCGGGTCGAACACACCACCTGTCGCACCCGCCTCCACCGCTCCCGCGGCTACGGCGGACCACCCCGTCGCACCTAACGCACCTAGCGCACCTAGCGCACCTAACGCACCTAGCGCACCTAGCGCACCTAACGCACCTAACGCACCTGAACCCGGCCCGGCTCCCCAGACACCTGCGGCCGTCGCACCTGTCGCTCCCGCCCGCGCCGCACAGACCTCCGCGTCGAGCGGCAGGCAGTACAGCGGGCATCCGGTCAGCCTCGACTTCCAGGGCGCCGACCTGCGCGCGGTGCTGCGCACGTTCGCCGAGATCAGCGGGCTCAACATCGTGATCGACCCCGCCGTGCAGGGATCGGTCGATGTCTCGCTGCGCGACGTGCCGTGGGACCAGGCGCTCGACATCATCCTGCGCGCGAACAAGCTGGGCTACTCGGTGGACGGCACGATCGTCCGCGTGGCGCCGCTGAACGTGCTGGCCGACGAAGAGAAGCAGCGCCGCCAGCTCGCCGAGCAGCAGGCGCTCGCCGGGGAGCTGAAGGTCGCCACCATCACCCTCAGCTACGCGACGGCCGACCAGGTGAAGGGCCTGCTCCTCAAGAGCGCCCTGTCGCAGCGCGGCACGATCGAGGTGGACACTCGCTCGAACACGCTGATCATCTCCGACCTCCAGTCGTCGATCGACAAGGCCGTTTCCCTGGTGAACACGCTGGACCGGCCGCAGCCGCAGGTCGAGATCGAAGCGCGCATCGTCATCACCAACAAGTCGTTCAAGCGCGAGATCGGCGCCAGGCTGGGCCTCGGCGGTGAAGCGTCTCCGCGCCTCGGCAATACGACGCCACTGGCGTTCCCGAACAGCGTGATCGTGGGCGGCCGTACTGGCGCCCCGGGGGCCGTGACTGGCGCCGGGCCCGAGGCGCCGAACGCCGTGAACCTGGGGGTGCAGGGCGCGACCTCCGCCCTCGGCCTGGCGCTCGGCTCTGTAAATGGCGCGCTGAACCTCGACCTCGCTCTGTCCGCGCTCGAACAGCAGGGCAAGCTGACGGTCATCTCGACGCCGCGCGTCTCGACGCAGAACAACATCGAGGCCGAGATCACGCAGGGGACGCAGATTCCCATTCAGGTGGTCGCGAACAACACCATCACGGTGCAGTTCAAGGACGCCGCGTTGAAGCTTCTGGTGACGCCGCAGATCACCGCATCCAACACGGTCATCATGCGTATCAACCTCGAGAACGCGCAGGCCGACTTCGGCCGCAGCGTCAACGGCATCCCGCCGATCGACACGCAGCGCGCGCAGACCACGGTGCTCATCGGCGACGGCCAGACCACCGTGATCGGCGGCATCTACTTCAGCTCGCAGGAGAACCGCTCGACGCGGACGCCGGTGCTCCACAACATTCCGCTGCTTGGCTGGCTGTTCAAGGACAACCTGACGAACAACCAGAACAACGAACTGCTCATCTTCATCACGCCTCGCATTCTCAAGGGCTAGCCATGCGGTACATGACCATGACGACCGCCATCCTTCGCCGAACCATCGTCATCGCCGCCGCGGGGCTCGCCCTCGCCGGCGCCGGCTGCAGCGACACGGTGCGAGAGGGCCGCTCGCCGTCGTACCTCATCATCAACAAGATCGAGGCGACGCAGGGCAACGACACCACGCTCACCGGCCAGCTCTCCTCGGATGTCCTTACCAAGGGCACCGTCTACGAGGATCGGGGGTTCGCCACGATGACCCTCGGCCTCAAGAACGTCGGCCCGGAGGGGACGACGCCGACGCCGACGCAGAACAACGTCATCACGGTGACGCGCTACCACGTGGACTACCGCCGCGCCGACGGACGCAACACGCCGGGCGTCGACGTGCCCTACGGCTTCGACGGTGCCACGACGGGCACCATCTCCGAATCGGACGCCACGCTGACTTTCGTGCTCGTGCGCGTGCAGGCAAAGCTCGAGTCGCCCCTGGTGAACCTGGCGGGCCTCGGCGGCGCGCAGGCCATCGCGACCCTTGCCGATGTCACCTTCTACGGCCGGGACCAGGCGGGCAACGACGTGAAGGTAACCGGTTCGATCAACGTGACTTTTGCGGACTTCAGCGACCCGCAGTAGCGGGCGCCTACGAGCAGCAGGCGAGACACCCATGGCTTTGACATTCCGTTCAACCCTGATCGTGGCCGCCGCGCTCCTCGTGGGCGCGTGCACGACGAAGAAGACCGAGCCGCCCGACCTGTCGGGCCCCTCCGAACTGGGCACGTCCCTGGCGATCGCCGCCAATCCGGACACGCTCACACAGGATGGCGAGAGCCGGTCCACCATCGTCGTGACGGCCAGGAACGCCAACGGGCAGCCGCTGCCGAACCTGTCGCTGCGGGCCGACATCGCCGTCAACGGCGTGGTGACCGACTTCGGCGCGCTGTCGGCGAAGAACCTCGCTACCGACGGGAACGGCATCGCGACGTTCGTCTACACCGCGCCCGAGGCCGTGGACAGCGCCGACCGCAACACGATGGTGACGATCAAGGTCACGCCCCAGTCGGGCGACGCGCGCGGTGACGTCGCGCGCACGATTCAGATCCGGCTCGTGCCGGCCGGCACGGTGTCCGGTGGCCTGGCGCAGGTGCCCGACTTCACCATGAGCCCCTCGGCGCCCAAGCAGCTCGAGTCGGTCGTCTTCGACGCGTCCGATCCGCAGCTCGACGCGACTCTGGTCGGCTACTACTGGGAATTCGGCGACGGCAGTGGCGGCGAGGGCCGGACGGCCTCGCACCAGTACCGGGACGCCGGCACGTTCTCTGCCACGCTGACCGTGACCGACACCGGCGGCTCGAAGGGCTCGCGGTCGAAGTCGGTCGTCGTCGGCACATCCGGCGACCCGGTGGCCGCCTTCGTCTTCTCGCCGAGCGACCCCGGCATCGGCGAGGCGATCGTGTTCAACGGATCGCCCTCCACGGCGGTGTCGCCGCGGACGATCGTCAGCTACGAGTGGCAGTTCGGCACGGATCGCAGCGGCTCGGGCATGATCGTCAGCAAGACATACGACACGGCCGGCACTTACAACGTGACGCTCACGGTCACCGACGACGCGGGCAACAAGGGCACGAGCTCGCAGGGCGTGACCGTCGGCACGTCGAGCGCGGGTGGGCTGACGGCGGCCTTCACCTTCTCGCCGTCGGGTCCGACGGCCGGCTCCTCGGTGAACTTCAACGCGTCGACGTCGACGAGCGCCGATCCGATCGCCAGCTACAAGTGGGACTTCGGCGATGGCACCATCATCACCACGTCCTCGCCGAACGTCGCGCACACCTACGGGACCGCCGGCGCCTACACTGTGACGCTGATCGTGACGGACTCGAAGTCGCGCACGGCCAACACGTCGAATACCGTGACGGTGAGCTAGCGCGGTTGCCGTAGACTGTCAGCGTGGCGGACAGCCCGCGGATCCAGGAACTCAGACGCCGGGTCCAGCAGGACCCGGCGTCGCTCGCTTTCGCGCCCCTCGCCGAAGAACTGCGCCGGGCCGGCCGCGCGCGGGAAGCCGTCACCCTTTGCCAGAACGGCCTGTCGCACCACCCCGAGTACGTCTCAGCGCGCGCCACCCTTGGCCGCGCGCTGCTCGACCTGGGTGAGATAGACGACGCCCTGTTCGAGCTGCAGGAGGTCCTGAGCGCGGCGCCCGAGAACCTGATGGCGCTTCGCGGCATCGCGGAAGTGCATGACCGCCGCGGCGAACTGGCCGAGGCGCTCCTTGCGTACCGCCGTGCCCGCGCACTCGCCCCGCAGGACGTCGACCTCCAGCAGGCCATCGAGACCCTGGAGCGATCGATGCCGGTGGCCTCCGTGCCGGACAGGTCGGCGCCTGCGCCGGGCGTGACGATCGCTGCGGCGATCGATCGGGGACAGGACGAGCAGCGCGGCCAGCTTCACAGACTGCAGAAGTTCCTCGATCAGGTCCTTGCCGACCGCGCACGGCGGCCGGCGGCGCGCGCCTAGCTGTGCTGCCGCCCGCGGACCTGCTCGCGTCGAGGCATCTCACCGTTCGAAGGGCACTCGAGACGCTCGGGCTCGTGCGGCTGCTCGTCACCCGACTGCCCAACGTCCGATGGTTGACCGGATTCGACGGCTCCTCGGGCGAGGTCCTCATCGAGCCCGACCGGGTCGTCCTGATCGTGGACGGCCGCTACGTCGAGTCGGCCGAAGCCCTGGCGTGCCACGCGGGGGACGTGATCCGCGTCGAGCGCGTCGAGCAGACCCACGACGAAACCCTGGCCACGCTCATCGCCGGTTCCACGGCCCCGGTCGGGTTCGAGGCCGCCGATCTCTCTGTCGCGAGACATCTCTGGTTCCAGGCCTCGCTGACCGGCCGCGGCTGGGATGCCGGTCGTCTGCGTCCGACGGCCGACGTCGTCGAATCAGGCCGGATCGTAAAGGATTCGTGGGAGCTGGACCTGCTGAGGGAGGGTGGGGCACGGCTGTCCGCCGTCACCTTGGGGGTGCTCGCCGACCTGCGGCCCGGCGTGACGGAAACCTCGGTTGCACAGGCAGTCGAGGCTGGGCTGCGAAGGGCGGGGTTCGACGGTCCCGCTTTTGATACCATTGTCGCCTCTGGTCCACGGGCGGCACTGCCACACGGGCGGGCGTCGGGGAGGCCCATCGGGCGCGGCGAACTCGTCGTGCTGGACTTGGGCGGTATCTACGGCGGATACTGCGTCGATTTGACGCGGACTATCGCGCTGGGCGACCCAGGACCGGACGCCCGCGCATGGCACGCCGCAGTTCTCGAGGCGCAATCGGCCGCCATTGCGGCGGTGGCGCCGGGTCGGACGCCGCACGATATCGATCGGGCGGCGCGGCAAGTGCTGGACACCCACGGGCTGGGCCCACGCTTCACGCATGGGACGGGCCACGGCCTGGGGCTCGAAGTGCACGAGGCGCCGCGGGTTGGTCCCCCCAGGGCCGACGCCGCTGGCGTGCCGATGACCGGCACGGCTCGACTGCCGGACCATCTCGTGCCTGGCATGGTGTTCACGATCGAACCGGGGGTCTACGTGCCTGGCCGGGGAGGCGTGCGCATCGAGGATGACGTGCTCGTCACGGTGTCCGGCGTCGAAGTGCTGACGAACGTTCCGCGAACGCTCGTTCTGGACTGACGGCCGGCCCGCTGTGGGCCACCCGAGACGATGGATTTCGAGGAAATCAAACTGATTCTCGCCCTGGTTCGGGAGCACGATCTCGCCGAGTTCGAGCTCGAGCACCAGGGCTTCAAGATCCGTATCAGGAAGGACGGCGGGCACCCCATCGTCGTGACGACCCCGGTTTCTGCCTCGGCCGTCGCGCCGGCGGTGGCGGCGCAACCGCCGGCCGCGTCTCCTCCCGCCGGTTCCTCGGAGCCGGCTGCCGCCGAAGACGGGGAGATGGAGCTGGCGATTGTGAAGTCGCCGATCGTGGGCACGTTCTATCGCGCGTCGGAGCCGGGCGCCCGGGCGTTCGTCGAAGTCGGTGATGCCGTCAAGAAGGGCCAGGTGCTCTGCATCATCGAGGCGATGAAGCTGATGAACGAGATCGACTCCGAGTATGAAGGTGAAGTGGTGAAGGTCTACGTCGACAACGGCCAGGCCGTGCAGTTCGACGAGCGGCTGTTCGCGATCCGCGCCAAGTAGCCCCATGTTCAAGAAGATCCTCATCGCCAACCGCGGCGAGATCGCGCTTCGCATTCTGGTGGCGTGCAAGGAGCTGGGCATCAAGACCGTCGCCGTCTACTCCAAGGCCGACGAGCACGCGCTGCACGTGCGGTTCGCCGACGAAGACATCTGCATCGGCCCGCCGCGCAGCGCGGACAGCTACCTGAGCGTGCCGGCGATCATCAGCGCCGCCGAGATCACCGGCGCCGACGCCATCCATCCCGGCTACGGGTTCCTCTCCGAGAGCGCGTACCTCGCCGAGGTCTGCGAGGCCTGCCACATCCGGTTCATCGGCCCCGACCCCGGCGTCATCCGGTTGATGGGCGACAAGGCGCGCGCGCGCCGTGCGATGAAGAAGGCGGGCGTCCCGATCCTGCCTGGCAGCGATGGGCCGGTCGAAGGCGAAGAGCAGGCGTTGAAGGTCGCCAAGGACATCGGCTACCCGGTGATCATCAAGGCGACCGCGGGCGGCGGGGGCCGCGGCATGCGCGTCGTGGAGGCGCCGGCCGACCTGCCGCAGGCGCTGAAGATGGCGCAGCGCGAAGCCGAGGCCGCGTTCGGGATCGGCGACGTGTACGTGGAGAAGTACGTCGTCGCGCCGCGGCACATCGAGTTCCAGGTGCTCGGCGACCACTACGGCAGCGTCGTGTCGCTTGGCGAGCGCGAGTGCTCCATCCAGCGGCGGCACCAGAAGCTGCTCGAGGAGTCTCCGTCGGTGGCCCTGACGGAGAAGGTCCGCCGGAAGATGGGGGGCGTCGTCGTCGATGCGGCCCGCGCCGTGCAGTACGCCAACGCGGGGACTTTCGAGTTCCTGATGGACAAGGACGGGCGCTTCTACTTCATGGAGGTCAACACGCGCCTCCAGGTGGAGCATCCGGTCACCGAGATGGTGACGGGCATCGACATAGTGAAGGAGCAGATCCGGATCGCGGCAGGCGAGCGGCTCTCGTTCAAGCAGAGCGAGATCACCTTCACCGGCCACGCGATCGAGTGCCGGGTCAACGCGGAGGATCCGGAGACGTTCACGCCGTCGCCGGGGACCATCCACGCCTTCAGCATGCCGGGCGGGCCGGGCGTGCGCATCGACACCGCGGCGCACACCGAGTGCATCATTCCGCCCTACTACGACTCGATGATCGCCAAGGTGATCACCTACGGTCGCGACCGCCAGGAAGCCATCGCGCGCATGCGGCGCACGCTCGAGATGACGGTCATCGAGGGCATCAAGACCACGATCCCGCTGCACCTCAAAATCCTCGCCGACCCGGATTTTCAGGCCGGACGACTGAGCACCTCCTTCATGGAGCGGTTCCAGGCGCCGGGCGGCGGAAAAGGCGGCCGACTCCGGGAAGCCGTGTGAGCCTGCCGCGGCTCTACGCCGTGCTCGACACCGGCGTGGCAGCCAGCCGCGGCTGGACGGTGGCCGACCTCGGCCAGGCCTTCCTCGACGGCGGCGCCCAACTGATCCAGCTGAGAGCCAAGCACCTCGACGCCCGCGCGCTGCTCGACGCGGCCGACCGGCTCGTGCGCCTCGCCGAACCGGCCGGCGCGCGGATTGTCGTCAACGATCGCGCGGACGTTGCGGCGATGTGCGGCGCGGCGGGTGTGCACGTGGGGCAGGAAGATCTGGCACCTCGCGACGCCCGGGCGCTGCTCGGAGACCGGGCGATGATCGGGCTCTCGACGCACACGCCGGAGCAGGTGGACGCCGCGCTTGACGAGCCGATCGACTACATCGCCGTCGGCCCGATCTACGGCACCTCCACGAAGGACACGGGCTATGCGGCGGTCGGGCTCGACCTGGTGCGGGACGCTGTGAAGGCCGCCGACACACGGCCGGTTGTTGCCATCGGCGGCATCACGCTGGCGCGCGCGCCTGAGGTACTCGCGGCCGGCGCGGCGTCGGTCGCGGTGATCAGCGACCTGCTGGAGACGGGAGATCCGACGCGCCGCGTCGCTGAATTTCTTGCACGGCTATCGGGGTCGGGATAGATTTCAGACACTGAAATGTATCCCGACCCCAACTGAGAGGAACAGAGTGGCCGGATCACTATTCCGACTGAAGTCGATCGACAGCCTGTTGTCCGTTGCGAATCAGAAGGGCGAGACGGCGCTCAAGCGGACCCTCACCGCGCCCGCCCTCGTGGCGCTGGGCATCGGCGGCATCATCGGCGCCGGCTTGTTCGTCCGGACGGCGGCGGCGATTGCCGAGCGTTCCGGTCCGTCCGTAGTGATCGCGTTTCTCGTCGCCGGCGTCGGCTGCGCGTTCGCGGGCCTCTGCTACGCCGAGTTCGCCTCGATGATTCCCATCGCCGGGAGCGCTTACACGTATTCCTACGCGACGATGGGGGAGCTGATTGCCTGGATCATCGGCTGGGACCTCGTCCTCGAGTACGCGCTCGGCGCGGCCACGGTTGCCATCGCCTGGAGCGAATACTTCAACAAGATTCTCTCGTTCATAGGCATACAAATCCCGTATCAGTGGTATCACTCCCCGCTCGAAGCGTCGGCTGACGGCGTGCACGGGATCATGAACATCCCGGCCGTCTTCATCCTGGCGGCGCTGTCCCTGTTGCTGATCCGCGGCATCCGCGAGTCGGCGACCGTGAACAACATCATCGTGATCACCAAGGTCAGCATCGTCATTCTGGTGATCGTGATCGGCTGGGGGTTCATCAACCCGGCCAACCACACGCCCTTCATTCCCGCCGCGACGACCTACACGACGCCGCAGCACGTGACGCACAACTACGGCGGCATCCTCGGCATCCTGGGAGCAGCCGGGGTGGTCTTCTTTGCCTTCATCGGATTCGATGCGGTGTCGACCGCAGCGCAGGAAGCCAGGAACCCGAAGCGGGACATGCCGATCGGCATCCTCGGCTCGCTGGTCGTCTGCACACTGCTCTACGTGGCGTTCTCGTACGTGCTGAGCGGCGTGGCGACGGTGCAGGACTTCCGGACGGTTGGACGCGAGGCGTCGGTGGCCTACGCCATCAGCACCTACATGCACGGCTACGAATGGTTGGCGAAGCTGGTCACCGTGGCGATCCTGTTCGGGTTCTCTTCGGTCATCCTCGTCATGCTGCTCGGCCAGTCGCGCGTGTTCTACTCGATGGCGAACGACGGGCTGGTGCCGAAGGTTTTTGCGGACATCCATCCGACCTACCAGACGCCGTGGAAGTCGAACATCATCTTCTTCTTCTTCACGGCGCTCTTCGGCGCGTTCGTGCCGGAAAGCGTCGTGGGTGAGATGACCAGCATCGGCACGCTCTTCGCGTTCATCCTCGTGTGCGCAGGCGTGTGGGTCATGCGCGTCCGGCGTCCCGACGTGCCGCGCGGCTTCATCGTGCCCGCGCTTCCGGTGGTGGCGGTGCTCGGGATCGTCGTGTGCGGCTCTATGGTCTATGGTCTCGGCTGGACGAACTGGGTGCGGCTGGCGGTATGGCTGGTCATCGGACTCGTGTTCTACTTCACCTACGGGCGCTCGCACAGCCGCCTGGCGCAGCCCGAGGCCGCGGCCAGCCGCTGAGGACGCGACGGTGGCCGGCGCCGGCCCCGCGCTGAGCCAGGAGGATGGCGCACCCCATGCGACGGAACACGCGCGGTCCCGTCCACCATCTGTCGGGGCCGGCCGTCGCGCTGCTCCTGCTGGTGCTCGTGACGGCCGGCGGGACGGTCGGCTACGTGCTCGTGGAAGGCTGGTCGTGGTGGGACGCCTTCTACATGACGGTCATCACCGTGACGACCGTCGGCTACCGCGAGGTGCATACGCTCTCGCGAGCCGGCGAAATCCTGACGGTGCTGGTGCTCGTCGCGGGCGTGGGCACGGCCTTCTACGCCTTCACGCTGATCGCGACGATCGTCGTCGAGGGCGGTTTGGCGCGGCAGCTGCGGCGCCGGCGGATGGACCGCATGATTGAAGAGCTCGACGGACACTTCATACTCTGCGGGTTCGGCCGGATCGGCAGCGTCATCGCGGACGAGTTCCGCCAGCAGGACATCCCGTTCGTCATTGTCGAGCGCGACGCCGAGCGCGTGCAGGAAGCGCTCGATCGCGGCATGCTCGTTGTCGAGGCCGACGCCAGCCGCGAGGAGGCCCTTCGGCGGCTGAACATCGACCGCGCGCGCGGCCTGGTGGCGGCCGTCGGAACCGACGCCGAGAACGTCTACACGATCCTCACGGCCCGCGTGCTGGCGCCGGGGCTCTTCATCGTCGGCCGCGCCGAAACCGAGGATGCCGAGCGGAAACTGCGGCGCGCCGGCGCGGATCGCGTCGTCTCTCCGTACGCCATCGGGGCGCAGCAGATGGCGCAGACGGCGCTCCGGCCCGCCGTCGTCGACTTCGTGAAGCTGGCCACGCAGGCCGGCAACCTGGATCTGGCGATGGAGCAGATCCGGGTCGGCGGCGGATCGAGTCTCGCCGAACGATCCATCATCGACGTCAATCTGCGCCAGCGTTTCGGCGTGATTGTGGTCGGCATCCAGCGGGCCGGCGGCCGCATGGAGTTCAATCCACCCCCAGATGCCGTCATGAAAGACGGCGATCAGCTGGTCGTCCTGGGACGCCCGGCGAATCTCCGCGAGCTGGATCAGGCAGCAGGACACGACCATCGTGAGCGCACGCATCCTTGATGGGGCCGCCGTTGCGGCGGCCATTCGCGAAGAACTCAAGCCGAGAGTCGCCGCCTTCTCCGCGCGCGCCGGGCGCCCGCCGGGTCTCGGGATCGTACTGGTGGGCGCGCACGCGCCGTCGGAGATCTACGTCCGCAACAAGCTCAAAGCGGCCGGCGAGATCGGCTGCCGCGCAGATCTGTTTCGCCTGCCCGACAGCGCCTCCCTCAACTACGTGCTGCGCGCCGTCCGCGACTTGAACGAGAGCGAAGTGCACGACGGCATCCTCGTTCAGGACCCGCTGCCGGCCGCGCTGGGGGATGACGCGTCGCAGGCGGTGTTCGACCTGATCGATCCGGCCAAGGACGTGGACGGGTTCACGCCAATCAGCGCCGGCCGGCTCTCGCAGAATCGCGCCCACCTGGCCCCCTGCACGCCTTCGGGCGTCATCGAGCTGCTGGTGCGGTCCGACATCCCCATCGCCGGTGCCCACGCTGTCGTGATCGGCCGCAGCGACATCGTGGGGAAGCCAATGGCCCTGCTGCTTCTGCACAAGAGCGCGACGGTGTCGATCTGCCACTCGAAGACGAAGGATCTGCCGGGGCTGACGCGTCAGGCCGACATACTCGTGGCGGCCGTCGGGCGGACCGCGTTCGTCCGACCCGACATGGTGAAGCCGGGCGCCACGGTCGTGGACGTCGGCATCAACCGGGTCACGGATCGCGCCGAGGTCGAGTCCCTGTTCCCGCCGGAGTCCGCGCGCCGCGCCGACTTCGAGCGCCGCGGCTCGCTGGTGGTGGGCGATGTCCACCCGGCGGTGGCCGACGTCGCCGGCGCCCTCACGCCGGTGCCCGGCGGTGTCGGGCCTCTTACCATCGCCCTGCTCCTGCGCAACACGGTCACCGCGGCCGAAGCCCGAGTCCCGTGATCCGCGCCGCGCTGACCGGCGGCATCGCCACGGGCAAGAGCCACGTGCTCGCGGCGTTTGCCAGGCTCGGCGTGCCCACCATCGACGCCGACACTCTGGCGCACGGTGTGATCGCCGCCGGAACGCCGGGCGCCGCCGCCGTCGTTTCGCGCTTTGGAGCCAGCATCCGCCTGGCCGACGGCAGCATCGATCGCCGCGCCCTTGGTGTCATCGTTTTCGACGACGTTGCGGCCCGCCGCGATCTGGAGGCGATCGTTCATCCCGCCGTCTACAACGCCATCGATCGCTGGTTCCAGGAACAGGCGGACGCCATCGACCTGGCGGTGGCCGACATCCCGCTCCTGTTCGAGACGGCCCACGAGGGCGACTTCGACGTGGTGATCGTGGCCGCGTGCTCGCCGGAGGAGCAGCTTCGGCGGCTGATGGAGCGCGATCGGCTGTCGGAAGCCGATGCGCGGTCGCGCATCGCCGCGCAAATGTCGATCGGGGAGAAAGTGCGGCGCGCGGGCTACGTGGTGTGGACGACGGGAACGGCCGACGAGACGTCGGGGCAGGTCGCACGCATCGTCGGGCGAATCGTTTCGTAGACGCGCGTCAGGCGCTCAACTGTTCGTCGTCCTTCGCCGGCGCGATGCGTTCCTCGACGAACGTGTTCCACTCGTGGCACTGCGGGCACTGCCAGAGCAGCTCGGTGCTGCGGTAGCGGCAGCGCACGCAGACGTGAGGGTCGAGGTAGAACACGGCGTCGCGCGTGAGGCCGAGATAGCGATCGACCAGCTGGGGCGATCGGCCCAGGGCGGAGACGGCTTTCCAGATCTCCTGGTGGATTACCAGCGCGTGCGGGTTGTGGCTGAGCGCCTCGAACAGCAGTTCGAGCGCGCCGGCGGCATCCCCGGCCCCGAAGCGATGCCGCGCCAGCGCGAGTCGCGCGCGCCAGTCCTGGGGGTTCGCGGCGGCAATCCGGCGGCACAGGTCGACGAACCGCTGCGGCGTGCCGAGCTTCTGCGCAGCGTCCTGAAGCCGATCGAATGCCAGGTAGGCGCGTTCCGGCGCGATGTCGATCATCGCTTCCCACGCTTCCATGGCCAGGCCGAAGTTGCCGTCCTGCGCGTGCAGATCGCCGAGGTGCAGGTACGCCGGCACGGCCTTCTTGTCGCGCTCGATCGCCGCGCGGAACCGCTCGGCTGCCTGCTCGCGATTCCCGAGGCGCAGGGCCTCCTCGCCGAGCTCGTTCTCGAGGAACGCCAGGATCGACTGGTCGCGAACGCCCGCCAGCGGGCCGTCGACCTCGGCGAGCAGCTTCCTGACTTCGTAGGCCTCGCTCCACTGGTGCTGCTCGCCATACAGTTTCTCGAGCTGCACCAAGGCGTGACGATTCTTCGGGTCGAGGCGGAGCACTTCCTTGAACGCCTCGTACGCGCGATCGACGAAGCCGCCGCGGCGGAAGTCGAGGCCCAGGCAGAGCAGGATGTACGCGTGCTCCAGCGGCTTCAGCCGGGGCCGCTGCAGCAGTCCCTGGTGAATATTGATGGCGCGGCCGACCTGGCCCTTTTCGCGGTACAGGTTGCCGAGGATCAAGTGGATCTCGAGCGCGTCCTGATCGAGCTCCGCCGCGCGCGTCAGCTCGTCGATCGCCAGGTCGATCTGGTTCGCGACGACCAGGTCGAGCCCGACGATGAAGTGCGGAGACTCGCGGGCCTTGCGCCGATCTATCCACTGCCCGTCGCGCAGCTTGTAGCGCTCCCACGCCTTGCCGATGGCAAGACCGGCCAGCAGCGCCAGCAACCCGACCAGCATGGGATACACGGTCATGCCCGGCTCGGCACCTCGAGCCACGTCGTCAACAGCGTTTCCCAGCGTCCCTGGGCCTTGAGCACCAGCTCCACCAGTTCGCGGATCGCGCCGTCGCCGCCACGCCGCGCGCTGACCCAGTGGACGCGCTCGCGGACCTCCGGAGTGGCGTCTGCCGGCGCCGCCGCGAGCCCGACACGCCCGAGCACCGGCAGATCCAGCAGGTCGTCGCCCATGTAGGCGACCTCGTCTTCGGCCAGCCCCTCGCCGGCGAGGATCTCGCCCAGCGTTTCGAGCTTGTCGCTCGCGCCCTGGCGGACGATCGGAATTCGCAGCTGCGTCGCCCGCTCGGTCGTTGCCGCCGACTGCCTCGCGGACAGCAGGCCCGTCGTCAGGCCGGCGCGTTGGGCGAGCACGATGGCCGTGCCGTCGCGGATATCGAATTGCTTCGACTCGGTGCCATCGGCGTGGAGCAGGATCTTGCCGTCTGTGAGGACGCCGTCCACGTCGAACAGCAACAGCCGCACGCGGCGCGCCCGCTCAACCAGGTCTGCGTTCATGGTCAGATGAGCTCCGTGCCCCACAGGTCGTGCAGATGCACGACGCCTTCCACTTCGCCGGCCGCGGAAGCCACGACGATCGACGTGATCTTACGCTGCTCCATGAGGTTCAACGCCTCGACCGCGAGCAGGTGGCCCGTAATGGTCACGGGCCGCAGCGTCATCACGTCCCCGGCCTTCAGCTGCAGGAAGTCGGGCCGATCGATCATCCGCCGGCGCAGGTCGCCATCGGTGATGATCCCGACGAGCCGGCCAGCCTCGAGCACGCACGTCATGCCGAGACCCTTGTCGGACATCGTGTGCATGACCTCCGGCATGAGCGCGGCCACGTCCACCGCCGGCGCCAGATCGCCGGCGTGCATCACCTGCTCGACGCGCAGGAGCTTGCGTCCAAGCTTTCCACCGGGATGCAGGCTGGCGAAGTCCTCGGCGCGAAATCCCTTTTCGACCAGCAGGGTCATCGCCAGCGCATCGCCCATCGCCAGCGCCGCGGTCGTGCTGGCCGTCGGCACCAGGTTCAAGGGGCAGGCCTCCTCGGCGACGTGACAGTCAAGGACCACGTCGGCGAACTGACCAAGCGTGGAAGCCTGGACGCCGGTCAGGGCGACGATCCGCGCGCCAATCCGTCGCAGCGTCTCGAGCAGCCGGAGGATCTCGGGCGTCTCGCCGCTGTGAGAGAGCGCGAACACCACGTCTTCCGGCTGCACGACGCCGAGGTCGCCGTGGATGGCTTCGGCCGGATGGAGGAAGAAGGCCGGCGTGCCGGTGCTGGCGAGCGTGGCCGCGATCTTCCGCGCGATGATGCCCGACTTGCCCATACCGGTGACAATCACGCGGCCACGGCAGTCGCGGAGCAGCTCGACGGCGCGGACGAACCGGTCGTCCACGCGCTCCACGAGCGCCAGGATCGCAGCGGCTTCCGTCTGCAGCACCTTCTTCGCCAGGGCGAGGTCGGGCAGGACCACGCCGCGGCGCGGCTCACGAGGCTCGGGCGATGGCATCGATCTGCACCAGTTGCCGAAGCAGCGGCTCAAGGCGGTCGAGACGCAGGGCGTTCTGGCCGTCGCTCATGGCCCGCGCCGGGTCTTCGTGTACTTCCAGGAAGACGCCGTCCACGCCGGCGCCGACACCCGCGCGGGCCAGCGCGTCGATGTACTGCGCCAGCCCCGCCGTCACGCCGTCGCCGGCGCCCGGAAGCTGCAGGCTGTGAGTGACGTCGAACACCACCGGCACGCCCAGCTCGCGAATCATCGGAAAAGCCCGCATGTCGACGACGAGGTTGTTGTACCCGAATGAGAAGCCGCGCTCGGTGACGAAGACGTTCCGGTTCCCCGACGCGGTCACCTTCGCGACCGCATGACGCACGTCGCGGGGCGCCAGGAACTGCCCCTTCTTGATGTTCACCGCGCGGCCCGTCTTCGCGGCGGCCACGATCAGGTCGGTCTGCCGCGAGAGAAATGCCGGGATCTGCAGGACGTCGACCACCGCGCCCGCGGGCCCGGCCTGATCGACCTCGTGAATGTCGGTCAACACGGGCAGGCCCGTCTCCTGCTTCACCTTGTCGAGCACGCGCAGGCCCGGCACGAGGCCCGGCCCGCGGTACGATTCGACCGACGTGCGGTTCGCCTTGTCGAACGACGCCTTGAAGATCAGCGGAACGCCCGACGCGGCGGTGATGCGTGCGAGCTCGCGCGCGATGTCGAGCGCGTGCGATTCGCTCTCGATGACACAGGGGCCGGCGATGAGGACCAGCGGGGCACCGTCACCGAGCGGCACCGGGCCCAGCGACACGCGGGACACCCCGAGATCATACCCGAAACGCCCGAGATGCCCGGATGTACCGGACCCCCGACGTAGCTCGGCCCCGCCCCCTATTGCGCCGTCGTCAGCTCCGCCGCACCGCGCGAGGCACGCCGGTGCTTGTAGCTGGCCTCGACGAAGCTGGCGAAGAGGGGATGGGGCTTGAGCGGCTTCGACTTGAACTCCGGGTGGAACTGCACTGCCACGTACCACGGATGGCCGGGCAGCTCCGCGATTTCGACGAACTTGCCGTCGGGCGACTTGCCCGAGATCACCAGGCCCTTCTCGGTGAGCGTCTTCTCGTAGAGGCAGTTGAACTCGTAGCGATGCCGATGCCGCTCCGAGATCGTCGTCGCGCCGTAAATCCTGGCGGCCAGGGACCCTGGCGTCAGCTCGCAGGGGTACTGCCCAAGGCGCATCGTGCCGCCCAGGTCTTCCACGCCGAGCAGGTCGCGCAGCATGTAGATGACCTTGTGGGGCGTCTCCGGATCGCACTCGGTCGAGTCGGCCTCCGCGAGGCCTGCCACGTTGCGCGCGAACTCGACGGTCGCCCACTGGAACCCATAGCAGATCCCGAAGTAGGGCACGTTGTGCGACCGTGCGTGCTGCGCGGCCTTCATCATCCCGCGCGTGCCACGGTTCCCGAAACCGCCAGGCACGAGGATGCCGTCCGCACCGTCCAGCAGCCGGTCGCCGCCTGGTTCTTCGAGCGCTTCCGACTCGACCCACTGGATGTTCACCTTCACCCGATTGGCGAACCCCCCGTGATAGAGCGCCTCGTTCAGGCTCTTGTAGGAGTCCTCGTAGCCCACGTATTTGCCAACCACATGGATCGTGAGCTCGGCGTCGGGATTCTTGATCCGCTCGACCAGTTCCTCCCACGGCTGCGTCCGCCTGGGGGACTCGGGCAGGTGAAGCAGCTTCAGGATGATAGGGTCGATGCCCTCAGAGGCGAGCGCCAGCGGCACTTCGTAGATGGTGTCCACGTCGCGCGCCGTGATGACCGCCTGCTCGTCGACGTCGCAGAACAGGGCGATCTTCTGCTTCACGTCCCGCGGCAAGGGGCGATCTGTCCGGCAAAGCAGGATGTCGGGCTGGATACCAATCGAGCGCAGGTCCCTGACGCTGTGCTGCGTCGGTTTCGTCTTTACCTCGCCGGCCGTGCCGATGAAGGGCACCAGCGTCAGGTGGATGTAGATCGTGTTGTCGCGGCCGGCGTCCTGGCGGAACTGGCGGATGGCCTCGAGAAACGGCAGGCTCTCGATGTCGCCCACTGTGCCGCCGATTTCCACGATGACGATGTCCACGTCTCGCGCGACGGCGCGGATGCTGTCCTTGATCTCGTTGGTGATGTGCGGGATGACCTGCACCGTGCGGCCCAGATAATCGCCCCTGCGCTCTTTCTGGATGACCGACAGGTAGATCTTGCCGGTCGTCCAGTTGTTGTTCCGCGTCGGAACCATGTTGGTGAAGCGCTCGTAGTGGCCCAGGTCGAGGTCCGTCTCGGCGCCATCGTCGGTGACGAAGACCTCGCCGTGCTGGAACGGGCTCATGGTGCCGGGATCGACATTGATGTAGGGGTCGAACTTCTGGAGCGTCACCCGATAGCCGTGTCCCTCGAGCAGCGTGCCGATCGACGCCGCCGCGAGGCCCTTGCCGAGGGAGGACACGACGCCTCCCGTCACGAAGATGTATTTGACCGGTCTCGTGCTGTCCTGGTTCGCCATCGTGTGGGGAGTCCTCGCTCGTGAATCAGGGCCTGCCAGCCCTCGTGCTGTCCGCGGCCGCCGAAGCGAGCATCAGCGCTTCGACCCGTGCCAGGTCCGCCGGCGTGTCCACGCCGACGGCCTCGAAATTCGTGGGCATCACCTTGATTGGGATGCCGTGCTCCAGCGCCCGTAACTGCTCGAGACGCTCGAGTTGCTCGAGCGCGGCCGGCCGCATGGCCGCAAACGTGGGCAGGAACGTGCGCCGGTAGCCGTACAACCCGATGTGCCGCCACGCCTCCACCGGCGCCTTCGGCGTCCGCTCGCGAACCCATGGAATCGGCGCGCGGGAGAAATAGAGAGCGAAGTCGTGCTCGTCGACGACGACTTTCACGACGTTTGGATCGTGAAGGTCATGATCGGACCGGATGGGTGAGCGCAGCGATGTCATCTGCAGGTGCTCGTCATCAGCGAACGGCGCGATCGCCTGCTCGATCATCTCGGGCGCGACGAGCGGCTCGTCGCCCTGCACGTTGATCACGACATCGCAGTCGAGCCCGGCGGCGACTTCCGCGAGCCGATCGGTGCCCGTGAGATGCGTCGGGCTCGTCATCACCGCCTCGCCGCCGAAGCGTCGAACAGCCTCCGCGATGCGCTCATCGTCTGTCGCGACCAGCACGCGCGACACGCCGCGGGCCTCGATCGCACGCCGGTACACGTGCTCGATCATCGGACGGCCCGCAAGCAGCGCGAGCGGCTTGCCGGGGAATCGAGTCGACTCGTATCTTGCGGGGATGACGACGATGCTGGAGAGCTGAGATGGATGCTCGGGGGAACTGACCGGGAGCACGGTGAATCATAGCACACTGGTGCTACGATCAACGAGCCGCCGAAAGGCTCCGCACCAGCCCATGAGACGACCGACGATTGCGGCGATCGGATGTCTGGCGCTCGGCCTGAGCGGCTGCAGCGCGGACTCGCCGGCACCGGCTCCTCAGCGGACGAGCGCGCGGCCGCTCATGCTCCTGAGCCGGCCCGAGGTCGAACCGTTGAAGCCGATCCACTCACGGCCGAGTGAGCCGCCCGGCCGGACGCGGAATCCGTTCACGTTCGGCTCCGAGCAGCCCATCGAACGGCATACCGGTCCGCTGCCGCCGCTGCCACCACCCGAAGGGCTGCCTGAGCTGCCGCTGCCGCTCCCGCCGGCTCCCGCGATTCGGTTGATCGGGCTTGCCGCCGGACCTGAAACGCCGCCCGTGCGGATGGCGATTCTCAACGTGAACGACGACCTGGTGCTGGCGCACGTGGGCGACACCATCCTCGAACGCTACACGCTCGTCAGGATCGGCGACGACGTCGTGGAGCTGCGCGACTCAGCCAGCAACGAAACCTTCACCGTCGCGCTGCCGTAGCCGGGCGTCGTCAGGCGAGCCGTACCACCTCGACGGATTTCACTGCGGGAATCGCCGCCAGTTCGGCGCGCACGCCGGCCGACACGCCGTTGGCCTCGTCCACGGTGACGACGCCGATCGCGCCTTCGCCGCCGCGCCCGAGCGCGAAGTTGGCGATGTTGACGCCGTGCCGCCCGAGGACCGTCCCGACGGCGCCGATGACGCCCGGCTGGTCGTTGTTCTTGACGATGATCTGCGTGCCCTGAAGCGGCGCTTCCACGGGCACGCCGTCCACCAGCACCAGGCGGGGGCCGCCGTGCTCGAAGATCGTGCCTTCCACCCAGCGCTCGCCGGCGCTCGTGTGCAGTTTCACTGACACGAGAGCGGTAAAGTTTCGCACTCTCGAGCTCTGCGACGCGATCACTTCGATGCCGCGTTCCGCGGCCACCGACTTCGCGTTGACCGCGGTCACGCCGCCCGAGAGCATGGTCCGGAAGATTCCGACGAGCACGGCGCTCGTCAGCAGGTCGTTGCGGCCCGCCGCCAACTCGCCGTAGTACCGGACGCCGACGCCGGTCACCCGCGCTTCACCCATCTGCGCGACCAGCGACCCCAGCCGCTCGGCCAGCGTCACCCACGGCCGCAGCCGCGCGAACTCTTCCGGCGCCATCGACGGGAAGTTCACGGCGTTCCGGATGATGCCGTCTCGCAGGTAGTCGCGCACGGCCGCTGCCGTCTCGACGCCGACGAGCTCCTGCGCCTCGCCAGTCGACGCGGCGATGTGTGGCGTGGCGACGACATTCGGGAGGTCCGCGAGCCCCCAGTCGGTCGGCGGCTCCTGCTCGAACACGTCGATGGCCGCCGCGGCGACCTGGCCCGAACCGAGCGCCGCCACGAGCGCCTGCTGATCGATGAGCTCACCGCGCGCGGTGTTGCAGATCCGGACGCCCTTCTTGCAGCGCGCGAGCCGCTCGGCGTTGAAGATGTGACGCGTCTGCGGTGTGACGGGCAAGTGCAGCGTCAGATAGTCAGCCTCGGCGCAGACTTCGTCGAGCGTCGCGAGCCGCGCACCGACCTGAGCCGCGAGCTCGGCCGAGATGAACGGATCGTGCGCGACGATCTGCATGCCGAACGCGCGCGCGCGTGTCGCGACTTCCTGGCCGATGCGGCCGAGGCCGACGACGCCCAGCGTCTTGCCGCGCAACTCGACGCCGGCGAACTTCTTCTTCTCCCACTTGTGCTGCTTCATCGCCGCGTCGGCCGCGGGCAAATGCCGCGCCAGCGCCAGCATCTGCGCGAGCGCCAGTTCGGCGACGCTGATGCTGTTGGCACCTGGTGCATTCATCACGATGATTCCGCGCGCGGAGGCCGCGTCGAGATCGACGTTGTCGACGCCGGTGCCGGCTCGCGCGACGACGCGCAGCGACGGCGCCGCGTCGATCACCTCACGCGTGACACGCGTCGCGCTGCGCACGACCAGCGCATCGGCATCATTAACAGCAGTCAGCAGTTCGGGGAGCGGACGTCCGGCTTTCGCGTCGACGTGCCAGCCTTCCACTTCGCGCAGCAAGGCCACGGCGGAAGCGGGTAGATCATCAGCAATGACAATTTTCATCGTGAGCGTCTGAGTAAGGGAGGTTCGAAACCGTTCAAGTATAATCTGTCGTTTTGAAGGCGGCGGCAAGCCCCGGCGTGCGAGTAGCGGCCGCACCAGTATGGTGCAAACCGCAGACGCGTGCGACAGAATGCCGCGATCCGTGCGATGCGCCGCGGTTTTCCACAGGCTTTTCCACAGTCATCTGTGTGAATTCCGTGATCACGCCGGGGAACTGACCTAACGCAGCAGAAAGGGAAGAGCAGGAAGGGATATGCCACAGTTCACGCACCTCAAACCGCCAGCCGATGGAACACCGATCGTGCGGCGCAACGGCGCAATGATCGTTCCCGATGATCCCATCATCCCGTTCATCGAGGGCGATGGCACCGGGCCCGACATCTGGCGCGCGAGCGTGCGCATCTTCGACGCGGCAGTGCAGAAGGCGTTCGGAGGAGCACGGCGTCTCGCGTGGTTCGAAGTGCTCGCCGGTGAGAAGGCGAAGGATCTCACGGGGGAGTGGCTCCCGGCCGACACCCTCGAAGCCGTACGCTCTTACAAGGTAGCCATCAAGGGTCCGCTCACGACGCCGGTTGGCGGTGGCATCCGCAGCCTGAACGTCACGCTGCGCCAGGTGCTCGACCTCTATGCGTGCGTCCGCCCCGTCCGCTACTTCGAAGGCACGCCGTCGCCCGTGACGCATCCCGAGAAGATGAACGTCGTCATCTTTCGCGAGAACACCGAGGACGTGTACGCAGGCATCGAGTATGCCAAGGGCACACCACAAGCCGAGAAGATCATCGAGTTCCTGTCGCGCGAGATGGGCAAGCGCCTCGCTCCGGATTCCGGCATCGGCATCAAGCCCATCTCGGAGACGGCTTCCAAGCGCCTGGTCCGGATGGCGATCAAGTACGCCATCGAGCACAAGCGGAAGACGGTCACGATCATGCACAAGGGCAACATCATGAAGTTCACGGAGGGCGCCTTCCGCGACTGGGGCTACGAGGTGGCCAAGGCCGAGTTCCGCGATCGCATCGTCACCGAGGACGAAGTCGCGGCGGGCGCCTCGGCTGCCGGCAAGGTGCTGATCAACGACCGCATCGCCGACAGCATCTTCCAGCAGATACTCACGCGCACGTCGGACTACGACGTGTTCGCGACGCCGAATCTCAACGGCGACTACCTGTCGGACGCCTGCGCGGCGCAGGTGGGCGGCCTGGGCATGGCGCCAGGCGCCAACATCGGCGACGAGATCGCGTTCTTCGAGGCCACACATGGCACGGCGCCGAAGTACGCCGGCAAGGATGTCATCAATCCGTCGTCGGTCGTGCTCTCCGGCGTGATGATGCTCGAGCACCTCGGATGGGGCCAGGCGGGTGCGCTCATCACGAAGGGGCTGGGCGAAACCATTCGTCAGAAGCGTGTGACCTATGATCTGGCGCGATTGATGGAAGGCGCCACCGAGCTCAAGACGTCGCAGTTCGCCGACGCCATCATCGAGAACATGTAGCGGAGACCTATTCCATGAACCGCAAAGTCACTGTTGTGGGCGGCGCCGGCAATGTCGGCGCTACCGTGGCGCGCGCCATCGCCGTCAAGGAGCTGGCCGACGTCGTCGTCCTCGACATCGCAGACCAGAAAGCAGCCGGCGTGGCCCTGGACATGTTTCAGGCCAATCCCATCGAGGGCTCGGACTCACGGCTGATTGGCGGCGGCGATTTTGCCGACATGGCCGGCTCGGACGTCGTCGTCATCACTTCGGGTGTGCCGCGCAAGCCGGGCATGAGCCGCGATGATCTGCTGCAAGTCAACTACAAGATCATGCAGAGCGTCACCGAACAGGTGGTGAGGCACGCGCCGGACGCGATTATCGTGCCAGTAGCCAACCCGCTCGACGCGATGTGTCAGGCCGTTTATCGCTTGAGCGGCTTCCCGCGCGAGCGCGTCGTCGGGATGGCCGGTGTGCTCGACTCGGCGCGCATGCGGACGTTCATCGCGATGGAGCTGAACGTCTCGGTGGAGAACATCCACGCCTTCGTGCTCGGTGGCCACGGCGACACGATGGTGCCGCTGCCGCGATACTCCACCGTCGCCGGCATCCCGATCACCGATCTGCTGCCGAAAGACCGCATCGACGCGATTTGCAAGCGCACGGCCGACGGCGGCGCCGAGATCACGAAGCTGGTCGGCACGAGCGCCTGGTACGCGCCGGGGTCGGCCGCCGCCGAGATGGTCGAGATCATCCTCAAGGACAAGAAGAAGATCGTCCCGTGCTCGGTGTTCCTGAAGGGCGAGTACGGCATCAACGATCTTTTCGTCGGCGTGCCCGTGAAGCTCGGGGCCCGCGGCGTGGAGCAGATCATCGAGATCAAGCTCACCGCCGAAGAGGACGCCGCGCTCAAGAAGTCGGCGGCGGCCGTCAAGGAGTTGACGGCAGTGATTGGGGTGTAATGTGGGGTCAGACGCTGCTAAGCGCCGTGCTCGTCTTAACAGCGTCTGACCCCGCTGGCTACTGCTTCACGGTAAACGGAACCGTCAGTTCCGTGGTCTCCCACGAAATCTTCAGTACGCCGCCGGATCCGGCCGGCTCGATGGCGATCGTCAGCTGGTCAACCGGGGCGCTGAGCGCCTTTCGGGTGAGATCGACGCGCGCCAGGTCCTGAGCCTGGTCGTACTCCGTACCCCACTGGCCGGTCTGCTTGTTGATGATCAGCTTCCAGCCGGCCTCGGCCGGCAGGGTGTACAGCGTCACCTTGCCCGTGGGCACCGCAGCGCCGCCTATCACGAGGTCCTTGCTCGTCGAGAGCGTCGTGGCGGCGTCGGCGCCGGTGCGCCAGACGTGATCGTAGGGCACGAGGCTCCCCACGATCTTGCGGCCGCGCATGTAAGGCCGGCCGTATTCGATGCTGATCGACGCCCCGCCGACCGTGGCCTTTACTGTGTCGTGAGGACTGCCCGGCGGCTGCGCGTTCACACGGGCCACCAGCGCGAGCACGCCCAGGCCGAGCGCCAGAGTCGCGAAAAGTCTCCGGATCATCGTCATCCCTCCAGCCGTCAAAGGATTTTCATGCCGAGCGCCGACAGCACCAACTCCGTGCCGAGCTCCGCCGTGCTGTTGCGGACGTCCAGCGTGGGGTTCACTTCCACCATGTCGAGCCCGACCAGCCGGCCCGAGTCGGCCAGCACTTCCATCACCATGTGCGCTTCCCGGTAGTCCAGGCCGCCCTTGACCGGCGTGCCGACGCCGGGCGCGATGGACGGGTCGCAGACGTCGAGATCGAAAGACACGTGCAGCCCGGCCGTGCCGTCGCCTGCGAGTTGAATGGCCTGCTCGATCACCACGGCGATCCCCGAGCGATCGACGTCCATCATGGTAAAGACGTGAATCCGCGAGTCGCGGACGCGTTGTTTCTCCCTGTCGTCGAGATTGCGCACGCCGATCAGCACCGTGCGCTCGGGATCGACCTTGGGGTGAAATCCGCCGACCCCGGCTAACTCGGCCGGTTCGGAGCCGATCAGGGCCGCGAGCGGCATGCCATGGACGTTCCCCGACGTTGTCGAGGCGGGAGTGTTCATGTCGCCGTGCGCGTCGACCCAGATCAGGCCGATCTTCCCGCCGCGTTCGCGCGCCCAGGCTGCCGTCGCCGCCACCGATCCGGCGGCGAGGCTGTGATCCCCGCCGAGCACCAGCGGCAGCCCGCCATCAGCGAGCGCGGCCGTAGCGGTGGAAAAGAGCGATTCGCAGACGGCGGCGATGTCGTCAACGTAACGCTTGTTGCCATCGCCGGGATGTCGCATCTCGGGAATCGGCACTTCGAGGTCGCCACGGTCGACGACCTGACAGCCGAGAGACATCATCCGCTCGCTTAGACCCGCGATACGGAACGCCGAGGGCCCCATGTCAACACCGCGTCGGCCGCCTCCGAGGTCGAGCGGAACGCCGATGATGTGGATGGGGCGCATGACCTATCGTCGCTTCCAGGATACCGACACGCCCTCGCCAGCCGGAGCGACGATAGTGGTGAACAGGTCGGGGTTGGTCTCGATGGTGTGCAGGAAGTCGCCCATCTCGTTGCGCTTGTTGATGACATTGTGCGCCACGAACAGACCGCCGCGCGGCATCCGGGGGAAGACCATGTCGAAGAAGCGCTGGTAATCGCGCTTCCAGGCGTCCAGGAAGACGAAGTCGAACTGTCCGTCGACTTTCGGAATCTCCTTGAACGCATCGCCCGGGACGACGCGGACGATGTCGGAGAGACCGGCGCGGGCGACGTTGGCAGCGGCTTCCCTGGCGCGGGCAGGGTCGTACTCGATTGTGACCAGGCGACCGCCGGTCTCCCGGAGGCCGAGGCCGATCCAGATCGCGCTGTATCCGCTCGCGGCGCCGATCTCGAGGGCGTGCTGCACCCGGTTGGTGCTCACCAGCACACGCAGGAAGCGGCCATCCTCCTGCGAGATGGCCAGTTGACCGGCGTCGGACTTGCGGATGTCGTCGAGCACGGCCTGGACGGCGGGGGAGAGTCCAGGGGTCGGCGGGTCCGCGATCACACGCACCTGCGCGCCGGCGACACAGGCAAGCAGAAGGACAAGGAAGGCGAGACGGGACACTGTCATGGACGGTTTTGGGAGCGAAGGGCACCAGGCCGACGAGCGCGGCCGTTCGTGTATAGTATGCGATTTGTTTATGCGTATACGCGGAGGCCTTCTTTGAGCCCGATCCTGGTGCGGCCGGTTCGTGAGCAACTCGAGCACGATCGCGTCATCCGACAGCTGCAGAAAGACTTGACGCGCCGCAAGGTCGAAGTGGCCATCAACCCGGGCGCCGAGCAGAACGTCGGTCTGGGGACGGGAAGCCGCAAGGAGTTCCCCGACGCCATCCTCTTCGCGACCGACAAGGGACGAAAGGTTCTGGCCGTCATCGAGGTCGAGACGGGCGAGTCGGTCAACCATCTGGAGGCCATGGCCGAGTGGGCCCACTACGCCCGGTTGAAGGCCCCGTTTCATCTGTACGTGCCCATGGGCTCGGTCGACGTCGCCCGCCGCCTGGCCGCGGACAACAATATCGCCCTCGCCGAAGTCTTCTCCTTCCATCAGGTCGGCGATCTCGTCCGCTTCGCGTCCGTATACCGGACAGGCCCGGCTTTCCGGCTGCCGGACGATCCGCCGGCGCCTCCGGAACCGGCCAGGACGGAAATCAAGAGCGCACCGCCCGCACCCGCCAAGGTGGTGAAGGCCGCGAAGGCTCCCGTCGCCGCTAAGCCGGCGGTCGCCGCGAAACCGGCGGTCGCAGCGAAGCCGGCAGTGGCCGCGAAGCCGCCGGCAAAGCTCGCCCCGAAGCCGACCCCTCCTGCACCGAAACCGGCGCCGGTGGCTGCCAGGAAGGCGGCGCCGCCCGCCCCCGCGAAGAAGGTCGTCAAGGCCGTCAAAGCGCCCGTCCGTAAGCCGGTCAAGGTGGCGGCGAAGCCTGTCGCGAAGAAGACAGCGCCGAAGAAGGGCGCCAAGCGCAAGTAACCCGTGCCATTTCTGCGCTTCTCAAAAGATCGACGCGGCTACGAGAACACCTATCTTCTTCACTCCAGCCGGCGCCGCAACGACAAGGATCGACCGGCTCTCTTGTACTGGTTCAGGACGCCACCGCATGTAAAAGTGGGGCGCGCGGCGTTCGACGAGACGGCGATCCGCGCGCTCGAGGACCAGCACCCGGGTGTCGAGTTCGACTGGCCCCGGATCCTTGCGACGCGACCTCCCGCGGAGGCCCCGGAGCCGGAACCGCAGCGCCGCTCGAGTCCAAGGCGCGGCGCACCATCCGTCACACCACCACCAGCGTCGCCGCCGGTTGTCTCGGCGCCGCTTGAGGAGGTCGAGAAGTCGGAGCCCGTGGAAGAGTCAGCCGGCCCCGAGATACAGCTACCCCTATCGATCGCACCGCCTGCACCGGAGCCGTCCACAAACGACGTCGAATTGCCGCCCGCGCCGGCACGCAAGTTCGTCCGGGTGTTCGACCGTGTGGCGGATCCGGAGGCCGAAAGGCCACACCACCTCTCCGACCCTTCCGCTGCCGAACGCATGCTGGGAAGCGAACAACTCGGGCGGCTGCGGGGCCAATACGCCGCGGCGCTCGCCCGCATCGGCCGGCGAATCACGGATGTCACACTTGCCGAGCCCCTCCGCGCGCTCGCCGAGCGCATCAATCCTGACGCGTGGGTGACGGAAGACGACGTGCGTCAGGGCTTGCAAGGAGCCCCCGCCGTTCAAGAGGAGTTGGCCCGGCACGTGGGATACCGCCGGCGGCGTCGCCGGCGAAGCAGGCCCGCCGATGCACAGCCAGGCCAACCCGCGCCCGACGCGCCGTCCGAAGCCGATTCCGAGCTGGAGACCGAAGGCGAGGAAGAAGAAGAGGGAGAAGCCGAGTAGATCGGCCATTCCCGTCGCGCCGACGTCAAACGTCATGGGCGATTCAGGCGCGCCCCTCCGGCTCAGGGACTATAATTTCACTATGCAGAATGGTTTGTACCGAGTGCTGCGGCTCGCAGTGTTGCTGGCACTCGCCTCGGTGACCCTGGCCGCCCAGGCGCCGTCGCAGAAGCCGGCCACCGAGCCCGCAGCCCCGCCGGCCGAAGATCCGTCGCAGCAGGGCGCGACGACTTTCCGGATGCGGATCGATCTCATCACCACCGACGTGATCGTCCGTGACGGGAATGGCCAGTTCGTGGCGGACCTGACGAAGGACGACTTCGAGGTGCTCGAGGACGGTGTCAAGCAGGACGTCTCCTCCGTGGACCTGATTCACGGTGGGCGCACCTACAACCTGCAGGCCCCGGCGCCGCCCGAGCCGCAGGAAGGCATCATCCTGCCGCCCGCCAAGCCGACCAACGACGCTGCCGGCCGCATCTTCCTGTTCTTCGTGGACGACCTCCACATGAACTTCAGCGACACGCCGCGCATCCGGGCGCTGTTCAAGAAGATGTCGAACATGCTGATCCACGACGGCGACATGTTCGGCGTCGTCTCGACGGGCACTTCGTCGATCTCGATCGACATGACCTACGACCGCAAGCGCATGGACGAGGCCATCAACAAGATTTCGGGCAGCGCGCTCAAGCCGAGCGACATTATCCAGGGCGGGCAGAGCAGTGAAGGACCGAGCGAACTGCGGTACCGGGCGCACGTCGCCTTCTCTACCGCCAACGACATCGTCGCCAACCTCGCCAAGGTGCAGAACCGCCGGAAGGCCGTGATCTACGTCAGCGACGGATACGACTTCAACCCGTTCGAGGGTGCCCGCTACGCCGACCCGAACATCATCGGTCAGACCAACGACATGGCAAAACGGTACAAGGACATGGGCATGACCGACTACGACCCGTTCACACGGCAGAACAGCGAGTTCGGCTTCGCCGACCTGGCTCGCGAGCTGTCGGAGTTGACGAAGGCCGCCAATCGCGCGAACGCCACGTTCTACACAATCGACCCGCGCGGCCTGGTGGCCGGCGCCGACATCGAGGAAGACGTCGACCCGACCGAGTGGAACAACTACATCCGTACCTCGCAAGACAGCCTGCGAGTCATCGCGGAGGAGACGGGCGGCTTCGCCGTGATCAATCAGAACGACTTCGACAAGGCGCTGAAGCGGATTGATGCGGAGAGCAGCGACTACTATGTGCTTGGCTATTACTCCAGCAACCCGGACCCTCTGAAGCGCACACGCAAGATCGACGTGAAGGTTAAGCGGCAGGGCGTGGATGTCTGGGCGCGGAAGTCGTACTCGATAAAGCTGCCGCCGGCACCCAAGGCGCCCAAGGCGTCGAAGGAATGAGGCAGGGCGTAGGGTGCGCTAGGTGCGCAGGGTGCGCGAGGCGCGTTTACTGGCCTTGCCCTTTGCCGTTTTTCCGTTGATCGCGGCTCGCGTGCGTTCGATGGCCTCCTTCAGGTAGTGCTCGTCCATTTCGATCCCCACGAAGTCCACCCCGAGTTGCGCGCACGCTACGGCTGAGCTTCCAAGTCCCAGAAACGGGTCCGCGACTGTTCGGAGCCGGGACAGTCCGTGAAGCCGCAGACAAAATTCTGGTAGACGGGTGGGAAAGGTTGCCGGGTGCGGCCGGTCCTCGTCCCGGCTCTGAATGGTTTCGTACGGGAGAAACCAGATGTTCCCGCGGCATCGTTTGCCGCTGCCCGCGCGCCGCCACCGCTTCACGTTCGACTGATCCTGATACGGCACGCCGAGCGCCAGGCGGTCCAGCGGGACGTGCCCGCTGACGGTGAAGTGAAAGATGAACTCGTGGCAGTCGTTGACAAATCGCGCGCTATTGATGGGCTTGTAGTGGCCGAGCGCCAGGCTCCGGTCAATCCCTGCCGCGCTCCCCACGGCATCCCGGTCGATTGCGACCGATTTCACCCAGTGCAGCGTGTTCTGCAGCTTCAGGTGGGGCCGGGCCGCCAGCGCGATATCGATGGCCGTCCACGGGTCGGTCGGCCGTGCGCCCACGTTGAGAAAGAGCGATCCGTCCGGCGCGAGCAGCCGTGAGGCGGCCTCCACCCACTCGCCGGTCCACTTCAAGTACCGTTCGCTGGGCAGGGAGTCCGCGTACGTACGGTAGCGAATCCCCAAGTTGTACGGCGGCGATGTCACGATGGCACTGACCGAGCCGGCCGGGAGCGTCGGCAGCAGCGTCAGGCAATCGGCGTGATAGAAGCGAAGGGTTGCGCGGGAAGCGGTGAGAGTGTCGTACGGACGGGGCGCCACGGACTCCCCATCATAGCCAATCCGCGGTGGCCCGCGGCTGGCTGACGGGGATTACGACGCGCGCGCCGCGAGCACCGGCACCGCCCTGGGCTGTCGCTCGCCGTGCAGCACGTGGTTCCGCCGGTGCCCATGCGAACCGCACGTCGTGCCCTTCTCTTCGACGTAGGCCACCTCGCGGCTCGTCGCCACTTCGCGGTAGTGGCCGACGACGCACCCGCAGGTGAGTGTCGTGAAACCGAGAAGCCTGACCAAGCTCATCGAACCCCTCCATTGTGAAACTCTAGCAACTACTGTGCCGCGTTTCGAAAAGATGTCTGAGCGCTCGCCCCACCACTCACGCATCAACAACTACGACGAGATTCCGCATCAAATCGACTTCGAGAAGCGATATTCAGACCAGGAGCAGACAATCAGCCTTACCTTCAGCGTCGCTGGTGATAACGTCTCGTCGCAATGCGTCCGAGTGTTGGATTTCTGACGCCAATGTTTTGGATGACCGTGTGTCGTTCTTGTCTCACCACACTCGTACTAACGCTGTCCGTCGTCGCGTGGAACGCAAGCGCTCGAGGCGTTCCAGACCCTGCCGTCGACCGACTGCTCGCCGACAAAGCGGTGGCCACCGCGCGGAGGGCGATTCGAGAGGTGGAAGCCGCCACCATCGAGACGCAGATTGACGTGTGCGAAGTGCCCGCGCCGCCGTTTGGCGAGGCCGCGAGGGCCCGGGTAATGAAAGGGCTTTTCGAGCGAGCTGGTCTCACGGCCGTCCGGATAGACCAGGAAGGCAACGTACTCGGCGAGCGGCCGGGACGCGAAAGCGGCCCGCGAGTGGTGGTCAGCGCCCACCTGGACACCGTCTTCCCGAAGGGCACCGACGTGCGGGTGACCCGCAAGGGCAACCTACTCGCTGGCCCGGGCATCGGCGACGACTGCCGCGGCCTCGCCGTGCTCCTCGCAGTGGCGCGGACGCTCCAGGCCCACCCCATTCAGACGGATCGCCCCGTGCTTTTTGTGGCCACGGTGGGCGAGGAGGGCCTGGGCGATCTTCGCGGCGTCCGGCATCTCTTCGAAGGCCCCCTGAAAGGACAGATCGGGCAGTTCCTGTCCTTCGACGGCGACGGTCTCGGCATCGTATCGAAGGGTGTCGGCAGCCGGCGGTATCGCGTGACGTTTTCGGGGCCGGGTGGCCACAGTTGGGGCAGCTTCGGCATGGCGAATCCGATTCATGCGCTGGGCCGCGCCGTCTCGGGCATCGCCGCGCTCCAGGTCCCTGCCACTCCGAAAACCACGTTCAATGTCGGTCGCATCGGTGGAGGGACGTCGGTGAACTCCATCGCGGCGTCGGCCTGGATGGAAGTGGACCTCCGGTCCACCAGCCAGGACGAGCTCGAAGCGCTCGATCGCAGCTTCCACGCTGTGGTGGATTCAGCGGTGATTGACGAAAACCAGCGATGGAACGGTCGGGGCGCCGTTACCGCGACCCTCGATCGCACGGGGTTCCGGCCCACCGGAGAGACGCCCCCCGACTCGCTGCTGCTGCGCCGTGTGCTCGCGCTGACAAGCGCGATCGGCGGCAGCGTTTCCCCGTCCGCCGGCTCCACGGACGCGAACATGGCCATGAGTCTGGGGATCCCCGCGCTCACCCTGGGCTCGGGCGGCTCGGGGCGCGGGGCTCACTCGCCGGGCGAGACCTTTGACACGACGGGGTCGGCGGCCGGAACGGAACGGGCTTTGCTCGCTGTGCTGGCGGCCGCAACGGGCGAGCCCTAGACGGTTTCTTGGCGCTCCAGCGGGCAGGGAAAGGAAACTTTGCGCAAGCGCAAAGCAAAACCCCTTTGCCCTCTATAGATTGTCTGTTACGATACCGATGAAACGCCAGAAGTCGGTGTTTCGACACCCACGGGAGATTTTGCCGGTGTTACAGGCCCGAACGCGCCTTTTCGCTCGGATCTTGCTTGTTGCCGTGAGCTTCGCCGTCGCAGGCGTCGCCGAGGCGCGGAGCGGGGCGTCCGGGTCCGCCACGACGACAAAGACCGCCACAAGTTCTGCCAAGAAACGTCACCGCGCGACGCCCGCGACGAAGTCGGCGACGAGCCGCTACACATCGCAGACGGCGCGCAACCGTCGCGCGCGGCTGGCCCGCGCCAAGGCCGCGGCTCGCGCGCGCCAGTGGCGCGACGTCTCCGAGCCCCGGTTCAAGACCAACGATCAGGGCGAAGTCGTTCCGGACATCAGGGCCGAGGCGGCGATCATTTACAACCCCGAGACGCACCAGGTGCTCTGGGAAGAGAACTCGCAGGACTCGCGGTCGATCGCCAGCATCACGAAGGTGATGACCGCCGAAGTGCTGCTCGAGTCGAACCCGGACCTGACGCGCGAAGTGGTGATCGAGCGCTCCGACGTGAGCCACGCGAATCACACTTACCTGCGCGCGGGTGAACGCGTCTCGATCGACGACCTCCTGCACCTGACGCTCATCGCGTCGGACAACGCCGCGGCGCGTGCACTGGCGCGCACGTCCGAGGTCGGCACCGAGGCCTTCGTCGATCGCATGAACGAGAAGGCGAAAGAGATGGGGCTGCAGCAGACCTCATATGCTGATCCCTCCGGCCTGATCGCGGCCAATGTTTCGTCCGCCTACGACATGGCGCGCCTCATCGCATTTGCGTCGAGCGACGGCCGTGTCGCTTCGATCATGCGGATGCCGTACTACACCGTGATGACCAACCGCCGCGTCATCAACATCCACAGCACGAACCAGCTCGTAGTGAAGGGCGATGTGGACGTGCTGGCGGGGAAGACCGGCTTCATCTCGAAGTCCGGGTACTGCCTGGCCACGCTCTCTCCGGACGAGCTGACACGACTGCGCGCGTTGATTAGTGGCTGCTACCTCGACCGGATGCGCGTCCTGGCCCCGGCCCTCGTTGATCGGGCGCGTGACACCGGAATCGAAAACTATCACGCGCTGCCAATTCCATTCGACCAC
>Ga0207701_10000372_pt1 | contig 45579 bp, 46 predicted proteins | sample KBSSwiSSwithPhiX_FD_184294 | JGI IMG/M metagenome (GOLD analysis project Ga0207701, IMG submission 184294) | Switchgrass rhizosphere bulk soil microbial communities from Kellogg Biological Station, Michigan, USA, with PhiX - S5 (SPAdes) (version 2) | ecosystem: Environmental > Terrestrial >... | reverse complement strand
GCCGCCGACGCCAAGAAAGCGATGGTCACCGCGGAGGCCTATTACGGCTATGGCGACTATGCCCAGGCAGCCGACCTCTACCGAGTTGCGCTGACCAAGAGCGGGGTCGACAAAGACCTTGCCAATCTGCGCCTTGGCATGGCGTTGGCTGGTGCTGGCGACAAGGCTGCTGCGACGGCGGCGTTCAACGCCGCCGGTGGCGCCCAGGCGTCAGTTGCTCAATTGTGGCTGACCTATTTGGGGCAGAAGGCCTGACGCCCGCTCAATAAGGCGGTTTTCTGCCGAATATCGGGGCGCCGGGCCGCGTGGTCCGGCGCCCTTTTTCGTCCCGATTTGGGATGGTTAACCTCCACCCCCTGTCATGCGCACGCGTGAGTCCGCAGGGCTGGAGAACAACTTCCGGCAGGGGCTTGGTGTAGGGTGCGTTTCGATGATCGCTTGAGGACGGTGATGACCCAACCGGTCGCGGATGCGCACGACCGGACCGTTCGCTGGCGCCAGCTCGTTGACCTCCTGTCACGCCCCCATGATGAAATCGACCCTGCGCTGCTCGACGCCGCGCTGACCATGGTGCGGACCGGAATGCGGTCTGTTGCCCGGGCGATCCGTGCCGCGACTGCCCGGAGCATTGCCGGCCGAGCCGCCGAGCCGAGGCTGATTGCCATCTTTGCCGGCGACCGGCTGGAGGTGGCAGCGCCCTTGCTCGCCGCCGCTCCGCTCGACCAGGCCGGCTGGGCCCAGGTCCAGGCAGCGGCCAGCAAGGAAGTAGCTGCGTTCATTCGCACCATCCGGGGCGATCAACCTGCCCAGGCGGAACCGGCTAGCGATGTCGCTCCGCCGGTAGAGGAGGAGCCGCAGCCATCGATTGGCGAGATCGCCGCGCGGATTGAGCGTCTAAAAAGCAAGCGGGAGACGCTCGAGCCGGATGCCGAGGATCGACCGCCCCGGCGAATGGCGCCCGCCGCGCCTGCAGAGCCGGCCATTGTCCCAGGGCTGTTCCGATGGGAATGTGATGCTTCCGGTGAGATTGGGTGGGTCGAAGGCGCGCCGCGGGGCGCACTGATCGGTCGAAGCCTGCCCAGTGAGGAAGGCGCCCCTCGCGAACTGGTTCGCGCCTTTGCCGACCGCTTGCCGTTCGAAGACACTCCGATGAGCTTGCCGTCTCCCGCGCTGGAGGGTGAGTGGCGCCTGTCCGGCATTCCCGCCTTTTCACCGGTCGACGGCCGGTTCCTCGGCTTTCGCGGGATTGCCCGGCGCGACGGCGAGCAAGAGCCTCCGGCCTTTGCTCTTGTCGCGGGAAAGCCATTGGCTGGCGACGCCGAGGCCCTTCGCGAAACAATCCATGAGATCAAGACGCCGCTCAACGCCATCATCGGCTTCGCCGAGATCATTGATGGCCAGTATTTGGGCCCCGCACACCGCAACTATCGCCAGCGGGCAGCTGAAATTGTCGCGCAGGCCAGGATGTTGCTGGCTGCCATCGAAGATCTGGATTTTGCAGCGCGCCTGCAAAGCCGCAAAGCGGGCGAGGGTGATGCCGTTCCTCTCGCGGAAATTATCCCGCCGCTGGCGGAAGAATTGGCTGGCCAAGCATTGACCGGCGGCGTCCAGCTGCGGATGGCGCCCCAGCTGAGCCAGCTGCGGGCCAAGGTTGATCACGACCTGGCAACTCGTCTTCTCAAGCGTTTTCTAGGCGCCATCATCGAAGCCGCTGCGCCACACGACCTGATCCAAATCGAGGCCAAAGAGGGCAAGGGCCGCTTGGCAGTAACGGTTAGCCGTCCGGCCGCCACCCTGCATCTTGGCGAATCCCAGCTATTCGATCCCTCCTACGCAACCGCGGCTGAGGGTGAAGGCTCGCGTCTCGGCCTTGGCTTTGCCCTGCGGCTGGTCCGCGGCCTTGCCAGGCTCGCCGGAGGCGACCTGAGCCTTTCTACCTCTGACTTGACGCTGATTCTGCCGCTCGTGCACTAGTGGGGGATCGGGATGTTGGTGGGCCCGGCAGGACTCGAACCTACAACCAAGCCGTTATGAGCGGCCAGCTCTACCATTGAGCTACAGGCCCCACCATGTCGGACTGCAGCTTGTCCGGGGGACAAGCGAAGCCGGGCATCAAGCCTAAATTGTTTTTCGATTTTGCGGCAATCCCCCGGATCGTCGAAATCGAAAATGGTCGGGGAGACAGGATTCGAACCTGCGACCCTCTGCTCCCAAAGCAGATGCGCTACCAGACTGCGCTACTCCCCGAACCGGCGAACAGCGCGCCTAGCAGCGCATCAAGCCATCGGAAAGGCTAATTCGCCTTGTTGGTATCAACCTCGACCTGGACGTTTTCGGCCTTGTCGCCGATTTTGTCCGCGGTGTTTTCGACGTCGTTGCCAACAGCTTCGGCGAAGTTGCCGACATCGGACGCAGCATTCTCTGCCACGTCCTGATTATAGGTCGCGGAAATTGAGTCGTTTTGCTCGTCCTTGTTTACCTGGCACGCGGCCAGCGCCAACAATGGAAGCATCATCAAAGCGCGCATATCGTTCCTCCCGGCAAGAGATTGCCGAACGATCAACGCCGCTTGCGCGCTTTTGGCTCCTCAATTCCGCCAGACAGCACGCCAAGCACTGCCGTCCACGCGGCGACATTCTGCCTCAGCTGGGCAGGATCGATCTTGTCGAGCGTGTCATCGGGCGTGTGATGCAGGTCGAAATAGCGGGTGCCATCCTGGCTCAGGCCGACGCCCGGCAAGCCATCGGCCAGCATCGGACCAATGTCCGATCCGTCTGCCTCGGTGAATGAGCCGGTGACAATGCCAAGCGGCGCCAGCACTTTGCCGATCGCTTCGGCCTCGGGCTTGCGGGCATCGCCGAGCTTGCTGTCGACCTTCCAGATCTTGTCCGCGCCGAAATCGCTCTCGATCAGCGCGTGATGCGGCTGCTTGCCATATTTGGCCCGGTAAGCGTTGCCGCCGAATAATCCCGGTTCCTCTGCGCCGAACCATATGATGCGGATGGTCCTGAGCGGCCGCCCGGCATCCATGATTTGCTTGGCTGCGGCCGTGGCGATGGCAACGCCTGCGCCATCGTCGATCGCGCCCGTTCCCTGGTCCCAGCTGTCGAGATGCCCGCCGACCAAAATCGGCGGCAATGAGGGATCGCGCCCCGGAACTTCGGCAATGACATTGGCCGATTGTCCTTGATGCGTCTGGCTCTGCAGCACCAGCCGCATCGTGACCGGCTGGCCGCGCTTCAGGATCCGCACCAACTGCTCGGCGTCTGGCACCGTGAGTGCGCCGGCTGGAATAGGCTTGGCACCGTCGCTGAAGCTCATCACGCCGGTATGAGGATTGCGATGATGGTCGGTGCCGATCGAGCGGATAACGATCGCCAGCGCACCCTTTTTGCTGGCGATGGTCGGCCCTTGCCGCCGCGGAGCGCCGAACTCGCCATATCCCGATCCGTCCTGGTTGGCCGGCATGCGATGATCGACGAACACAATCTTGCCGCGGACCAAATCATCGGAAGCTGCTTTCAGCGCGTCGACGCTGTCGAATGCGACGATTTCACCGGTCACGCCTGCTGGACCGGTTGAGCCGCTATTGCCCAGCGCCGCCACGACCATCGGCTGCGGAAAGGGAGCGACGATCTCGGCATGTTCATAGCCGCGAACCCACACCGGCATGTCGAACGGTTCGACCCGGACATTGGCGAAACCCATGGCTGTCAGTCTCCTGACTGCCCAGTCGCGAGCGCGAGCCTCGGCCTCGGTCCCGGCTAATCTTGGGCCCACCTCGGTAGTCAGGCCCTCGACAATTTCCCACGCATAATTGTCTCCATCCAGTGCCTTGTCACGCAACAGCGCGACCTTGGGATCGACCGCCGGCGAGACATGGACTTGGGCGGCAAGCGGGGCGGCGGTCGCGAGCAATGCCGCGGCAAGGAGAGAACGAACCATGGACGGATGGCTAGCGACGCCATGGAACGATGTCACCGCCGTTCGTCGAAAATCGGCCATCGAATCTCGATTAGACTCGATCAAAGCAACCGTAATTGGTCGCCCTGAGGCGGCTCGAACAGGTCTCGGCGCAGCGGGATCTTCAATCGCGGCAAATTATGCTTGCGGCAGGCAATGTCGAACCGTGTTCGCATCAGTTCGGACCAGGGGCCCTGGCCGCGCATGCGAGTGAAGAAATTCGGATCATTGTCGCGCCCGCCACGGATCGACTGGATCGTCGCCATCACCTTGGCGGCGCGATCTGGGTAATGTTGGTCGAGCCATGCGCGGAACAACGGTGCCACCTCGTTGGGCAAGCGGACTGGAAGGAAGGTCGCCCCGTGCGCACCAGCTTCCGCAGCTGCCTCGACCAAAGCCTCAAGTTCATGGTCCGTAACCTGGGGAATTACCGGCGCAATCGAGGCAAAAGTTGGAACACCGGCATCGCTAAGTACCCTGATCGCCGCCAGCCGCTTCCGCGGGGCAGGAGCCCGCGGTTCGAGCGTCCGGTGCACCTTGGGATCAAGCGATGTCACCGAGATGGCCACCGCCGCAATTCCCAACCTTGCTGCTGGGCCAATAATATCAAGGTCGCGAACCACCCGGTCCGATTTGGTGGTGATCGTGAAGGGATGCTTCGTCTCCATCAGCAATTCCAGCACCGACCGGGTGATCCGCCAATGTTCCTCGATCGGCTGATACGGGTCAGTGTTGGTGCCGAGCGCAATCGGCGCCACCTCATAGCCGGGTCTCGATAGGGCTGCATGCAGCAGCTTCGCCGCATCAGGCTTGGCGAACAGCCGGCTTTCGAAGTCCACGCCCGGCGAGAGGTCGTGATAGGCGTGGGTCGGCCTGGCAAAGCAATAAATGCAGCCATGCTCACAGCCGCGATAGGGATTGATCGAACGGTCGAATCCCAGGTCGGGCGAACTATTGCGGGTCAGGATGGACTTGGGGTGCTCGATCGTAACCGTCGTTCGCCGCGGGACGACGCCGTCGAGGCTTTCGACGCTGTCGAGCCAGTCACCGTCGGCGACCCGCTCCTTCAAATTGAAGCGTGTCGGCGTCGCGTTGCGTGTCGCGCCTCGCCCGGAAATCGACTCGACCGGCATTGGACCATTATGCGGCCAACGCTAGAACAAAACAAGAACCTCTAATAACGGCGCCTGGTTGGAAAGTCGGGCCATTTATGCTGTGCCAGCGAGGTCAGGGTGGGCGTCGCCTCGCCTTCGAGCCCCTGAATTACCCACATGTTGCGCAGGACCGAAGGGACATAGAATCGGGTCTCCCAATAGGGGATGCTTTCGATCCACAGCACCGGGTCACCGCGGTCGTAATATGCCCACCGCTCGACCGGCAGCGGACCGGCATTATAGGCAGCAATCACCTTGGGCAGCTGGCCGCGAGTGGCATTGTTGGAGCGGATCAGTTCGATAAAGGCCTGGCCATAATCGATGTTGATCAGCGGATCCTTGAGCGACGCGGCGCTGACGCTGGTGCCGCGGCTGCGCGCCGTGTCGCCGGCCGTGCCGGGCCTCACCTGCATAAGGCCGACCGCGCCGGCCGGACTGACCGCGTCGGTACGGAAATTCGATTCCTGGATAATATGGGCATAGGCCAGCGCCGGATCGACCCGCCAACCGTTGTAGGGCGTCCAGTTGGGCATCGGATAGCGATCGGCGGCGTCGACCTGGGCGCCCGGTTGGCCGAAATGGGCGAGCCAGAATTGCGCACCGGGCAAGCCAAGCTTCTTGGCAACCTGGACCAAGGAGCGATGATCGGCGGGATTGCTGATCTTGGCCTGGTACCGAAGGAGCTCTTCGGCTTGGGCGCGCCGGCCCATCGCCAGCAGTTCGGAAGCGCGGCGGAGGTTCGGCAGGGCTTCGATCCGGTCGAGGTCGCGAGGGGTCGCCGACTTGGGCAGCCGCTTGTCCATCCCCAAAGCCTCGCGCGCCATCAACCCATAAAAGCTTTCTTGCGAACGCGCCGCCGCCTTCAGAAGCGGCGCAACTTCCTTGGCGCGGCGGCTGGCCTGGGCGGCCCGTGCGGTCCAATAATAGGCGGCGGCATTGAATTCCGGTTCCCGTGCTCGCGATGCCGCCTCACGGAATGAGGCATAGGCGGCATTCCAGTCATTCATCCGCCAGGACGCGAGCCCGGAGATCCATGCGGCCTGGGCCGCCCAGTCGCCGGTCGCGCCAGGACGGCCATAATCGGCGACCCGCCGGGCGTCGGCGTCGCGCCCGCTGACAAAGTACATCCAGGCCACGCGCTGGGCGGCTTCCGCCCGCGCCTCGAATGACAGATTGGGCAGGGCGGTCAGGAACAATGCCTCCGCGGCGACGCCATCATCGACCTTGACCAGTGGCTCGATTGCCAGGCGCAGCTCGTCGGCGGCGGGCTCGCCTTCGACCGGTCGGGTCTTGCCTCGGCGCGGCGCACTACCCAGCGCCACGGTTGCGCGCGGCCAGATGATCGCAGGTGGTTGGATCGCGCCGCGGGCCACCGCCATGCGCGCCAGCTGCTCGGCCTGCGGCAACTCGGGCGCCTCAGAAAGGACGGCCAGAATTGACCCGAGCTCGACCCTGGGCGAGCCCTTGCCAGTAAATAATTCCGCCTTTGCATAGGGCTTGAGCGGATCGTTGGGCAGGGCGTCGATCCCGAGACGGGCCGCCTCCCATTCACCATTGCCGATTGCCAGCAGCACGTCCGGCCAGGTCTTGGGAATCACTTTGGGAGGCTGCGCGGGCGGAGCCGGCTTGATGTCACTTTGTTGCTGGGACGCCTGATCGACCGAGCCCACATCCAGTGGAGCAAGCGGATCGCTGGTTTCCTGGGCGGCCGCCGGAGCGGCCAACGCTACACTTGCACAGAGGAAAATCGTCAGCCTCATCAATCACTCTCACTCATCAGCAACAACAGGTCGCGCCAGGCCAGCGCCTTGTCCGGCGGGCGCCGTAGCAGCCATCGCGGATGAAAGGTTGCTACAGCGCGTACCCCTTCAATCCGATGAACGCGTCCCCGGGCGCGGGTCAACGGCTCGCCAAGCAGGGCCTTGCATGGGCCGTCGCCGAACAGGATCAGCCGCTTCGGCTTGGCCAGGGCTATGTGGCGGCGCGCAATTTCGGCACATTCGGCCCGGTCCTTATCCGTCATGCGGGCGCCCGGGGCATGGAAGCAGGATAGCGATGCACTATAGGTCTCGTCGGGATCGATGCCGATCGACGCCAGCATTTTAACGGCGATTTGCCATGCCTCGCCGCCGATTGGCTGGCTGGTGGCAAGATCCTCAAGTGCGGGAGAATCGCTGAGCAGCATCACAGCTGCATCTTGGGGACCGTGAGGCAATATTCGCCGGGCTGTCGCCGAGGCCAGCGGCAGCTGAACGCTGCTCGCCAGCCACTCGTGGAGCTCGGCAAGCGTTTCCTGATTCGGCTTGGCGACATTCGTCATCGGGGCAGTCGACGGCGCTGAAATGCGCCGCAGCCAATCGCGCGGGCTCTCACCCACGGCCACGTCGACTCCGGCTTCGATCCACCAGCCCATCAGGCTGTCGACCGCGTCGCGGTCGATCGCTTGCTGTTCCCCACCCATATTCTCACCTCTCGTCCAAGGTTGACGGCGCGGTCAAGGAATCGCAGGGCAATCAAGGCCGGAATGACGGCGAGACGCGACAAGGGGATGTGATGAGCCAGCGCGAATCGATGGAATATGACGTTGTCATTGTTGGCGCTGGCGTGGCCGGGCTGGCCGCTGCCATTCGGCTGAAGCAGCTGGCAGGGGAAAATGGCCGCGAGATTTCGGTCTGCGTCCTCGAAAAAGGTAGTGAAGTCGGCGCGCATATCCTCTCCGGGGCGGTGATCGATCCCAAGGCAATCGAGGAGTTGCTGCCAAACTGGCGCGATCTCGATAGCCCGCTGACCGTTCCCGTGACCGACAATCTCCATTGGGTGCTCACCAGAAAGCGGCACTGGGCCCTTCCTCAATTCCTTGTGCCGCCCCTGATGCACAACGAGGGCAAATATACTGCCAGCCTTGGCAATGTGACCCGCTGGCTGGGGGGCCAGGCGGAAGCGCTGGGTGTCGAGATCTTTCCCGGCTTTCCGGCGGCGGAGGTGCTGTTCAACGACGATGGCTCCGTCATGGGCGTCGCGACCGGCGACATGGGCGTGGCCCGGGACGGCACGCACAAGCCCGATTACCAGCCAGGAATGGAGCTTCATGCCCGCTACACATTCTTCGCCGAGGGCGCTCGCGGTCACCTGACCAAGGAGCTTACCCGCATCTTCGACCTGCGGAAGGACAGCGGTCCGCAGGTGTTTGGCATTGGTATCAAGGAATTATGGGATATTCCTGCTGACCAGCATCAACCAGGGCGGGTAATCCACACCCAGGGATGGCCGCTCGACGATGCCTGGGGCGGGGGCTTTCTCTATCACCAAGCCAATGGACAGGTCGCGCTCGGCTTCGTGGTCGCGCTCGATTACAAGAATCCCTATCTCTCGCCGTTCGAGGAATTCCAGCGCTGGAAGACCCATCCGGCCATCCGAGCCGAGATTGAAGGCGGCAAGCGCGCCTCATATGGCGCTCGTGCGATCAATGAAGGCGGCTGGCAGGCTATCCCCAGGCTCGCCTTCCCGGGTGGGACGTTGATTGGCTGCGCGGCAGGCTTCGTCAATGTGCCGAGGATCAAGGGCAGCCACACGGCGATGAAGTCCGGGATGCTGGCTGCCGAGGCCGCTTTTGAAGCGGTCGCTGCCGATCGACGCGGCGATGTTCTTGAGTCCTATGAGCCTGCGGTCCGTTCGAGCTGGATCGCCGATGAGCTGAAGATCGTCCGCAACGCCCAGCCGGCGGTGGCCAAATGGGGCGGGACGGTGGGAACGCTGTTCGCCGGCTTCGACATGTGGCTGAACTATCTGAAGCTAAGGACGCCCTGGACGCTGAAGCATCATGCCGATCACGGTCAGATCGGCCGCAAGGAACATTATCGGCCGATCGAATATCCCAAGGCGGACGGAAAGCTGACCTTTGACCGTCTCTCGTCGGTTTTCGTTTCGAATACGAACCATGAGGAAGATCAGCCGGTCCACTTGACGCTCAAGGATGCGGAAGTGCCGATCAAGGTCAATCTGGCGCTTTATGATGCGCCCGAGCAACGCTACTGCCCGGCAGGCGTTTACGAGATTGTGGATGACGGTGGTTCACCGCGGCTTCAGATCAACGCGCAGAATTGTGTCCACTGCAAGACATGTGACATCAAGGACCCAACCCAGAACATCAACTGGGTGGCTCCGGAAGGCGGTGGAGGTCCCAATTACCCGAACATGTGAATTTCTTGCCGGCGTGACGGCCTTGGCGCTGGCAGCGACTGCCTCTAACGCGGCAATTCCCCTCGAAACCTATGTGCAGGCACGCGCCGCCGAGATGAACGGCGATGAGACCCGTTCCGCCAAGCTGTTTGCGGCGATGGCAGCCGCCGATCCGGCCGACCGGACAATCGCTCGGCGGGCAATCGCAACCGCGATCCAGTCAGGCCAGGCCGAGCTTGCGATATCGCTTGCGAAGGAGATCCCTGGGGATCAGTTGCCGATCGATGCCCGGCTGATGTTGGCCGCCGACGCATTGCGGAACGGCAAGGCCAAGCGCGCCGCGGCCGACCTCGAAAATGGTGTGACAACGACTGAGGCGGAACTGTTCGCGCCGCTTATCAAGGCGTGGGACCTGACTTCGCGCCGCAAGTTGGAAGGGCCGGCAATGATGGCGAATCTGCCTGCCGGGAGCCCGCTCGCGCCAATTGCCGACGAACAGCGGGCCGCAATGCTGTTCGCCTTGGGAAAGCCGGACGAGGCGTTGCCGCTGGCGCAAAAGGTCTTGCTGCAGGGCGGTGGACGCAACGCGCACCTGCGCCTTGCTTTCGCCGATTCCCTGGTTCGTTTGAAGCGCCCGGATCAGGCGCTGGTCATGCTCCAGGGGGACGACGAATCACTGGCCGCGGCGCGCGCTCGGATCGCGACAGGGCGCTCGCTCGGGACTGCGATTGAAACTCCGGCCGCTGGTTATGCCGAGATGCTGATCGCCCTGGCGATTGACCTTGGCCGTGACGACAACAAGGCGCTCCCGATCTCGCTCACTCAGGTAGCTCGCCACGCCTATCCGGGAAACAGCGAAGCGGTCCTGTTGCTCGCCCTGCTGCTCGATGGCGATGGACGACCGGATGCCGCCCTGAGTTTGCTTCGCTCTATCCCGGCCGATGATTTGCTGGCGGGAGAGGCGCTGGATCTCGAAACGCGCCTGCTCGGCGACAAGGGCGATGAAGCAACTGCCCTTCGCCGGGCTCAGGAGGCGGCGTCGTCGCCCAATGCCAGTCCGCAGGATTATGCTCGCCTCGGGAATGTGTTGGGTGACATGAACCGGCATGCCGAGGCCGCGGCTGCCTATGGCGAAGCCATTGCCAGATCGCGAAAGGGCGGCAGCGATAATTTGTGGACGCTGTACCTGTTCAGGGCAGCCAGCCTTGAACAAGCCAACCGCTGGCCCGATGCCAAGACGGAACTTCAAACCGCGATGATGCTGGAGCCGGACAACCCGCTACTCCTCAATTTCCTCGGCTACGGCAAGCTCGAGCGAGGCGAGGACCTCGACGCCGCCGAAGCGATGATCCGCAAGGCAAGCGCGCTTCGTCCCGACGATGCGTCGATCACTGATTCCCTCGGCTGGGCGCTGTACAAGCGCGGCCGTTTGCCGGAGGCGATCACCACGTTGACGAAGGCTGCGGCAGGGGATCCCTCACAATCGGAGATCCACGAGCATCTCGGAGACGCGCTGTTCAGTTCCGGCCGCCGGATCGAAGCGCGCTTCTCGTGGCAGGCCGCCTTGATCACTGCCGAAGACAAGGCCAAATCCCGGATCGAGCGAAAGATGGAAGTCGGCCTGACGCCAGGCACCGCCGCACCTTGATGCGGCTATCGGAGCCGGCGCCCGCCAAATTGAACCTGGCCCTCCATGTCCGGGGCAAGCTTCCCGACGGGCGGCACGCGCTGGAGACGGTATTTGCCTTCTGCACGGACGGAGATCGACTTGAGGCGGAGCCGGCGGACGATCTTAGCCTGGAGATTATCGGCCCCTTCTTTCAAGGGCTGTCGAATAACGACAATCTGGTGATGGCGGCCGCTCGGGCCTTGCGCGAGGCGTCGGGGGTCAATGCCGGCGCACGATTGATCCTAAACAAGAAACTTCCGCTTGCTTCGGGGATTGGCGGAGGTTCGGCCGATGCCGCAGCGGCACTGCGCTTGCTGACGAACATCTGGAAAATCGATCCGGCCCATGCGAGTCAGGTCGCTCCGGAGCTTGGGTCGGACGTGCCCGCCTGTTTGCTGAGCCTGGCCGCAAGGGGTGAAGGGGCAGGCGACCAGCTGCACCTGCTCGATGACGGCACAATTGCGACTACTCCAGTCTTGCTGGCCAATCCCGGCGTTCAACTGTCGACAGCGGATGTATTCGCTGCCTGGGACGGTATCGATCGTGGGTCCCTGGGCGATTGGCGGAGCGGACGAAACGATCTGGAGGCCGCGGCCAAGAGCTTGGCGCCGCAGATTGAAAACGTCCTGGTTTGGCTAACCGGTCAGGCCGGCGCCAATTTCGTCCGAATGTCGGGCAGCGGCGCGACCTGTTTCGCCTTGTTCGATACCGAGGAGCAACGCGATCAGGCGACCGCGACTTGCCCCGCGAACTGGTGGCATTTGGCGACTTTTCTGCGATAGGGGCGGCCCTATGGCCCGTCCGATCCTCACAGCCGAGCGAATGCGCGCCGCCGAAACGGCGGTGATCGAAGCCGGAACTTCGGAAACGGCGCTGATGGAACGGGCAGGGCGGGGCCTTGCCGAGGCAGTGCGGCTTTACGCCGGCCCGCGCGAAACGCTGATTCTGTGTGGGCCGGGCAACAATGGCGGGGACGGATATGTCGCGGCGCGCCACCTCCAGCAGGTTGGCTATGAGGTAAGGGTGGCGGCACTTGCCGCGCCGTCCGCCGACGCGGCGAAATGGGCAAGGGCGCAATGGAATGGTCCCGTCGAGCCGTTCACAGCCGCGGCGGAAGCCTCGATCGTGGTCGATTGCTTATTCGGGACCGGTGTAAGCCGAGGTCTTGAAGCCTCTGTGGTGGAACGACTTTTGCTTCTCGTCGACAATGCGCTGGTGGCGGTGGCTTGCGACCTGCCCAGCGGTGTTGCGAGCGATGATGGCGTGCTGCTTTCGCCTATCGGAAACTACGATCTCACTGTCACCTTCGGTGCGCTTAAGCCTGCGCACCGGCTGATGCCGGCGATGGCCAGAATGGGGCGCCTGGTCCTGGCCGATATCGGCATCGAGGGCGGCAGCGACTGGTTCGAGATCGAGCGGCCTGAACTGCCGCCGCTCGATCCCGCTGGGCATAAATACAGGCGGGGTTTGGTCCACTGCCTGGCCGGTCAAATGCCCGGCGCGATCGCCTTGGCTGCAAGCGCGGCAGCCAGGAGCGGCGCCGGTTATGTTCGCGTCTCGACCTCTTTGCCGATCGCCAGCTTGCCGTCTTCGATCGTCCAGACGGGCGGCGCGGAACTGCAGGACGAGCGGATCGGCTGCATCCTCGTCGGTCCCGGCCTCGGCGACCTGCCCCAAGTGCTGACTTTGGCCCTGACCGCGCCCAGGCCGATCGTCATCGACGCCGACGCCATCGGCCTTATCGGCGAACCGGAACGGCTGCACGGCCATGATACGATCCTGACCCCGCACGAAGGCGAGTTCCGCAAGCTTTTCGGAGAGGTGGTGGGCTCCAAGCCGGAACGGGCGCTCGAGGCGGCGCGCCGATCGCAATCGGTGATCGTCTACAAAGGACCGGATACGCTCGTCGCATCGCCCGATGGCCGGCTTGGCTTCGCTCCGCCGGCGCCGGCCTGGCTGGCGAGCGCCGGTACCGGAGATGTCCTTGCCGGCATGATCGCGGCGATGCGGGCAAGGGGGCTGGGGGCGTTCGAGGCGGCCTGCGCTGCGGTTTGGCTGCATGGCCGCGCCGCGGAGGCAGCAGGTCGGCAGATGATCGCTGACGACCTGGTCGCGGCAATTCCGTCAGTTCTGTGAGCGAGCCGATTGTCCGTATTGCCTCCCGAGGCGACGGCGTCACCGCCAGTGGCCGGCATGTTCCGTTCGCCGTCCCGGGCGACACAATGCTCGATGATGGCGCGCTCGCACATGGTCCCGGCCACCAGCAACCGCCGTGCCGCCATTTTCCCGAATGTGGGGGCTGCCAGCTGCAGCATCTGACCGACGCTGCCTATGCTGACTATTGCACGTCGCGCGTGGCCGGCGCGCTTGCTCAGCACGGCCTGAAAACCGAGATCAGGCCTCCGCATCTGTCGCCACCGCGCACCCGACGACGCGCCACCCTCAGGACCATAAAAGCAGGCGGGCGCGTTCTGATCGGCTTCAACGAGGCGGGTAGCAACCGCGTCGTCGATATGTTGGAGTGCCATATCCTCCATCCGCAGCTGTTTGCCTTGCTAGATCCATTGCGTCGGTTGCTGGCGGCCATCCTGCCCCCCAAGCGGGCGGGAGAAGTGCAAGTCACCCTGGCCGACCAGGGCGTCGATGTGCTGTTGAAGGGCGTCGCGGTCGAGGGTCTCGATGCAATCGAAGCGCTGACGGCCTTTTGTGAAAAGAACGGCCTCGCCCGGCTCAGTATTGACGAGGGCTTCGGGGCCGAGCCGCGCTACGAGCCACAGCCCGTGACCGTTTCCCTTGGCGGGGTTCGAGTCGCGCTACCAGTCGGCGCCTTCCTTCAGGCCACCGAAGACGGGGAGGCGGTCCTCATTGCAGCGGTTCGCGAGGGGGTTGCCGGCGCGGCCCGCATCGCCGACCTGTTTGCCGGGCTCGGCACCTTCGGACTGGCGCTGGATGGCCAGGTTAGTGCGGCAGAAGCTTCGCGCGACGCGGTGATGGCCCTCAAGTCCGCCGCTGGCCGCGCTGGACGGCCGCTCCAGGTCGAGCATCGCGATCTCTATCGGCGCCCCTATGATGTCAAGGAATTGACTGCCTTTGACGCGGTCGTTCTCGATCCGCCACGCGCCGGTGCGCAGGACCAGGTTAGGGAACTCGCGGCATCATCCGTTCCGCGCCTTGCCTACGTCAGCTGCAATCCCGCGACCTTCGCCCGTGACGCCGAGATATTGGCCTCAGGCGGCTACCGGCTCGACTGGGCGCGCCCGGTTGGCCAGTTCCGCTGGTCGACCCACGTCGAACTGGCCGCCGCCTTCAGCCGTTAGTGCATCAGGTGCCAGCCGAGGCAATCGTGCAGGATGCGCGCGCCGGCGTGGACGGTCAGGCCCAACAGGCAGAACGATGCCAGCGTGAAGATCGCCAGCCGGTAGCGGACGGTGTTGACGGTGCATTGGATGAGACTGTGGATGACGCGAAAGCCGACATAACCCCAGGCCAGCCAATAGTTGATGCCGCCCCCAAAATCCATCAGCGCGAGCGTGATCGCGATCGCATAGAAGATCGTAGGTTGTTCCATCAAATGATTGTAATTGTGCGATTTCCACTGCGCCCTGGGATCGGCCTTGCCCTCCAGGTCGACCCCACGCGAGCCGTCCGGAATATTGCCGAAATTGACCCCCAGCCGGCGAAACTCGCGCATTCGCGAAACCAGCATCCACAGCATGACGACCAGCGTCCACGCGACCAGCGCGACCACCGGCACGAGTATCGGACTGTAGGACATGAAAAACCCTCCCCCTCACATAAGGAAGGGAAGGGTGCGTCAGTTCGTTTCGGTTGGCAACCGACTCCCTAGGATGCGGTCATTTCGACCCAGCAGGTTTAAACTGGTGGACCAGGCGAACCACAAAGCCCGTTTCTCCTGCCGCGGGATCAATGATTTGCTGGTCGATGACGTAGAGCGATTCCCAGCTGCCATTCGGCGATCTCTTTTGCTCGCCGGTGGCGTGGAGGTGGATATCGCCATAATCCTGATCAGTCTCTTCCATCGGGGCAAAGCCGCCTCGCTCTGCCTCGTACAGGCTTGCAACAAGGCTATAGAGTCCGAGATCGCCGATTTCGGCCGCGTTCCACCGCACGGAACAGGCATGGTAGGGAGGGAATTCCAGCCACACGGAAGCACTCTTATCCTTTAGCTCCCAAGCGCGGCCCGGATCGTCACGGAACGTCACTTTCACCTGCTCCGGCGTGAGCTCCACAGCGTGGCGAACTCGCATTGCTCTTTCGACTGCCCTGTCATCCGGGAAAGCCTTCAGGCAGACTTCCTCATATAGGGCTGTCATTTTTTCCATTTGATGGTCAGCATCTGCCGAAGCGGCGACACCAAGCATCGCAAGAAGAAAGGTCACAGCGCCTCCGATCGCTTCGTCTAGCCGTGGCTAGAGCGACCGGAGATCGGGGTGTCGAGAGCGCGACTGAAGATTCAGTCGAAAATCCTGGAAAAGCGCCTCTTTTCGCGGTTTTTCCAATGGCCGCGGTGGTAGGCGTCGCTGGCGAGTAGCGGCAGCACCGAGGTGGCTTCGGCGTAGACCATCTGCTCGAGCGCGGTCGAAACCTTGCCCCAGCTGGCCGCTTCCTGAAGCGTCGAGGAGCTGCAGGCTCCGTCGCGGACGTCGGCGACGGTGATCTGCACGGCGTATTTGTGGACCTCGACATCGTCGTGGCCGAGGATCTCGGCGCAAACGACCGTGTCCTGCGCGAAATTCTTCGGTACGCCGCCGCCGATCATCAGCAGCCCGGTCGTCCCGGCCGCGATCTTGATGTCGGTCAGCTCGCGGAAATCGGCGATGCTGTCGAGCGTCATCCAGTGACCGCCGCGCTTCATCGCGTCGACCTGGTGCTTGACCAGGCCGAATCCGGCCGAGCTGTCGGTGAAGGCCGGGCAGAAGATCGGCACGTCATGCTCAAAGGCGAGCTTGACCAGGCTATTGTCCTTCTTGCCGTTGCCTTCGGAGAGCCACTTGCCCATCTCGCGGATGAAGGCGCGGGACGAATAGGGCCGCGGCTCCAGGCTGTCGGCGATCTGCCCGATCGTATGATCGCAATCCTGCAGCGCCACCTCGTCGATATAGGTGTCGTAGATACGGTCGATGTAGAGCGAGCGCAGCGTATCGTCGTCGGGGATTTCGAGCGCCTGGTAATGTTTGTGACCGAGCGCTTCGAAGAAATCCATGTCGACGATTGCCGCGCCGGTGGCGACGATCGCGTCGACCATGTTGTTGCGCACCAGCTCCGCGTAAAGGTCCATACAGCCGCCGGCCGAGGTCGAGCCCGCAATCACCAGCCACACCGAGCAATTCGGATCGGCCAGCATCTGGTTGTAGATTCCGGCGGCGCGAGCGAGGTCGCGGCTCGTGAAGCTCATCTTGCCCATCGCCTCGACGATCGGACGCGCGTCGAAGCTGGTGATGTCGATATGCTCGACCTCACTCTTCAGCAGCTCCGCCTTGCGGGTGTCGTTGACCAGGCCTTCGGTGTCCTGGACCTTGTTCAGCGTCTCGGTGGTCATGGGATCAATACCTTCAATTCGCGGAGCGAGACCCCGCTACTCGCGACAGTCAGAAATGCAAGCGTGAACCCCGCCGCCAGGCGAGGTTCACGAGTGAATGGAATGCCTTACAGCGTGATGACGTTCGATGTGCGCTTGCGTTCCGGAACGTCGGTGTAGAGCGAGGCCATCGGCTCGTCGTCGACGATCACATGATCCTCGACCCCAAAGCCGTTGAAGCCGGTGCGCATCGCGCAGCCATAGGCGCCAAGCATGCCGACCTCGATATAGTCGCCGGCCTGAACGTCGGCAGGCAGCTCAAATGGCCCTGCCATATGGTCAAGGTCGTCGCAGGTCGGGCCGTAGAAGCTGAATGCCATCGTCTTGGCGTTGGATTCTTCGTCGCGGACCAGTTTGACCGGGTAGCGCCAGCCGATGTGCGCCGCATCGAACAGCGCGCCATAGGCGCCGTCGTTGATGTACAGCTCGCTGCCGCGGCGCTTTTCGACGCGGACCAACACGCTGGCATATTCAGCGCACAGTGCACGGCCCGGCTCGCACCACAGTTCGGCCGAATAGCTGATCGGCAACTCTTCGAACGCGCGGTGGATGACTTCGAAATAGGTTTCGAGGGCGGGGGGCTCCATGCCGGGATACCAGCTCGGGAAACCGCCGCCGACGTCGACAATGTCGACCGTGACTGCCGCCTCGACGATCGCATCGCGAACGCGCTGCATCGCCTCGGCATAGGCTGCCGGGCTCATCGCCTGGCTGCCGACGTGGAAGCAGAGCCCAAGCGCATCCGACGCCTGGCGGGCGGCCATCAGCAGCGCCTTCACCTCGTGGGGCTCGGCGCCGAACTTGGCGGCAAGGCTGAGCTTTGAATGATCGGACGACACCCGCAGGCGAACCAGCAGGTTGAGGTCGGTCGCGCCCTTTGTCGCGCGGACGATCTTCTCCAGTTCCTCGATCGTATCGAGGCTGAAGGTCTTCACGCCATAATCGAAATAAGCCTCGGCGATTGCTTCCTCGGCCTTGACCGGGTGCATGAAGCACTGGACGGCTTCGGGAAGCGCTTCCGCGACCAGCCGCACCTCGCCCAGCGAGGCAACGTCATAATGGGTGACGCCTGCGTCCCACAGCACCTTGAGCAGGGCCGGTGACGGATTAGCCTTGACCGCATAGAGCGACTTGCCCGGAAACTTTTCGGCAAAGAAGCGGGCGGCTCGCTGTGCGGCATGCGGACGAAGGAGCGTGACCGGCTGAACCGGGCTCATTTTCGCAATTTCGGTAACGCTAGCGTTACCGGACGGGGCGGTAGCTAGCCCCAGCGCGCTATGATGCTTGTGCAACTCAAGGGACCTCCAACTGGTAGTTCGAGACAAAGCTGCCTTGCGGTTGGAAGTCCCATGGGGCAGCGGAGGCGCGATATATGTGTGGGGGACCCCCATGTAAAGATTTTTTGGAACCGCAGGGGGACGTTAATCTCTCACACGAAACGGTTCGCCGAAAAGCCAAGGAGGTCAAGCACTTGGAGTGTTGTCCACAAGTCACTGCTGATGACGTTTTTGCGGCCGCCGAGCGGATCGGCGGCGCGGTTGAACGAACGCCGTTGATCGAGGCGCGGATTCGCGGGGCCCGCGTCTGGCTTAAATGCGAATCTCTGCAGACCGGAGGATCGTTCAAATTGCGCGGCGCGACCAACCGGCTGATGCTCCTCAGCGACGAGGAGCGCAGCCGTGGAGTCGTAGCCTTTTCTTCGGGCAATCATGCCCAGGGCGTGGCGATCGCCGCGAAACGGCTCGGCATCGCGGCGATCATCGTCATGCCGTCCGATGCCCCTGCCATGAAGGTCGAAGGCACCCGGGCTCAGGGTGCCGAGATCATCTTCTACGACCGATATACGGAGAGCCGGGAAGAGATTGCTGCCCGCCTCGCCGCCGAGAAGGGCTCAGTCGTCGTCCCAAGCTTCGATGATCCCCACATCGTTGCCGGCCAAGGCACGGCGGGGCTAGAAATCCTTGAGCAGCTGAAAGAGGCTGGAGTATCGCCGCCCGCCCAGATCCTGGTCAATTGCGGTGGTGGAGGGCTGACTTCCGGAATCGCGCTGGCATGCCCGGGCGCAAAGGTCATCCCGGTCGAGCCGGAGGGATGGGATGACATGCGCCGATCGCTCGAACTAGGCGAGATCGTGCCGGTCGGGCCCAATCCGCCGCCAACATTGTGCGATGCGATTCAGACCGTGAAGGTATCTCCGATCACCTTCGGCATCCTGAAAGCCCGCGGAGCGCATGGCCTCGCTGTCAGTGAAGAAGAGACGGTCGCGGCCGTCCGCTGGGCCTGGCAGGAGCATGGCCTGATCGTCGAGCCCGGAGCCGCGGTCTCGATGGCCGCGCTATTGGCGGGCAAGGCCGAGATTGTCCCGGAGACGGTGGCGCTGGTTTCGGGTGGGAACATCGACCCCGCGCTCCACGCGCGGCTGGTCGCCTAGGCGTTGGCGATGCGATATTCGCCCGGCTCGACATGTACCGGCGAATTAAGCTCGACGGCCCGCGTCAGCTCTTCGAGCTCGGCCGCGAGCGTCTGCAGCTCGGCGATCAGCGCCTTGGGGTCGAGTTCGGCCAGATTGGCCGATGCGTCGAGCAGCGTATCAAGCATCATGGCAATGCAGGGCAGAATCGTTTCCTCGATCCGCTCGAACGCCTCTTCGAGGCGAGCCTGTTGCTGCTGGACATCGCGCATGGCCGGAAGCATGGGCCGATAGGGTTAAGAAGCAGTGAAAGACTGACCGTTGGGAACGATTGCTTCCGCCGCGCTCGCCATCACCATGATCGCTGCGATCCTGCTGTTGATTTTCGGCGTGAAACTGGCCCGCCGGCCCGCCGACCGCCAGCGCGGCCTGTTGATGATCTCCTGCGGGATCATCTTCATCGGCAACGTCCTGATCTGGACGCTCTAGTGCCTCAACGGATCGGGCAGCTCGGGTCGAGGCGATAGTCGAGGTAGCCGTCGACGCTCTTCATCAGCAGGTCGAGTTCGTTGGCGAAGAAGTGATTGGCGCCCGGAATGGTGTCGTGGGCAATGGTGATGTGGCGCTGGGTCCTGAGCTTGTCGACCAGCTTCTGGACGGCGCCCGGCGTCACCACTTCGTCGGCCTCGCCCTGAATGATGATGCCGCTGGCCGGGCAGGGCGCGAGGAAACTGAAATCATACATGTTCGCCGGCGGCGCGATCGAGATGAAGCCGCGGATCTCGGGACGGCGCATCAATAGCTGCATGCCGATCCAGGCGCCGAAGCTGACGCCCGCTACCCAGGTCTGTTCGGCCTCGGGATGGATCTGCTGCACCCAGTCGAGGGCCGATGCCGCGTCGCTGAGCTCGCCGATGCCGTTGTCGAAGGTGCCCTGGCTCTTGCCGACCCCGCGGAAGTTGAACCGCAGCGTGGCGAACCCGCGGCGGACGAAATCCTTGTAGAGCAGCTGGACGATCTTGTTGTTCATCGTCCCACCGGCCTGGGGGTGGCTGTGCAGGATCATTGCCACCGGCGCGCGCGGACGCGGGCCTGGGCTGAAGCGGCCCTCCAGACGGCCTTCGGGTCCGGGAAAAATCACTTCGGGCATGGGTGCTCGCTTCGCCTGTTGCAGGAACTGAAAAACCGCGGAAGGGATGCACCGCGGCGGCGGCTCCTATATAGGGCTGGCGCAAACTCTGGCAACGGCAGGATTCCAACAGTTTCAATGAGCGACTCCACGACCCGAATCTTTCTCGATCACGCCGCGACGACCAATATCCTGCCCGAGGCGCGGGCGGCGCTGGCACGCGGCTACGACGCCTGGGCCAATCCCAGCTCGCCGCATGCCGAAGGCCGGGCCGCGCGAGCCCTGCTGGAGGAAGCGCGATCGAGGGTCGCCGAAGTGCTGGGCTGGCGTCATGACGTCATTTTCACCAGCGGGGCCAGTGAGTCGATCGAGCTGGTCGCTGCCCGTGCCCGTATTCCGGGCCGTGCGCATGGCGCGACCGAGCACACCATCGTCCCGCATGCAATGAGTCCGAGCTCCAAAGTCATCCCGGTCGGCACGAATGGATTGATCGACGAGGCGGCGCTCGACGCGATCCTGGCGCAGGGTCCCGCTCTGGTCGCGATTCAGATGGTCAACAATGAAACCGGGATTATCCAGCCGCTCGAGCGCATCACCCCGAAGATCCACGAGGCGGGATCGCTACTGCTCGCCGATTGTGCGCAAAGCGCCAGCAAATATCCGCTGCCTGACGCCGATTTTATTGCCTTGTCGGCCCACAAACTGGGTGGGACGCCGGGGTTCGGGGCTCTGCTGGTCAAGGATCTCGGAACGATCGAGCCGGTCGGAGGGCAGGAGAAGGGCTATCGCCGCGGCACGCAGGATGCGCCAAGCGCTCTGGCCTTCGCTGCGGCGCTGGGCGCGAGGCCCTACGACATGGACCGGATCACCGCATTGCGCGCGCGTCTCGATGAGGGCGTGAAAGCGGCAGGTGGCGTGGTGATTGGAGAGGAGAGCCCGAGGCTGCCGACGATCGGCGCCGTATCGCTGCCAGGCGCGTCGAGCGCCTCGCTGCTGGTCCAGTTCGACCTTGCCGGCGTCGCAGTCTCTGCCGGCAGTGCCTGCTCGTCGGGCAAGATGAAGGAGAGCGCCGTGCTGGCGGCGATGGGCGTGCCGCAGGAAATCGCCAACGGCTTCCTGCGCATCAGTTTCGGCCCGCATACGACCGAGGGAGAGGTTGACGCGTTCGTGGCCGAGTGGGGGCGCATTGCGTCTCGCCAAAAGGCAGCATGATCTACCTCGACTATCAGGCGACAACGCCGCTGGCGCCCGAAGTGGCGGCGGCAATGCGTCCGTGGGTCGAGGAGAAATTCGCCAATCCGCACAGCCCGTCAAAGTGGGGCCGCGAGGCCGCGGCGGCGATCGAGGTGGCGCGCGAGCAGGTTGATCGGTCGCTTGGACTTCCGGGCGGGCGGTTCGCCTTCACCTCGGGTGCCACCGAGGCGCTCAACTGGGCGATCAAGGGGGCATTCGAGGAAAATGGCCGCCGCAAGCTGGTTACGGTTGCGACCGAGCATGCCGCCGTGCTCGACACCGCCGAATGGCTGGAGGGGAAGGGCGTTGAGGTGGTCCGCCTCCAGGTCGACGCCGATGGCCTGGTCGACCTCGACATGGCTGAGGCGGCGATCGACCAGTCAACGGCCCTGGTTGCAGTGATGCTGGTGAATAACGAGATCGGCGTGATCCAGCCCGTTGCCGAACTGGCGCAAATGGCCCACCGCGTCGGCGCGCGGATGTTGTGCGATGCGGTGCAAGGCTTCGGCCGCCTGCCGTTCCCTGACGGACCCGATCTCATCGCCATTTCCGGGCACAAGATCCACGGCCCGAAAGGCGTCGGCGGCCTGTGGATGCGCGCCGGGGCGGAGCCCGAGCCTTTGCTCCATGGCGGCGGGCAGGAGCAAGGTTTGCGGTCGGGAACGCTGTCACCTGCGCTGTGCGTCGGCATGGGCGAAGCGGCCCGGCTTGCGGTCGAACGGCGCGAGGCAGATGCCGTTCATGTTGAGAAGCTGTCTGAACTTGCACTCGCAACATTCGGACAAGGCTGGCTACTCAACGGAAGCGCGAACCATCGCTATCACGGCAATCTCAACCTTCGTCGCGAAGGGCTGGATGGCGCGAGATTGATTTCCGACATGCGCAACATCGCCTTTTCGCTGGGGTCGGCCTGCGCCAGCGGTTCCGGCCGCCCAAGCCACGTCCTGCGCGCGATCGGCCTTTCCGATCTCGAGGCGCGCAGCTCCATTCGCCTTGGTTTTGGCCGCTATACCGGCGAGGAGGAACTGGCCTCCGCGTGCCGGCGGATCAACGAGGCGGCGCACGAACAATCGCACCTGCCTGTATGATCCCGGAATCCATGATCAAGGTGCGGTTCCTGAAGGCCGACGGTACGCTCGATCATGAGGTCGACGCCCCGGCAGGCACCAACTTGCTCGATCTCGCCCAGCGTGAAGGGCAGCCGCTAGAAGGCGCCTGCGAGGGCCAGATGGCCTGTTCGACCTGCCATGTGGTTGTCGCCAAGGACGACTTCTGCCGCCTGCCGCCAGCCAGCGAGGAAGAGGATGATCTGCTCGACCTTGCCTGGCAGGTGCGTCCGACCTCTCGTCTCGCCTGCCAGATCAAGCTGACGGAGGACCTCGGGACGCTGACCGTGCAGATGCCGGGCGGGGCCTATAATCTCGACCGCTAGTCGCCCTTCGGAAGCGGAAGGCCTACCCTGGTATCGACCGCGTTCTTGGGAGGCTTGGCGCGCTTGCCCTTGGGCCGGGTCGGGAGGCGCTCCTCAAGTTCCGCCAGCGCGATGCGGCCTTGGCCACGTTGGTCGAGCAGCTTGAACCGGTAGGATGCGGCCTGCCTGAATTCGCTCTGCGTAACGGCCCGGTTGAAATCCGCGTCGGCGCTCATCACCGGTTGCGGCAAATTGAGCAGGCCGTAGCGGGCGGCGCCCTGCAGGCCGTCGGCCCGATATCCGTCATGCTGGTCGCCCGGCCGTCGTCCCCAATCGTTACCGGAAAGATGGTCTCGTCCTGGCTTGGGCTCCGGCGCAGCCTCGCCGCGCGGCCTTTTCCAGTTCGAGTTCACCTGGACTTCGGGCGCGATTTCATACTCATAGGCCTTGATCTCATCGGGAATGATTTGGCCGTCATGATTGCTGTCGAGCCTCATGAAGAAACGGTCCGCGTCTGCCTGCATTTCATCGGCAGTCAGCACGCCGTCCCGGTTGCGGTCGGCCTGGACGAACCAGCGCGCGATCGGCGCTTCGCCGGTAGAGGGCGCGCGAAACGGCTCGCCCATCGGGCTGATGAACGGCGCCCATGGATATGCCTTGACGATAATCGGCGAATCCTCCGCTGCGGCGGCCGCGATGAGGATCGGGAAAATGAGCGCTGGTAGTGGCATGAGGCACCCTTCCGTCGCACGGCGTGAACGGCCGATGAAGAGGGGGATTGCAGAGGAAGGGAGAGGTGGAAGCCGACGACCCGGCACGAAATCGTTGTGGCTGCTTCCTTCCGGATCTGACCAGGTTGGCGACAGCGCCGTCCGCCGACTTCCGCGGGCCATATGGGGATATGAGCTGCCCGATGCAAGCAATACTATCGCGCCTCGCAAAGCCCGATTGAGCGCTCTAAACCATCGCCATGGATGACGAATCGCCGGGCCTGGGGCTCGACCTTCCCGAACAGCCCGAGCGGCCTGCCGACGAGGCGCATTACCGCGTCCTCGCGCGCAAATACCGCCCGCAGACCTTCGCCGAGCTGATCGGCCAGGACGCAATGGTGAAGACGCTGGGCAACGCCATCGAGCGCGGCCGCATTGCCCATGCCTTTCTGCTGACCGGGGTGCGCGGGGTCGGCAAGACCTCGACCGCGCGCCTCGTCGCAAAGGCGCTGAACTGCATCGGCCCGGATGGGCAGGGCGGTCCGACCATCGACCCGTGCGGTGTGTGTGAACCGTGCCGGGCCATTGCTGAAGGCCGCCATATCGACGTGATCGAAATGGACGCGGCCTCCCACACCGGGGTCGATGACGTTCGCGAGATCATCGAGGCGGTGCGTTACGCAAGCGTCTCGGCGCGCTACAAAATCTACATTATCGACGAAGTCCACATGCTGTCGAAGAGCGCGTTCAACGCGTTGCTGAAGACACTTGAGGAACCGCCGGCGCATGTGAAATTCCTGTTCGCCACGACCGAGGTGGGCAAGGTGCCGGTTACCGTCCTGTCGCGCTGCCAACGGTTCGACCTGCGCCGCATTCCCGCCGAAAAGCTGGCCGAGCATTTCGCCTGGGTGGCGGCGGCGGAGAATGTCGATGTCGAGCCGGAAGCGCTGCAAGCCATTGCTCGCGCCGCCGAGGGGTCCGCCCGCGACGGCCTGTCGATCCTCGACCAGGCGATTGCCCACGCGGAAGGCAGGGTCACGGCAGACCAGGTTCGCGATATGCTGGGGCAAGCGGACCGCGGCCGAATTCGCCGCCTGCTCGAAACGTTGCTCGGCGGGGATCTTGCAGCGACGCTGGAACAGCTCGACGAAGCCCATGCACTGGGGATCGAGCCGGGCTCGCTACTTCGCGGCCTGATGGAATCCATGCATGCCGTGACCCGCGCCAAGGCGGGGGCCAAGAGCGACCCGCTGCAGTCGGCCGAGGAGCGCGAACATAGCGCCGAACTCGCTGCCCGGCTTAGCTGGGGCAGTCTCCATCGGCTTTGGCAGCTCCTCCTCAAGGGCCTTGAGGATGTCCGCATCGCCCCCGATCCCCACGAAGCAGCGACCATGGCTCTGCTACGGCTGGTTCATGCTGCCGACATGCCGGATCCATCGGCGCTGGCGGCGATTCTTGCTGGCGGCGGCAATGTCGCGGCCGCGCCGTCGACCCCGTCTGCCAAGCCGTCGGCCGAGCCAAAATCCAGCCTGCCTACCGATTTCGCCTCGCTGGTCGAAGCAATCGAGCGGCAAGGGAAGCAACTGCTCGGCGTCCAACTGCGCGACCATGTCGGACTGGTCAGTTTCGAGCCTGGCGAGCTGGTGCTCAAGCCCTTGAAGCCGCTCGGCCCGGATTTCCCGCGTGAGCTCGCCGCCGCCGCCAAGCAAGTAACCGGCCAAAATTGGCAGGTCCGCCTGACCGACGAGGGTGGCTTGCCCTCGCTCCAGCAGCAGGAGGCGATGGCCGAGGAGCGGGTGCGCGCCGAAGTGCTTGAGGAACCAAATGTCCGCGCGCTGCTTGATGAGTTTCCTGATGCCACCCTCGAATCGATCGAACGGAAAGAAGCCTGAGAAATGCCCAGCCTCGATGAAATCATGAAAATGGCCGAAGCCGCACAGGCGCAATTGGCCCAGGCCCAGGAAAATCTCGACAAGGTTGAAGTTGAGGGCGTGTCGGGCGGCGGATTGGTCAAGATCAAGGCGACAGCCAAGGGCCGTATCCTCGGCGTCTCGATCGACGACAGCCTGCTGGTGCCCGATGAAAAGTCGATGCTCGAGGATCTGATTGCGGCAGCGATCAATGACGCACGTGCCAAGGCCGACGCAGCTGCCGGAGAGCAAATGCAGGCGATGACGTCAGGTCTGCCGCTGCCGCCGGGATTCAAACTACCCTTCTAACTGTCGCGGTTTCGCAAATCCCGGTCACTTGTGCTCAACAGCGCGAACGGCTTGTCTGCTGGACGATCCGCCGCCACATTGTGAGGGCGTCGGGAAGAGGGAGTTGGCGAATTGCGACTTGGGGCAATGCAGGACTGGCCGCTGCGCGTGATGCGGCTGGTCGACCATGCCGAGCGCGAACATGCCAGCGGCGAAATCGTGTCGGCATGGGCCGACGGCACCATCACCCGCACCAACTGGCGCAACGTCGCTCACGATGCCCGGCGAATGGCCCAGGCATTGGAAGCGCTTGGCATCAAGCCGGGCGACCGGGTCGCCACCCTGGCCATGAACCACAGCCATCATCTCACCAGCTGGTATGGCGCGATTGGCATGGGCGGCGTGCTGCACACCATCAATCCGCGCCTGTTTGACGAGCAGCTCGAATATATCGCCAACCACGCCGAAGACCGCGTGCTGCTTTACGACCATGTCTGGGCGCCGGTAGTCGAACGGATGAAGCCCAAGTGGAAGACGATCGAGCATTATATCTGCTTCGATCCGCCGGCTGGCTGGAACGGCGATGTCAGCTTCATCGACTGGCTGGAGCAGCATGACGGCAACTATGCATGGGTCGACGGCGACGAGCGCGATCCCTGCGGCCTTTGCTATACCAGCGGCACGACTGGCAATCCCAAGGGCGTGCTGTACGAGCATCGCTCGAGCTTGCTCCACGCCATGGCCGAGGTCGCGCCCGATTGTTTCGATCTGAGCGCCCGCTCCGTAGTTCTCCCCATCGTGCCGATGTTCCACGCCAACGCCTGGGGCATCCCGTGGGCGGCTCCGATGACCGGGGCCAAGCTGATCCTGTCGGCAGATTATCGCCCCGATCGAATGTGCGACCTGTTCCGCGACGAGAAGGTCAGCCACAGCGCTGGTGTTCCAACCGTGTGGCTCGGCATGATCGAGCATATCATTCGAACCGGAGAGGATCTGGGCGATCTCAAGATCGTGACCATCGGTGGTTCGGCGGCGCCGCGGGCGATGATCAAATGGTTTCGGGACAGGGGCATCCAGGTTGGCCACGCCTGGGGGATGACCGAGATGTCGCCGATCGGCACAATCGGTGCGCCGCCGTCCAACTGGGATCAGATGAGCGACGAAGAGCAGATGGACTATGTCGCCAAGCAGGGGCGCTCCTTGTTCAACGTCGAGCTTCGGATCGTCGATGACGAGGGGCATCAATTGCCCCGCGACGGCGTGACGTCAGGCCGATTGCAGGCGCGTGGCCCCTGGGTGGTGAAGCGCTATTTCAAGGAAGCCGAGGACGCGACCGACGCCGACCAATGGTTCGACACCGGCGATGTCGCCGCAATCCATCCCGACGGCACGCTGCAAATCACCGACCGGTCCAAGGATGTGATCAAGTCGGGCGGCGAGTGGATCAGCTCGATCGAGCTAGAAAATGCTGCGATTGGTTGTCCCGGCGTACTGGAAGCCGCCGCGATCGGCATTCCCCATCCCAAGTGGGACGAGCGGCCGCTGCTGGTCTGCGTCAGGGTCGATGGCAGTGACGTCTGCGCCGTCAAGGTCCGTGAGCATCTGACCCAGCTCGTCGCCAAATGGTGGCTGCCCGACGCAATCGAGTTCGTCGAGGAATTGCCGCATACCGCCACCGGCAAGCTTTCGAAGAAGACGCTTCGCGAGCAGTTCCGCGATTACCGTTTCGCCGATGCCGTCGATATGGTCGGCCGCGACTAGACGTCAGGCTTTCCGCACCTTATCTGCGCGGTCGAATTCCCCCATTCGAAGGACATTGCGACCCCATGGCCGCCCAGTACGCATTCGTAATGAAGGATATGACCAAGTCCTTCCCCGGCGCGCAAAAGCCGGTGCTGAACCACATCAACCTGCAATTCTATCATGGCGCCAAGATCGGCATCGTCGGACCCAACGGCGCCGGCAAGTCGACGCTGATGAAAATCATGGCCGGCATCGACAAGGAATTCCAGGGCGAGGCCTGGCCCGGCGAGAACGTCACCGTCGGCTATTTGCCGCAGGAGCCGCACCTCGACACCAGCAAGAACGTCCTGGAAAACGTCAAGGACGGCGCGCGCGAGGTTGCCGACATGGTCGATCGCTTCAACGCCATCTCGGCTGAGATGGGCGAGCCCAGGGACGATACCGATTTCGACGCGCTGATGGCGGAAATGGGCGAGCTCCAGGAGAAGATCGACGCGGTCGACGGCTGGACGCTCGACAACCAGCTCGAGGTCGCCATGGAGGCACTGCGCTGCCCGCCGTCCGACTGGTCGGTTGAGAATCTTTCAGGCGGTGAGAAGCGCCGAATCGCGCTGACTCGCCTCTTGCTCCAAAAGCCGTCGATCCTGCTGCTGGACGAGCCTACCAACCACCTCGACGCCGAGAGCGTCCAGTGGCTGGAGAGCCATCTCAAGGAATATCCGGGCGCGGTGCTGATGATTACCCACGACCGCTACTTCCTCGACAATGTGGTCAGCTGGATCCTCGAAATCGATCGTGGCAAATATTTCCCCTACGAAGGCAATTATTCGACCTACCTCGAGAAGAAGGCCAAGCGCCTCGAACAGGAAGAGCGAGAGGAAAGCGGCCGCCAGACGGCGATCCGTCACGAGCTCGAGTGGATCCGGCAAGGCGCCAAGGCCCGCCAGACCAAGTCGAAGGCGCGTATCGCCAAGTTCGACCAGCTCGTCGCCGCGCAGGAAAAACATGTCCCCGGCAAGGCGGAAATCCTCATCCAGGTGCCCGAGCGCCTCGGCGGCAAGGTCATCGAGGTCGAGGGAATCTCCAAGGCCTATGGAGACAAGCTGCTGTTCGAGGATTTGTCCTTCACGCTGCCGCCGGGCGGCATCGTTGGCGTGATCGGCCCCAACGGCGCCGGCAAATCGACCCTGTTCAAGCTGCTGACTGGCCAGGAGCAGCCGGATTCGGGCAAGATCGACATCGGGCCGACCGTCCATTTGGGCTACGTCGACCAGAGCCGCGATCACCTCAATGACAAGAACAATGTCTGGCAGGAGATTTCGGACGGCCTCGACTATATGAAGGTCAACGGCCACGACCAGTCGACCCGTGCCTATGTCGGCGCCTTCAACTTCAAGGGCCAGGACCAGCAGAAGAACGTCGGCAAGCTGTCGGGCGGCGAGCGCAACCGCGTCAACATCGCCAAGATGCTGAAGCGCGGCGGCAACGTGTTGCTGCTAGACGAGCCGACCAACGATCTCGACGTCGAGACGTTGGGCGCGCTTGAGGAGGCGATCGAGAATTTCGCCGGCTGCGCGGTGGTCATCAGCCACGACCGTTTCTTTCTCGACCGCCTGGCGACCCACATCCTGGCGTTCGAGGGCGACAGCCATGTCGAATGGTTCGAGGGCAATTTCGAGGCCTATGAGGAGGACAAGGTCCGCCGCCTCGGCGAGGAAGCCACACGGCCTCACCGGACGACGTATCGGAAGCTGACGCGTTAGGTCTGACCGTCCGGCCAACTTATCGGCGGATCGGAGACTGCCTGGCCAACGCGCGGACCGGCGGGGTCGGGGTCACTCGGAAACGGCTGGCTCTCGCGGAGCGAGAACTGACTGTCATGGACCAATACGCTTTGCCGAACGGTGGGCCACACTCTTTCTCGAAGGAACTGTTGGTCGGCAGTCCTTGAGAGTGGCGCGGTTCGGCAGAATTCGATCATCTCGTTCTGAAGTTGGGGTAGTGCTCCCCGCACTCCGCCCCACATGCCTGCAAGCATCGCTTCGGTATGAGTGAGTCCGTCGCGCATGACGTGGAAATGGCGATCGCTGGCGAGCCAATCATCGACTGCGGCGCGCTCGCGCAAGTTCAGGCAGGCATCGCAGTCGCGCACCAGATAGCGGTCGGCAGCTTCGTCGTCGGCAACAAGAAAACGCCAGAAGGTGCCGAACCGTCCAGCCGGCAAACCGCCGACCCGAACCACAAGCGCACCCTCCTGCAATAGGCGGCTAATAACCCGCTTCGGCACGCTTTCGTCGATGTAGAAGCGGCAGCTCCACTCCGGGTAGAGGAACTTCGCTGCAATGGCGTTGCGAACGGCACCGTCACAATAGACTGGCGCTGCGCCATAAAGCGAGAAAGCGATCAGGTTGCGCTCAGGCTTGGTGGGATCGAATGACGGGACCTCAACGACTTTCAGGTCTTTGCCCGCGCCGTATGCCGCTTCGTCCTTCAGGCGCAGGCAGGCGTTTCCCGCGGTCCTGGCTTCCTCGATCCGGCCGACCCGAGCGAATGCGTTGGCGAGCGACGAGTGGAGGCGTTCATTGTCCGGCTCGCTTGCCAGGCGCGCCGCCGCCTCATCGATGACTGCTTCGAAACGCTTCAACCGCGAAAGAATGGACAGCCGGGTGTCACGAGCCAGCTGTTCGTGCGGAGCAAGCTCCACCCACTTACGGCAGGCTTCCAGCGCTCCTGAATAATCCCGTTCGACAAAGCAGCAGTGGGTCATCAGGTTGCAGAGGTTCGCGGCAATGGCCGGATCATCAGCCTGTGCGATTGCATCCTGGAGTGCGGGTCGGCGTGTCGTTCGGCCATTCACTTGGAGCTCGGCAATGATTTCTCGATAAAGCTGTAGCGCCGGTCCAGGCTGCGCGGGACCCTTTCCCTGCGCAAACACGCGGGCCGAACCGCCAGTCCTTCGACCTTTCATCGGACTAGGGATCCGGCTCGAGCGGCAAGTTCGATGGCGACGTCGTGCATGGGCCTTTGCTAATGCATTGGCCAATGGCCCAGCAACCCACCTACTTCCCCACCGAAGCCGACTTCCGCAGCTGGCTGAAGGCCAATCATGAAACCGCGCCCGAGCTGCTCGTCGGCTTTTGGAAAAAGGGGAGCGGCAAACCGTCGATCGACTGGCCGCAGGCGAGGGACCAGGCGCTCTGCTTCGGTTGGATCGACGGGGTCAGGAAATCACTGGGCGATGAGGCCTACACCATCCGCTTCACCCCACGGCGCAGGGGCAGCATTTGGTCCAAGGTCAATGTCGATCGCTTCAATGCCCTGAAGGCCGACGGTCAGATGACCCCGGCAGGCGAGCTGGCCTATGAGGAGAACAAGCACAAGAGCGGCCTCTATTCCTACGAAAAGCCACTCGCTTCGTTGGACGCCGGCGAGACGAAGCAGTTTCGCAAGTCCAAGAAGGCATGGGCCTATTGGGAAAGCCAGCCGCCAGGCTATTGCAAGTTGGTGCTCAATTGGATCACGACCGCGAAAAGGCCCGAAACCCGAGCCAAGCGGCTCGCGACGCTGATCGAGGACTGCAGCGCGGGCCGCCGAATCGCTGGCTACGATTGGCGCAAAAAGCCATGATCTGCGTCACCGCGCCGCTGCAATATTGGTCCAACAGCGAGGGCGGCTCCCACTATCTTTCACTGCCTGAGGACGTGTCGCTCGAAATCCGCGCTCACGCCTTCATGAACCCGCGGGGCTTCCGTTCGGTTCGCGTCGAATGCACGATCCGGGACGTGACCTGGCGCACGTCCGTCTTCCCGCAAAAGAGCGGCGGCTATTACCTGCCGGTGAAAGTCGACGTGTGCCGCAAGGCGGGGATTGCCGCCGGCGATGACGTGACGGTCGAACTCGAGCTGCTCTGATCAGCCCTCCGGCAGGGGCGCGCCAGTCTCATCCTCGGTCCTGACTACAATGCGCTTGCGCGACTCATCGATGCTCCACGGCCCTGGGCCGGCGGCGGCAATCAGCAGGAAAATGAAGCAGAAGAGGATCGCTCCTTCGCCCTTGTTGAGCAGGGGAAAGGTAGATTGCGGGGCGTGGACCATCCAATAGGCGATCGCCATCTCGCCGGAGAGTAGGAACGCGACCGGGCGCGACATGAACCCTGCAAGCAGCAGCAAGCTGCCGAACAGCTCGATCACTCCTGCAATCCAGTAGAGCGACAGCGCCGGAGGATTCATGCCGATTGGCGGAAAGCCAAACAGCTTGCCTGTCGCATGCTGGAGGAACAGCAATGCGGTTACGATGCGGAGCAGGCTCAGCGCCCGCGGTCCAAAACGGCTTTCACCCATGGATGTGCTCCCGGTGGAAAATGTCGTGCCGTTGCTGCGTGGCTTCGAACGCGAAATCAAGTTTTCCGCAGTGCCGCCGCGTTGCGGTCATAACCCTTGGCCATGCCGCGTAGCAGTTCGCAGGAGTGGCGGTCGCTGACCGCGGCCGCGAGGCGGTGGCATCGCTCGGCCTGCTGGGCGAGGGCTTCCGATTGCTCCTCGCTCACGTCGATCAACATATTCACCGCGCCCTTGAGCTCTCCATCCTTGTCGAACAGCGGGGTTGGGTAGGGGGCAAAGGCCTTGCGGCTGCCATCCGGGCGCATCGCGATGGCTACTTCGCCGCGGACCTCGCGCTGCTCCCTGACGGCAACGGCCATCGGGCAGCGGTCATGCGGGAGGAGTTCGTCGTCGGTGGTGTGAATCTGCCAGGTGACGCACCATCGATCCTGGCCCAGTTCGGGCTCACGGCCGGCGAAATCGACACACGCCTCATTCCAGTAAGTCACCAGCCCGTCAGCGTCGGTCAAATAGACAGGTACCGGCAAAGCATCCAGCAGCGGCCGAAACCGGTCGCCGCCCTCATCGAGCGCTTCCAGCGTAAGGTCGAGAAATTCCTGGGCAGTCGGGACAAGGGTCATGGGCGGCTGGGGCATTTGATTTGAACCCCTTAACCTCCTTCGTACGCAGGGGTTCCGCCCGTCCGGGAAAACTTCTCTCCGTGTCGCGGCCGCAACAGCTAGCTAGCGAAGGCGCTTGACCATCATTCGGCCGTCGTCACCAACTTTGGTACCAAAGTTGGGCAGTGCCTTGATGAGGTCCGACAGACGGTTGAAGCCATAGTTTCGGACCGCGAAGCTCGACACCGCCTTGGCGCGCTGGCCCATTTCGCTGAGAGCGGCATATCCTTCGTCGTCCCGTTTTGAGGCTTTGAAGGCATTGCCCAGCACCTGCAGCAGCTCGGTATCCACCGGGCGCTGCCCTTCGCCGACGACCGGCTGATCGAGCGCCTCTGCCTCCGCCGCCTTCAGCGCGGCAACGTCGAAGAAGCGGGTGCAGGCCTGCTGAAAGCTTATCGGCGTCTTGGCCGTGCCGAAACCGTAGACCGGCAGCCCGTCCTCACGGATCCGCTGGGCAAGCGGCAGGAAGTCCGAATCCGACGACATGATTCCGAACCCGTCGACATGGCCGCGATAGAGCAGGTCCATCGCATCGATGGTCATCCGCATGTCGGTCGAGCTCTTGCCCTTGACCACGTCGAACTGCTGCATCGGCACGATCGAGTGCATGCCTGTGAGTTGGCCCCAACCCTTGAGGCTGGCCTTGGCCCAGTTGCCATAGGCGCGCCGGATGTTGATCGTGCCGAGTTCTCCCAGCACTAGCAGCACTTCGTCGAGATGGTCGGGAGACGCATTGTCGGCGTCGATTAGCAAGGCAATGTTCAGCTCGGATTCGGCGTAATCGTTACGGTCGGTCATCGAGTCCTTCGGCCTGTTTATCTGACGTTCATGTTGCAACGGGGTCGGAACGAAATCGGCGTCTGTACGCTTACATACCTACAAAGGGCGGAATGAGTTTTTGGAGGATGTTGTGATGAAACGTCTAGTTTTTGCGTCTGTAATAGCAAGCAGCATCGCCGTCTCGGGCTGTGCTACCGATCCCTATGGCTACAACAACGGTGGCTATCAATATGACTCGCAAGGGCGTCGGGTAGCGACCGGCGCGGCGATCGGCGGTGCCACGGGCGCTGTGGTCGGCGCTGTGGTTCCGGGCGTGAACCCGGTAACCGGCGCAGTGGTCGGCGCGGTTCTTGGTGGAGTCGCTGGCGCGGTGATCAAGGGCCGTCAATATTATCGAGATACCCGCGGCTATTGCTATTACGTCGACCAGTACGGCAACCCGATCTACGATTATAACGCTAGGTGCTAATGGCTTAGCTGAAACTGCTTAGACGGGACGGAAGATATCGTCCGCTTCGTCGAGTAACCATAATTCGCCATCGCGAATGGAGAAATGGCACCCCAGTAGCTTAAGGGTGCCATTTTTTTCGCGTTCCGCCACGAATGGAAAGGTGCGCAGGTTCGCCAGGCTCTGGCGGATCGCCACTTCCTCCAGCATCCGATGGGCGTCCTCGCCGGTGCCATGATCGCGGGCGATCGCCAGGGCGGGGCCTTCAACCTGGCTCATCCAGGTTGACACGAACCCGCCTTCGCCGGCGGCCGCTCCTTTGAACTTGCCCGTCAGCGCGGCGCTGATGCCGCCGCAGCGTTCATGCCCCATCACCAAAATCTCGGGGATGTTCAGCTGGGTGACGGCGAATTCCAGCGCTGCCGACACGCCGTGGCGCCCTCCGCCGGTTTCGAACGGCGGGACCAGGTTGGCGACGTTGCGGACGACGAAAATCTCGCCGGGATTGGTGTCGAAAATCGTTGCGGGATCGGCCCGGCTGTCGCTGCAGGCGATGACAACGGCGCGGGGCGATTGGCCCTCGGCAAGCTCCTGCCAGCGGCCCCGCTCTGTTTCGAACCGGTTGGCGCGAAACCGCCGATAGCCATCCAGCAGGTTGCCAAACCCTTGCATACGCGAAAACCCCTTATGACCTGGCGCGGGGGTTAATCGGGCGGGCGAGGGGTGGCAAGTCGGGGACCAAATCGCTATCTGGCCCGGCATGAACGCTCCGCTCCCCGTGCCGCCCCAAGGGCCAGCAAAGCAGCGCAAGCCCGACTGGATCCGGGTCAAGGCGCCTGTCAGCGAAGGCTATCATGAGACGCGCAGGCTGATGCGCTCCCTGAATCTCGCCACGGTGTGCGAGGAAGCGGCCTGTCCGAACATCGGCGAATGCTGGACCAAGAAGCACGCCACGGTAATGATCCTGGGCGACACCTGCACCCGGGCCTGCGCCTTCTGCAACGTCAAGACCGGCATGCCGCGCGCCGTCGACCCGCTCGAGCCGGAGCATGTCGCTATCGCCGCGGCCAAGCTCGGCCTGGAGCATATTGTGGTGACGTCGGTCGACCGTGACGACCTGCCCGACGGTGGAGCCTCACAGTTCGTCAAGGTGATCGAGGCGCTTCGTCGCGAGACGCCGAATACCACCATCGAGATTCTGACCCCCGACTTCCGCAACAAGCATGAGGCGGCGGTCGAGGCGATCGTCGCGGCTCGTCCGGACGTCTACAACCACAACCTCGAAACCGTTCCCAGGCTTTATCCGACAATCCGCCCCGGCGCCCGCTACTATGCCTCGCTGCGCCTGCTGGAGCAGGTCAAGAAACTCGATCCGTCGATCTTCACCAAGTCCGGCGTGATGGTCGGCCTCGGCGAGGAGCGGCTGGAAGTCCACCAGGTGATGGACGACATGCGCTCCGCCGGCATCGATTTCCTGACCATGGGCCAATATCTCCAGCCGACGCCGAAGCATGCGAATGTAGAGGAATTCGTCACTCCGGACGCGTTCAAGGCCTATGCGTCGATCGCCCGGGCCAAGGGTTTCCTGCTGGTTGCGGCATCGCCGCTGACGCGCTCGAGCTATCATGCCGGCGACGATTTCCAGAAAATGCGCGATGCCCGCAACGCGCAGCTGGCGAGGACAGTGGGCGCAACAGCCTAAATGCCCCGGCACAGCGAGACGCGTTACCTGCCTTACACGCCGGACCAGCTATTCGGCATGGTCGCCGACGTTGGCAGCTATGACGAGTTTCTTCCCTGGGTCAGCGCAGTCCGCATCCGCTCGGACAGCGAAACCGAAATGGTTGCCGACCTGATCGTCGGTTTCAACGCGTTCAAGGAGCGGTTCACCAGCCGGGTGACCAAGGAGCGGCCCGGCCATATCTGCGTCGATTATATCGAGGGCCCGCTCAAATACCTGAAGAACGAATGGCGGTTCGAGCCCGCGCCGCAGGGCGGAACCAACGTCCATTTCTCGGTCGATTTTGCCTTCAAGTCGCGCATTTTCGAAACCCTCGCCGGCCAGATGTTCGACCGGGCCTTGAGGCGGATGACCGGCGCCTTCGAAAAACGCGCCGAACAGCTTTACGGCATCAGCAGTTCAAGCGCGCAGAGCGCCGCCTGACGGCGAATCCCGGACCGGCCTTCCGCGGCGTCGAACAGTTTCTGGTCGGCGACGATCTTGTCCGGGCCGGCCTTCCGCTCCGCCCGGGCGAATACCACCGTCCCGACCGGTTTCTGCTCGGTGCCCCCGTCAGGGCCGGCAATGCCGGTAATGGCGACGGCGACATCGGCGCCCGAAGCCTCGAGCGCTCCCTGCGCCATCGCCCAGGCGGTTGCAACGCTCACCGACCCGAACGTTTCGACGACGTCGAGGCAGACGTTGAGCTCCGACATCTTGGCTTCGTTCGAATAGGTGACATAGCCGGATTCGAACATTTCCGACGATCCGGGGATCTCGGTGATGGCGGCGCTTACCAGCCCGCCCGTGCAGCTTTCGGCAACCGCCACGCGGCGCCCGGCGCGACGATTGGCCTCGACCACCTCTCGAGCCTTGGTCACCAGATCGTCAGGCAGCAGATAATCACCCATCATTTGATTCCATCCGGATCGTGACAGCCGCCTGGGCGGCAATTCCTTCACCCCTGCCGGCAAAACCAAGTCGTTCGGTTGTGGTTGCCTTTAGGCTGACTTGGGACAGGCTGATATCCAGAATTACCGCGATACGCGCCCGGGCAGCGTCCCGATGCGGCCCGATCTTCGGCTCCTCGCAAATCACCGTGCAGTCGACAGAATCGATAATCCCGCCCGCCTGCCGGACCAGCTTCGCAGCATGGCCGAGGAAAATGCTGCTGTCGGCGCCCTTCCACTGTGGGTCGGACGGCGGGAAATGCTGGCCGATGTCGCCAAGGCCGGCGGCTCCGAGCAAGGCATCGGTGATCGAGTGGAGCACGACGTCGGCATCGCTGTGGCCTGCAAGTCCGCGGTGGTGGGCGATCTCGATCCCACCGATCATCACCGGACCCTCGCCGGCAAAGGCGTGCACGTCAAAGCCCATGCCCGTGCGGCTGATAAGCCGGGACGATTGCAGCGCCTCCGCCCGTGCCCAGTCGCTGGGAGCAGTCAGCTTCTCCAGCATGGCGGCGCCCTCGACGGTCGCCACGGCAAGGCCGGCCGCTCGGGCGACCGTCGCTTCGTCGGTAGGGGTGCCGCCAACCCATACGGCATAGGCCTTCTTGAGATCCTGCAACCGAAACGCCTGCGGGGTCTGGACTCGAACTGCATGGCCGCGGTCGATCGGCTCTCCCAGCAACCCGTCGGCCCTTGCCAATGTGTCGGTTACCGGCAGCACCGGAACAGCGCCGCCGGCGCCCTCCAGGCCGGCCAGCAGGCGATCGATGACGTCATGCGGGCAGAAGGGGCGGGCGGCGTCGTGGACCAGGATGACATCGCCGTCGACCGCGTCCAGGCCGGCCCGAACGCTGTCCGCGCGCTCCGCTCCGCCAATGATCAAGGCGCCAACGTCGCGGCCATTCAATACTTGTTCGGCGAGCTGCTCCTGGCCTTCGCCGATGACGACCCGCACTGAGTCGATCGCCGGGTGTGACGCCAAAGCGTCGACCGCATGAGCAAGTACTGCCTTGCCGGCGATCGGCTGATATTGCTTGGGCAGTTGGCCGCCCATGCGGCTTCCCGATCCGGCGGCGACAATGAGGGCAGTGACCTTGCTTTCCATGAATCCGTTCGCCCTGAGCTTGTCGAAGGGCCGTCCTTACTTCCAACCCCAGCAAAGAAAAGGGCAGTCCTTCGACTTCGCTCAGGACGAACGGTTGTTAGCAGAGGCAAATTCCGTTACAGGCGCGCCCTCCCATGAGCCTGGTAAAGCCCATCCACGTCGGTCCGGTGACCATCGACGCGCCCGTGATCTTGGCGCCGATGACGGGCGTCACCGATCTGCCGTTCCGCAAGATCGTCAAGCGTTACGGCGCCGGGCTGACGGTCAGCGAGATGATTGCCAGCCAGGCGATGATCCGCGAAACCCGCCAATCGTTGCAGAAGGCGGCCTGGGACCCGAGCGAGGAGCCCGTGTCGCTCCAGCTGGCGGGATGCGCGCCCAATGAGATGGCCGAGGCGGCAAGGCTCAACGAGCAGCGCGGCGCGGCGATCATCGACATCAACATGGGCTGCCCGGTGAAGAAGGTCGTCAACGGCGATGCGGGGTCGGCGCTGATGCGCGACCTGCCGCTGGCTGCCGCGATCATCGATGCGACGGTCAAGGCCGTGAAGGTGCCCGTGACGCTGAAGATGCGCATGGGCTGGGACCATGGCAGCCTCAACGCGCCTGAACTGGCGCGCATCGCCGAGGACCTTGGCGTCAGGATGATCACCGTCCACGGCCGCACTCGCTGCCAGATGTACAAGGGTTCGGCCGACTGGACTTTTGTCGGTTCGGTCAAGCAGGCCACGTCGCTGCCGGTAATCGTCAACGGCGACATATGCAGCCTGGAGGATGCCCGCACGGCTCTCGCCCAATCAGGCGCGGACGGGGTGATGATCGGCCGCGGTGCCTACGGCCAGCCGTGGCTGCTCGGCCAGGTGATGGCCGATTTGGCCCATGACGGGCACCGCCCGGATCCCTCGATGGACGAACAGCTCGACCTGATCCTCGAGCAATATGACTCGATGCAATCGCTCTACGGCGTCCAGACCGGCGTAAACCTCGCTCGCAAACATATCGGCTGGTACACCAAGGGCCTGACCGGCTCCGCCGAGTTCCGCAACCGGGTCAATATGCAAGATGATCCTAGGGTCGTGACGCAGATGCTGCAGGACTTCTATTCGCCCTGGCTTGCGAGAACTGCAGCCTAGCCAGAAACTGTGTTCTTTATGCAACGCGTCCATGCTAGGCCAAGCCTGGAATGGATGTGCAGACCGTCGAATCCGATTTGAAACGAAGGCCCTTACCTCGCTGGCTAGCCCGCGAGAAAGAGAGCGGCCGGATTTACGATTGGGCGACCGTCGCAAGCGCCGTCGTGCTCGCTGGAATGCTGGTGCTCAGCTATGTGTTGCTGACCCGCGAGGCGGCGCCGGGCTCGATGCTGTCGCCACTGCTGATCGCGCTGTTGCTGATCGCCAATCTCATTCCCTCGATTGCGCTGATGGTCCTGTTGTCGCGCAAGATCGCAAGGGCGCGGGCGGTGGCACGGGCGATCGGCACGGGCCAGCTTCATACTCGCCTGGTCGCGCTATTCTCGGTCATTGCGGCGGTTCCGACGGTAATCGTCGCCATTTTCGCATCGCTGCTGCTGCAATCGGGCCTCGAATTCTGGTTTTCCGACCGGGCTCGAGGAATGCTGGAAAATACCGCCCAGCTAGCCCAATCGACCTACACCAGCGAGGTCAACCGGGTTGGCGGCGAAGCCGTCACGATGGTCGCCGATTTCTACAAATATCTCGGTCCGCGGCCGATGGAGAATCCGCGGTTCGACGAATATCTTGCCTATCAGACCTACCAGCGCAGCCTCAATGAAGCCGCCATCATTTCGATTACCAATACCGGTCAGGTGACGATTAGCCGGGGGGTCAACTATTATGATGGCCTGATCGACCAATCGCGCCTCGCTCAAGCGCTGTCGCAGCTGAAGGGACCGACCCAGGCTGCCGAAGTCGTGACCCAGGGCCGGATCGCGGTCCTTACTCCCCTGACCAATGAACCAGGCAAATTTCTCTTCGTCGCGCGACAGGTCAGCGAGGATTTCCGCCAACAGATTGAAAGCGCCACGGGCGTTTTGACCGACTATCGCGGCTTGCTCGAGCGGAGCCGCAGCAACCAGTTGAAGTTCAATGCCGCTCTCTTGGCAGGCGCGTTGCTGATCGTCTTCCTGGCAATCATTACCGCCCTCAAGCTGGCCGATCGGCTACTGAGACCGGTTGAGCAGCTGGTCGATGCCGCCGGGCGGATCGAAGAAGGCGATTTCACCGCGCGGGTGCCGATCATCGGCGATCCCGACGACGAAATTGCAACGCTCGGCACCGCCTTTAACCGGATGACCGGGAAGCTGCAGGAACAGACCGGGGCGCTGATGGCCGCCAACCAGCAGCTCGACACCCGGCGGGCCTTTATCGAGGCGGTCTTGTCGAGCGTGACCGCCGGAGTAATCGCGCTCGACAGTTCCGGCCACATCCTGCTCACCAATCGCTCCGCGGACACCCTGCTGCAGCAGGGCGAAGAGAGCGTCGAGGCAAAGGAGCTTGCCGATGTCTCGCCTGAACTTGGCGAGTTCCTCCGCGGCGAAACGCGCGATGCCAATGTTCTCGTGAACCTGGCCGATGGCCAGCGTACGCTGGCGGTCAAACGGATGCGCTATGCCGACGGGTCGGTGCTGACCTTTGACGACATCACCGACCAGCTTAGCGACCAGCGCCGCGCGGCCTGGTCCGATATCGCGAGGCGTATCGCCCATGAGATCAAGAATCCGCTGACCCCGATCCAGCTTGCCGCGGAACGCCTGCAGCGCCGCTACAGCGCGGAAGTCGCGTCAGATCCGGAGACATTCACCCGCCTGACCGACACCATTATCCGCCAGGTGGCAGACCTCAGGCGGATGGTCGACGAATTCTCCAACTTCGCACGTATGCCCAAGCCGGTCTTCCGCGACGAGAATGTCCATGACATCGCACGAGCCGCGCTGTTCCTGCACGAAGTGGCACATCCCGGAATTAGCTTCTCGCTCGATCCGCCGGCCGGCGAAATCCGGATGGTTTGCGATCGGAGGCAGCTCAGCCAGGCATTGACGAACATCGTCAAGAATGGGGTGGAAGCGATTGAATTGCGCCGTAATCGCGGCGTTGACAATCCCGATGGAGACCGCATCGAACTATGCATTCGGCGCGAAGCGGACCAGCTAATCTTTGACCTGACCGATACCGGCGTGGGCCTGCCGGAGGACCGCGAGCGGCTGACCGAGCCCTATATGACGACGCGGGTGCGCGGCACCGGCCTCGGCCTCGCCATCGTCAAGAAAATAGTTGAGGAACATCTTGGCGAGATCGCCTTTCTCGACAGGAACGGGGGAGGGACCCGGGTTCGAATTGCGTTTGACGCAGACCGGCTGCAAGCGCTGGCAACCGAGGAGCCCCCAGCTGCGGCGTCCCTCAAGGGCGATGACAATGAATATGATGAGGAGGACCATAGCTGATGGCGCTCGAAGTGCTGGTGGTCGACGATGAAGCCGATATCCGGGACCTAGTCTCCGGAGTGCTGGAGGACGAGGGATATTCCGTGCGCTCGGCCGCTGACAGCACGGCTGCGCTTGACGCGATTGACGATCGGCGCCCCAGTTTGGTCCTGCTCGATGTCTGGCTCCAGGGGTCGAAGCTCGACGGCTTGCAGCTGCTCGAGCAGATCAAGAAGCGTGACCCGACCCTCCCGGTGCTGATGATTTCCGGCCACGGCAACCTCGACACGGCGGTCGCCGCAATCCGCGAGGGCGCGGTCGACTTCATCGAAAAGCCGTTCAAGGCCGACCGGCTGCTCCACTTGGTTGGCCGGGCTACCGAGACTGACCGCTTGCGCCGCGAAGTCGCCAACCTCCGTACCCAGGTAGGGCCGGATGACCAGCTCGACGGTACTTCCGTCGCCATCAACACGGTTCGTGCGACCCTGAAGCGCGTAGCACCGACTGGAAGCCGGGTGATGATCACCGGGCCGGCCGGCGTCGGCAAGGAAATTGCAGCGCGGATGATCCATAATTGGAGCCCGCGGGCGTCGGCTCCTTTCACCGTACTGTCGGCGGCGATGATGAGCCCGGAGCGGGTCGAGGAGGAGCTGTTCGGCAGCGAGCAGCAGGGCGTCTCGCGTCCCGGGCTGCTCGAACAGGCGCACGGCGGCACCATTTTCCTCGATGAAATCGCCGATATGCCGGCCACGACCCAGGCCAAGATCCTGCGCGTGCTGACCGACCAGAGCTATACCCGGGTCGGTGGCCAGCGGCCGGTCAAGGTCGATGTCCGCGTCCTGTCGGCTACTTCGCGCAATCTTGCCGACGAAATTTCCGCCGGTCGCTTCCGCGAAGACCTCTATTATCGCCTGAACGTCGTTCCCGTGCGCATTCCGCCGTTGCGCGAGCGGCGCGAGGACATACCGGAGCTGGTCAACCATTTCCTTGCCCGCTTCGCCGCCGAGCGTCGCATTCAGACGCCGGAACTGTCCAAGGAAGCGATTGCCGCGCTCCAGGCGCACGACTGGCCCGGAAACGTTCGGCAACTCCGGAACATCATCGAGAGGACGCTGATCCTCACTCCCGGCGACCGGGTAGGTTGCATCGAGGTCGACCTGCTGCCGCCGGAGATCATCGATTCACAGGGTTCCGCCGGGCTCGGCGGGGCATCGATGGCGATCATGGGCTCGCCGCTCAGGGAAGCGCGGGAGAGTTTCGAGCGCGAGTATCTGAAGATCCAGATCCGCCGCTTCTCCGGCAACATTTCCCGCACGGCCTCGTTCATCGGCATGGAGCGATCAGCGCTTCACCGCAAGCTAAAGGCGCTCGGCCTGGGCGACAAGCGGGATGAGGAATAAAAACAAAAATGGCCGATAAACCGCTGAGTTTACAAGACCAATTCTTGAATTCTATTCGCCGGGCAAAGGCCCCGGTGACGATCTTCCTCGTCAAGGGTGTAAAACTCCAGGGCATCGTCACCTGGTTCGATCCATTCTCTTTATTGCTCCGCCGCGACGGCAATTCGCAGCTGGTCTACAAGCACGCCATCTCGACCATCATGCCGGGCCAGGCGCCGGCGGACCTCGAACTTGGGACCGGAGGGGAAGGGGGCAATGGCAAGAAGCCGATGCTCCAGGATTTGTTTCTTCAGGCCGCGGCGCGCGAAACGGAGCCGATGACCATCTTCCTGGTCAATGGCGTCATGCTGCAGGGCGCGGTTGCCGGCTTCGACCAGTTCTCGCTGGTGCTGGAGCGCGGCGGACAGGTCCAGCTGGTCTACAAGCACGCCATTTCGACGCTGCAGCCCGGCCATCCGCTTAATCTGGGGGGTGAATCCAGCCCGGAGGACGAAGGCTGAGCGTTTTCAAACGTACTGATGACAGCGGGATTGCTCGGGGTGAGCGAGCGCTCGTTGTTGTGCCGGAACGGGTCGGGGAGGGGGGACTGAGATCTCTCGACGCCCGCATCGCCGAAGCGGTCGGGCTCGCCCAGGCGATCGGCATTGACGTCATCGGCAAGAAACCCTTCCGCCTTCGGCAGCTTCGGCCGGCCAGCCTGTTCGGCAAGGGGCAGGTCGAAGAGATTGCAGCGCTGGCCGAGCAGCATGAGGCGACGCTGCTGGTCGTCGATGCCGCACTGAGCCCAGTGCAGCAAAAGACGCTGGAAGATGAGACCAAATGCAAGGTCATCGACCGCACTGGCCTGATCCTCGAAATATTCGGCGAGCGCGCCGCCACTGCCGAAGGGCGGCTCCAGGTCGAGCTGGCTCACCTGGACTATCAAGCCGGCCGCCTGGTCCGCAGCTGGACCCACCTCGAACGGCAGCGCGGCGGCTTCGGCTTCCTTGGCGGCCCGGGTGAAACCCAGATCGAGGCCGACCGGCGGCAGATCCGCGATCGCATGGCCCGCATTCGGCGCGAGCTTGGCCAGGTCAGCCGCACCCGCGGGCTACATCGTGGGCGGCGGCAGCGGGCGCCCTGGCCGGTTATCGCGCTGGTCGGCTACACCAATGCCGGGAAATCGACCCTATTCAACCGCATGACGCAGGCTTCGGTCATGGCCGAAGATTTGTTGTTCGCGACGCTCGATCCGACCATGCGCAATGTGAAAATCCCAGGCTTCGACCGGGCGATCCTGTCAGACACGGTGGGATTCGTCTCCAACCTGCCGACCGAACTTGTCGCGGCGTTTCGCGCGACGCTTGAAGAGGTGGCCGCTTCCGACCTCATTCTCCACGTCCGCGACATCGCCCACCCCGACAGCGACGCTCAGGCGGCGGATGTCGAGGCGGTGCTGTCTTCGCTGGGCCTGGCCGAAGAGGATTCGCCGCCGCGTATCGAGGTGTGGAACAAGCTCGACTTGCTCCCGCCCGCCGAAAGACAGGAGCTTATTGGAGAGGCCGAACGCCGCAGCGACGTCGCCGCAGTCTCGGCATTGACCGGGGAAGGGGTCGACGGCCTCCGCGAGACGATCTCACACCTGCTTCATTCCGGCTCGCAAACCCATCAGGTCCGGCTGAATGCCGGTGACGGCGAGCGCATCGCCTGGCTGCACGCCCGCGGCGAGATTCTCGAACAGCGTCACGACGGCGATCAGCTGCAACTGTCGGTCAAGCTCAGCCCGGAGAATTGGGCGCGCTTCGAGCAGCTCTGAACGCCAAGCCTATACGGGCGCCGGCGCCTTCTTCGCCGCCACCCACAGCTCTTCCATCTGGTCGAGGGTCATGTCGGCAAAGCCCGGTGCCTTTTCGATCTGCCGGAATCTCTTTTCGAACTTGCGATTGGCCTTGCGCAGCGCCTCTTCCGGCTCGACCTTCAGAAACCGTGCGAAGTTGACGACCGCGAACAGCAGGTCGCCGACCTCCTCTTCCAATTCCTCCGGCGGTGCCTCGGCGATTTCGTCGAGCTCTTCGCGGATTTTGTCCTTGGGCCCCGCGATATCGGGCCAGTCGAACCCGGTTCGAGCCGCCCTCTTCTGCAGCTTCATCGCCCGCTCCAGCGCGGGCAGGGCCATGGCAATGCCGGCGAGGGCGCTCTTGTCGTCGAGCTTGGCCCGTTCCTCGGCCTTGATCACCTCCCACAAGTGATGGCCGCCCTGTTCAGCGCCCCCGAATATGTGCGGATGGCGCCGTTCGAGCTTGTCAGAGATCCGCGCCAGCACGTCCTGCAGGGTAAAATGGCCGGCTTCCTCGGCCATTCGGGCGTGGAACACGACTTGCAGCTGCAAATCGCCAAGCTCGTCGACCAGGGCGTCCATGTCGCCGCGGTGGATGGCATCGGCGACCTCATAGGCCTCTTCGATCGTATAGGGCGCGATCGTCTCGAAGGTTTGGACGCTGTCCCATTCGCAGCCGGTGTCCCGGTCGCGCAGGCGCTTCATGATATTGTCGAGGCGATCCAGGCCCATTTCAGTCTATCTCCAGAGCGTGAGGGGGCTTTTGGGACCCTGTGTTCGCGCCAATCTATGGGTATGATAATATATATTATGTAAAGTGCGAGAGAGAGGCAGGCGGGCCATTCTCCCTCTGAACCACTCCATTTTCCCGCTCAGCCCTGCAGGATCAGCCATCGGCCTTCGACCCCCCAGCGTTCGAGTGACGACAGATAGTTCATTCCCAGCACATTCAAATCTTCATGATCGGCGACGTGCAGGCCGACATCGTTCCTTTCGATCGGTCCAATTGACAGGCTGTCGGCTCGTGCCGTCGCGACGCGAAGTATGCCGTTGCCGGTCCGCACTACCTGATTGCGGCGATCGCTGACCAATATTCCTGCTTCCGCCGCCGTATCCCGGCCGATCGTTGTCATGGTGGCGCCGCTGTCGACCAAGAATTTGATTTTCTGCCCGTTAAGCCTGGCATTCACCCAGAAATGACCATCGATTGCCATCGGAATCCGCACTTCCTCGCCCTCGACCACCGGTTCGCCGGTTGCCTCGGCCTTGAGCCGCTGGGCGACAAAGCCAAGATCGTCGCGGAACGTGAACAGGATAAATCCGGCGCCGAAAATCGCCACCCAGGCAAGCGCCATCGTCGCCATTTTGGCGAATTTCTCCCGCCGCGACATGAGCGAGCCGGCCACCAGCATGATCGCCATCAATAGATAGAGGCTGCCGAGCATCCAGTCGTTGGTCAAAGCTCAAGCTCCTGGCCGTCGAACGCCGGCGCTGCCCAATCCGGCAGTTCCCTGGCCAAGG
>Ga0207701_10000371_pt1 | contig 45738 bp, 46 predicted proteins | sample KBSSwiSSwithPhiX_FD_184294 | JGI IMG/M metagenome (GOLD analysis project Ga0207701, IMG submission 184294) | Switchgrass rhizosphere bulk soil microbial communities from Kellogg Biological Station, Michigan, USA, with PhiX - S5 (SPAdes) (version 2) | ecosystem: Environmental > Terrestrial >... | reverse complement strand
TTTGCATTCTGAAATTATCTACATTGATCTGGAACTCTCTTTCAACTGCACCAACAATATCTACCCTGTTGATCTGCGGAATTTCCTCCAGTTTATCCTGCATATCATCCGCCAGTTCTTTCAATCTCATCGGATCATAATCTCCGCTCAGGTTAATGGACATGATCGGCAGGTCAGACAGGTTGATGTCCATAACCGTAGGTTCCTTGGTGAGATCGGTGGGAAGATCGGGTTTTGCTTTATCTACTGCGTCCTTCACTTTCTGTAAAGCCACATCAACTTTTTCCGAAGCATCAAAATCGATGATGATGGCGGAATAATCCTGAACCGAAGTGCTGGTGATCTTATCGATCTTGATTCCTGAAATAGATTTAAGTTGTTTTTCTATCGGCTGGGTAACAAGGTTCTCTATATCCTTTGGAGAATTACCGACATAAATGGTCTGAATATAAATCTTAGGAATCACAAGGTCGGGGAACTGTTCCTTGGGAAGTGTGATAAACTGTGTAATTCCGATAAGGGAGATGAATACCATCAACAGGTAAATGGAAGTTCTGTTTTTGATACTCCAGGTCGTGGGCTTGAACTGCTTAAATCTCTCCTTTATTTTATTTAATGCGCTCATAAATGTTTTTTGTAGTTGTGGCTATCTATTCCTTACTTAAGATTTATTTTCAGCTGTCACCACGAGCTGACCGTCGTAAAGTCCCTGGAATCCTTCTGTGATCAATGCATCGTTTGGCTTGAGCCCTGTTTTAACTTCCAGGTTGTTACCATAAAGCTCTCCGACATCTACTGGTCTTTTCCTTGCTTTCAATTTTCCGTTCTCGTTCACCGCAACCATCACATATTTTCCTTTCTCATCATTCTGCAGCGTGTTCATCGGAATGGTGATCGCATTGGGAGCCTGGTAATCCTGGATCCTAACAAGTGCAATCTGGTTGGGGCGGAAATCCGCTGATGAAGGAATCTTCGCTTCGATATAAAATGAACGTGAGGAAGGATCGATCATGCCACCTTTCACACTTACTTTGGAAGTAACGGTTTTATTGATATCGGGAAGAGTGATCTCTATCTCTGAGCCCTTGTCAATTTTGTGCAGGTAGTTTTCCGGAACCTCTACTGTTACTTTCAGGTTGCCGATGTTCACAATCCTGATGCCTTTAACCGACGCAGTTGCAGGTGAGAAATATTCTCCCACCCTGATGTTCACCATATCAGCCACTCCGGTAATTTCTGCTTTCACGTTAGTCATATTATTCTGTTCATTGATCATATCCAGCTGCTTCTGCAGGTTCTCTACATTTGATTTTGCCTGCAGCATTTCTACTTCTGTTCCTATCTGTTTATCCCAAAGATTTTTTCTTCTTTCATAAAGTGTCTGAGCAAGATTAAGCTGCACCTTCAGCTGGCTGGCCTGATCGCGGGTTACTGCATCATCGAGCCTGATCAGCAGCTGTCCTTTTTTCACCAGATCGCCCTGCTTTACATACACTTCTTTTACCTGTCCCCCCATTCCGCGCGGCGATACAAAAGCGATGTTCTCAGCATCAACTTTTCCCTGCAGGTCTATATAGTGCGTAAATTTTTCCGTAGCAACCGACCTGATCTCAACAAGCTTTGCATTAGCTGCTGAGGAGTCAGTTTTTGCAAGATCTTCTTCCAGCTTACGGACTTTTTCGTTCAGCTTTGACTGTTCTTCTTTCAGTTTAAGCAGCTCCGCTTTTTTGTCTTTTGCCCCGTCTTTATTCTCCTTTATACTGCTGCCACATGCCATTGCAAAGACCATGATAAGCAATACAGGTGTTAATTTATACATGCTGTTCATTTTGGATTATTTGTATATCAATTATTAATTTTTTTAAAGTTTGCCGGTTGCTCGGAGGAAATCTATTCTTGTCAGGATCGCGTCATACAGCGCTGAGAAGTAATTATTCTGTGCAGTTGTGAGTTCTGCCTGCGAGTTTGTTACTTCAAGATTAGATCCAAGTCCCTGCTCGTATTTTAATTTGGTTTGATTATAAACTTCTTCGGCAAGAGTCATATTCTTTTTCTGGTATTCCATTGTCGCAACAGCTGATCTCAGGTTGATGCGGGTTTCGGCAATCTCTTTGTCGATGGAAAGCTCAAGGTTCTTGAGATTATTATTTGTTTGCTCAAGCTGAAATTTTGCTGTCTGCACACGGGCGGCTTTTGCAAAGCCATCGAAGATGGGAACGTTTATCCTTAGCCCTACGAATGATGATGGAAACCAAGGTTCACCCCCCTTGAAAATATTAAACGTGTTACGCTGTGCGAGCTGGTAATAAGAGCTGCTTAGCGAAACTGTTGGCAGGTAACTGAGCTTATATCTCCTGATATTGTATTCATTCAGCTTTTTGTTCAGTTCGAGTTGTTCATGCTCCGCCCTGTCCGTATAATTAAAACTGCTGTCGGGAAGTACTTCTGAATAAACAGTTTCGGGTAATGTATCCACCGGCACCAACTGATATTGAACCGGCATCCCTATCAGCAATTTTAATCCCAGGTTTGCGGTTTGCAAACGGTTTTCTATTTTAAGTTTTTCAGTTCGCAGATTGGTCAAACTTACTTCTGCTTTGTTCACATCGAGTTTCTCTGCAAATCCATTCTTGTAAATTTCTCTTGTATCGGCAAGTAATTTTTCGAACCTCTCAATATTCGCGTCAATCGTACCTACCTGTTGTCTGCCAGCAACCAGAAGGAAATAAATTTTATAAACATTCGCTTTTATCTGCTCTTTCGTAACATCCGCGGTTTTGGTGGCGAACTGAATTGCAGTTTTACGCGCCTGCAAACCAACAAAAACCTGCCCGTCGAAAAGTAACTGGGATAGATCGAGACCCGCAGAGGAATTGTACTTTGTCCCGAATTGTGCTTCGATAATTCCGAAATCTGATGGTGAAACAATAGGATCGCCATTACCGCCTTTCACGCCTTCCTTCTCAAGCACACCATATGTTCCTGCTGCAATAAAGTTTGGAAAGCTTTGTACCGCTACATTCGGAAAGTACCCCGCATTGGCAGATCCGGTTAATTGAGGATAAGCTGCCGCAGTGATCTCCCTGTTTTGCTGACGCTGCAGATCGATGGCGATCAGAGCATTCCTCACCTGGTAACTGTTTTTAGATGCATACTCTACCGCCTGTTTCACAGTCAGCTTGTAAGTGGTGTCCTGTGCAGATGCATATCCTGCGAAAGCAAGCAGTATAAGAACCGGTAATCCTCTCCTGTATATTTTTCTGATTGAATGATGTGTCATCGCAAAATGATTCATTTGTTAACTTTTAAGTCTTTCCTGTTGGTATTTAAGTATTAGTTTATAACCTTTTAATGATGCTACTCCGAAAAGAAAATGTTCTATGATCGCGGTATGGAGGTCTCCAAGATTAAATTTGGAAGCGGGGTATACATCCTGGTTGAAGGCTATCATCATGGCTTCGAGTCTGTACTTTGCGATGATATCTATGTTGATCTCCGGCCGGTAGAGTTCCTCTGCTATGCCTCTTTTCAGATTCTCTTTGATAACTTCGAACAGGTATTTATTCTTGTGGTCAAGGAATATCCTATAAGATTGAGGGTGAAACCTTTCAAGATCGTACATCATTGCAGGATTCATGCCTGAAAATATCTGCTGCATAAAGTCCATCGCCTGGAAAAGCTCATGGATGGCGTCTTTAGAACTGTTCCTGTTTTCATCACAGGTTTGCTGCGCAAAGTCGATGGTGTGACTTACAACCGCTTCAACAAGCTCATCTTTATCTGAGAAGTACTGGTAAATTGTTTTCTTGGAAGCACCAAGCTGTGCTGCGATTTCATCCATGGTAATAGACTTAACTCCATACCGGCGGAACAAATCGTTAGCTTTTTGTTGTATTCTGTCTTTCATTTCCATAATTCACCCTCAAAGGAGGGCAAAACTATGGAAACTATTAATGTAACCAAAGTTTCCACTATTATTTTTTCGTGAAAATCTTTTCATTGACAGTTTTTTCAACCTAACTGTTACGGAATGCGCAACTTAATTTTGAATAAATATTTAAGGCTATGAAAAAAAGGCAAACATTAAAGAGGCTGTTCCAGTATTTTCTGCAGGGGCTTATCATTCTCGCCCCCATAATTATTACAATATATGCGGTAACGGCGCTCTTTAATTTTATTGATAACATTTTGCCGGAAGCATTTGGAAAGATATTCCCGCAATGGGGAGTAGACAAAAATGGCAATACGCTCAAGATTCCCGGGATAGGCTTTGTTATTCTTATACTTACGGTTGTTTTTGTTGGATACATTTCGTCCTCGTTTATTGTAGGAAGGCTTGTGGATCTGTTTGATACTATACTCGAAAGAACGCCTGGCATAAAGATCATCTACAGCACCGTAAAAGATTTTTTTGAAGCATTTGCGGGAAATAAGCGAAAATTCGATAAAGCCGTGCTGGTATGTGTTCAGGATAAAGAGGTCTGGCAGATTGGGTTTATTACACAGGAAGTAGTTTTGCAGTTCGGACTTGATGACTATGTGGCTGTGTATGTTCCGAAATCGTATGCGTTTACCGGTGAGTTATTTTTTCTGAAAAAGGAAAGGGTAAAGTTACTTACCGGGATTAGCTCTGCAGAAGCCATGAAGTTTGCGATTTCAGGCGGAGTAACTCAGATTGAAGAATAATTATATCTAAATATGCTTGAATGAAAAGAAGTTGTTTGATCCTTACCCTATTGATTTTTACCCATAAAGGATTTTGCTGGGGATTCTATGGACACCGGCTGATCAATTACCAGGCAGTGTTTCTGCTGCCTCCGGAAATGATCTCCTTTTATAAGCCGAATATAAATATTATCAGTTCTCATGCTGTTGATCCGGATAAAAGAAGATATGCCGTCGCTGAAGAGGGACCGAGACATTATATAGATCTTGACAGGTATGCAGGCATTGCTTTACCACGTTCATGGACCAGAGCGGTTGAAAGATTTTCTGAAGATTCGCTGAAAGCGCATGGAATAGTGCCATGGTGGATACAGGTAATGCTGGCGAGACTTACAAAAGCATTCAGGGAAAAAAATGTAAATGCCATCCTGAAACTGTCTGCTGAAATGGGTCACTACCTCGGCGACGCGCATGTGCCTTTGCATGCATCAAGCAATCATAATGGCCAATTTACCGGGCAACAGGGAATTCACGGATTCTGGGAATCAAGGATACCTGAAATATTTGCAGAAACTGAATGGGATCTATTTTCAGTAAAGGCAATGTATATCAGGAATCCATTGGAATTTGCCTGGAAAAGGATTGAAGAGAGTGCTAAAGCAAGCGACTCGGTATTGAGGTTTGAAAAGATGCTCAGCGACCGGGTAAGTGCCGACAGGAAATATGCATTTGAAAACCGCAATGGGCTGATCATTAAACAGTATTCCGTCGCGTATTCAAAGTCTTATAATGACATGCTTAACGGGATGGTGGAAAGAAGACTGACCCAATCGGTATTTGCAGTGGCCTCTTTCTGGTACACCGCATGGGTAAATGCAGGCCAGCCCGACCTCAGGAACATGGGCAGGAAAGAATTAACTGCTGAAGATGAAGCAGCATTCAGTGACCTGGAAATGAAATGGCGGAATGAAAAAATCAAAGGAAGATCGTGTGAATGAGTTTGGCCAAGCCGCTGGTGAGGTATTCCTTATCTTTGAAACCCTAAATAAATTATTTAACTAGGAAATTTTCAGCACGTGACGAATGTGATTCATAATTTCAACGCCGGACCAAGCATATTGCCTGCGGAAGTATTTGAAGAAGCCAGCCGGGCTATTATGAACTTTAACAATACAGGTTTGTCGATTCTTGAACTGGGTCACCGTACCAAATCATTCCAGGCTGTTATGGAAGAAGCGATAACATTGGCCAGGGAACTTATGCAGTTGGATGATGACCATGAGATTATGTTTCTTCATGGCGGTGCTTCCACACAATTTCTTCAGATACCGATGAACATGCTTGGCGAGAACGATCTGGCAGCATACACTGATACGGGGGTATGGGCTTCGAAAGCGATTAAGGAAGCCAAGCTGTTCGGACATGTTGAAGTAGTGTGCAGTTCAAAAAATGATAATTACCGTTACCTGCCAAAACAGTTTACTATTCCTAAAACAGCAAGCTACCTGCACATCACCACCAATAATACTATCTATGGTACGCAATGGCAGGATCTTAGCTTATTTTATAATTCCGGGGTTCCGCTTGTGGCTGACATGAGCAGTGACATATTCAGCCGTAAAATTGATTTCAACAAATTCGATGTAATCTATGCCGGCGCTCAGAAGAATGCCGGTGCAGCAGGAGTTACCCTTGTGGCCGTTAATAAGAATATGCTGGGAAAGGTACAAAGGAGTATACCTTCAATGCTCGATTACAGGAATCATATTGCTAATGGTTCAATGCTGAATACACCACCGGTATTTGCGGTGTATGTTTGTATGCTAACGCTCCGTTGGCTGAAAAGCATGGGGGGTGTTGCTGAGATCGAACAGATCAATAACCGGAAAGCTTCACTGCTATACCATACGATAGATTCACTGGATATTTTCCGGGGCACAGTAGTGAAGGAAGACAGGAGTAAAATGAATGTGTGCTTTGTGGCAAGAGATGAAGAACTTGAGAAAGAATTTCTTGAGCTGTGCCAGAAGGAAGGAATGGTTGGAGTGAAGGGGCACCGCACCATTGGAGGTTTCCGTATTTCTTTATATAACGCACTTCCCTATGAGAGCGTAGAAGCCATCACTGATCTGATGAAAGACTTTGCGCAAAGAAAATCCTAAAAACAAACGAAAAAATTCAGATGGCGATCGTTCATCCATTTAAAGCTTTACGGCCTCAACCACAGTTTGCACCTAAAGTAGCGGCAAGACCATATGACGTACTGAACAGTCTCGAAGCAAAAATTGAAGCGCGTGGAAATCCACATTCATTTTTACACATAACTAAATCCGAAATAGACCTGCCTGATAAAACAGATTCTCATTCCCAGGAAGTTTATGACAGGGCAAAACAGAATCTGAATGCATTCATGCAAAGAGGAGTTTTGTTCCGTGAAGACAAAGCGTGTTTTTATATTTACCAGTTGATCATGAACGGAAGGAGCCAGACGGGACTTGTAGGCGTAAGTTCGATTGATGATTATGAAAAAGAAATCATAAGGAAACACGAATTCACAAGACCGGAAAAAGAACTCGACAGGATCAACCATATTAAAACAACAAGGGCCCAGACAGGCAATGTTTTCCTTGCATACAGGAATGTAGCAGAGATTGACGAAGTGATCACCAACTGGAAATCCACTCATGATCCTGTTTATGATTTTGTTGCTGAGGATGGTGTGAGCCATTCCATCTGGGTGATCAATTCAGACGAAGTCAGTAAAAACCTGATGAAACTGTTTAAGGAAAAAGTTCCCGCTACTTATATAGCAGATGGTCATCATAGAGCCGCTTCCGCCGCAAAAGTTCGTTTGCAGGTGGAAGAAAATTATTTTCTGACCACTCTTTTTCCGGCGAATGAATTAAAGATCCTCGATTATAACAGGGTTGTTAAAGATCTTAATGGCCTGGAGCCTTCACAGTTGATAGAAAAACTTGAAAAGAATTTTGAGGTAAATGAATCTGAGGAAGCTGTCGCGCCATCAATGCTTCATGAATTCGGGATGTACCTGAAAAATAAATGGTACAGGCTGGTGGCGAAACCCGATTCGTATGATAATGATCCCATCGGAGTGTTAGACGTAACAATCCTTTCGGACAATGTACTCGACAAAATTCTGGGTATAAAAGATCAGCGAACTGACAAGCGGATAGATTTCATCGGGGGAATCAGGGGTTTAGCGGAACTTGAAAAGAGGGTGAACAGTGGAGAGATGACTGTTGCTTTCAGCTTATATCCTGTAAGCATCGAACAATTATTCAATATTGCCGACAGCGGAAATGTTATGCCTCCTAAAAGCACATGGTTCGAACCTAAACTCCGCGATGGACTCCTTACACATCTTACAAGTGAATAGCTATAAAATAATATCCCTGATGAGTAGAATCCTTCTTGCACTGATATTCATAATTACATTGTGTTCACAGGTTAATGCGCAGGATACTCCGGGTAAAACTGCAAAAGCTTTTATCAGGAAAGGCGATTACAATAATGCAATTCTTGTTTTGAACAGGGCAATATTAAATGACAGTGAAAATATTGAGTTGAAAAAAGATCTTGCCTTTGCTTATTATATGCAAAGGGAATTTCAGAAATCCATTAATACTATCAAACCGGTTGTTGATAGCAGGGATGCGGATGTTCAAAGCTACCAGATACTCGGAATGGCGTACAAGGCGGTTGATGAAAATAAAGAAGCAGAGAGGATGTACAAAGCTGCCCTCCGCAAATTTCCGGAAAGCGGGGTAATATATAATGATTACGGCGAACTGCAGTGGATCAGGAATGATTTTTCAGCTGCTTCGAAACTCTGGCTACGGGGGATTCAGACTGACCAGAATTACCCCGGCAATTATTATAATGCCGCCAGGTACTACTATATGACTGAAGACAAAGTATGGGGATTGTTATATGGTGAGATTTTTCTGAACCTCGAAAGCTACAGCAGAAGGACTCCCGAAATAAAAGGGATGCTGGTGGAAGGATACAAAAAATTGTTCAGTGATAACGACATCACCAAGAACCAGGATAACAGGAATGAATTTGTAAAGGCATACCTCAATATTATAAAAACACATTCACAGGTAGTTGACCGAGGTGTTACTCCGGATGCACTATCGGCTTTGCGGACAAGATTTATTCTTTCATGGTATCAAAAGCAGTCAACAGATTTTCCGTTCAGGCTCTTTGATTATCATAAACAGCTGGCAAAAGCCGGTTTATTCGATGCATATAACCAATGGATTTTCGGAGCAGCAAGCAATCTGTCAACATTCCAGCAATGGACAACAACCCATAGTGAGGAATACAACAAATTCACCACTTTTCAGAAAAGCAGGGTGTATAAGGTACCGGAAGGGCAGTGGTATAATAAGTGAGCGGTGAGGAGTGAGTCGAGAGAAGAATACCCTCACCAATCACTATTGCAGATTGCCCTTTTTTTCTCTAATTTACTCCTATGAGTGATCCTAAACGATTGTTCGATTGCCTGGATTTCCAAATGAAGAATGGCGGTAAATCCGACATGCTTGCCGCAAAAGAAAACGGCGGATGGAAAAAATACAGTACAGCCGAAGTAATATCCATTGTGGATCAACTTGCAGCCGGCTTGCTCGAAGCCGGTTTGGGTTACGGCGATGGCACAGAAGAAGGAAGAGATAAAATTGCAGTATTAAGTAAAAACAGACCGGAGTGGATAATACTTGACCTGGCAGTTCAGCGGTCAGGAGCTGTACTAACTCCTTTTTACCCTACCATTCATATCAACGAGCTTGAGTATGTGCTGAATGACGCGCAGGTAAAAATCATATTCGTGAACGACGAAAATGAATATGAAAAGGTTAATTCAATAAAAAACAAGGTACCATCGCTCCGTGAAATTTATTCATTTGAAAAAGTAAAAAACGCACGGCACTGGAAAGAATTATTCAGGCCCGTTACTGAATCCGTCGTCAACAAAATCAAAAACATTTCAGATAGTATCAGGAATGAAGACCTTGCAACAATCATTTATACTTCCGGCACAACAGGCAAGCCTAAAGGAGTGATGTTGTCGCACAATAATATTTTGAGCAACGTGCTTTCATGCGTACCCTGCCTCCCTGTTTCTGAACTTCGCGCTTTAAGTTTTTTGCCGCTCAATCACATTTTCGAGAGGATGATCTCTTACTTCTATTTATATAAGGGAGCATCGATTTATTATGCGGAAAATCTTGAATCAATAGGCGATAATCTGAAAGAGGTTCGACCGAATATGTTCACTACTGTTCCCCGTTTGCTGGAAAAGGTGTACGACAAGATCATGAAAAAGGGTTCAGATCTTACCGGCATTAAAAAAAAGCTTTTCTTCTGGGCACATGACCTGGCTGCAAGGTTTGAAATAAATCAGAACCAGGGAATCTGGTATAATATTCAGCTTGCTCTCGCGAATAAGTTAATATTCAACAAATGGCGTGAAGCCCTGGGAAATAATCTTCTTTGTGTTGTATCGGGAGGTGCAGCCTGCCAGGTGCGGCTGATCAGGATATTTACCGCAGCGAAAATCCCGGTCATGGAAGGATATGGCCTGACGGAAACATCGCCTGTGATCAGCGTGAACCGTTTTCACGAGGTTGACCGTAAATTCGGGACTGTTGGCCCTGTTATAGATAATGTTGAAGTTAAAATAGCCGAAGATGGGGAAGTGTTGTGCAAGGGACCTAATGTGATGATGGGGTATTTTAAACAACCAGAGCTTACAAAAGAAGTAATAAAGGATAACTGGTTTCATACGGGAGACATCGGTACCATCGTGGATAATAAATACCTTAAAATTACCGACAGAAAGAAAGAGATGTTCAAAACAAGTGGGGGTAAGTATGTAGCGCCGCTTCCGATTGAAAATAAACTGAAGGAATCCATGTTCATCGAACAGGCAATGATACTTGGTGCGGATAAAAAATATGTAGGCGCACTGATCGTTCCTTCCTTTCCTAACCTTAAAGATTGGGCGAAGCAGCATGGTATCGAAGACCGTTCCAACGATTCACTCATCAAAAATCCAAAGGTAAAGGAGCTGTATAAAGACCTTATGGAAAGTTTCAACAAATACTTTAATCATGTGGAACAGGTGAAACGGTTTGAACTACTCGCTAATGAATGGACTATCGAAGGCGGGGAAATGACACCTAAATTAAGTCTCAAAAGAAAAGTCGTGATGGAAAAGAACATCACCGCTATAGACAGGATATATCCCTGATAGTTAAGGTGTATTTAATTATCTTGCCCAATAAACAAGGTATATGCTGAAATCAATGACGGGATTTGGAAGGGTAGAACAGGCGGTAGGAGATAAAACTTTTCTCATCGATATAAAATCACTTAACGGCAAGCAGTTTGAACTGAATCTGAAGATGCCCGCGTTTCTGAAACCTTTTGAATTCGAAATCAGAAATATTCTATCCAAAAATCTCAACCGCGGTAGCATTGATTGTACCATCAGTTTAAAGGAAACCGGCTCTGCAAAACCTGTAAGCATCAATATTGATCTTGCAAAAGCATATTTCAAACCCATTGCAACATTATCAAAGGAATTAAATCTGGATTCTGCGCATATTCTCAGCACCTTATTGAAATTGCCCGAAGTGATCACGCCTACCGGGGAAACTTTAACAGACGTGGAATGGGCAGCGTTTCAGAAGGCTTTACATTCTGCAATAGAAGATCTTAACAATCACAGACTCGAGGAAGGTAAAAGCCTTCAGGTTGACCTATTGCTGAGAATCACCAATATTCTGAAGCAGCAGGAAGAGATCATTAAGCTTGAGCCATTGAGAAAGACGAGGATAAAAGACGGGCTGGTAAAGATCCTCGATGAAAATATCGGCAAGGAAAATTATGACCCTAACAGGCTGGAACAGGAAATTATCTATTACATAGAAAAGATCGATCTGAGTGAAGAGCAGGTGAGGTTAAAAAATCATTGTGAATATTTCATGACGATCATTTCGGAACCTGAAGAAGGGAAAGGCAAAAAACTTTCATTCATCCTGCAGGAAATTGGCAGGGAGATCAATACCACAGGTGCAAAAGCATACGATTCGAATATTCAGAAATGTGTTGTGATGATGAAGGATGAGCTTGAAAAAGCAAAAGAGCAGGTATTAAATGTATTATAACAATGTTGCTATCGAATAAAAAATTGTTGATTGGACTACTGGTATTTATTTCTTTCGTAACATCATGCGAAACCATCGGCGTTTTTGAAAAAAATGTGAGCATACCCAATTACGAATGGAGCACTGCTTTTAAACCGGAAATAGCTTTTGAAATTAATGACACAACCTCCTTCTACAATATTTATGTAGTGCTGCGCCATACGGATGCTTACAGGTATAAAAATATCTGGATGAACGTTTATACACAGGTCCCCGGAGACACTCTCCGCAAACAACGTCTTGACCTTTTACTCGCAGCCGACGACAAAGGCTGGCTGGGAAGCGGGATGGATGATGTATTTGAACACCGGATACGCATTACCGGCGAACCCCAGAAACTTACCAAACCAGGTATGTACATATTCCGGCTCGAGCAGATAATGCGGGAAGATCCACTGCAACATGTAATGAACGCAGGCATCCGCGTAGAAAAAGTTAAAGGATGACAGATTAATTCCACTCCGATGCTGATAAAAAAACGCCTGATACTGATAACAATAGCGTACTGGGTGTTCCTCACCTACATCATCGTTGCACTTGTCTTTTGGTTCATCGAACTCCAGAATCAGAACGATCAGATGAGCAATTATAAGCTCAGTGAGCTTGTTACTTCTGATTCTTCATCAGCAAAAAAGCAAATTTCAATTCTTAACGAAAAGCAACGCAAAACAACTCAATACATTTCTGAAGGAGCAACATTTCTGGCGTTGATACTTCTTGGTGCGGCGTTCATGTACAGGGCAGTGCGCAGACAATTCGCGATACAGCGGCAGCAGGAAAACCTGATGATGGCCATAACGCATGAGCTCAAAACACCTATCGCTATTGCCAAACTAAACCTTGAAACATTACAGAAACATCATCTCGATGAGCAAAAGCAGCAACGACTGATTGAAATGACCTTACAGGAAACCAACAGGCTCAGCTCGCTCGCAAACAACATACTCGTTTCCGCACAGCTCGAAGCCGGAAAAAGATCAGATAAGGAAGACCTGAATTTCTCTGACCTGGTAAAAAGCTGCATTAACGATTTCAAAAGAAGATTTCCTGAAAGAAAATGGGAATATTCTATCACCGATGAAAGCGAAGTGTATGGTGATGCTTTATTGTTACAGATCCTTGTGAACAACCTGCTGGAAAACGCCATTAAATACTCCCCACCGCAATCACCAATAAAATGCAGTCTTACAAACGATGAATCGATTGTTAGTCTATGTATTGCAGATGAAGGCACCGGGATACCGGTCGAAGAACACAAAAAGGTATTCCAGAAATTTTACCGTATAGGTAATGAAGAAACACGTTCAGCCAAAGGAACAGGGCTGGGGCTATATCTTTGTAAAAAAATTGCCGAGGATCATGGCGCAACTATAAAAATCGACCAGCATTCAACCCAAGGCACAATACTCATTGTAAAATTCGTCAAAGCAAAAGCAGACCAGCAATAATATGACTCCGCCAAAACTATCTGTTCTTTTAGTGGAAGATGAAGAAAATCTGCATGATGCCCTGAAACTTAACCTTGAACTGGAAGGATACGAGATCACTTCTGCATTCGACGGGCAAGAGGCCTTGAAAAAGATAGAAGAAGAATATTTCGATCTCATTATTATGGATGTAATGCTGCCCGGTGTAGATGGCATCAGTGTGACAGAAAATATCAGGCTGCATAACAACGATGTTCCCATTCTCATTCTCAGCGCAAAGAATACGAGCGCTGATCGGGTTGCGGGATTAAAAAAAGGTGCTGATGACTATCTTACCAAGCCATTTAATCTTGAAGAACTTTTGTTGCGGGTACAGAAACTGATAGAAAAGAATAAAAAGATGCAGGAAAAGGATTCTGTAGGCGACAACTATAGCTTTGGAAAAAATACTGTCGATTTCAGGGCACAGGAGATCTTCACCAGGCGAGGAGAACGCATTCAGATCAGCAAGAAAGAAGCTATGCTGTTAAAACTGCTGATAGAAAATAAAAACGAAGTGGTACCCCGTGAAAAGATACTTCAATCGGTTTGGGGCTATAACGTTTACCCAACCACACGTACCATTGACAATTTCATTCTCAACTTCAGGAAATATTTTGAAGAAGATAGCCGGAACCCACAATATTTTCATTCTGTAAGAGGAGTAGGATACAAGTACACAGAATAATTACTGATCTTGTTTTGATGGTTTCAGCATAAAATAAATGATCAGCGATATTATGATCAGTGCAACACCGGCAAAATAATAGTAGTGCATGGGAGTTTGCTTTTCATTCTTAAAAACAAGCAGATCTTTCTTATTTTTTGATTCAGTTGCGGGAGCAACAGTATAATGCAATTCTTTTGATTGGGCTGTTTTATAGCTTTTTGAAACCGGGTCGAAATAAGAAAATCTAACCGGTGGAATTGTGAATTCTCCGGTATCACGATGCTCAATACTAAATTGATATGTTTTGATACCTGAAAGCGGATACACGTATTTATTTACCTGTTCGGAAACAGTAGGGCCGCTGATTTCAGCTGAAGAAGGCCAGATGACATGAGGTTCTGTAACAAGAGGAAAATTTCCAGTGCCGCTGATGATCAATTTTACAATGTTGGGATCACGTGCGGAAAATGAAGTATCAGACATCTGCAGATGCACAACAAAATCGCCGACAGCTCCGGCATATTCTTCAGGCTGGTCTTTCAGGGGAAGAGCATTCACATGAATATTAACAGGGGGGGTCTCAAATACGATCTGCCTGTCGAGCGCCGGATCATTATCGTTTCTTCTGAAAAGATCCCGGATGTTCCTGATGGATTTAGTCCTGGTGCTTTTTCTTAAATGAATAACACTTTCCACTTCTGCAGGCTCAATAGTAAATGAACCTGGCTGCAGGGGAAATAACTGCACTTTCCTGATCAGGTGAACAAAATAATTCTGACCATTGTATCGCTCAACATCGGGATGATTATTATAGGCGTCTACCATTTCTATTACACTAAACCCGCTGAGGGAAGGTCTCTTCAGCACCTGCGAATTCGCATCGAGACGCGAGTATGCTTTAAAAACCGCCATCAGCGGTTCACCAACATAACATTCTGTTTTGCTTACTTCCGCTTTTAAGAAAAAATTCTTCCTGATCTTTTCATCGGCATTTTCTCCCGGGCCTAATTCTGAGTTGTCTTCAACAATTCCAGTGTTCTGGGCAAACAGGTTGCCGTAGAAACTATTCATTAGCAAAAAAAATATCAGGAAAATATTTTTCATAGATCACCCAGTTGCGGACGTATCACGATTTCTTCAACACAAGCCTGGGGCGAAAGACTGGCGGCAGCAAATATCATTTCTGCAATGTCGTCCGCAGTCATAATACGATCGGGATCCACACCGCTCGAATCCCAGGATGCTGTATAAGCAGCTCCAGGAAAAACTGCAGTAACTTTCACGCCGTATTTTTTCATTTCATCTCTCAGGTTGGCAGATAATCCCGCCATTGCATACTTGGTAATGCTATAGGATCCGCCATGTTTGTAAGCCTTCAAAGCCGCTATTGAGCAAATATTAAAAATGTGACCGCTCTTGCGATCCATCATTGGAGAAAGAAGATATTTTGTAAGATAATATGCACTGTAAAGATTTGTTTCCATTAAAAACTCGATGACACCGTCTTCTTCTTCATGTACATGCCCGGGCACGAAACTTCCTGCATTATTAACAAGGATATTCACGGCATCACTTTTGGAAAGTACCCATTGCGCAAATTCCTTCAGTTCAGTTTTTTTTGAAACATCGCAGGTTTTGTAATCAACGTGAACACCTGGAAATTTTTGTGAAATATTATTGGAAGTATCGGCAAGTTCCCTTTCGTTACGCGCGCAAAGGAAAAGAGAGTAACCGTTCGCGGCAAATTTCTCTGCGATAGCTTTTCCTATTCCTTTCGAAGCGCCGGTTATTACAATGTTCATAACATGCAGGGTGCCCAATATAGGCTATTTTTGATGAATGAAATACCGGCATCTCTTCTTCGATCTTGATCATACCCTATGGGATTTCAACGAAAACGCCCGGCTCACTTTACTTGAATTATATCATGAGCTCGGGCTCGAAAAAGCCGGTGTCAGCAATTTCGATCATTTTATTAAAGTATACCTCGGACATAATGAGCAGTTGTGGGAGAAATACAGGAACGGTATGATGAAAGCTGAAGAGCTCCGATGGAAAAGAATGTGGAACACATTAAACGAATTCAGTATTACTGACGAAAATCTTGCCAGGCGTTTGGGCGCCCGTTTCCTTGAACTGCTGCCCACCAGGAATATATTATTTGCCGACGCAGTCGATACGCTGAAGTATCTTAAAAATAAAGGATACCAGCTACATCTTATTACAAACGGATTCGAAGAAACCCAACATAGCAAGTTGCGCAATTGTGGCATATCAGAATATTTTGATGAAGTGATCACTTCAGAAGGAAGCAACAGCATGAAACCCAAAAAAGAAATTTTCGAGTACGCTTTGAATAAGGCGAAAGCGATGCAGCATCAAAGCATCATGATCGGCGACAGTATTGAAGTGGATATTAAAGGAGCGATCAATGCGGGCATCGACCAGGTGTATGTAAATCACCTAGGGGAAATATGTAACATTGAGCCTACTTACACGATTACTTCATTAAAAGAACTGCAGAATATTTTCTGATCACAATTTAGCGAGAACACTCACTCCGCCTGTCACTACCTGGTTAAGCTTTACTTCAACTTTTGATCCGGGAGGCAGCAACACATCTACCCTGCTCCCGAATTTGATGAAACCCATTTCTGCAGCCTGATTTATTTTCTGTCCTACCTTAAGATAATTCAATATCCTTCTCGCTACCGCGCCGGCAATTTGCTTCACCAGTACTTCGCCTTTGTTGTTCATGATCACTACTGAATGTCTTTCGTTCTCAGTCGATGATTTAGGGTGCCATGCCACGAGGTACTTTCCTTTATGGTACCTGCTGTAAACAACTTCTCCGGTTGTCGGAGCTCTGTTCTGATGCACATTTGCCGGGCTCATGAAAATGGAGATCTGTAATCTTTTGTCTTTAAAATACTCTTCCTCGTATACTTCTTCGATCACTACCACTTTCCCATCTGCAGGAGATACAACGTAATCGTCATTTATGACAAGTTTTCGCGAAGGCACACGGAAGAATGAAATGATGAACAACCAGAAAGCAATTGTTACCAGGAAAATAACCCAGCTCAACCAGGGATAATTATAACTGAGAAAATAAAACGACACAAGGTTAAGGGCCCCAAATAAAATAGCGGTCACCATAATCGTCTTAATACCTTCTCTGTGAATCGTCATGAATGTTAATGTTGAGTCTCAAAAATAATCAAACCTTTTCCCTTATCTTAAAAATATCTCTACATAAAACCATACAAATGGAGTGGCTACAAGTAATGAATCGAACCTGTCTAGAAATCCGCCATGTCCCGGCATGATATTACCGCTATCCTTCACTCCTGCAAGCCGTTTGATCTTACTTTCAAGAATATCCCCGAAAGTTCCGGCAACGGATGCGATCAGTGAGATCATCAGCCAGTGTACAAAATGAAAATCGCGAAGGGTAGGTATATAACTGCTCCCGATCGTTACTATTGTAATGCAGAGTATAATACCGCCGATTGTTCCCTCCCACGTTTTTTTTGGAGAGATGGATGTAAGCGGGGTTTTGCCGGCCAATGATCCAACGATATATGCCATCGTATCGTTGATCCACATGCACGCTATAATGATCAGCGGCATGAGTGGCGTGGACATGAATGGTAAAGAAGGAAAGATCAGCAGATCGATCATCAGTCCGCAGCTAAGGGATATATAGATCAACCCTAAAGCTGAGTACCCAATATTTTTAAGTGAGATATTATGTGAAAAAAGAAGTTCAGTGATAGGAAGGAGAAATGCAAATAACAATGCGAGCCACCAGCCGACGGGATGCAATACAAAATCGCCGAAACGGAAGTCATTGTTGGTAAAATAAAGCATGACGCACCAACCCGCGATCATAATTCCATACCGGTGCAACTCGGAGATCGTACGGTAATCCTTATCCATTAATCCTACCAGCTTCTGGTATTCAAACCAGCATCCGAAATGAATGATGGAAAATAGAAAGAAGAACGTCCAGTGGCTGATCAATACACCTGCCAGCATCACCACAACAAACACTGCGGCCGTGAGCGACCTGGTTTTAAAAGTTCCTCTGTTCAGCGCCATGAAAATCGTTTAAGCAAGAAATTCGTTGTTCCTGTTCAGATCATCAGGTTCATATATTTTCTGATAAGTGACCTTCGAGGTGGATTTGAACACCCATAAAAGTCCCCAAATCAATAATCCACTGAAAGCCGCAAGCAAAATCGGAATAGGAGGATTTTTTTCAATGTATTGAGGCGCATAGGAAACCACGATCACCTGCAGGGCATTGTTAACGAAATGCGCCAGTATGCTGGGCCAGAGGCTTCCGCTGTACCAATAAATAGCACCTAGTATCACACCGAGGAACATTCTCGGTAAAAATCCCTGGAACTGCATATGCAACGCAGAAAAAAGTATGGAAGTTACAATAATGCCTGTCCATGCATTTTTAGTAATATGGATCATGATCCTTTGCAATGCGCCCCGGAAACATACTTCCTCGCAAATTGCCGGAAGCAGGGCAATAATCAGCACATTAATGACCACATCACCTATATGGCCGGCCTTTAAAAACTGCTGCATCTGCTTTGTTGCTTCGTTTTCGAGCGTACCCATCCATTGCGGTAAAGGAATTAGCTGGTTCAATTCACCTAACCAGAAAACAAAAGGAAATGCTACCATTATTATTACGATCGCAAGCACATACATCGGTTTGAGCGGGGCCGGTTTCAATCCTAAAAAATTGGTGGTTTTGCCATCATAAACGATAAATGCGAAAAGGTAGGCAGGCAGGAAAAAAATGAGAATGGAAGAAAGTGCCTGTATAACCTTCATGCCTGTTAGTACTTCAGGCCTGCTCCAGTCGAGCTTGCCCATAGTTGATGCATTCTGCAGCCCCATTGAAAAGGCCACAATGCCCATGATCAGATACCCCACAATAAATCCAGCTCCCAAAAGACCGAAAAAAATGCCTAGCTGAGACCAAGGAGATTTAACGCGTAGATGACCTGTCATACAATATATATATGTAAATTTGCGGGATTTTTTTACAAGATACGGATTCGCGTTCAGTACCACTTTTAAGGTATGCCGACGGTTGAAAATGATTAAGATAGGCAACATATCACTCCCCGATTTTCCATTGCTTCTGGCACCGATGGAAGATGTAAGCGACCCGCCGTTCCGGGCCGTTTGCAAGGATAATGGTGCGGACCTTATGTATACTGAGTTTATTTCGTCGGAAGGACTCATCCGTGACGCGATAAAAAGCCGCAAAAAGCTCGACATCTTCGATTATGAACGGCCTGTCGGCATCCAGATTTTTGGAGGTGATGAGGAAAGCTTGTCTCTTGCCGCTAAGATTGTGGATGTAACTAACCCAGATCTGCTGGATATCAATTTCGGATGCCCGGTTAAAAAAGTAGCCTGCAAAGGAGCCGGAGCAGGAGTGCTTAAAGATCTCCCTCTTATGGTCAGGCTCACAGAAGCGGTAGTGAAATCTACCAGGCTTCCGGTTACTGTTAAAACAAGGCTGGGATGGGACAGCGATTCTAAAAATATTGAAGAAGTGGCAGAACGTCTGCAGGACGTGGGTATCAAAGCCCTCGCGATACACGGCCGCACGAGGATGCAGATGTACAAAGGCTCTGCCGACTGGACGCTGATAGGAAAAGTGAAAAACAATCCGCGTATCCAGATCCCGATATTTGGAAACGGGGATATAGACTCACCTGAAAAAGCGGTGGAATATAAAAACAGGTACGGAGTAGATGGGATCATGATCGGAAGGGCAGCGATTGGCTATCCATGGATATTTAACGATATCAAACATTTTGTAAGAACAGGAGAACATCCTGCTCCGCCAACTATTGAACAAAGGATAGAAGTTTGCCGCAAACATCTGCTCAGGTCATATGAATGGAAGGGTCCTGTAGTGGGTATTCTCGAAATGAGAAGGCATTACGCAAATTATCTGAAAGGCCTTCCAAATATAAAAGAATTCAGGAGCAGACTAGTAGTGATGAAAGAACTAGAGGAGATTGAAGAAGTGCTCAGCGAAATAGTAAAAGAATACTCAGGCTTCGAGTTCCAGAAATCTGTAATAGTGCTGGAAAATTATCACGAGAAGTGCGCCGTGTAATTAATTAATTTTATTGATGGTTTATTTTAACGTAGGTTCTTCTCCACTGAAGGTATCGGGGATAGGGTTTGGGTGCATGTCTTTACCGGAAGATGAAAAATCGGCAATACCTGTGCTTCATAAAGCAATAGAGCTTGGCATAAATTATCTCGACACGGCAGATATTTACAATGATGGCATTAATGAACTGATCATCGGCAAAGCAATCAAAGGTAAACGTGATAATGTTGTGCTTGCATCTAAAGCGGGTAACGTAAGAAGGCCCGATGGTGGGCTCGACTGGAATCCAACAAAACAACATATCCTTAGCAGCATTGAAGGCAGTCTTGAGCGGCTACAGACAGATCGTATCGATCTTTACCAGCTCCATGGTGGCACCATCCAGGATAATATTGATGAGACGTTTGAAGCTTTTGAATTGTTGAAACAGCAGGGAAAGATCAGGTATTATGGTATTTCGTCAATACGTCCCAACGTGATAAAGGAATATATAAAAAAATCTTCCATTGTTAGCGTGATGACTCAATACAGCCTGCTCGACAGAAGGCCGGAGGAAGTAACACTTGAACTGCTGCATCAAAATAATATCGGGGTATTGGTACGGGGAAGCGTAGCCCAGGGATTACTGATCAATAAAGTTGCCAAACCATATCTTGATTTTTCAGTTGAGGATGTCGCAAAAATGGCGCGGGCTGTTAATAAATTATCAGGTAAAGAAAGAACCGCAACCCAAACTGCCATCAAATATGTATTCCATCAAAAGGCTGTCACTTCCGCAGTGGTAGGAATGAGAACCCTGGAACAGGTGGAAGAAGCAGTTAATGCAGTAAACGTCGCTGATCTTACAACTTCAGAATTAGAAATGCTTAAAAACACATTAAGGCCCAATATTTATAAAGAACACCGGTAAAAATTCACTTTTAACTTTTCACTTAGTATCATGACCGATGAGTATTATATGAAACTCGCCCTGCGGGAAGCACAAAAGGCATATGAAGCGGAAGAAGTACCTGTGGGAGCGATCATAGTGCAGAGTGAAAGAATTATTGCGAGAGGATACAACCAGGTGGAAAAGCTCAACGATCCCACTGCCCACGCTGAAATTCTCGCGCTTACTTCTGCTTTTAATTTTCTCGGAAGCAAATATCTCACTGAAGCCGCAATTTATATTACTGTGGAGCCTTGCCTGATGTGCGCAGGTGCCTTGTACTGGAGCAAGATTGCGCGGATAGTGTATGGTGCGGCTGATGAAAAAAACGGTTACTCCTCTAAAGCCCAATGGCCATTCCATCCCAAAACGGAATTAACCAAAGGGGTACTCTCTGATGAATGTGCTACATTAATGAAAAATTTTTTTAAAGCAAGGAGATAGGGAAGGTTAAATTCAATATCACTAATTTTATAAAATCGTTTAATCTAAAATATCATCAGTTATGGCATTTACATTACCAGCTCTGCCCTACGCGCACGATGCACTTGAACCTCATATCGACACTACCACAATGCAGATACATCATGGAAAGCATCACCAGGCTTACGTTGACAATCTTAATAAAGCCATCGCCGGAACTCCGAATGAAAATAAATCGCTTGAAGAACTTGTTGCATCAGCAGGAACCATCAGTCCTGCAGTACGTAACAATGGAGGTGGCCACTGGAATCATACATTTTTCTGGGAAAGCCTGGCACCCAACGCAGGAGGTACTCCTACAGGAAAACTGGCTGAAACGATCACTTCAACATTCGGCTCATTTGATGCATTCAAGGAAAAGTTAAACAATGCAGGCATGACTCGTTTTGGTTCCGGATGGGCATGGCTTATTCTGAATAATGGCAAACTCGAAATTTCTTCCACGCCAAACCAGGATAATCCGCTTATGGATGTTGCTGAGGTAAAAGGAACACCGTTGCTTGGAGTAGACGTATGGGAGCATGCATATTATTTAAAATACCAGAATCGCAGGGCGGAATATCTTGGCGTTTTCTGGAACGTAGTGAACTGGAATAAAGTGAATGAAAGATTCGGGAAGTAAAAAATATTGATACAACCAGTTTAAATCCTTTTTGGGAATATTGTAAAATGTTCTCATCAAGGATTTAAATTTTAAAAACTACTTCGATGAAAATTTATAAAATCATACTTATTTCAATAGTGTCTTTTTTGTTTTATTCCTGCAGTGGTGGTGGAAAGAAAGTTGTGATCATGGCAAGCGGTAAAATTCAGGCTAATGGAAACAATATTACGCTTGACCCAGGCTCCACACATAATGAAGAAACAATAGTTCCCGACGGTGATAATATCACAGTAACCACTCCAACTGGCAATAAAGATTTTGAAGTGAAAGAACCAGGATTATACCTGCTGAATATTAAGAAAGATACGCTTGCAGGCAGCTACCAGAAAACAGGTACCGACAATTCACAGATTGTGATTACTCAGGAGAATTTATGGGAAAGGGTCGACAGCCTTACATTATTGATGAAAGGACAGGGAGTAAGTGAAGCAAAAAGAAATTTTAGCATCCCGCCGATGTCGATCGCCAAAATCACAAAGAATACCGACGCGCAGATCATTGGACCATTCAGAAAAATTCCGGGCTCATTCGATCCTTCAAAAGAGCATGAGGTTTACAAGTTCTTTACGAATAAAGAAATATCCGACATCATTGAGAAAGTGAAGAAGAATATGGCGAACTAATTAATTTCTTCGTTTCTCATCTGCGGAAAAAATAATACATCCTGTATGGAGGGCTGACCAGTCATCAGCATGCAAAGGCGGTCGATACCGAAACCGATGCCTGCTGTTGGTGGCATGCCATATTCAAGGGCGCGGAGAAAATCGTAGTCAATATACATGGCTTCCTCATCTCCCCTTTCCATCAGTTTTGCCTGCTGTTCAAATCTTTCGCGCTGGTCGATGGGGTCGTTTAGTTCCGTATATGCGTTCGCCATTTCTTTTCCATTGATCATTAGTTCAAATCGCTCTACCAATCCTGGTTTACTGCGATGCTTTTTGGTAAGCGGACTCATTTCAACGGGGTAATCAATGATAAAAGTTGGCTGAATAAAATTCTTCTCACATGTTTCGCTGAAAATTTCATCGATAAGTTTCCCCGAGCCCATAGATGGATCAACAGAAATATTAAGGGTTGAGCAAACTTTTCTTAGCGCTTCCTCATCCATACCCGTGATATCGAAACCGGTATATTCCTTTATCGCATCATGCATCGTAAGTCTTCGATACGGTGCTTTAAAGTCAATCTCTTTCCCGTCAGCAACAACTTTTGTAGTTCCGTTTGTTTCCATGGCAACAGCCTCGAGCATCTGTTCCGTAGTTTCCATCATCCATTCATAATCTTTGTAGGCTACATAAAACTCGAGAACAGTAAATTCGGGATTATGTGTTCGGTCCATTCCTTCATTGCGAAAATTTCTGCTGAATTCATATACCCAATCGAATCCCCCGACAATAAGTCTTTTCAGAAAAAGCTCATTGGCTATTCTTAAATACAATGGAATATCGAGTGCATTGTGATGAGTTTTGAAAGGGCGTGCAATGGCTCCGCCAGGAATATTCTGTAATACGGGGGTATCGACTTCAAGCGCGCCTTTATTGTTCAGAAATTCACGGATTGCGTTCATCATTTTTGTACGCTTGATAAAAGTTTCTTTTACCTCGGGATTGATGATAAGGTCCGCATACCTCTGTCGGTATCTGAATTCAGGATCTGTAACGGCATCGAATGTTTCACCTTCCTTTTCTTTCACGATCGGAAGAGGTTTGAGTGATTTCGAAAGAAAAGTAAGCTCAGTTACGTGAATAGATATTTCCCCTGTTCGTGTTGTGAACACATAACCTTTTACTCCGATAATATCGCCGATATCGGTTAAGTGCTTCCATATTTTATCATAAAGGCTTTTATCTTCACCATTAGCTATATCATCTCTTTTTATATACAGCTGTATCTTTCCCGCAGCATCCTGCAACACAGCGAATGAAGCCTTACCCATATCACGGATGCCCATTATGCGGCCTGCAATAGAAACATCTTTAAAATCTGCTGCGTTTGATTCGCCTTTATAATTTTCCCTGATGTAAGCGCTGGTAATGTTAACCGGGTAAAGTGAAGCCGGATAAGGATTGATGCCCATTTCCTGCAGTTGTTTTAACTTATCCCTTCTGATAATCTCCTGGTCAGATAAATGCATTTGTTCCGAATTAAGCCGCAAAAATAATTGTTTTCAGATGAGTGGTAGTTCAGCTGTTCTTTTTAAGTTGAAGTATAGAAAAATCGCTTTCTTCTTTGATAAATGTATTTTTTAATATTCCCAACAGTTCTACTTCAAGCTCAACAACATCACCTTCCCTAAGCCATTGCTCTTTATATCCGGGATTGTTAAGCTTACCGGTACCGTTCAGTTCGAGGAAACATCCTGTTCCAACGGTTCCGCTTCCTATGATATCTCCCGGATGCAGATCGGCACCATATGATGCCCTCTCAATGATCTCGGCGAAGGTCCAGTCCATGTCGCCCAAATTGCCATCGCTTACCTGCACACCATTCACCCGGCATTGCATCCTGAGGTTCCAGTTTTTACCGGTATGGCCGGGTTTTGGCGGAATTTCAAATGATTCGAGTTCGTCAAGCGTTACAAGGTATGGGCCGGTTGAAGTAGCAAAATCCTTCCCCTTTGCAGGACCAAGGTTAAGCAGCATTTCTTCGAGCTGTAGTTTTCTTGCACTGACATCGTTCATGATCATCATTCCAGCAATATATTCATCTGCCTCGGCTGCTTTAATATTTCTTCCTTGTTTAGCAATCACTATCGCCACCTCCAGTTCAAAATCCAGCATTTCGAAATGATCGGGCATACATTGAATATCGCCCGGACCTATAATGCCATGATGATTGGTGAAATAAAATACCGGGTATTGGTCGAATGCGGGGATCATTTCCGCATTCCTGTTTCTCCTTGCCGTCGCCACATGCTGCCTGAACGCATAACCATCCCTGCAGGAAGAAGGAAAAGGAACTGGCGCGATGATATCCACAGATTCTATATCAATTCCCTTGTCCTTATAAATTTTCCCTTCATTTATCATCATTTCCCCTCCTTTCGCCATAGGCAGGGCATCTTCCCAGTACTGGAGGAACATGTTCATGTTCGTGGGAAGGTCGGGGTGAAGATTCTCCATGTTGAATAAAAGTCCCTCTGATAACAACGCCAGGCGGTCGTGGCCCTCATCCAGGTAAGTAACAAGCCTCATGAATAAGCAGGTTTTTAACTTTTAAAAATATGAACGCGCAAAGGTAACCCGAATTAGCGGCTAAAGAAATCAGTTACTAATCGTATTTTTGGTGATCGAAACAGGCTTAATCATGAAATTCGATAAGATCAATAATAAAGGACAGGCACAGCTTTTTAACAACAGTTATCTCGAGATGCTAACCAAAACACATCCTCTTGTGATCTGGGGCCTGTATCTTCCTATAGCTGTTGGATTATCATATTACTCCTCTGCTTCACTCAACAATCCATTTTGGAAAATATTGCTGTTATTTTTTGCCGGCATGCTGTTCTGGACACTTTTCGAATACATCATGCATCGTTTTATTTTTCACCATGTGGCCGAAAGTGATAAGGCAAAAAAGATCATTTACATCCTTCATGGCAACCACCATCATTTTCCAAGAGATAAAGAGAGGTTGTTCATGCCACCTGTGCCCAGCCTGATTCTTGCTTCAGTAATTTTTAGTCTTCAATACCTGTTGATTGGTAAATCAGCATTCATGTTCTTCCCTGGATTTCTTATCGGTTACCTGATGTATGGCAGCATGCACTACGCCATACATGCGTGGAACCCTCCCTTCAAATGGGTCAAACCTTTATGGAGAAACCATCACCTCCATCATTATAAGGATGAAGGCAAAGGATATGGAGTAAGCACCACTTTGTGGGACCATGTTTTTGGTACTATGTTCGATCTGAAGAAAGAAAAAGAAGATAAAGAAAGGGTTAAAGATCTCATGTTCAGATAAGGTTCCCGTCCCTTAACTTTACTGTTATGGCGAGGTTCAATCTGAGCGATACCATTAATCTCCTGTCGAAATTAACATTACGGAGAACATGGAACGCGGGTAAGGTGCTGAGCAGTTTTTATATCAGTAAATGGACCCGCAAACCTATTCAATGGGGATACCCTGTTTCTATTTCATTCGAACCAACAACATCATGCAATCTCCGTTGCCCTGAATGCCCCAGTGGATTGAGGTCATTTACCCGTGACACCGGCATGCTGGAAAATAATTTTTTCAAGGATACGATCGACCAGGTTGCCGGTGAGTTGCTATATCTCATTTTTTATTTCCAGGGCGAACCCTATCTTAATCCTGATTTTCTGAAAATGGTATCATATGCCTCCTCCAAAGGAATATATACAGCTACTTCCACAAATGCTCATTACCTTAATGACGACAATGCCCGGAGAACAGTAGAGAGCGGACTTGACAGGCTTATCATCTCTATCGATGGAACAACCCAGGAAGTTTACCAGCAATACCGCAGGGGTGGCAGGCTCGATAAGGTGATTGAGGGAACAAAAAATATAGTGGCGTGGAAAAATAAACTTAAAAGCCGTACACCATTTATTTTTTTTCAGTTCCTTGTGGTGAAACCAAACGAGCACCAGGCAGGTGAAATAAAAAAACTTGCGAAAGAATGTGGTGTTGATGAAGTGCGGTTCAAGACCGCGCAGATCTATGACTTTGAAAATGATCCGAACCAGCTTATTCCGGTTACCCATAAATTCAGCAGGTATAAAAAAGATAAGAATGGTACTTACCGATTGAAAAACACACTTTCAAATCATTGCTGGCGCCTGTGGCACGCAACAGTAATTACCTGGGATGGAATGGTGGTTCCCTGCTGCTTTGATAAAGATGCTCAGCACAAACTCGGCGACCTGAAAGGAAAATCTTTCAGTGAAATCTGGAAACATGATGATTATATTCAATTCAGAAAAAAGGTACTTCGCGGACGTAAAAATATCGACATCTGCTCTAACTGCAGCGAGGGAACTAAGGTATGGAGCGAATAATTATATACCGACAATTCATAATACAACCTCCTTATGAGCATTGAAAACGATATCCACCAGGCGAAGTTTAACAGCGAGTACCACAAAATGAGCATTAACCTAATCTACACCTATAACTGGGCAATGGAGAGGTTTAAGCGTTTTTTTGAAAAGGCGGATCTCACCATGCAGCAATATAATATCCTCCGAATTTTGAGAGGGGCAGGCAAACCTTTATCCACTTTACAAATACGCCAGCGCATGCTCGATAAAATGAGTGATACCAGCAGGATCGTCGACAGGTTGCTGAAAAAAGAGTTGGTTGAAAAAGTGGTTTGTAAAAACGACCGCCGACTTGTAGACGTTACCATTTCAGATAAAGGCCTAGCGCTGCTGCAGAAACTCGACAATCATACACACGAGCTGGATTCACATCTTACAAGTATTTCTGAAGATGAAGCGCGCACGATCAACCATCTTCTTGATAAACTTCGCAGATCAGAGTGAGCGCACGATTATCTTTGCATCACTGATGGCCACTAAAAAAACCGACAGATTATGGAAACTGCTCATTGTTTGCATTGGATTGAGCATAACTGTTATGTTATTTCTTTGGGGCTATGAATGGTGGATGTCGCGGAAAGCGCACTACACACGCTATGATGAATTTGGAATAGATATTCCCACCAATTATTCCGTTCACGGCATTGATGTTTCAAAATATCAGCGTGTGATCGACTGGGCAAGCGTAAAAGCAATGAATGTCGAAAATGTTCATATCAGCTTTGCTTTTATCAAGGCCACAGAAGGAAATGTCAATGAAGACAAATATTTCGAACGTAACTGGAAGAAGGCACGTTCAGCTAATGTGATACGTGGGGCCTATCATTTTTTCCTGGCTACCAAAAGCGGGAAAACGCAGGCTGAGAATTTTATCAGCAGCGTAGACATTGAACCCGGAGATCTGCCACCTGTGCTTGATGTAGAACAGACATATGGAGTACCGGTTGTAAAACTTCAGCAGCGAGTTAAGGAATGGCTGGTTACCATTGAAGAATTTTATGGCGTTAAGCCTATCATCTATACCAATGTTGATTTTTATAAACAGCACCTCGAAGGTGAATTTGATGATTACCCGCTATGGGTAGCGCATTATATCAACAAAGGAAAACCCCGCATATACCGCGACTGGCATTTCTGGCAGTACAGCGAAACAGGCAGGGTTAATGGTATTCTCAGTAAAGTTGACTTTAATGTTTTCAACGGCGATTCAGCCGACTTTCATAAATTACTGGTGAACTAAATCTTCAGGTTCTTCATATAATCAGCATCCACCTGTGCACTTTTCAACGGCGTGCTGTTCGTATACTTCTCCTGCTCAACAATAAAATACTCAACCCCGGTATCTTTTGCAGTCTTAAGGATCTTTTTAAAATCAAGTCTGCCGGTTCCCAGATCAACTGAAGCGTCATCAACAGTTTTCGGGGCAGTCTTATCCCTGTCCTTCACATGCACAAGTTTCCAGCGGCCGGGATACTTTTTAAGCCAGGCTTCCGGATCCTCTTCAGGAACAGCAACCCAGTAAATGTCCATTTCAAAATCCACTGTTTCAGGGTTTGTAGCTTGCATCATAATATCCTGCGGGTATTGCTCTTCGAGCTTTTTGAAAGAATATCCATGGTTATGATAAGCGAACTTAAGCCCGTTCTTTTTGCAAATATCTCCGCATTTATTGAACTGCTCCGCAAATTTTTTGAAGTCATCAAGTTTTTTCTGAGGACCCAACCATGGAGCAATCAGGTATTTCAAACCGATCTCACCGGCTTCTCCAGCCTTTCTTTCAAAATCTTTTTTGAATTCACAATGACTGGACACCATTACAAGCCCTATTGAATCGAGATACGACTTAAAATCCTTGTTGCTCATGCCCCACCACAAACCTGTTTTTCCTTCATAACCTTCAATTTGCTTATATCCCATATCAGCCACCTGTTTCAAAATTCCTTTGGGATCTTTAGGCAGGTCATCTCTTAGTGTATAAAGTTGCAATCCGAACTGGCCTATCGCCTGTTCAGCCACAACATTATTTGCGGTGTCAGTTGATTTTGCTGAATCGGAGCCATCGCCTTCGTTGTTACCGGATGGTGATGTGCAACCAATTCCCGCTAAAGCGATTCCGGAAGCAAACAAACCGCTGTTTTTCAGAAAAAGTCTCCTGTTGTAATTCATACTATTGATCTTTTATAATTTCAAATAAAACTTCTCCACTTCTTCTTTTTATAACGCCCATGCTTTCTCACCCTTATGATAAGGTATGCAACCTTCATATTTACCGGGAGTTTCAACATAGCGTAATGCCTGGGTGCATCCTGGTTCAGAAGTGAAATATCCGAGAAGGGTAAGCTCTTTCATCAGTCTGAAATAATGCTCGGGATCATCTTTTTTCTTTTTCTTATTATACTCTTTCTGCTCATTATCGATCGTCACAAGTAGATCATGGCGCTGTTGTGGTGTGATGGCCATGAATGCATTGTCGAATTTCTTTTTAGAAGCATCATTGATCTTATCCAGGCCATCCCTGAAAGTCTGCTGCTGCTTTTCTTCATAACAATCCTTCACCATTACTGTCATGAAAGCGCCTACTTTAGCAGCTTTCGCACCAGGTGTATCGGTAGCAGGGATAATGGTTTCAGCAATTTCATCGAGGTAGGCAATGTCATCCGGTGTAAAATCCGTTACTGCGCCGGGAGCTTTTTTGTCTGCTGGCTTGCATCCTTCAAGAAAAAGGTTTGCGCCAATTACAGTACCTCCCATTATCAGTGCAACCCGCGATAAAGCATCACGTCTGTTCATAATATTATTATTTAAAGATTACCTTTTTTTAACTCTTTAACTGCAAAATCAGCCGCCCTCGCTGTCATTGCCATATAAGTAAGTGATGGGTTCTGGCAAGCGGCAGAAACCATAAATGCCCCATCTGTAACAAATACATTCTTTGCATCCCATACCTGGTTATTTGAATTGAGTACAGATGTTTTAGGATCCCTGCCCATACGTGCTGTTCCCATTTCATGAATGCCCATTCCCATTGCGTATCCGTTATCATATTTGTATACACTTTTCAATCCTGCTGCTTCCAGCATTTCTTTCGCATCATCCATCATGTCCTTGCGCATTTTATTCTCATTCTCTTTTATCTCGCAATCGAATTTGAGAACCGGAAGTCCCCATTTGTCTTTTTTATCCTTATCGAGTGTTATTTTATTATCATGATATGGCAGAATTTCTCCGAAAGCTGTAATTCCCATCGTCCACGGGCCCGGTTCTGTTAACGCATTTTTAAGGTCAGACCCGATGTTAATCTCTGCCACGTTTCTTTCCCAATTGGTCCGGCTTGCAGAGCCCTGGTAACCAAAGCCCCTGATGAAGTCGCGCTTCTTGGTATCTTCAGGAACATTCTGGAATCTCGGAATATATATACCATTGGGCCTTCTGCCGAAATAATATTTATCATCATATCCTTCCGCAATTCCGCTTGCTCCACAACGGAAGTGATGGTCCATAACATTATGTCCTAGTTCACCGCTGCTGCTTCCAAGTCCGCCTTCCCAAACATCAGTGGCTGAGTTAAACAATACCCAGGCCGAGTTCATTGCAGAAGCACACAGGAAAACAACTTTTGCCTTAAACTCGTATGTCTGGTTTGTTTCAGCATCTATCACTTCAACACCGGTTGCTTTTTTTGTATTCTTATCGTAAAGAATTTTTGTAACAATAGAGAAGGGACGTAATGTAAGATTACCTGTTTTCATGGCAGCCGGCAATGTGCTCGACTGGGTACTGAAGTATGCGCCGAACGGACAGCCTAACCAGCATTTATTGCGGTACTGACACTGTGTTCTTCCGTTATGTGCTACTGTAATGTTTGCCGTGCGGCCAATTGTTATTAACCTGGTACCCTTAAAGTGCTCCTTAACCCTTGCGGCTACATCCTTTTCAACACAATTCATTTCCATTGCCGGCAAAAAATGACCATCGGGTAATTGGGGAAGTCCGTCCCTGCTACCGCTGATGCCGGCAAATTTCTCTGCATAAGTGTACCAGGGCTCGACATCCTTATACCTGATGGGCCAGTCTATGGCGATGCCATCTCTTGCATTGGCACTGAAATCAATATCGCTAAGCCTGTAGCTCTGCCGGCCCCACATCAGTGAGCGACCGCCAACATGATACCCACGGTACCAGTCAAAGCGTTTAACTTCTGTGTAAGGACATTCCTTTTCCTTAACCCAATAATTCAGGTTAACCTCGTTTAGGGGATAATCTCTCTTTAATACCGGGTAATCCTTGATCATTTCCTGGGTGCGTTTGGTGCGGTGAGGAAATTCCCAGGGAGCTTTTGTTGAGTTTACATAATCTTTTACATGCTCAATGTTTTCGCCTCTTTCAAGCATGATCACTTTTAGTCCTTTCTCTGTAAGCTCTTTTGCTGCCCAGCCGCCGCTGATTCCCGAGCCAACCACAATTGCGTCATAAACATTATCAGCCATATGGATTCTTTATATTTTAAATTATCTCTTCGTCAGACTTGAGTCTCGAGACGATTCATCCTGCCGTCTGCCCTCTGCCGTTTTTATACATCGCAAATCTTCACTCCCTGAGCCAGGGCGGTGAGTTGCAGATCCTTGTCTTCTTTAGAAGGAATGAATTCCTGTGCAACAAAACCGTTATAGCCGGTATCCAAAATGGCTTTCATGATGGCAGGATAATAAAGTTCCTGCGATTCATCGATCTCGTGCCTTCCCGGAACACCGCCGGTGTGGTAATGCACAAAATATTTGTGGTTGTCTTTAATGGTCCTGATTACATCACCTTCGTCTATCTGCATGTGATAGATATCGTATAGTAAAGCAAAATGTTCGGATCCAACCCTATTCACCAGTTCTATACCCCATACAGATTTGTCACACTGGTAGTCTTTATGATCAACCTTGCTGTTTAGCAATTCCATTACCACCATCACATCATGCTTTTCAGCAACGGGTAAAATCTTTTTCAATCCTTCAACACAATTAATCAAACCTGTTTCATCGTCTTTTCCTCTCCTGCTACCGCTGAAACAGATCACTTTCTTATATCCTTCTTTTTTCATTTCGGGGATATATTCAGTGTAATTCTTCACCAGTGTGTCGTGAAATTGCTTGTCGTTGAACCCGTCAACCAGGTTTATTTCGGCACCATTGCACATCGAAGAGTACAAACCGTATTTTTTTAACGTGGGCCAGTCTTTCGGTCCAACAAGATCAATTCCTTTCAATCCGATCTTTTTTGCAGCGGCGCAGAATTCTTCCAGTGGAATAGAGTTGTAGCACCACCTGCAGGCCGAATGGTTGATGTTTCCTTTTAATTGAGAGGATGTTTTATCATCTGAGATATCGAATGAAGTAAGAAGGGGTGTCGCAGAAATTGCTGCAGCCCCCCCCATCAAATTCTTTAGCATATTACGGCGTGACTCATTCATATGTATTGCTAACCCGCTTATTTAAAAAAGAAAATTACGAAATATATTAATCTACCCTGCCCTATTATGAACAGCAATAAATTTAAACATTTACCGGTGTAAGCACCTGCAGCCTTCTGCGCCCGCGCATATAGATAACAAGACCGGAAAATGCAACAACGAGTATAATTGGTATAACTAATGTAGTGTTAAGAATTTCTGGTCCCGCGGCAGCCTGTGCATCTGAAAGTGCCACAGCTTCGGATGATCCGGGAGCGGCTCCTGCATAATTTTTAAGATTCGCGCCCTGAGGAAGTTTTTCCGCCAGGATCCTGTCATAATAACCACCCATGAGCAGCGTGTATATAGAAACCGAGAACATGCCAACACCTCCCATCAGGTTGATACCAACGGCACCTGTCTTCGGAATATTTTCAGAAACAAAACCGAGCATTGTAGGCCAGAAATAACATACGCCCAGTCCAAAAATGATTGCTGCAACGTAAAGCATATTCCCGGTTGTATGGCCGAGCAAATATATTCCGGTGGCCGCAAGAATTGCCGACATCAGTAATACGCCCTGTGGAGCAAGCCTGTGTACCACGGGACCCGCAAAAGCACGCCCGATTACCATTACTCCCGTTGTAAGGGTAAGCAATAATATAGGTTCGTTGGTTACATTTTTAAGTAACACGGGTATCCATTGCTGGGTATATAATTCGGTGATGGCTGTGCCAAACATGCAAAGGATCATAAAAAGAAACAGGGGAGTGAGCAGAGATTTGTACATCACTCCGGTTGATATACCGGCAGCAACTCTCTCTGTCTGCGGAAATTTCAAACCGGCGAACAATACTCCATAAATAAGTGTAGGGATGATCATGGTGGCAACTTCAACCTGCCATGGTTTGTAATCTCCGAGATTACCTCCTATATATTTTCCGTAGAAATGAATGATCAGTGATCCTATTACTATGCCACCCGGAAACCAAAGATGAAAATGATTAAGCTTGGTGGTTTTATTTCCCGGATAAAGTGCAGCAACCAATGGATTACAGGCAGCTTCAACTGTACCATTTGCAATACCAATTAATAATGTAGACAGGAACAATGGCCAGAATGCATTTCCAAAGCTGCCTGCATATACAGTAAGAATAATTCCCGCGAGATGAAACAGGAATGCCATTACTAATATCTTTTTCATTCCGAGGGCATCTACAACCATACCTCCGATAATTACTGCTACCGGAAATCCCCAGAATGCTGTTGCTGTGATCGCAGAAAGCTCAGATGCATTAAGATTAAATTCGGCAGCCCATTGTGGAAGATTTCCTGCTCTTATCCCGAATGATAATCCTGTTACCATCAGGGCTAGGCAGCTTGCAACAAAAAGTTTGTCGCGTTGAATGTTTGGTTGCATGGCAGTCAATTTAATTTTGAAATCGTTAGAGGTAAAATACAAAATATTTTTTCAAAAGAATCAATACCTTAATTTCACATGCGCTAAAAATACATTGATAATTCTAATTAATATATTTTTAATAAGCATTATTCTTTAATTCTTTCTAATCAAGTTTTTCATGAACAGAAAATTACGAATGGGAATGGTTGGCGGAGGCAAGGATGCATTTATCGGAGCCATTCACCGTTATGCTGCCAATATGGATGGCCTTATAGAACTATCATGTGGAGCATTGAGCATTAATCCGGAAATAGCTGTTGATTCAGCAAGATCATTGTTCTTACCGGAAGAAAGAACATATCTCACTTTCGATGAAATGATTTCGAAAGAAAAAAAACTCGGTGACGATAAAAGAATGGATTTTGTTACTATCGTTACGCCAAACTTCGCACATTTTGCTCCTGCGATGATGGCCCTCGACAATGGATTTCATGTAGTGATTGAAAAACCGATTACTTTCACGCTCGACGAAGCAAAACAATTAAAGAAAAAAACAGAGGAAACAGGTCTTATCCTTTGCCTTACACATACCTATTCTGGTTACCCGATGGTGAAGCAGGCAAGAGCTATGGTGAAAGATGGCACTCTCGGAAAGATCAGGAAAGTATATGTTGAGTACCCTCAGGGATGGCTCAGCAAACTTTCTGAAAGGGAAGGAAATGCCCAGGCAGCCTGGAGAACCGATCCAAAAAAAAGCGGTAAGAGCGGTTGTATGGGAGATATCGGAACACACGCAGCACATCTCGCAGAATATATCACCGGCGCAAAGATCTCGCAGATTTGTGCTGATCTTAATATCATGGTACAGGGCCGCAATCTTGATGATGATGGTAACGTGCTCCTCAAATTCGACAATGGCGCTGCAGGTGTACTGATGGCTTCACAGGTTGCAGCAGGTGAAGAGAATGCACTCAAGATCCGTGTATATGGCGAGAAAGGCGGAATTGAATGGGCTCAACATGAACCAAATACTTTAATTGTAAAATGGCTCGACCAGCCCGCGCAGACATTGCGAGCCGGAGCGAATTACACTTCAATACTTTCAAGCTTCGCTACTTCAAATTGCAGAACACCTGGTGGCCACCCCGAAGGTTACCTCGAAGCATTCGCCAATATCTACAAAAATTTTGCTCTTACACTTTCAGCAAGGATCGATGGAAAGCAGCCAAAACCTGAGAATCTCGATTTTCCGGGTGTTGACGACGGAATCCGCGGCATGGCATTTATTGATAATGTTGTGGCTTCTTCATCCTCCTCTGAAAAATGGACTAAACATATTGTCAATTAATTTAGCATGAAGACACTCAAAGGACCGGGCATCTTCCTCGCACAGTTCATGGGCGACAAAGCTCCGTTCAACGATATTATCAGCATTAGCAAATGGGCGAAAGAGATTGGCTTTACAGGTGTGCAGATCCCTACGTGGGATTCAAGATGCATCGATCTGCAGAAAGCATCAGAAAGTAAAACATATGCTGATGACTGGAAAGGAAAAATAAATGAGATCGGTATAGAGGTTACCGAACTTTCAACACACCTTCAGGGTCAGCTCGTTGCCGTTCACCCGGCATATGATGCATTATTCGATGGGTTTGCTCCTGAAAATAAACGCAATAATCCGAAAGCAAGAACAGAATGGGCGGTTCAGCAATTAAAATATGCGGCGCAGGCATCGAAGAATCTTGGATTAAATGCTTCTGCAACATTCAGCGGGGCATTATTATGGCATACAGTTTACCCATGGCCCCAGCGGCCGGCGGGACTCGTTGAAACAGGATTCAGGGAACTCGCTAATCGCTGGAAACCCATTCTCGATATTTATGATGAAAATGGAGTTGACCTGTGTTATGAAATTCACCCGGGAGAAGACCTCCATGATGGCGTATCTTATGAAATGTTTCTGCAGGCAGTGAAATTTCACAAACGTGCCTGCTTATTATATGATCCGAGTCACTTTGTATTGCAATGCCTGGATTACCTTACCTACATAGATTATTATCACGAGCGGATAAAAATGTTTCATGTTAAGGATGCTGAATTCAATCCTACAGGGAAACAAGGCGTGTATGGTGGTTACCAGGGTTGGGTGAACAGGGCAGGAAGATTCCGTTCGCTTGGAGATGGACAGGTAAATTTTAAATCTGTTTTCAGCAAAATGGCTGAATACGATTATAGTGGGTGGGCTGTAATGGAATGGGAATGTGCAATCAAACACCCTGAACAGGGTGCTAAGGAAGGCGCGCCATTTATTAAGGATCATATAATCAGGGTAACAGAAAAAGCTTTTGACGACTTTGCGGGCACTGGCAGTGACGAGAACTTTAACCGTTCGGTATTAGGATTGCAATAGAATGATAACAACTTTTTTAAAATTTAACTAAGATGAAAAAATTATTAGCCATGATTTTCATAGCCGTAGCTATTTATTCGTGCGGTGATGATCAGAAAAAAAATGAACCGGAAGAAACCAAGCCTGCGGACACAACAGCAACAGCGCCCGCTCCTGCAGCAACGGGTGGAACTATTGATAACGAAAAGGCTCTTACATTGATAGGCAGCAATGATTGTATGACCTGTCATGCGATTGATCGTAAAGTGATAGGTCCTGCATATAAAGATGTTGCCAAAAAATACGAAGACACACCTGCTACAGTCGATACGCTTATTGCTAAGATTAAAAAGGGTGGTACCGGCAACTGGGGGAACCTGGTGATGACACCACACCCTGACCTTCCGGATGAAGATGCAAAAATTATGGTGCAATATATTCTCTCATTAAAAAATCAATAAAATGCGTTTATTCTTCACTGTTATATTAGGATTACTTGTGGGTTGCGGGTCATCTCCCGAATCAACGGATAATTCCGCATCAAATTCTGATTCTTCTATGGCAACAAGTGATACAACTTCATCTATGCCGGAAACAGCTTCATTAAATACTTTAACTGACGCAGAAAAAAGCGAAGGTTGGCAGTTGCTGTTCGACGGACAAACAAAGAATGGCTGGCACAGCTATAATAAAAAAGGTAATCTCGATGATTGGAAAGTGGAAAATGGTGCACTCGTTTTAAACAGCACAAAAAAGGATGATGATATCGTAACCGACCAGGAATATGAAAATTATCACCTGATGCTCGACTGGAATATCAACGAAGGCGGCAACAGCGGTATTATTTTCAACGTAAAAGAATCACCTGAATACGACAGGACCTTTAAAACAGGACCAGAGATGCAGGTGCTCGATAACGAACGTCATGCGGATGCAAAAATTCCAAAGCACCGTGCTGGCGACCTTTACGATCTTATTGCATCTTCTTCTGAAACAGTAAAACCCGCAGGCCAGTGGAACACCGCGGAAATTATCAAGAATAAAGATTCCCTCACCCTAAGGTTAAACGGCGCAACAGTCGTTCAAACCATACTATTTGATGGCAACTGGAAAAAGATAATCGCCGGCAGCAAGTTCAAGGAATGGAAAACATTCGGCACCTTCAAAAAAGGCTTGATCGCGCTGCAGGACCATGGCGATAAGGTGATGTACAGAAATATCAAGCTAAGGAAGCTGTAAGCGTTCATGAAAAAAATATATCATCTCGGTAATTGCACTACCTGTCAGAGGATCCTGAAAGAGATCAAAGCAGATAAAAATGGTTTTGATTTCCAGGAAATAAAAACCGAAAGTATCAATGCATCGCAACTCGATGCACTGAAAAGAATGGCGGGCAGCTATGAAGCGCTTTTCAGTCGCAGGGCATTGAAGTACAAAGAATGGGGATTGAAAGACAAATCACTGACGGAAAAAGATTATCGCGACCTGATATTGAAAGAATATACTTTTCTCAAAAGACCAGTTATAGTCAACGGTAAAAAGATCTTTATTGGAAGCGAGAAGAAAACGGTGAATGCTATAATAGAAGATTTGAAATAATTTTAAGCAAGCCTATTCTTCTCGTTTTTTTATTTTAGCCTGCTTCCTGGCTTTAGCCATACTGATAAGGAATTGAAGATTGGGTTGGTAGAATCTACCGCAAAACCAACCTCTATAGGCATCGGGTATGGGTTGGTTTATTAACTCAGCCTGGGCAGAATCAGTTTGCGCGCTATTACACAGTTGTTGAACATCTCCAAGGTAATCGTACAAAATTTTGAGTGCTATCTTCCCACTCACTTTTCCGTGTCCCGGAACGTAAGTATTATATAATGGGTCTTCATAAAATTTTTTAAGAGATCCGCGCCATCCGTCTACATCTCCATCACTTATCCAGGGATGTCTCTCAGTGCAGAGAAGATCACCCATAAATGCAATGCCAAGATCGGGAAGCAGCATCACCACATCGCTTCTGGTATGTCCGTTTTTACATTCAACTAATTTGACGCTCATATTTTTCCCGACGATCCATAATGAATCATTAAATGGCTCATCCGCCAATGCAGTGAACAACTGGTCCGACGATTCGAGCAACCCTTCATAATATCCGATCCAGTATGGGAGTTCAGCTCTTTCGGTTTCATTTGCGTTCACCATCCTCTTACGGATGGCTGCCAGTAATGTTGGTGCGTGTTTCTTTTCCCACTCCTGCTCACCGGGTTCATTTCTTTCTATCTGATCTCTTGTAGTGTTGGTGCTGATGATTGTTGCATTAGGCAAAAAAGCCTGGTTACCTCTGATATGATCATTGTGGTAATGACTGTTCACTACATAAACATAATTTCTTTTGGTAAGCTGCATGGCAATAGTATGGAGCTCCTGGGCTGCCGATGGCGTCATGAATGGATCGAATACAACTGTTTTATCACCAAGGTCTACAATGGCTGCATTGCATATGGCTTTACCATAATTTTCATTATTGATAGCAGCCCACACGTTAGGCGCAAGCTGTTCAATTGTGAAATTGTCAGAAGGATCCAATTTGATTTTTTTGTTTTTACCCTGCGCAAAAAGATCTTTCGGCTGAATTGAACAAACCCCGACAAATAATAAAAGTGATAGAAGTAGCCGCATTAATAATCTTAATTACTTTTAAGGTACAATAATCTGGCCGAAGGTTTAATCTTACAGAATCATCAGCTTCGCGTAATTAAGCATGATCTTTTTCTCTCCATTAAGATCAAATTTGACTGTGGCTATAGGATTATGGACAGATCCCTCAAGTCTGATCACTTCTCCATAACCAAATTTTTGGTGTTCAACTCTTTGTCCTGCTGTCAGCGATGATGTGTCACTGGGTGTAAAATCAGCTGAAGGCGTATGTTCAACAGTTTTTACGGTTGGCTTTGGTGATATATATGCTGGTTGTGATGGTTTGGAAGGAGGCCCATATTTTCTTTCAGCCTGGGTCGCAGTGCTGTCAAATCCACGGTGCATCCTGTCATATGCAGATGAAGAGCCGCCAAAAAAACTCGCCCGCTGATTGCGGGCGCCGCCGCCGGCAAAGCTTCTGTCGAGATATGCTTCGGGCAGTTCATTTATGAACCTGCTGGGTTCATTCTGCACAAGCGATCCGAATTTATATCTAGTATTGGCATATGTGATCCACAGATCCCTCTTAGCCCTTGTTATCACTACATAAAATAATCTTCTTTCTTCTTCAAGTTCTTCCCTCGTATTGATAGACATGCCGCTGGGGAAAAGCATTTCTTCAAGTCCGCATGCAAATACGCACCCGAATTCCAGACCTTTCGCCGCATGGATAGTCATCAGTTTTACCGTATCTGAATTTGGATCCTTTTCATCTGCATCTGTAAGCAGTGTGATCTGCTGTAGGTAGGCGCCGAGACCTTTATCCCCCACTTCGCCAAATTCATTCAAAGGTGTTTCAGTGAATTCCTTAATTGAGTTCAACAATTCCTGGATGTTCTCATAACGGGATACACCTTCCGTACTCTTATCATTAAACAATTCCTTTACTATGTTCGTCTGCTTACCAACTTGCAATGCCACTTCATAAGCATTCTTGTCTTTCAGCATGCTCGCAAATGAGCGGATCATCAGCACAAAATTATCTATTGCTTCAAGTGTTCCGCCTTTATAACCATGCTGTGTTGCATTTTCCAGCACTTCCCACATCGAAATATTATTTCCATTCGCTGCGAGTATGGCACGGTCCACCGAAGTTTTACCGATACCTCTTGCAGGATAATTAATGATGCGTTTAAGGCTTTCTTCATCCCTGGTATTCACCAGCAAACGCAGGTACGCAACAAAATCTTTTATTTCCTTGCGCTGATAAAAGCTGATGCCGCCATAAATAGTATATGGAATATTCATCCTGCGCAGGCTTTCTTCAAATGCACGGCTTTGTGCATTCGTTCTGTACAGTATCGCAATGTCATTGTTGCGGTAATGGTTACGCAGTTTTTGCTCCTGAATGGTATCTGCAACAAATTTTCCTTCATCGTTGTCGGTCATTGTTCGCACTAACCTTATTTTCTCTCCTTCAATATTTTCCGTCCACAGATTTTTGGGTATCTGTCCCTTGTTATTTTTAATGATCTCGTTAGCGACATTTAATATATTCTGTGAGCTACGGTAATTCTGTTCAAGTTTTATCACTTTCACATCTTCATAATCCTTCTGGAACTGCAGAATATTCTGGATAGTGGCTCCTCTGAAGCTGTATATGCTTTGGGCATCATCACCTACTACGCACACATTTTCATGTGCAGCACCAAGTAATTTAATGATCTCGTATTGGGCAGGATTCGTATCCTGGTATTCGTCGATTAGTATATATTTAAATTTGTGCTGGTACTTGTGCAATGCATCCGGAAAATTTTTAAGCAGCTCGTAAAACTTAATAAGCAGGTCATCAAAATCCATGGCGCCATTCTTAAAACAACGCCTGGAATAAGCTTCGTATATCTGTGCGATAGCAGGCCTGTTGCTCCTGAGGTCTTCCTGCTGAATGCCATAATCAGCAGCATACTCGGCCACTCCTACGAGGGCATTCTTTGCACTCGATATCCTGTTATAAACAGTTGATGGCTTATACATCTTATCATCAAGCCCGAGCTCATTGATCACAGCTTTCACAACACTTTTCGCGTCGTCGGTATCGTATATGGTAAAATTTGAGGGATAGCCAAGCCGGGGAGCTTCAGTACGCATTATCCTGGCAAATACACTATGGAAGGTGCCGATGTAAAGATTACGGGCATCGGTGTTGCCCAAAACTTTCTCTACTCTTTCCTTCATTTCTTTGGCCGCCTTGTTGGTAAAAGTAAGCGCCAGTATATTAAATGAATCAACACTATGATAAGCCATCAGGTGAGCAATACGTGTGGTAAGCACTTTTGTTTTCCCACTTCCTGCGCCGGCAACAATCATCAATGGACCATCTTTATGCAGCACCGCTTCACGTTGTTGCTCATTCAATCCTGATAAGTAATCTTGCATCATGCAAAAATACGAAAACGCAACAGGTTTACAGGAAGAGGTCGGGCATTAAATTCACACCGGGTGTTATAGCGTACTGATCGAAATTTTCCACACCACCGGTGCGTAGCACATCTTCATCGATATAAAAATTACCTGAACCTTCATCGAATGATCTCCGTAGAATAGCAAATGCTGCGTCCGCAACAATTTCGGGTTTCCTGCTATGCCTTACCAAATCTTCACCACCAAGTAAATTTTTTACTGCGGCAGTTGCTATCGTTGTTTTAGGCCACAGTGCATTTACTGCAATTCTGTATTTCTTCAATTCGGCTGACAGCCCGAGTACGATCATGCTCATCCCATATTTACTCATCGTATAGGCCAGGTGTTTGGGAAACCATTTGCGATCCATATTCAATGGTGGAGAAATATTTAGAATATGCCCCGAAGAAGATTTTTTGAGAAATGGGATGCAAGCCTGGCTCATGAAAAATGTTCCGCGCACATTGATGTCGTGCATCAAGTCGTAGCGTTTTGCCTCAATCTGCTCTGTTGAAGTTAGATTGATGGCGCTTGCATTGTTGATGAGTATATCAATTCCACCAAATGCTTCAGCGGTTTTTCTTACAGCATCGTTTATTTGTTCTTCATTCCTGATGTCAGCCTGTAAGGCAATTACTTTTCCGGCACCTGCCTTATCAATTTCTTCAGCCGCGGAATAAATAGTGCCTTCGAGTTTTGGATGCTCTTCAACAGTTTTTGATGCTATTGCTACGTTCGCACCTTCTGCGGCAAGTTTAATGGCAATTGCTTTACCTATGCCACGGCTCGCGCCTGTAATAAGAACATTTTTGTTAGTGAAGCTCATATTGTGAATTCAATATAAAATTATGTGTTTAAGGCATAGTAAGTTCATATGTAGATATACGAGTGCTTCAATTAGTAGAATTCCGGATACTGAGGTAAATGCTGAAGTGCTAAAATGGAGCATAAGTGCTCTTGTCTACAGGCATTGTGGATATTATGTTTGTATTCTCGATTGATAGACGAGGGAACAACCAAAAACCAATATCTTGTAAGAACCAAAATCCAGATCCGAAAAACCAATCCAAAATCCAGTTAAACCAACGTTCCGGACTCATCGAATCGAAAGAATTAAAACCCAATGTCCCTAATCCAGTGAAAGACCTTAAAATTTGTACCTATTGATGGCCAAGCAAAGTTGTTAAGGTTGTACAAAGTTTTTTAGCAGCCCCGTTAATCCCGGGGCTGTTTTGTTTTATTCCAGTTCATTGCCCTTGGTGAGCACTATCCCTGTAATATAGAAGATATCGTAACTGCTGAAATCCTGTTTGGCTTTCAGGCCCTTGCCGAAGATGGTTTTATCTTTCTGGTAAATGCGTACGGGTTTGTCTGTATAAAATTCTTCAGTATTCTGATCCCACCAGAGCTCATTGGTTTTTAAAGTATCTCCCTTCTCAATATTTATTACCACAACACTGTCCCTTAGTAAAACTTTGTTCTCATATTCCCTGTAACGGGCATATAAAGCATCCACAGTGCTTTCTATTTTTGTAGAATCATCATAAAAATCAACATGCAATGTTCTTGGAAATTCAACATAGGGCGAATCGGGTGGATCTGCCTGGTATCTGAGCATAAATGGCGAACGTAACTTTGCTTTCACTTTTCCCTGCTGGCTCATATAGCTTGTAACATCCAATGCTTCTTCGATGCCCGTTTGCTTTTTAAGTAAATCGTTCACTTCCTTTATATCATTCTCGCACGATGAAACAAAAAAGCAGCTTATCAGTAAAGCTGCCGGAACAATTAAATATCGTAACAAACCTTTCATTGCATTAGTCGTACTTTTTCTTGATAAACCAGATGTCACTTAAAGATAGTCCTAATGAAATCTTGAAGTAATTTTCACTGATCACGTTTGTGTTTTTGCCTCTCTTCCCGAATTCAAAAGCTGTATTGATAATCGAATACTGGTAACTGTAAGAAGGGGGGCGCATAGGAAATCCAAATCCGATATTTACTCCCCACGTAGGAAGATCATCAATAACCTTCACATAATCTCTTCCATAAGAAAAGCCAGCTCTGTAGGTAACCCGGCCCCAATATGATTTTGCTGACGTGGCATTAGGAATCACTTGCCCGCCAATATTTATGCTCCATGAATTCTGTACAGAATCAACTGTTCCGAAAAATCTGTAATCGCTCCATTTTGCCTGTTTAAAGTCGGCCCCTATCAGCCACTTATCTCCCTTATAATACATAAAGCCAACACCATAGCTTCCGGGAAAGGTGATCTTGCCGGTGCTTGAAACCTTCGATACCAGATCTATGCTGTCTGTTTCACCAGTAGTTGCATTCTGTTGAAATGTCTTAATTATTTCCTGCCTGTTTGCTTTAAAATCCTTTTTAAAAGTTCCGAAAGTTCCAAGCCGCAGCATATCTTTTGTGCCAACTTTGATCGTATACTGCAGACCTCCGTTAAAAAATAAACCACCAAGATTTGTAGTGTTCGTGTGCTCGGATGGATAATAGTATGCCGTATCTACTGGCAGAATATATCTTTTAGTACTGTATTCCTTGTTGCCGAACATGTATCCGATATTTACGCCAAGGCTCAGATTTTTTATCGTGATACCGGTACCTATATAAACTTCATAGTTACCGCCATTTCCTTCAAACAATGTACTGGTGCTGTCGCCTCCTTCACCAAATGGTTCGAGTCTTTCAATTTTATAATTAATCCTGGTAACCGGTCTCAATCCCAGGTTCATACCCCAGTTTTTCTTTGTACTTAGTGGTATTCCTAACTGCACATATGAAATGATGGGACTGACAGAATTATATTTACGTGGGGGATTGATCTCTTTGAGAGTACGGTTATCTACTTCGAGACCAATATCAAAAGTTGCTCTTTTTAACCTGGAATAGGATGCCGGATTTTGAAAATTCACGGTGATTACATCAGCATATGCAGCTGACACCCCGCCGATTCCTCTTGAAACAATATTCGTTGAAGGAAGAACGTCGCCAAGTCCATATCTGGAGTACGGAGAATTATCAGTCTGCGCATGTAACAAGCTTGTGGCGAGCACTGTCAATAAACCTAAAAGCTTGATTTTCTTATACATTATTGAGCTCGCTGATAGCATACAGGCCTTTGAAGATTAAATTAAGGTCTGCAAATATCTTATTTTTGAGATGGTGGGCAAAATAAGTGGAATCGCCCCCTGTTAATAGCACGTTAAGGTTATTATATTTCTCTGAATATGAATCTATAATGCCGTCGATTTCCTTCGCAATTCCCATTATCACACCACTTAAAATATTTGTTCTCGTATCGTACCCCATCAGCGGAAAATTCCAGTCTTTTTCAATAAGCGGAAGCCTGGCGGTAAATACCTGTAACGACTTAAACCTCATCTCCATACCCGGAGAAATACTTCCTCCGGTAAACTCTTTATTCTTATTGATAAAATTGTAAGTGATTGCAGTTCCCAAACCAACTACAAGATTGTTTTTACCAGGAAACATGTTGCTTGCTGCCACTACGAGAGCAAGTCTATCGGCTCCTATGGTTTCGGGTTTTCCAACAGGTGTGGTAACAGAGACCTTTGAATGATGATCGAGCCGATGAAATTTACCCGCACCGGAAAGCATCGTTTCAATGCCAGGGTTGTGATTTATTACAGATGACAAAAGAGATTTTGCCGGCTTGTACTTCTCTATAAGCCTGGCAATCGTTTCTTCCTTATCGTTTTCCAGCGTTAATACTTCCCGAATTTCGGGGCCATCAAATACACCACATTTTAACCGTGTATTTCCAAAATCAAAACAAAGTGTTACGGATGCGTGGGCCATGGTAATAAAAGAGAAAAATAAAAAATATATAAAACACCAGCTCGTGCTGCACTTCAAATGTAGATTCAAAAACACATTGCGCCATAAAATGCACCACCATCAGCAGCAATAAAAAGTTTTTTGATTTTATTCCTTTCCAGAAAGCGGAGAACATCATCGAAAGCAATAATATCACTCCCGGTATTCCCGCCATCAGCCACGATTCAAGATATTGATTGTGCGCATGGTAATCACCCTGT
>Ga0207701_10000370_pt1 | contig 45866 bp, 43 predicted proteins | sample KBSSwiSSwithPhiX_FD_184294 | JGI IMG/M metagenome (GOLD analysis project Ga0207701, IMG submission 184294) | Switchgrass rhizosphere bulk soil microbial communities from Kellogg Biological Station, Michigan, USA, with PhiX - S5 (SPAdes) (version 2) | ecosystem: Environmental > Terrestrial >... | reverse complement strand
CGCAGCGCCGTGAGCCAGGCGGGGTGCACGGGACCCCGCCGATCCACCAAAAGTGTAAGCGCGTTCTGCCGTCGTCAAGCCCTGTGGACTCCGTCTCCGCCAATACGGAGTTGAGCGAACACGGGAACGCGGGTATAACGTCGACGCTGCTCACGAGACAGCGGCAGGGAAACGAGCGGAGCGAAATGACGACGAGGCCTGAGAAGATCGCGGTGGTAACCGGTGGCGCGCGGGGGATCGGTCTGGCGACGGCGGAATGGTTTCTCGCGCATGGGTATAAGGTCGCCCTGTGGGACATCGACAATGCCACTCTCACCGGCACAGTGTTGCGGTTGAACGATGCTGCGCGGGTGCTGGGCACACACTGCGACGTGTCGGATCGGAGCGCCGTGGCCGCCGCGGCAGCTCAAGTCTGGGATCGATACGGCCGCATCGACGCGCTCGTCAACAACGCCGGCGTCGCGGTGTTCAAGCCGATTGCCGAGACCTCATTCGAGGAATGGACCCATGTTCTGAACACGAATCTCAATGGGCCGTTTCTCTGCACCCAGGCGTGCGCGCCTTTGATGCGGCGTTCAGGCGGTGGCGCAATCGTCAACATCGCTTCGATCTCCGGGCTGCGAGCCAGCACGCTCCGCGTGGCTTACGGAACGAGCAAGGCCGCGGTCATTCAGTTGACGAAGCAACAGGCCGTCGAACTCGGCACGGTAGGCATTCGCGTGAATTGTGTTGCCCCGGGCCCCGTCGACACGGAGATGGCCAAACTCGTGCATAGCGTCGCGATTCGCGCCGACTACCACGACGTCATTCCACTGAATCGCTACGGAACGACCGAGGAAATTGCAGACGCAATCGGATATCTGTGCAGCGACGCCGCCAGCTACATCAACGGTCAGGTCCTCGCTGTTGACGGTGGGTTCGATGCCACCGGGGTTGGCCTGCCGACACTGCGACGTCACGCCGGTCAGGTCGACGCGTAACCCGCACGAAAAATCTGATCGATGAATTCGAACGCAAGTGATCCGAGCGTGAGCGCTCGTCGAAAGGCGTACCTCAACGTCGTTCTCCCGCTCTTCCTGATCTCGGTCGTCGCCTACATCGATCGCGTCAACATCGGCTATGTGGCGTTGACGATGAACAAAGATCTGGGATTCGATTCGCGTGTATTTGGCCTTGGTGCGGGAATCTTCTTTGCCGGGTATTTCCTCTTCGAGATCCCCGGAGCGCTGATCGCAGAGCGCTACAGTCCGCGGCTCTGGCTGGCGAGGATCATGATCTCGTGGGGCGTCGTCTCCGCCCTCATGGCCTTCATGCAGACTGCGTGGCAATTCTATCTGCTGCGGTTCCTCCTCGGCGCCGCCGAGGCGAGTCTGTATCCGGTCATTTACGCGTCATGCATCCCACGCTGGTTTCCGGCGCGCGATCGAGCGCGAGCCATCGCGGTGCTGCTCGCCTCTTTGCAGACAGCAGGAATCATCGGCGCACCCCTGGCGGGGTGGCTGATCGACGTACCTATCTTCGGCCTCGCCGGCTGGCGGGCTCTGTTCCTGATCGAGTCCCTGCCGGCGATCCTGCTGGGCGTCGTCGTGATCTTCTGGATGATCGACTGGCCGAGCGAAGCCCCATGGCTGACTCCTGCAGAGAAGCAGGCGCTCACGGAGCAGTACGAGCGTGAGCTGGCACTCAAGGCGTCTGTCCGTCAATACACGGTGTGGGAAGCGCTACGCGACCGCGAAGTGCTGAGATTGTGCCTCACGTATTTCCTCTGGGTGACGGGTTACTGGGGCTTCACCTATTGGATGCCCACGGTTTTCAAACAGGTGTCCGGCTGGTCAAACGTCGCCATCGGGCAGTTGTTCGCCATCGCGATGGTCGTCTCGCTTGCAGCGTCGATCTATACGGGGCACTCGTCGTCCAAGCGCAACGAGAAGCGCTGGCACGCGGCGCTGCACATGTTCCTGGCGGCGATCGGTGTCGGTGTCGGCGGTTTCGTTCGCTCACCTTGGCTGTGCTACGCGTGCCTGGTTCTTGCGGCAGTCGGCACGTATGCACCGATGTCGGTGTGGTGGTCGTACCCGACGACGTTTCTTTCCGGTGCCGCCGCGGCGGGAGCCGTGGGACTGATTAACTCGGTCGGCAATCTCGGTGGGTTCGTCGGACCCTATGTTACCGGGTGGATGCAAGAGCGTACGGGATCATTCGCCGGGCCGATGCTTTACCTCGCGATCTCCCTCGTCTCCGCAGGCTTGCTGATTCTCACGCTCAAGCGTGAAGCGAGCACGCGCTCCGTTCACAGCAATTGAGGAGGGAGCTTGGTGAATCGACCAGCGGCGACGCGCCTGCCCTAAGTGTCGAACCACGCGTCGCATGGGTCAACGTCGCCGGCTCGTATGCGAGCGAAACTGATCATGCCGGCTGATCGTGCGACACGCGATCGCCCTGGCGGGCGATCGCGTGAACAGGATTGTGGAACTAGTTAATGGTGAAGACCCCGCTGCTCTTGTAGGCCTCGTAGGCCACGGTCGAGCCGGCGCTCCGCACCCAGACTTGGAGCGCGTGGTCGCCCACGTCGGCGCCGGTCGGGGTCCAGGTGAAGGTGTTCGAAGAACTGTAGTTCTGCACCATCACCCAACCAGCGCTGCTCCACATCCAGAATTGATACTGGAGCGGCCCCGCCGTTCCGCCGCTCGCGGCCGCGGTCCACGTGATGCTCGTGCCGGACACCGCGGGCAGCGAGACGTTCGTCGTCAAACTCGCGAGTTGTGCCGGGCCTTGCGACACCACCAGCTGATTTGTGCTGACAAACACCTCGTATGAGAGCGACGAACCAACCCGGCGCGCCCACGCTTGGACGTAGTAGTTGCCCGTGTTCGCCGGTGTCCACGTGAACGTGTGGGCCGGACCATAGGTCTTGCCAAGCGACCAGGTGGCGCTTGTCACCGAGTACACCCAGAACTCGTATTCGAAGTTCGCCGTTGGATCCGGAATGTCAGCATTCCAGTCCACCGGACTTCCGGGCGCCACCGGGAAGAGCCCGGTCGTCGTCAGCTTCATCGGCGCGCGCTGAATGGTGAACGTGCCACTCACCATCGAACTTTCCGAAGGCGCCGTCGAACCGTTGCTTCGGGCCAACACCTGCACCTGGTAATCCCCTTCACTGCCCCACGTGGGCGTCCAGGTGTAGGTCTCACTCGGTCCATACGGCTGGACCACGGTCCACCCGGTTGTGGCTGAATAGAGCGAGAACTGGTACTGAATTGGCCCCGACATGCCGCCCTGAACGCGAGCCGTCCACTTGATGGGCGTGCCGGTATTCGCCGGAGACGGCACGCTCGGCGTCAGTCCGGTGACCGTGAGCGGCGTCTGGGAGACGGTAAAGTAGTTGGTCGTACCCGTGTACTCAAACTGCGCGGTGCTGCCGACCTGGCGTGCCCAGGACTGAATTGCATAGAAGCCGTTCGCCGTCGGGGTCCACTGCGCGGCGTTGCTGGTGGCGTACTCGCGGAACACCGTCCAGGTGGCGCTCGGCGACTGGTTGACGAGGAACCTGTACTCGAGGGTGCTCGTGCTCGCCGCGGCAACCGTCGCGGTCCACGTCACTTCGTTTCCAGGTGGCGTCGGGAAGTCGACATCGGCCGTGAGCTCGAACGGAAGAACGGTCACCGAGAACGTTGGCGTTCCCGCCCAGCTTTCATATTGAGCGGTCGAACCGACGGCTCGAGCCCAGGCCTGAACGGCGTACGGCCCACCCTCGTCGGCTTGCGTCGGCGTCCACGTGAACGTGTTGCTGGCACTGTAGTCTTGTGCCAGTACCCATCCGGTTTTCCGATACAAATAGAATCGATATTCCAGTGGAAGCGATGCGGTGGCTTGGGCGGTCCACGTGACTGATCTTCGTGCGAGCAATGGGTAGCTGACGCTCGCCTGGATGCCCGTGACCTTGGTGGGCTCCCACGTCACCTCGTTCGACAACGAACTCGTCAGACCGCTGCTCGTGTACCCGAGCACGGCGAAGTAACGCTTGATCGACCAGTCAAACCCCGAGGGTCGATAGGTTACGACGCTGCCGACGTCCACTTGATCGGTGTAGACGCCAGTCTGAGTTCCATAAACGAGGCGATAGCCAGTCACATTCGGGTCTGGACTCGCGTCCCATACGAGCGCCTGCGCGTGGAGTGCAGACGGAGCACAGAACACGATCACAGCCGAAATCATCGCACCGCGGACAAAGCGCATTCCAAGTCTCCTCTGAGAACTGGGAGTCGAGGCGCAAGACCTGTTCCGTCGCGGGGCGCGATTTTACGAGAGCGTTAGTCCTGTGTAATCAGCGGCATAGACGCTTGGGGGGTAGCGGGGTGCGACCGGGAGAGAAGAATTCCCTGACGAGAATGTAACTGGTTCGACGGACCCGAGTGGGGGCTCACATTCTTGCGGCGTGTCCGCGGGTGAAGTCGCCCTGACGCGTGGTCGCTACTGGAGCATGGCCTTGACCGCATCCAGTCCGGCCTGGGCGCACGCCGCGTCGTCTTCCTTGGAGGCGCCGCTGACGCCGATCCCGCCGAGAATCTGCCCCTTGGAGTTCTTGATCGGAATCCCACCGGCGAACTTGATCAGATTGGGAACGAGTTCAATACCTGGCGTCTCCGCCTTCGATATTTCACCAACGTCTGCAGTCGATTTTTCCATGGCCACGGCCGTGAAGGCCTTCATCTGCGAAATCTTCTCGGCGACGAGCGGCGCGCCGTCCTGGCGCAGATAGTATTTCAGGTTGCCGCCGTCATCGACGATCGCGATGTGCACCTTGATGCCCAGGTCGGTGGCCTTCTTGTCGGCCGCTTCGGCCATGGCCTTCGCTGTCTTCAGCGTCAGGAAGGGCTTCATGTCTTGCGCCGACACCATTCCATACCGGAGCACGACGCTCACCATGGCCACCATGATCAGGCCGTTTCGTTTTCTCAACACCTGTTCCATGTTCAATCCCTCTACTCTTTGATTTCTCACGCGTCAGATGTGGCTCATACCGTGAGCGCCTTGAGATACGGCACGCTCTCGCGCATCAGCTGTTCGTTCATCTCGATGAAATAGTTCTGGACGCCGCCGGTCCTGGCGGTTCGGAATGTCTTCACCCAGTCGATGCTTCCCTTCCCGATCGGCGTCTGCGGGCGGCGTCCTCCCCCGCGGCCGCCTGGCGTGGGGGCCGGCACGGGCGCGTTCATGTCAAGGTCCTGCAGGTGCATGGAGATGAAGCGGTTCGGGTGCGCCGTGAAGTAATCAGCAGCGACGAGACCGCTCGTGATCGTTGACATCTGGAACTGGAACTTCACGAGCTGCGGATCGAGCAGGTCGAAGAGGACGTCGAAAACGCGCTTGCCATCGACCGTCGCCAGCTCGAAGCCTTCAGTGTGGAGTCCCTGCTGCAGCCCGGCTTTCTTGGATTCGGCGGCGATTGCGTTGTATCGATCTGCAAGCCGCTTGACGTCGTCCATCGTCGGATTCCGCGGGCCGTCGAGGCTTGGAACCATGATCTGGGTGAGCCCGCGCTCTTTCGCCCAGCTGATCGTCTGTGGCAGTTTCTCGGGCGTCAGCTCGGTCATGTCCACGTGCGAGCTGATGCATCGGAGATTGTGATCCGACAGCACGCGCGTGAACTCTGCGGCGGTGATCTTGTTCAGGCTCCCGAAACCGAAATCGTGCTCCGAGTACCACGGGGAGCAGAGCTCGATCGACTGGATGCCCGCCTCGGAGAGCATCTTCATTGTGCCCGGAAAGTCCTGGTCTATGGCTTTGCCGTACGGAAACGTCTGGCAGCCGATTGGCCAGCCATACGGGCTGGCGTCAACGACGGCGCGCTCGGCGAGCGCCGTCCACACGGCGGCGGTGCCGGCGGCCGTGCATTGAATGAACGCGCGTCGCGATACGGCAGGCATTTCACACTCCTCGGTGACGGTCATGCGCGCAGCGGCGCTCTTCTGATGGCTGTCCTTTATAACCCAGATAAAGGCTCAATAAAATCGGGCCGATAAAGGCAGTGATCCCATGCCCCTGCTTTTCTCATACGGCACCCTTCAACGTGAAGACGTACAGCTTCTGGTGTACGGCCGGCGTCTTCACGGGCGACTGGACGAATTGGTCGGATATGAAAGCGTGCCGATCACCCTGGAAGAGCCTCGACTCGTGGCCCAGACCGGTACGAGCGATCACGTCATTGTGAAATTTACTGGGAGTGCCGACAGCCGTGTGCGCGGGACGGTTTTCGAGATTACAGACGACGAGCTCGCAAAATCAGATCAATACGAAGTCGATCCCTATGTGCGTGTCCAGGCTCTGCTGGCTTCAGGAATTCAAGCCTGGGTTTACGTCGCGGCCCGCGACCGGGAGGCTGACGGCTAATCGCCGCGCTCGTGCATGGTGCGAAGAGAGAGCAGATACGAATTCGCGGGGTCATAGCTCAACGCCTGGCGAAGAAGATGGTTCATCTCGTCGCGGTGGCCGCCAGCGGCGGCTTCGTGCTCTCTCCAGATGAGCGTCATGATGTTGCGCGCAGAGTCCAACGTCGCCGGGTTTGGCGGTGCGCTGGTCAGGTATCTCTCTATACCCTCGCGATGCGCGATGATCTCGTCATAGTTGATTGGAATGTTGGGATAGAAATTGAAATACTCAATGCGCGGACGGTCGTCTGTGACTTGCGGTCCATCGCCAACAAACCTCGCCAATGTGGCGTCACCTGCCACGAACGTTCCCGCCAGAGCCTCCGGCGACTGAAAGCCGATAGCCTCGAGATCCGTCCGGAGGGCCGGTTCCCTCATCCGCTGCTCCCACGCCGGGAGATCGACGCGTAAAGGCTCTTGTGATGCGATGAGTACGCCTTCCATTCGGCTGGGAATCCAGAGCGAGACGTGCGGGAAGACGGCCATCGCGGTCCTGATCATCATCAGCGGCAACGCCCGCCTGGAAATATCGAGCGGCACCCATTGCGTGACGATCCCGTTCGGCGTCAAACGCTGTCTTGCGAGTTCGTAGAATTCGCGACTGTAGAGATTTACAACGCCGGCATCTTGCGGGGGTGGTGGCTCGAAGGTAATGATGTCGAAGCGTTCTTTGTTGCGGAGCAGGTAGTTGCGAGCGTCGGCGACAACTTTCTCCACCTTGGGTGTCCGTTGGAAGCCATGGTTCAGCGGCTCAAAGAGCGGAGCAACGTCGAACACGGTTTGAGCCAGATCAACGGCCTTTATCGACTGAATCTCGGGATGGAGGGTTAAGGCGCCGACGGTGGTTCCAGTTCCAACGCAGGCAATCAGAACCGAGCGTGGCGCGGGATGCAACAACGCTGGAAGATGCGCCAGGGTAGCCATGTAGCGTCGCCCTGGCGGGGCATTGTTCGCGTAGCTCCGGCCATTCACAAGAATCTGTTGATAGCTGGCATCCTGTTCAGATTCGTAGCCCATTACAACAAATGTTGCATCTCGAGTTTCCTGGAAAGCCAGTACTCGACCACCTTCAAACTTTGTTTGTGCGTCGGCTAAATAGTGGGGACCCAAATACCAAACGCCCACGCCAAACACCACGACACCTTCGAGGCCAAGTCGCCGCAGTTTCCGATCGATACGTAGCGACGGCTGTGACATCACCAGCAAGACAAACATCAACAAGTTGAGAACGACGACGACCGTGAGGCTCGCCTGCGAGCCGAGCAGCGGCAGAAGGATGAACCCGGTGGCGAGCGATCCAAGGGTTCCTCCCAGAGTGTTAAACGCGTACAACCTTCCAATCCGCCTGCCGAGTGTCGGCAACTTCTCGATCGTCAATTCGCTGGCTAACGGAAACCCGATGCCGATCAGCGTCGTCGGAATCAGGAGAACCACGAGGCAGAAGATCACGATCTCGATCGTACTTGCGAAAGGATCGAGGAACCACGCGGGAATTCCCAGACGCATGGGAAGCGGCGCGATCGCGAGAAGAATATTTCGTGAACGTCCGAGAAGCGCCAGTGTGACCAGTCCTGACGTCGCGATCAAGAGTTGCAGCTGCGCAAAGTAAACGAGGAGGCGATCCTTCCGATGGGCCAGAAATTTCGCACACACAAACGATCCAAGAACCAGCCCGAGTAGATACGTTGCCAGCATCGCTGAGAAGGCGTAGACGGTGTGAAGACTGAAGTTTGAGAGGATCCTGAACCACAGCACTTCATACGCGATCGAAGTAAAGCCGCTGACTGCGAAGACAAAGACAAGGATTCCGACACGAGAGCCTGAGCCTGACTTGCCAGCATCTGGTGAGGCCGCTGCCTCCAGCGTCCGTTTAGTTTCCGGCGGCAACGCCTGGCGAGACTCTATCGTCCGCGCAACCACGGAAGCTACCACGGCGATGCACAGATAGGTCAGCGAGCCGATGACCGCGGATCTGAGAACACCAAACATGCCGATCAACACGAGGCCGGTGAATGCGCAACCTACAGCTGCACCAAGCGTGTTGATTCCATAGAGAATGCCGATGCGTTGTGCCAGCGTCTGGTGGTCTCTGACGACGTATTTCGCGAGTACGGGCAGAGTTGCTCCCATGAGCATCGTTGGCAATATCAGAGTGGAAAACGAAACCAGGAATGTGGCCGTGCCGGCGAGGACTGACTGACTACCGAGTAGCGGCGCGAGTCCGGGCGCCCAAACAGGCCAGCTTGATAATCCGATGGTGACGACGAGTGAAACGAGGCTGACCGTTAGCTCCAGAAGGGAATACGCAACCAAAGGTCGGCGGAAGTTGTCAGCCGCTCGCCCACCGATCCAACTGCCCAGTGCGAGGCCAAAGAAAAAGCTCGCGACCGTCACGCTCACGGCAAATGTGGAACTCCCGAGCACCAACTGGAGCTGCTTGAACCAGATCACTTGATAGAGCAGCGACGCAGCCCCGGACGCGAGGAACATGAAGTAGATGGCGAGCATGAGATTGTGCCGTTGCTGACGGTGGCCGAGGTTGAAGAGCCCGATCTGATCGGCAAACAGATCGCCAAGGCACCAGCAGAGGCAACCAATTCAGTTTCAGCGAGTTAGTGTGCGTCCCAGGAACGCGGGCTCGGTTCTGATTACAAATCTGTCGCGCGATCACGAATTGCGCTAAATCAACCCGTCGTACATGACGATGTCGGCGCCATTCTCCGCGACGGCGGCGTAGAGGTAGCGGCCATCGGGCGACCAGCAGACCTGACGGGCAATCAGCGTCGGCCGTCCCTGAAAGTCCGTAAGCGGGCGCATCGGTCCACCGTTCGCCGGCAGCGCCCAGATATTCGTCGTCGCGCCGTCGATGAGCGGTAGTGCCAGCCACTGGCCGTCGGGTGAAAGGCTGGAATGCACGAACGTCGGCGCGACGGCTGGCTGCCCGTGGCGTGGGTCATCGCCACGATTATTCGTGCCGGTGACGAATTCTACCGGCGCCTGTATCTCGTGTCGCTTTCCGTCGCGTTCGGGGCGTCGCTGGTCGCGCTGACCATGCTCGATTGGGCCGTCCGCGCCGAGTTCATTCACCGGCCAGCCCTGAGCGTTCTGTGGATGACGTTCGCCCTGCTGTGGCTCGTGAGTCTCTTCGTCTGCAAGTACCAGTTCGAGCGCATTTCGTGAAGAACAAGCTGCGCGAACTCCGCGCGGAGCGGAACTGGTCACAGGAGCAGCTCGGCGCACGCGTCGGCGTGTCGCGCCAGGCGATCATCGCGATCGAGACAGGAAAGTTTGACCCCAGCCTGCCGCTCGCGTTCAAGCTCGCGCAGGCCTGAAACCAGTCGGACGCTAGCGTCCCTGGTAGTACCAGAGCAACAGGCGGCCTCCCCCGAACACGACGATCAGCAGGATCACGGCGACCAGCGATTTCTTCCACATCCGTGCCTGATCACCCTCGGTCCAGACTCGCGACCGGTTCGCCTGGCCAAATGCGTCGGCGAATGCCTGGTTGCGAAATCCATAGAGATGACGACGTCCCTCGAAGAATTGACTGACGTCGTGGCTGATTGCGCACGCCGACGTGATCTCGGATGGCGGCTCGAATCGATCCGGCCTGGACATCCACCAGGTGATACCGATCATCCAGACGATCCCCAACACGAAGATGCCGCTCAGGCCCCACGTCGCCATGAGCCCGGTTGATGTCCCGGGCAGATCGAGCTGGCCTGGTTGGACCATGACAAGCAGCGCCGCGCAGCCGATCGTCGCAATGTGCGCCGGGTTCAGCAGCCACCAACGATAACGTCGAAATAACGACACTTGCGGAACCGTCTCACGGTGCCGCGCTGCACACGCCGCGCAAAGCGGCAAGTCCGCCGAGACGACCCGGTAACCGGACAGCCCGGAATACCGGCGGCCGCGCGCGCGCCGATAGAAGGCCCGGCGAACGCGGACGCGCTCCGTAGCGCCAGCAGCGCAGTGCACGCACACGTCCGGCCACGTCAGCGACCGCGGTGTTCCGCGCACCTCGAGCCGGTACGGATAGCTGCTCAGATCTATCTCGGCAGATCGCTGATCCCAACTGCGGTCCATGCGTTCTCAGCCTCCCAGATTACGAGTCCAGTTCGCCTCCCGTCGCTCGCGACCTGGCTGACTGCTTGCGGGCCCGCCATTGTACCCGCGGCGTCAATTCGCAATCGAAGAAGTGATCGGTTTTGGTCGCGCGCGATGGAGTATCGAAGCCAAGCTCAGCGATAGCGCAAGAGTCGATTGACTCGATTCGACGTGAGCCGTAGCATCGCGCTGACCGGACAGGAGGTGGCGTAATGTTGTCAGTCCCTCGGTGGTGTTCCTTCCATGCGGTCGTTGCTCTTGCGATCGTTCTGATCACATACGCGGCTCCGGGTCGAGCGGCCGCACAGGTGCTGTACGGATCGATCGTCGGCGACGTCAAAGATTCTTCAGGCGCGGCGATGCCCGGCGCCACGGTGCTCGTCACCAACAACAACACCGGGTTCAAACGTGAAGCGGTGACCGACGGCGTCGGCCACTTCAATCTGTTCGACTTGCCGGCGGGCTCCTACAGCCTGAAGACCACGCAGCAGGGGTTCAGAACGTTCGAGCAGACGCAGGTCACGGTCAGCATCAACACCGTGACACGCATCGACGTGACGATGGAGATCGGCGCGATGGGAGACAACGTCACCGTGCGCGCCGAGGCACCTGTTCTGCAGACAGAGACGGCCGAAGTGCACTCGAACCTTTCCGGCCAGGAACTGACGACCCTGCCCGTGCCGCTCGGCGGCAACTATCAGCAGGTGTACCGTATGCTGCCCGGCTTTGCACCCCCGGCCAATTCGCACTCGATCCCGACCAACCCGTCGCGATCGCTGGAATTCACGGTCAATGGCACGAGCGACGATCAGAACAACACGCGGATCGACGGCGTCAGCACCGCCAATATCCAACTGCCACACGTCGCGTCATACATCCCGACCCTCGAGTCCATTCAGGAAGTCAACGTCGTCACCAGCAGCTTCGGCGCGGAGCAGGGGCTCGCCGGCGGTGCGGCGATCAACGTCCAGACTCGCAGCGGATCGAACGCGACGCACGGATCGGGATACGAATATTTCACGAACCAGGCTCTCAAAGCCTGGCCGATGCGATTCGACGACGCGGCGTTGAATACCGGACCCAAACCAGACCAGAGCTACAACGAGTTCGGCGGGACCGTCGGCGGGCCGATCCGCCTGAACAAAGCCTTCTACTTCGTGAGCTATGGGTCCACTCGGGACCACAGGGCGGTGAGCAGAACGGTTTCCGTGCCCCTGCCGGCGATGCTGAAAGGAGACCTGTCGCTCTCGCCCACTCCCATTTACGACCCGCTGTCTGGAAATGCGGACGGGACCGGACGAACGCAGTTTCAGGTCTTACCGGGCGATCCGAATTACGCGCTGTGCAACACGGCGACCAACCCGAACTGCCTGAACATCATTCCTGCCGCACGGATGGATCCCATCGCGCGCAAGATCGGGAGCTACTTTCCGGCAAACAATCTGAACCGGGATCGGAACAACTATTTCGCAGAGGCGCCGTTCACATTCGATCGGAATCAGGTCGACTCGCGGTTCGACTACAACGCCAGCTCCAAGTTCAATATGTCCGGGACGTTCGGCATGCTGCACTACCGCGCGGTCACGCCGACGGTGTTCGGGGACGCCGCCATCGGCCGGCCGATCGGCGGGAGCAGCAACCCTGGCACCGGCTCCGGCAACACGTATCGCATCACGGTGATGGGCACCTACGTCTTCAGCCCGACTTTTTTCATGGACGCGCACTACGGGTACGCGCGGCAGGGAACGAATTCCGAGCAACCCGGCCTCGGGCAGAACTTCGGGCGGGACACGCTGGGCATCCCTGGCACGAACGGTACGCGAACGTTCGAAAGCGGGTGGCCCACGTTCTCGTCCGCCGACTTCGCGACCATCGGCGTCAACGAAAACTTCATGCCGTACTACCGGCACGACCCACAGTCGCAGTACGTGCTGAACTTCAACTACATCAAGTCGCAGCACAATATCCGGTTCGGCAGCGACATCTACGACATGGCGCTGAACCAGACCCAGGCCGAGTTCATCACCGGCGGCTTTGGTGCGCAGGGAGGATTCGGGTTCGCTCGCGGGGTCACCGAACGGTGTGAGGCGGTGAATGCCGCAGGCAACTGCCAACGGACATCAGCCGGATCCTTCTACAACAGTGCCGCGGCGTTCGTGATCGGGCAGGCCAGCAGCGCCGGACGGACGCTGCAGGTGCCGGACGTGTACCACCTCAATGCCCGGCTGTACAGCACCTATATCCGCGACCGATGGACGGCAAACGAAAAGCTGACGATCGATTTCGGCACCAGGTGGGAGTATTTCCCTGTCCCGACCAGACCCGATCGAGGCATCGAATTCTACGATGTGAATACGAGCAACGTCCTGCTCTGTGGCGTTGGCTCCATACCAGAGGACTGCGGGATCACGACCAAAAAGTCACATTTCGCACCGCGCGCCGGAGTTGCGTATCGGTTTGCGGACAAATCCGTCATCCGCGCAGGATACGGTCTGACGAACGATCCGTACCAGGGAATGGAACTCATTCGGGCGAACTATCCGCTGCTGATCCAAGTGAAAGTGGAGGCGCCCAATGCCTTGACGCCCGCGACCAGCCTCTCGAAAGGGATTCCAGCCGTGGTGGCGCCCGACCAAGGCAACGGCATCCTGCCCATCCCAAGTGACTACGCCTGGCAAGGCTATCCGAAGGACATGGACCGCGGATACATTCAGTCGTGGAACGTCACCGTACAACGCGAGCTGCCGTGGAACTTCACGGGACAAGTTGGGTACGTCGCCACGCGCACGACCCGTCAGCTCGGTCTGCTCGACATCAACGCCGGCCAGGTGATCGGCGCCGGACAGCAAGGCCGCCCTCTTGTCCAGCAATTCGGCAGAACCGCATCAACGGTGTTGCTACAGCCGGTCGGAAACGGCAAGTACGATTCGATGCAGGTGCAACTGCAGCGGCGGTTCTCGGCTGGCCTCAGCTTCGCTGCAAACTACACGTTGGGCCGAGCGCTCAGCCCGAACGAGAACAGCTCGTGGCTCGTCGGCGATCACGGGACTCAGGCGCTTGCCTACCTGGATCGCAACTATGCGCCCACGAGCACGGATCGACGGCACAACCTCGGGATGACGAGCGTCTGGCAGATTCCCGTGGGAAAGGGGCGCCACTGGCTCAACGACAACAGCATTGCGTCGGCGATCCTGGGTGGTTGGCAGGTAAACAACATGGTCAGCATCATGAGCGGCACGCCGTTCTCGGTGCTCGCGGACGACACGTCGCTGAACCTGCCAGGCAGCGTGCAGACGGCCGATCAACTCAAGCCCGCGACGAAGCTGGGCGGCGTTGGGCTCTCCACACCCTACTACGATCCGGCGGCCTTCGCAGACGTGACGGAGGCGCGATTCGGCAACACGGGCTACAACATCCTGCGCGGACCGGGCCTCTTCAACTGGGACTTCGGCTTGACCCGCGAGATCGCCGTGACCAGCGGCTTCAGAGTGCAGCTGCGCTTGGATTCGTACAATTTCACCAACACGCCGCATCTGGCCAATCCGGCCAACACCGTCGGGGACGACGACTTCATGACAATCACCAGCGTGCAGGATCTCGGGCGCGAAGGAATCGACGAGCGGCAGTTCCGGCTCGGCATCAGAATCGTGTTTTGAGCGGCAAATACGAGGTCGAAGAATATGCAGAATTCTGACGACAAGAAGGTCGATCGGCGAACGTTCATTCAGACGACGGCCGGGGTGGTCGCGGGCTCCGCGATCGCCTCGACGGCCCTGTCGTACGGCCGCATTCTCGGCGCTAACGACCGCATCGCGCTCGGGCACATCGGCATCGGCAACCGGGGCAGCGGACTGCATACGATGGCGTCGCAGCTCAAAGACAAGTTCAACGTCGAAACCGTGGCGGTGTGCGATCTGTGGAAGAACAATCGCGAGCGCGCCGCCACGAGAACGACGCAGTACTACGGTCGCGCGCCGAAGGCCGTGCAGCATCCCGACGAGTTGCTGGCGATGAAGGACGTCGACGCCGTTTTCATCGCCACGCCGGAGCACTCGCATTCGCCGATGCTCAAGAAAACGGTGGAGGCGGGCAAGCACGCCTACTGTGAAAAGCCGATGGGGAACGTGCTCGAGGAGGTGAAGGCCGCGCGCGACGCGGTCAAGAAGAGCAATCTCGTGGTGCAGATCGGGACGCAGCATCGCAGCGAGCCGTATCAGCTCGCCGCGCGCGAGGTCCTGCGCACCGGCGCCCTCGGCGACGTGAGCAAGTACGAGATCGTGTGGAACTACAACGGCCCACGCTGGCGCGGCCGTCCGGAAGTGAAGCTGATTCGCCCGGAGGACACGGACTGGAAGACGTGGCTGATGACGAAGCCCGATCGTCCTTTCGATCCGCGGCTCTACTTCGAGTTCCGGCTGTACCGGGACTTCTCGAGCGGCATCCCCGATCAGTGGATGAGCCACGGCATCGATCTCGTACACTTCTTCATGAACGAGACACCGCCACGATCGATCGTGTCCCATGGCGGCGTGTTCGCCTGGCACGACGAACGTCAGAACCCGGACACGTTCCAGGCGCTCGTCGAGTACCCGACTTTCCTCGTGAGCTACTCCACGAGCTTCGGCAACGATAGCGACAGCTTCTCGCGCATCATGGGGAAGAAGGCGACGCTCGTCAACATTGGCGGCGAAGGCAGCCCTCGCTGGAAGGTGGTCGACGAGAAGGGAAACCACGAGGACAACCCGACGATCCAGCGTGCGGAGCGCTGGGTGACGCTCCAGGGCGACACCAAGCCCGGTCCGATCAACATCGGCGACGAGGATCTGTCGCACATGTCGAACTGGTTCGCGTGCATGCGGAGCGGCAACAAGAAGACGAACGCGACCGTCGACAACGGATTCCTGCACGCTGTTGCCGTCATCATGGCGGCGCAGTCGTACTGGCAGGGCAAGCGGCTGTATTACGATTCGGCGGCCGAGCAGATCCGGGACAGCGCACCAAACCACTGACGCGCCTGTCGTTGCCGATTCCGCAACAACGACCGTGTGCGGCCCTGTGCGCTCGGTGACGGAGCAAAGTGTCTGGCGCGACGCAGACTCTTATCTGACCGGACCAGGTTTCAAACGCTGCAGGCCTGAAAACTCCAAGGTTTTCGTTCGCGGCGAGGTTTCATGCGTGGCATGACGTGTGCTGTCGACTCTTGTTTGGCGCCTCCCAATGGCATGTCTTCAGCAGAAGATGCGAGCCGAGGTTCACGCGTGGCTGTTTCTACCGGTCCCCAACTCACCACATCGTCGCGCGCGAATGAGGCACGCGCCATCACGGTGTGGCGGTACCTCGAGTGGCGCTGCGAGTACTGGGAGGGCGACGGGGCATCCGAACTGCGTCTGTACAGGAGCGACGAACTCTTCCAACTCGCTCGGTCTCTCGATACGTTCGAAATCTTGGAGCGATTGGTGAGCTGGCACAACGCACTGCCCATCCCAGAGATCAGATCAGGTCTGGATCGGCGCGCCGTCCGGCGGGGAGGGCGACGCGCCGAAGATCGTTCCGACGGGTATTAGCGCAACAGGAGGGCCGTTGTCGGAACAGCACCCGCCCCGCAAACCGGCTCACATTCGAGAATTCACCCCTCGCTCGATTCTCATTGGACTGGTCGTCGCCCTCATCATCGGCGCCTCGTACCCGTACGTCGTGTTGAAATTCGGTTTCGGTCCGAACATCTCGGTTGTGTCCGCGTTTTTCGGTTTCATCGTGCTCGGTCTCGCCTCGAAGAGCTACAACCGCTGGGAAAACAACGTCGTGCAGACAGCCGGCACGACGGCGGGGCAGATCGCGTTCCTGTGCTGGCTGCTCGCGGCGTTCGACATCATGGCGGCGGATCCGGCCAGCGGGTTCGACGTCCACCTGACCTGGCAGCAGACCTTCGTGTGGCTCTCCGCCTCCGGCCTGTTGGGGGTATTCCTCGCCGTCCCGTTGCGAAAGCATTTCATCGAAGATGAAAACCTGCCGTTTCCAGACGGCATGGCGGCCGGCGAGACGCTCATCATGCTCGACTCGCACGGCGAGGAGGCACGCAAGTCGGCGTTCGCCATGGTCAGTGCGCTGGCTGCATCAGGCGTCACATTTCTCGCGACGCAGCTCAAGTGGATCGTGGACACGATCCCACTCGTCGTGAACCGCTTTTCCGGCGTCGTCGGACTGGGATTCGGCATCTCGCTGCTGAATATCGGCTCCGGCATCATTATCGGCTTGCGAATCAGCGCGAGCATGCTGATCGGCGCGGTCATTGGCTGGGTGATCGCGCCGCCGTGGCTCCTGTCGCACGGTTTGATTGCAGGCGATGCGCGGCGCGTCGATATTCTCCTGACTGTGATGTGGCCCGCTGTCGGCATGCTGGTCGCCGGCGGCATGGCCGGCCTGGTGCTGCGCTGGAGAGTTCTCGCCTCGACGTTTCGCAGCCTTGCCAGTGCAGGCGCATCCGACGATCTTCCGCTGCGCTGGGTCGGGATTGGCAGCCTGATCACCGCGACGCTCCTGGTGATCGTGCAACGCGGCTATTTCGGTACGCCGATCTGGCATTCGATCATTGCGATCGCGCTGGCGATGCCGCTCGGCCTCGTGGCGCTGCGCGTCCTGGGGGAAACGAACTGGGGACCGATCAGCGCGATGACCAATCTCACGCAGGCGATGTTTGGCGTTATCGCACCTGGCGACCTGCACGCCAACATGGTATCGAGCGGGATCACGGCGGCCGTCGCAGCGGAATCCGAAGGGTTGATGCAGGATTTCCGCACCGGCGCGATGATTGGTTCGACACCGCGCATCCTAACATATATGCAGCTGCTCGCGGTGCCCGTCGGCGCATTAGCGCTCGCGCTCATGTATCCGCTCTTGCGCGATACCTACGGAGTCGTCGGGGAGCACGCACAGCTTCTGAGTCCGACGTCGCAACGGTGGGTCGGCTTCGCGAAGCTCGTCACGCAGGAGTTGACTGGTGGCACGCTGAGCGCAGAGGCGGCAGCGCGCGTCTCCTGGATCAAGACATCATTCCTCGTCGGCGCGCTGATCGGTACCGTGCTGACGATGCTCGAGCAAAGAAAGGAATGGCGGCGCTTTGTGCCATCCCCGACGGGGATGGGCATCGCTGCGCTGATTCCAATCAGCGCGGTCACGATGATTTTCCTCGGCGCGCTCGGCGATGTGATCTGGGAACGGGTCGCGCGCGAGTCGCACGATCGCTATTCGATTCCGATCGCTTCAGGCTTGATCGCAGGCGAGGCGCTCGTCGCCGTCGCGCTTCCCCTGCTCGTCACGCTGGGGTTGATGCGGCTGCCGTAACAGCGCATGCGTGTCGCTGGAAGTGGTCTTCACTTGACAGCACAGAGTTCGGGGAGAATCTCGGCGGAGAAGAAACGGGGCGCAACGGCGCGTTCTCGAGAAGCGATTAATCGTCCAAAGACCGAAAAGTGTTGATGTAGTGACCCCTGCTGAGAGTCCAGTCGCTCGCAGGATAAAGCAAATCCATAAACTCGGTGACGGCATCCCTGCGCAACCAGGCGTCGATTTCGTGTCGCTTGACCGGACCATTGTGGTTGACGGTTCGACGCAGCAACCGAGCGATGTACTCCATCGCGAGTTGATGATCCTGTTTCATCGCCCGCTGAAAGGCTGTCCCGTCTGTCGAGCCCACTCGCGTCTGCACCAGATTCCTGAGCTCCGGGCCGAATCCCATTGAATTTGCACTCACTTGCCAGGCGCCCGCCTCGATCGTTTCGGGCGTGATCGAGGTGCTGTTGGTCGTATCCCGACCCTCGTTCCAGTTCCAGGAAGACTCAAACCCCGCAAGGACTCGCATCACTTCCAACATGACGCTTCGCCGATGGCGAGGGCCGTCCCAGGGACCGAGGGCTCTGAAAACGTTCGTATACACGTCGTGGATAGAATTCGGCGCAAAGATCTCGTCCGGAGCTCCTTTTCCCCACCTGACGAGCTCATTGAGAAAGGCGTCCGGAGGAATCCCACGATTGGAGACGCGGTGTTTCGTGGCTTTGTAGCCCATAGCAGCCTCCTAGCCCCAGAGGCTCCGCGCGTGTCGCCGCTGTCTGGGGCCTCGCATCACCCTGTCGAAAGATCAGACGCGGCGGGCCGGAAAACGTTCACGCGGAAGCCACGACAACCTGTGGTGTGGATCACTCCGGCAACGCCCAGGCGTAAAGCACTCCGTCGACAGGAGTGAGGACGTACTGACGCCCGCCGAGTTCGTACGACATCGCAGTGCCGGTCAAGTTGCCTCCCGGGTTCACGTGCCAGAGCACGTTGCCGGACGCCGCATCCAACGCGACGAGGTGTCCTGATTCATTGGTGAACACCAGCCCACCCGCCGTGGACAAGATCCCGTTGCCGCCGCCACTGCCCTTGCGGCTCCAGCGAACTTTACCCGTTCGGTAGTCGAGCGCGAGAAGCATGCTCTCGCTCCAGAGGCTGGTCGCACCGCCGCCCTGGTGATCCTCCACTTTGCCGGTCTCTTCGTTCGGCATCAGGTAGCCGATGCTGAATCCATGACTGCCATTGACGTAAAAGAGACCGGTATCGGGACTGAAGCTCGGCGTCCACCAGTTGGTAGTGGTCCCTTCGAAGAACGCCCCATCGACCGTGGGCTCGACGTCGGGCTTGGGGATTGGTTGCCCGCGCTCGTCCACGCCCGCGGACCAGTTTTGCGCGCCGTACGGGGCGGTCACCAGACTTTCACCGGTCGCGCGGTCGAGCAGGAAGTAATAACCGCTGCGGCTCGCCATCGCCAGGAGCTTGCGCGGGCGTCCTTGATAGTCGCCGTCGATCAGGATCGGTGTCTGGTTCGCATCACGATCGTAGGTATCGTGCGGTGACGTCTGGATGTACCACTTCATCTTGCCCGTATCGACGTCGAGCGCCACGAGCGAGCAGGTGAACAGGTTCGCGCCACGGCGAACATTCCCTGCATACACGGGATGCGGATTCCCAGTGCCCCAATAGATAAGGTTGAGGGCGGGGTCGTAGACGCCCTGCACCCACGTCATGCCGCCGCCGCGCGCCATGACCTCGGCGTTGGGCCAGGTCTCGGATCCCGCTTCGCCCGGTTTCGGTATCGCGTCCCACCGCCACACCAGCTTGCCGTCATTCAGATCACGGGCTTCGAGAAAGCCTGGCATGTTCAGCTGATCGCCGGACATGCCGACGAGCAGCTTGTCTTTCACGACGAGTGGCGCGGCGCTGATGTAGTAGCCGAACTTCCAGTCGGCCACTTCCACCTCCCACACCTTCTTGCCGGTTCGCGCGTCGAGCGCGATCAGGTGCGCGTCAGGCGTCCCGAAATAGATGCGGTCCTTGAACATGGCGACGCCGCGGCTGGCGAGGTGATCGCCAGACGACGTTCGCGAGAAGTGCCAGAGTTGCCGTCCCGTTCGCGCGTCCGCCGCCCACACGTGATCCGGCACAGAAAAATACGCGACGCCGTCGACGACGAGCGGCGTGGCTTTCATCGCCGCCTGGCGCGTCTGGAACGACCAGGCCATCGTCAGCGTCCCAACGTTGGTCGTGTTGATCTGCTTGAGCGGACTGAAGCGCTGGCCGGTGTAGTCGCCGTTGAACGTGGGCCAGTTCGTCGTTGGCCGCTGGAGCAGCATGCCGGTGTCGACACCTTGCGCCAGCAAGCCGGCGGTCATCGCGAGGGTGAGCAGCAGTTTCATCGCAACGTCACCAGGTAGGCGAACAGGTTGTGCATGTCGGCGTTCGTGTACTTCGACAGCAGCTCACGATGCTTGGCGAGGCGATCGGTCGTCTCGACTTTCACCGAACGCGACGGCCACGAGCGCTGGACGCCGTCGGCCGTCCTGATTGCGACGTCGAATGCGTCCTGCTGCAGCAGCTCCCCCGTGAACTGTTTGCCGGCGGCATCCGTCACCGTCGCATCCTGCCGCACGCCCGTCGGATACATGAAGCGCGCCTGCAACTCGATCGGTGGATATTTGGTCGCGATGCCTTTGAGGTCGTTCGTTGGCGAGTGGCACGCGGCGCACTGTCCCGGGCCGTTGAAGTAGGCCTTGCCCAGCTCCGCGTTGCCAGTCAGCAGCTTCTTGAGGTCGTAGTCGCGCGACGGACGCAGTCCGCTGGTCTTGTCGACTTCAGCAACGCGGGCTTTCAGGTAGCCGACGATGTCGGCGATTTGCGTCGCGGTCAGAGGAAGCACGGGCATCCCCTTGTCGGGACGTCCTTCCTGAATCACCTTCGTGATATCCGCGCCCTGATTGTCGCGGCGGATGACAGCGGAGTAGATCAGATTCGGTCCGCCGTTGCCGCCCGCAGCCGTGGGCCCATGGCAAAACCCGCACGACTGGCGAAACTGCTCGTGCCCGCGGTCGTAGGCCTGTCGTGTGATCTCAACGCAGGGAATCCCCAGGCCCGGACAGAATCTCAGCAGCTCGTTGTCGCCGGCTTGCGCCTGTCCGCCGCGCGCGCTCAATCCAGCCGCCACGAGCACGAGCCAGAACATCGCGGCGCAGCCCACGGCGATCCAGCGACGCCGCACGCGTCCTCGCCTACTTCCGCGCAACCCGTCGGCCATACACTTCAATCCAGTCCACGCGCGACGACGCAGGCGTGCCGCCGCCGGGCGCAAGCTCGGTCCAGCCGATCTCATCGACCTGACTCAGATCGGGATTCGTCACCCATGGACCTTCGACGATGGTCTTGATGTCCATCCGCCGCCACCGGATCCCCGCAATCGAGAATTCGCTTTCGTGCCAGTCCACCGACGGACCCTCCGCGTAGTCACTCACCAACCACGTCCCGTCGGCAAGCTTCAGCGTGAGCCGAAGGTTTCGAAACCCCGTCTGCTTGGTTCGCCATCGGATCTTCGCGAGGCCAGTCAGATCGACGAACGCATCTTTGTCCCGCAGGCCGATCGCGCAGTTCGCCGGGCACGAGCCAAGCCAGATGTAGTACGGATCGTCCTTCGGCGTATCGTGATGACTCTTCCGGACGCCATCCTTGCCAGGGCCGTAGAGCACGACCTGGAGTTTCGGATTCGCGATGTGGTCCTGCGTCACCGGCGCGGCGGCGGCGATTTCCTTCCAGTCCTCACGGAAAAACAGCGGCGGCCGATTGTCTTCAGGCGCCTGGGGGGCCCACGCTTTGAGGACGATCAGGAACGGCGTAGCGAGCAACAGTGTTGAGATCAATATCAATCCGACGGGCTTCGCCCCTCGGACTCCCCGACACGCGCGCTCGTTCGCCGGTGTACTACGGTTTCTTGAAACCATTGCCATCATGTCCGGCAGTCGCAAGCCGACGTTGCCGCCTCCGAACGCTCGCACCAGGCGACGGTAGCAAGCGTCCAGTGCACTCTATCAGAGCCAGTTGAGCTTCGGCCGGTTCGCCCACTTGTAAGCGCCTTCTCATCGGCTGCGGCGCTGTCACAACTGGAACAAGGAATTCGTTTTGCAAAGTTGACGCTTCTGTAAGGCTGAGGCCGGATTCATCTGGAGTTCGTCGGAAGGTGGCAGCCGCAGAAATGGTAAAGGCATTCACAGATAGGCAAAAACTCAAGGGCATGTCCCGCGCCTGTGTCTTGTCGAGCATGCTGGCGCTGACCGTCCTGTCGACGACAACCCCGGCTGCCGTGCAAGAGCAGATCTATTTTTCGGCGCACGACAACGCGGAAGCGCAAATCGTCGCCAGGATAAATGCCGAAAGTGTTCGGCTGGATATTGCGGTGTGGCTGCTCGACGACGGATCAATCACTCAGGCGATCATCAACCGGTTCCGGGCGGGGTTAGAGGTCCGCGTGCTTGGCGACCGAGCGAGTATTTTCGAAAGTGATCCGCATACGCGGGCGTCCTTCGAGCGACTGGCAACCGCCGGCATTCCGATCCGCTTGCGCTATTTTCCGACCGACTTTCCGCAAATCATTCACTGGAAGTACGGCGGGTTCACGGCGCAGAACTCGGCGGTGATCGGATCCGGGAACTGGACGAGTTTCGAGCTGAAGCCCGTGAGCAGCACCAACTTCAAAGACGAAACCGAGATGTTCACGAACGATCCGACGATCGTGAACGCGCTGCGGACCCAGTTCGACAGATTCTGGGTGGACACCACGTACTTCCTCGACTGGCCTGCGGCGTACAAGCAGGAAACGGGAATCGACTGGACCACGCCGATGAACATTCAGCGGGTGCGGCTCGAACCTGATTACCCCACCGATGCGCTCATCTGGGGACAAGGGATCGGAAGCCACGCCCCCGACGGGCAGAATGTCATCCCGACGATGATCTCGGAGATCAACGTAGAGAACACGGCCATCGATATGGTGAGCTACCGCCTGACGGTGCCGTCGCTCACCGATGCCCTGGTCAAGAAAAAGCAGGCAGGCGTACCGGTGCGAGTGGTCATCGAACCGACTCAGTATCGCAACGACGCATTTCCGGAATATTGGCTGGTCGGAAACGAGGCCGACAAATTGTGGATCGCGGGCATCCCGATCAAGATCCGCACGCACGACGGCCTCACCCACATGAAGACGCTGATCACGTCGCGCTCAGCGCTGCTCGCATCGTCGAACTATACGAGGAACTGGGAGCGCGATCACAACTACTTCATCCAGCTCGCCTCCAAACCGACGCTCTATGGTCAGATGAAGAACGAGTTCAATCGGATGTGGAACGACACGGCGCATTACACCGGTTTCAAGCCGCTGCGTCCCAAAGCCGCGTCAATCGTGTCGCCGAGCGCTGGTGCACTCAACGTGCCGACGCAGCCGAAACTCACGTGGAAGCGGACGGCCTGGGCGGTCGCGTTTGACGTGTATCTAGGCACCAGCCTCAGCAACATGACCGCAGTCGCGCGTGTCCCCGCGGTGCTGAGTGAGGATCCGCCCGCGACCTACTCCTACACGCCCAGTCAGGCGCTGCGACTGTCGACCACCTACTGCTGGAAGGTCGTGTCGCGCACCTTCGCGACGGACGTAGACTCCACGTTGATTGCCTCGACGAACACGATCGCGTTTACGACCGGCGGCAGATCATCCGGCGCTTGCACCAGCACGGGATCTGCTCCCACAACGCCGACGGGCTTTCGCATCGTCCGCTGACGACCGCGCGATTGGCCGCAGTCAAGAATTGAGAGGCTACTTGATCCAGATCCCCACCGAAGCGGATTGCGCCTCTGCCTCGAGACCCTTGAATTCCTCTTCGCGCACAAACTGACGGCTGACGTCGACCCGAGCCCGTCCTGCTTTCAGCATTTCTGCGTTGAGCAGCGTGCCATCGGCGAGAAACACGTATGCGCCTCGACTGCCTTCCGATCCGACGAGCGGATCGTATTCGAGATGAACGGTCGTGCCGAGGGCGAGCTTCCGCAGAAAATCACGCGACGGACGATCGCGGGTGAGATTGATGTGGCCGCTCGCGGCGGGCGGTGTCGCCGGCGGATTCCGACGTGGCGGCGGCAGTTCACCGCCCGGGCCCAACTGCGCTGCCGGCTGATCCGCGCTCTGGATTCCCAGGAGACGGACCTTGCCTACGCCATCGATCACAAGAGTATTGCCGTCAGGCACCTTGGTCACCCGCTGCGCCCACGCGGCGGCGGGCGCCAACGCGAGGAGGAACACAGCAATTACTGTTCGGAGGATGCCCATACCCTAGGGTACTGCGAAACGTCGTGAAAGTATCGCCTCGCGCGGACGAGTGAACATGCCCCCGAGCGCTGGCGCTGGCCGTGCGCGCACTCGTTCGCCGTCGCAGCCGGGGCGCGGTGATATTGTCATTCCCGATGACGCGTCACGCTCTATTCCTGATTCTGGTACTCGCGGGCACCGCCTCCCTTGCTCCTCTTCCCGTTCCTGCTGCGGTCGATGCACGGGTGCGCGCCGCGATGGCCGACACACGCGCCAACGGCATGGCGATCGCCGTGATCGAAGATGGTCGGGTGGCTTACGTGCAGGCCTACGGCGCACGCAACGCCAAGGACGAACCGCTCCAGACCGACACGGTGATGTATGGCGCGTCGCTCACCAAGACGGTGATGGCCTACACGACGCTGACGTTGGTGGACCAGGGCAAGTTGAATCTCGACACGCCGCTTGCTGACTACCTCGAACGGCCTTTGGTCAGTTACGGCGAGGGTCAGACCCACCTGGCCAAGTATGGTCCGTATCGCGATCTGGCCGGCGACGAGCGCTGGCGCACCATCACGGCGCGCATGTCGCTCACCCATTCGACCGGTTTTGAGAATTTCTGGTTCGTCGAACCCGACCAGAAGCTGCGCATCCACTTCGATCCCGGCTCACGCTACAGCTATTCGGGCGAGGGCTTCAGCTTGCTGCAGTTCACGATCGAGCAGGGAGCGAGGACCAAGGGGCTCGGCCTCGACGTCAAGCAGTTGACCGACGGCATCTTTGCGCGGCTAGGCATGACTCGCACGAGTTTGCAGTGGCGCCCTGACTTTCGACCGAATCTGGCCGACGGGTGGAACGACAAAGGCGAACCGCAGGAACACGACGAACGCTCGAATGTCCGCGTCGCCGGCTCGATGGACACCACGATCAGCGATTTGGCAAAGTTCATCGCGGCGCTGGTACGAGGCGATGGCCTCTCGACGGCCTCGCGCGCCGAAATGGTCAAGCCGTCGCTGCATATCGGTACGGCCCACCAGTTTCCTAACTTCGCGCCTTACTTGCCGACATCCGAACAGCGGCCAGACCTCGCAGCGGGCCTGGGCGTGATCGTGTTCGATGGGCCGCAAGGCCGCGGATTCTACAAAGGCGGCCACGACGGACAGACCGCCAACAGCTTTGTCTGCCTGGAGCGCGGTCGCCGTTGTGTGCTGCTCCTCGCCAACGATGTTCGGGCCGAGGCCCGCTTCGCCGATCTCGTGCGCTTTGTGCTCGGCGAAACCGGCGTGCCCTACGACTGGGAATATGCGGATCGCGCGGGCAAATCCTGAATCGTGGTCACCAACGGCGGAAAAGGCCGAAGCCGCGGTGTTGATCGGTATCGGATATGACTGGATTGAGAGAGTTATTACGCCTTTATTGACGCGGCCGCCATTTCGCAAACGTCAGAGGAGGTACTCATGCCAGCGAGACATGTCACCGCTACCCTCGTTTTCACTGCCACCTTCGTATTCCCGCTGATCGCCGCAGCGGTCGGACGCCAGAACAATGCTTCACCGGATGTCGTGGTGAATTTCGGCGACCCGGCCGCGCTGGCGGGCGCCGCCAATCAGGTCGTCGTCCCCGACGAAGTGACCGTCCTCAAGGGCGGAACGGTCTCCTTTGTCGTCAATGGACCGGGACATGGAATCGCAATCTATCCGGTCAGCAACAACACGACCCGTGACGATATCACTGCGCAATTGTGCCCTCACGATCTGGTGACGCAGGCATGCCTCGACGGCGCGTTCGCCAACGGTAGTCACACGATTCGGGATGGCAAGAACAACGCCATTATCGTGACGGGAACGAATCCGCCGTTCGAGCGACTCGACGATCCGACGGGGAGACTGCTCGCAACATCGACGCAGATTGGCGACATTCCGGGCGCCTTCCTCGTGGGGTCGACCGCCACGTCTGCTGGAGCGCAGCTGCAGTTCCGATTCACCAAGACCGGCCGCTACCTGGTGATCTGCATGAATCGGGGCCACATGCTGGCCAACTGGATGTTCGGGTTTGTCACCGTGGGCAATGAGGGCGATCAGCAATAGGCGGCGGTTCCCGGCCGGTCGTTCACACGACCGGACAAGTGAGGTAGCGAGGGTGTCAGGCAGTGAATCGTGAACGTCCGCCGGGAAAGCCCACGCCCTGTGCCTCCGCACAGGTTCGCACCCGGGCCCGGTTCGCCGCCCTACTGACCGCAGACGGCGTCAGGGCCAGAAATCTCGCGATTTCAGCAAGCCGATACCCGTAACTGACATGCGCAGCGAGAATAAGGGCATCCCGGCGGTTTCTAGTCTTGTTGCCGTCGACGAACACCTGCTCCAACGGAGGCCGCCTCCATCTGCGGCAAGTGATGGGAATCGGCCGGTTGCCCCAGCCCCGAGCCAACAATTCAGCGACGGCTACTTTGAAGCGAAGCGTGCCGAGAGCCGCGCCGCCTTCGAGCGACCACGTCAGCCCGGCCGGATCCCGCACGTACTTTTCATAGTGCCGCTGGGCATCGCTCAACCTGTCGGCACGAAAGGCCCAGCGTAGCCAATCGAGATGCAACCACCCCGGCGCGTCTTCCAGACCCGCCGTCGCGCGATGCGTGCTCCACGGCCAATCCGCGGCGTCACCGCACAGGTGCGCCTTGACCGGATTCTGGGCGATGTAGCGCGCCACCCGCCGAAGGTATTTTTCGCGCTGGACCAGGATCGATTCGAACCGCTGCTCGAACGTGTGCCCGACGCGCCCATGCCGACGATTGAACGCCTTCGAGTATTCGCCGTTGATCGTACGGACAAAGTCGGACAGATTCCCCCGCGGCGTGTCGAATAGCGCATGGTAATGCGTGCCCATCAGGCAGCAAGAATAGACACGCACCTCGTGGTCAGCCGCGGCCCGGCTGAACGTGTCCATGAACGACCGCCGGTCATCGTCGTCGTCGACGATCATGGACTTGCGGTTGCCGCGCGCCATCACGTGGTACACCGCGCCCGGAAACTGAAGACGGCGCCGCCTTGCCATCGACGGACTGATCGCAAACACCGCGCCCGAAGATGGTCGGCCCGAATTCGAGTTAGGTTACAGACTGTTTGCAGTTCCTGCGACGTCGATACACGGCGCGCCGCGCAGCGATAGCGAGGCAGCAAACAGAAATGCCGCGGAGCTGTGCCCGTCCACCAGGCGGTATCACGATTCACTGCCTGACACCGCGGCGTTTCCGGGCGTGCTCGCCGACCAGGCCGGCTATGCACGATTCACTGCCTGACACCGGCTCGGCGATTGACGTCGACTATCGCGCGCTCCTGGCAACGGCAGGTTTCGCCGCCCTGGTGTGGATCCTGTCTACGTTGCCGCTGGTGGTATTCGCCTGGCGCGCGAACCTGTTAGAGCTGTTGAAGATTGAAGGGACGTCGGTGTCGTCGCGGGCCGGGTCGCTCTGGCGACGCTGACGGTCGCGCAAGTTGCGTTTGCCGTCATGCTCCTCGTCGGCAGCGTGCTCTCCGTTCGCAGCTATCTTGGGTTGGTGCGACTCGACAAGGGGTTCGATAGTTCCGGTGTGGTCGCGATCTCGCTCACGATCCCACCGCAGCGTCAGGGCAGCGGAGCCGAGCGCGCGGCGATGGCCCGCACCATTCTGGAGCGCCTGCGCGCGCGTCCTGGCGTCCTTGGAGCGTTCGAGGGATCGCCGCCGCCATCCACCGGCGACAGTCCAACGGCGAACAATCACATCGAGATTGATGCGGGACCGCCGATCGAAACGTTGTGGCCAGGCGGTGACGCCGTCGGACACCGCTTTCGCGAAGACACGCGTTTTCAGTGGAGCTATGTCATCGGCATCGTCAAACATGTCCGCACGACGTACGCTCGAGTCTGCGATGTGGCTCGTGTCGCTCGGGGCGGCAATCGGCATCTGCAGCGCCTTCGTCGCCTCACGATGGGCCCGGTCACAGCTGTTCGGCGTAAGAGCAACTGACCCGTTCACAATCGTGCTGGTGACTGTTGCTTTGGTGGTCACCGCGCTCTTCGCCACGTGGCAACCAGCGAGGCAGGCAGCCCGCGTTGACCCGACGGTGTTGCTTCGCAACTGATGAACGCCTGCCCGACGCAATTCACGATTCACTGCCTGACACCACTCCGTCGTCGCTCTGAAGAATGCTGAGAAACACACGGGCCGTCTGCGGCGACGGCTCGGCGCCAAGCTCGTCGCGAAACGTCTTGCGGCATTGCGCGTACACGCGGAGCGCCTCGGCGCGGTTGCCGGCGGAGGCGTGCGCACGCATCAACGTTTGGCACGCCACTTCGTCGAACGGCTCGGCCGCGAGCGCTTCGGCGGCGTGGTGAATGCCGAGCTCGTGCTCGTGATTCATCGTGCTGACGTTCGACAGGACGATCAGTGCACGCCGAAGCACGCGCGAGAGCGACGCCCGTTCGCGAACCACCCACCCTGCCTCTTCGTCGACGAGAAACGGCTGGCGGGCAATTGCCGCAGCGACATTCGCCGCCGCCCACGCTGGCGCGAGTTCGCCGCGCCGAAAGGCGCCCTCGGCGAGGTCGAGCGATGTGCGCGCCGCCTCGATGTCAACCCATGCTGCCGGCAAAGTGAACTGATAGGCGCCGCCGTCGGTCGCGATCCCGTGCGGCGGTGGAATCGCCAGACCGCGGAGCGCCGCACGCAGCTTGCTGATGAGCGCGTTCAGCGCGGCGTCCACGGCGGACGGCGGATCAGCCTGCCACAGCGCATCGACGAGATCGGCTCTCGAACACGGACGCTCGCGCCGCGTCGCCAGGAACCCGAGAAGCAGCCGCCCTTGCCGACCAGCGAGGCGCGCTTCGCCTACCAGCCGGCCGCGGCGCTCGAGCGCCATACGACCGCAGAGATATACGCGGACGACGCCGTTGTCATCGCTTCGACGCGCCAAGGTCTCTCCAAGCCGTCTCCAAGGTCTGTGCGTATCATACCGGCCGAGGTGTTCGCATGAACAAACGCATTCAATGCCCGTGCGGGTCGGTCATCGAAGGACAGGACGACGACGACGTCGTCAGAAAAGCGCAGGAGCACGCCCGGCAGGTCCACCAGATGGAATTGACGCGAGAACAGGCGCTCGCCATGGCGAGGCCGGCCTGACAGGCCCCTGCGGTGTCAGGCAGTGAATCGTGAAAGGCCTGCGTGCCAGCGCCGTCTCGGTGCCCATCCCGATTCACGATTCACTGCCTGACACCCACCAGGGTCTCAATGACCGACAGCACGGCCAGCAGCACAAGCAGACTCACGCGGGCATAGCGCAATAGCGATTGCGGCACTCGACCGCTCAGTGATCCTCGAAGCCGGGAGCCGGCAACCGCAATCAGCAGCCCCTTCGTCACCATGGCGCTCACGGCTCCGGCCCAGACCACGACCGGCGCCCTCAGCTGCACGGCCATCGCGGCGGCTGTCATCTGACCGAGGTCCGCCCACTCGGAAAAGATCACGGAGGCGCACGAGATCATGGCCGCCTCCGAGTTGCTGTGCGCACTCGGAGACGCCTGGTGCGGCTCCGAATTGCGCCAGAACCTGAATGCGATTCCGATCATCCCCGCCATGGTGACGACGGCAATCACCAGCCGTGGCACGGTCGCAAGAGCATCGCCAATCGCCACCGCGACCGCCATCTTCGCCATGAACGCTACCGCGATCCCGATCATCATCGGCGACGTTCGATATCGAGTGGAAAGGATCCCGGTCGTATAGAGAAACTTGTCGCCGAGAATTTCAGCGGCAAACACCGCAGCATACGTGACCCAGAATGCGTGGAGCATTTTCACTCCGAGGGGCTTCGCCCTCCCCGCGCCTCAGCGGTTACGGCACCGGCACGACCCACGCTCCGCGATTTCGGGTCGCGCAGATCAACGCCCGATCCTGTTTGTGGAAGAGCAGGTCCACCGCCATCGCGTTTGGCAGCCCATTCGAGAAGGGTGCCCACGTCGCTCCCAGATCGAGCGACTGGTAGACCCCCACATCAGCCGCAATCCAGACGCGCTGGAAGTTGGCCGGATCGACGACGACGGCATTGACCGCGATGTTGGGAAGGCCGGCCGTCCGATTCACCCAGCTGTTGCCGGCATCATCGGATCGATAGACGTGTCCGGCCCCCATCTGTGAAATCGTGACCCAGAATCGCTGCGCGTTGCTGGGATCGACGGCGATGCAACTGATGTAACGAGGCGCCGGCGACGCAAGGGCCGTCTTCGCCCAGCTGGTCCCGTTCCACGCCAGCCTGAGCATCCCACCTCTCGTCGTCCCGATCAGCAATGTGTTCGCGTCGATGGCACGCATCGCCGACGGCAGCTCCCCTGAAGCCAAGCCGAGCGACACCGTCGTCCAGGGCGCGATGCCGTTTCTCGTGACGACCAGAGACTTGGCGCCAATGGCGACCGTGAGTCCTGACACTTCGACCGGCGGATAGAACAGTGATGTCGGGGGATTCACGAAAGCGGAGAACGGTGGCGGCTTCAGATCAGTCCACGACTGTCCCTTGTTCGTGGATCGCTCGAGCGAGACATCGTAGAACGAGTGATAGATGACGTCGGGGTTCAGTTGGTTGACACCACAATCTCCGCCATCGCCATCGGCGGTGTGATCCCAGACGGTCGAGCCGGTGTAGATCATCGTCCCGTTGTCCTGCGTCCCGGCCAGCAGCCACAGCCACGTTGAGGGATCGCTCGCGAGATACTCGATCTCGCAAATGCCCAGCCCCTTGTTCAGCGACTGCCACGTCGCGGAGCCGTCCCCGGATCGATATACGCCGCCATCGCTGCCCGCATACAGGATGTTGTCGTTGCCTGGCGAAAACGTGAGGCAGTGTTGATCAGGGTGAATGCTGTTTGCCCCCTGCGTGGTGACGTTCTTCCATTGCCATGTCGTGCCGCTCAGCGTTCCCCGGAACGTATCGATGGCGCCAATGAATACCTGCTTGACATTGTTCGCCGGCGCCGCAACATACCAGTCGTACTGGGCCTGGCCGATTTCCAGCTTGTTTCGAAAGTAGTGATTGGGATCGTGGTTGACAGGAGGAAGCGTCACCTGTGCCCACGTCGTTCCCGTTCGCCGCCAGAGAAACGCAGAAGTGCCGGCCGCACCAAAGACGTAGGCAACGTCAGGGGATGACGACACGCGATCGACAGCGAGCCTCGACCACGGATCAAATGGAAGCGATGGCAGGGCAACGGCAGAGAATGACGTCGCCGCATTGGTCGACATGAACAAGCCGTCAGCAAACGCCGCCAGTACTTCGGTGGACCCTCCGCTGGGGTGAACGCTGATATCCCAACACCGTCCCGGTCTCCTCAGGCTCCAGGACGTCCCGCTGTTGGTCGACCGGAAGAATCCCTGCGTCGTCGCAGCGTAGAGCGTCGAAGGGGTCGAGGGATCGACGACAAGATCGAAGAATCCAACACCGACGAATGGAGCTGACGCGGCAACCGTCCACGTCGACCCGCCGTTCGTGGATTTGTAGACGCCAGCGCCAAGATTTGAGTAGAAGTTCCCTTCACCGCTGCCGGCGTAGGCGCGGTTTCCATTGGTCGGATCGAACGTGACCGCTCCGATCGCCAGCGACGGCATCTGATCGGTTCGTGGCGCCCACGTCGCGCCGGTATCTTTGCTCTCCCAGATTCCGCCTCCAGCAGCACCGAGCAGTAGATGCTTCGGGTCACTCGGATCAACCGCGACGGCCGACACGCGGCCGATCACATCGATGCGATTGCTGCCGTAGGTTTGCCCGTTGGGAATGCTGCGAGGGCCGATCTCCTGCCAGATACCCGGAGCGCCCGGCGGCGGCGCCGCAAAGCGCATCGTCTTCGCGGCCTTTGCCGCTCGAGGTTTTCGCGCCCGACGACGGCTTGATTGCAGTTTCCGAGCGGCTTTCGCCACCGCCGCGGCGTACGCCTTGGCCGCTGGCGCCCGTCGTCTCGAGCGTTTGATTGACGCCGCGGTCACGGGCTTGGCTTGCATGGCCTGCTTCGTCAGTGCGTAGCTCGGACGCACCTTCTTCGGCACAGGCACAACGGCTATCAGGTCGTTGTTGAACGCCGGATCGCGCTGACCCAAATAAGTGAATAACCGCTGCAGGACTTTCCCACCAGGCTGTCGCGGCTTCCGCCGCCTCCCGCGCTTCCGTCCTCGACCCAGGTCAGCTTTGGTACGCATCGCTCGTTACCTCTTCTTTGTCGGCTTCTTTGCGGGTCTCGTTGATCCTCCCTTCTTCTTCACAGGTGCAGCGGCACGTTGCTCGTCGAACATCCGCTGCCGCGCGGCCGCTCGGCCGCCAGGAGGAGCAGGAGTCGTATCGCCAGGGCGTTTCATGAGTCCACCTTCGATTCGAATGCGATATACCACGATAGCAACGACGCCGCCAACCACAACAGGTACCACTGGTCGAAGCAGCCGTCACCGACACGAGTTCGATGACGGCTGCCCTAACAGACGAAGACGTGAACTCTCACTTCACTTGCAGCGCGTCGGCCGACGGCAATTTGGCGCCAAGCACTTCCACGCGCTCTATCGACGGCGGCGCGGCCAACAGGTCGGGAGCGTGGGTCATGAGGGCCTTTGCGATCGGACCGTTCAGATGGGTCTGTCGCCCTGCCTCGTCGGCAAAGGCATCGAACACGCCGAACGTGCTCGGCCCCAGACGCAGCGCGAACCACATCGCCGTCGTGGCTTCCTGGTTCGCGAGCGCAAGGCCGGTCTTCAGGAACTCAATGACCTCCTTTTCCTTGCCGGGTTTGGCTTCGAGGCGGACAAATAGGGCGAGCTTCAACATGATGATCTCCTTTCCAGCCTTGGGCTCGCATGCGTGTGAGCCCGGTGGCTGACTGGTGCAGGTTAGCTCCAGCGCATCTGGACGACTATTGACAGGAATGCCATCTTTGATATCGTTTTTGCCATGCAAGTCACAGTCATGGCGCTCAATGGGGTCTTCGACACCGGTTTGGCCACCGTACTCGACGCGTTTCAGACGGCCAACGAACTCGCCGTCTTGTCGAACCTCCCCTCTCGATTTGACGTCGCGATCGTCAGCGTTCGACGGTCGGTGAAGAGCTCGCTGGGGCTCACCGTGCCCGTTCGCCCGGTCGACAAGCACATCCCCGAATGCGTGGTGGTGCCGGCGATCGGCTTCAAGATGCCGGACCCGTTAGAGAGGGCGCTCGAGAGGCCTGAAGTTCGCGAGGCGACCGAAGTGCTTCAGCATTGGGCGCACGAAGGGGCGACGATGGCCGCGGCGTGCATCGGCACCTTCGTGATGGCGGAATCAGGACTGCTCGACGATCATCAGGCGACAACGACGTGGTGGCTCGCGCCGCTGTTTCGGAAACGATACCCAGCCGTGCGGCTCGATGAATCAAGCATGATCGTCAAGTCCGGGAAGCGCGTGACCGCCGGAGCCGCGCTGAGTCACATGGATCTCGCGCTCTGGCTGATCCGACAGCGCAGCCCGAAACTCGCATCCCTGACGGCCAAGTATCTGATCGTCGATTCGAGGCCGTCGCAGTCCGCCTACATCCTGGCGGATCATCTCGTGCACGCGGATCCGGTGGTGGAACGATTCGAGCGCTGGGCTCGCGCAAGCCTCGCGTATGAATTCTCGCTCGACGACGCGGCGAAAGCGGTCGCGTCGAGCAAGCGAACACTCGCGCGCCGAATGCAGGCGGTGCTCGGAATGTCTCCTCTGTCGTACGTTCAGAGCCTGCGCGTCGAGCGGGCCGTCCATCTCCTGAAGACGAGCCAGGAAAGCGTCGACGAAATCGCCGCGCGTGTCGGCTATGCCGACGGCGTCACGCTGCGAACGTTGTTGCGGCGGCAGCTTGGTTACGGAGTCAGGGAGATTCGGCGATCGGCGTGACCTCGCCCGCGCAACGCGGTTCCGAATTATTTGACCCCTCGCGTATTCTCCTGTGATGGAGGATTCCTCTCGCACAACAGCGATGAAGATCCGAGCGGCTGTGGCAGACGACGCAGCCGGGATCGCGCGGACGTATTTGGAGAGTGCTGAGCATCATGCCCAGCTGGATGGTGATCGCTATTGGGTTCCTTCAGTTGAGGCAATAACAGCACGCTACCGGGACGGCCGGCAGCATCCGCCAGAAGCGCATGCGGAGGCGATCACGCTTGTCGCGGATCTTGACGGCGAGATTGTTGGATTCGTTGACGCGCGGCTCCAGCAGTCGCCGGACGCGATGCACCGAGACCTGACGTACTGCCACATTGCGGAGATCGCGGTCAGCCGCCGACACCAGAGCCAGGGCATTGGGGCGCGACTGCTGCGAGCGGCTGAAGATTGGGGACGCGCGCAGGGTGCCGACCTCGCATCTTTGGATTACCTCGCGGCGAACACACGCGCGGGCGCGTTCTACCAGCAGCGTATGGGCTATCGCATCGCATCCATCACTGCGTTCAGGCGCCTGTAGTTCTGAGGGTGAGCGTGCCTTGGCGAGACCCGACCCCAGCCTCCGCGTGTGATGACGCGGAGGCGTGGGTTCGGTCGCAATCGAGAAAGAAACGCATCGGGATCCGGGGCCCGGGAACCGCTCTCGACCCGGATCGCGGAAGCATTCCCCTCGGATCGCGATCCCGGATCACGCACCCCGGCTGCGCAGAAACCTGAGCTACTTGCTCGACGATGCGTCTTTGGGCGTGACGCGGAACAGGCCGCCGGTCGGCGAATCCTCGAGCATCCACAGGGCGCCGTCCGGACCGACCTCGACGTCGCGGATGCGATGGCCCACACTCCAGCGCTCAGCGGGCGTTGCGCCTCCTTTGCCGTCGAACGTGATGCGATTGAGCGTCATCGATCCCATGCCGCCAATCAGCGCCGAACCCTTCCACTGCGGAAACATTGCGCCGTTGTAGAAGGTGAGGCTGCCGGGGGCGATGACGGGCGTCCAGTAAATGACCGGCTTGGTCAGGTCGTTTCGCGTGTCCGGGTTTGGGATAGGCACGCCGTTGTAGTTGACGCCGTACGAGACGAGCGGCCAGCCGTAGTTCTTGCCCGGCTCAATCAGATTCAACTCATCGCCGCCGCGCGGGCCGTGCTCCATTTCCCACAGTCGTCCGTCCGGAGCAAACGCAAGGCCATAGGGCGTACGGTGGCCGCTCGACCACGTCTCGGCAGGCGCCAGGTTCGGCCCGGTGAACGTGTAGGTGCTGACCAGCGGTGCGGTCTTCGCCACTTCTGTGTCCTGCGGCGGATCGATGAGCGGCAGGCTCGGCTTGCCAGTTTTCCCGGCCATCGGATTACCAGGAGCAGGCTTTCCGTCGAGCGTCAGGCGCAGGATCTTTCCCAGTACCGAATCTGGATCCTGCGCCGGCGTCATCCGCTGCCGCTCGCCAACCGTCAGGAACAGATACTGGCCGTCGGGCGAGAAAGCGATCTGGGCACCGAACTGTCCGCCCTTCCCCTTGGGCATGTCACGCCATAACACCTGCAATCCTTCGAGGCCTGCCCAACCCTCCCCGGTTACAAGACGCGCCCGCGCGAGCGCCAGGCTCGAACCGTAGTCACCCGGCTCGGCGTAGGTGAGGTAGACGTAGTGATCGGTCGCATAGTTTGGCGACAGGTAGGCCCCGAACATCCCGCCCTGCCCCTGCCAGAGGACCGTCGGGACATTCCCCACCGATATCTTCGTACCCTTTTCCGTCACCAACCAGATTGGACCGACCTTCTCCGTGACGAGCATCCGCCCATCCGGCAGGAACGCGATCCGCCAGGGCAGATTGAAAGTCGCGACCTGCGTCATCGTAAATGGCAGGCTCTCTTCAGGCTTTTTGTCGCCGGCGTTGACCTGTGCTCGCGCCGTACTTGCGACGAGTGTCAATAGCAGAGCCGCGCTCGCCACCGTCTTCATGTGTCTCCTTCCGCAGTGAATCCTCAAACCTCGTGTCCTCCTCGTGGTGTGCACGCTGAGAGGCACTGACTGACTGCAAGGTACTGGAATGTGCCGGGATTCTGCAAGCTGTCAGGAGTGAATGCGCGGGCTCGAATTCTTCAGATCGCCTGGGCGACGCCGGGCACTGGCGACATGCGTCGACGCCGGTACCGCCACAGCCAAAACACCATCGTCAGCAGTTTGTTCAGATTCGCTTGGTTGAGGATATGTCGTGCGACCGACTTGCCTTGGGATCCCAGAAATCAAGTCGCCGAACGGCCCGTGCGATCGACGAACTCGCGGTCGATCGACATGCCGCCCGGCGATCTGATCGCGCCGCCTGAACTTACTTAATGTACCAGTGGCCGGCGATCGACACGGTCCAGCGATCGGGCTCGAACCCGGCAAAGGGCGTCGGCACCTGGCGATATCCGAGTTCCGCGCTCACGCCGAGCTGCGTCAGGCTGGCGAACGTGAATTCGCCGCCACCGAATACCCGATAGCCCACGCCGTTGTCCGACACGGGTTCCGTCGGGGCCGCCGAATCCTTCCACGTCTGATGACGGAAGCTCAGGGCTGACCCAACGTACGGGCGAACCCAGAAGTAATCGGGTACGCGATCGAAGAGCGCGAACATCACTCCGGGTTCAACCTGCATCGCCGTCACTCGGCCGGCAGCGGCATCGCTCGTCATCGAATCGTGCGTCAGGCCCGCCTGGAATCCGAGATGCTTGTTGTGCCACCAGCGGCCGGTCGCACCAAAGCTGCTCATTGATCCAACCATTCCGCCGACACCGAGCACGTGACTGATTCGGCTTCCGCCCTGAGGAACACTCGGTGGGGGCAAGAGATCTCCAGTCGACCCCGGTGTCCGCTGCGCGGTCGTGGTCGCCGCCGGAGCAGTCGTGTACGCAGGCGCGGGCGCCGGCGCGGAAAGGGACGTCGTGCGCGACTGGGGGCTCTGCACCGGCGCTTTCGGCGTCGACGCTCCCAACCGTCCCATGGTCATGTGCACGTAGCCCCTGCCATCGGGCGCGTCGGTCCACAGGATCTCCGCCCAGCTTCCGAGGTTGCGCGAAACCGTCAAAGCGGTGCCGCGCGCGGCGTGTCCGACGACCGGGCTGCCGGTGGTCGGCCCTCTGTGAACGTCAGCGGACTGAACCGTGACGGTGAAGACGCTGTCCTGCGCGTGGAGCGGCGCCGCATTGAGCGCGAGTGCGAGTACGACGATCGCGACGCATCGAGTCATCTGAAACCTCCAGCTTCAGCCCGCGATCCTGGCTTCACAGATCGGCACCAGCCATCACCTACGAATCTCGTGTGCCAGTGACGGTTTTGAGCGCGCCGATCAGCGAAACCGCGCCGAAAAAGCCGCAAATCGCGAGGCGGTGTCAGGAGGAGCAAGAAGCCCACCGGCGCAACTAGTGAGGTGCCGGCAGACTGATCGTGTGGAGGTCTGAGCTCCACGGTAGTCACGATCGACCGTGGAGCTCGGAATGAACTGACAACAAAAAAAGTTACCGTTGACCGCTGGTGCCGACGACACCGGTCGTGAGTTCCCTCAGAAACGGTTCTGCCTCGCGCGGGGCCTTCACGTCTCCGAGCACGATCGTTTGTGCCTCGACGTTCGGCCCGAACACATCGGTGTTCGCATCTTTGTCGGCGCCGAGAATGCCGCCTGACAAATCGATGCCGGCAAACACGCCCCGGGTTCTCGAATACGAAAGAATCTGAGCAGACAGCTGCGCGTCAGTCGCCGCGGCGGCTGCGCGTCCGACGGGTCCGGCTGCGATCGAGGCGTCCGCGCCGAGCGAGACCTTGTTGTTCAGCATCTTGTCGGCCCCCTCGCGATTCATCACGAGCAGCACGAGGTCCATCTCGGCGGCACCAATCTGCAATCCCCAGCTTCCCTTCGCCAGCTGCATGAACACCGGCGCACTCCAGTGGTCTCCGTTCCTGCAGCTCATCACGCCTCGTCCGTATTCGCCGCCGATCCCAAACGCCGCCTTCTTCAGATCAGGCAAGACAACGACGCACGCGGTTCGACTCCACAGTTTTTCCGGAATCCCGTTGTCCGGTTGTTCGCGCATGGCGCGAACGACTGCCGCCGCGCTGTCGAGCCGTTTTATTTCTGCCGTCGATATCGCCGCCGCCGCGGCGGCAACGGCCGTCGCCCAGATGACTGCCACAAACAGATACTTATGTCTCATCAGGTACACCCCAGGACTGCTGATTTCCAGAAGCGTGCCGATCTCGCGACGTCGTGATCGATCAACAACGCGGCATAACTCGCGGTATTCGGCCTGAAATCGTGGCAAAGCGGCCACGGGTATCCGGCGAAATACCCCGCCCTAGGTAGTGCATTGACCTCGTCTGTGTGCGGTAGTATCCTCCGCCGAAAAGCTCGACTATTTCGTCGAGCGAAAGGAGGCGCATGACCGGTACTTCCATGGGCAGCGTCTTCGGCAGGCGTCGATTCGTCCTGACAGCGGCAGGCACGGTTACTGGTGCCACCGTCGCGGGGCTCGCACGACCGTCTGCCAGCATGGCGGCTCCATCTCCCTCATCGAGCCGCGTATCACCAGTGCCGAATCCGATTCCGGGCGGACTCGAGCTGGCTCCTGGTTTCATCATTCACGTCTTCCCTCCGGGTGACCCTTCGGTAACGCTTCCATTCTCCGGGCTGACGCTTGCGGGATTCGATGTGGAACCGGTAACGCTGACCGACTTCAACGGGTCAGCGGCGCTTGCCTATCACGTGGGCACTGTCGAGGGCAGCGACGGCACGACGTACAACCTCGAGACCGACATCCGAGCGTTCGAGGGGGAGTACATGTCAGGCGGCACGGTCCATCGAGGATCGTTTGCCCTGATATGAATCGACATCTATGACCCCGGTTCGGGGTCGCAGCTCCACGACTTCAACGGCGGCATTCTTCCGTCCGGTCTCTTCTGGACGCTCGACGTCGGCAAGACGGCGATCGACTTCAAGATGAGCAACCGGCGAGCGGTGCTGCACGTCAAGAACGTGCCGGTCATCGACACGTTCCAATTCTTCGGCCCGAACAGCACGCCCGGGATCGTCGACTTTCGCGCCGAGTGGGAAGCCAGCGGCGCGCCTGTGTCGCGCGGGATGGGCGGATCGGTCGCGCCGACGGATCCCCGGTCGTTCCTCGGCGAAATTGCGCCGGCGGTTTCGACCGGCGTGTTCTCAGGCAGCGAGATCGGGTTCGAGTTCCAATCGAACCGGGCGAGCACGTCTCCCGGCGGTTACGCGCAGCTGGGAACGGTTCGAAACGGTGTGTTTCTATAGGTTTAGAGGCAGGCGAATACAAAAAGGAGGCTGGCACCTTTCCCATGAAGGTGCCAGCCTCCTTTTGCCCTTTACCACTCAGCGCGAAGGCCGATGCTGGCGTTCCATAACTTGATCACGCTGCTGAGATCGCCATCGACGCTGGTGACGAACTTGACGCGCTTGAAGGCCTTGCCGACGAGGCTGCCGCCGACGACGGCGCTGTTGTGGATCTGCGCCGGCGACGTCACATCGAAGGCGTTGTCGCCGGTGTCGCCAACCAACCGCATCCGCATGCTGCCGAGCGGGCTGAACTCATGAGCCCACGCAGCGCGCATTTCCACGGTCGTCGACGAGGCGACCATCCTCGCCGCTCTGGCGCCCAGGATCGAGCGCTGCGACGAGACGCTCCGCGCTGACGTCTCCAGATTGAGCACTCGCGCGCCTTCTTCGGTGAACCCGTCGAAGTCGACACGAATGTACTGGAACCCGACCCGTGGCTCGACCTGGAACGACTTGCCGCTCCAGAACGTGTATTGACAGCGTCGCGGATCCAAATAGGTTGCAGATATGAGAACTAGTGTGATCGGCCCGACGTCGTCATCGCGAGAACGGGATACCCGATCACTCGATTGCTGATTGCTGATTGCTGATTCCTGCCGACGACACCGGCCTGCTCCCGAACGTCGCCTCATCTACGGGAAATGTTGAGCGGGTCGCGTCTCTCGCATAAAATCCGCAACGTCATACAGGACACTCACCATCGCATCGCACCAGCCCGGGGTGGAGCGGCGACCGTTTCCTATCGATCAAAGGAGCCTCAACATGAAACGCCGAGACTTTCTTGCGAGTGCCGCTGCGGTCGGTGCTGCGAGCGTAGTGGGGTTGACCGCTCAGCAAACGCCGGCTCCTGGCGCACGGCAGGGAGGCGCGGGCGATCAGGGCCGAGGAGGCGGCGGCGGGCGCGGTCGTGGGCCGGCGCCGGTCGCGGCGGAGAAACTCGCGCGCGTTTCGCTCATGACGCTGAACTTCGGCGCCTATTTCAAGACGCCAAGGACCCGCAATCCCACGCCTGAGCAAACGCTGACGCCGTTCGACCTGCCGAAGATGTACGTCGAGACGTACGGCGTTCACAACATCGAGTATCAACACGAGACGATCTCCGAATCCGAAACCGATCCGGCCTTCATCAAGGAGCTGAAGGCACAACTCGACGAGAACAAAGTGACGATGACGCAAATCAATCTGGAGTTCGGGACCGTGCAATCGATCTCCAACCCCGATGCTGCCGGCCGTCAGCAGGCGGTCGATCACGTGAAGCAATGGATGGACATCGCCTCGCAGTACGGCTGCGCGCGAGTGATGATCAACCAGCAGCAGGCGCAGCTGACGAAGGAAACGCGAGATGGCGCGGTTGCGGCGATGAAGGCGATGGCCGACTATGGCCGATCGAAGAACGTCAAGGTGTCGTTCGAGACGCGTGGAGTGGGCACACCCGAATACGTCCAGGCCATCGGAATGAAACCCTGGGAGTTCGGCCTCACGGTGTTCCGCGACGCCGGCGCCAACTCGAACGTAGACATCGGCAACGTTGGCGCGATGAACCAGCAGGAACTGCACGACTGCATCAAGGCGTGGTTCCCCTACTCGTCAGGCAACATGCACATCAAGTCGAGCCCGTTCTGGGACGTCGGCCAGGCGGTAAAGTTCACGGAGAGCCTCGGCTACAAAGGGCTGTACTCGATCGAAGTCGCGCGACACGAGGGCGTGCGCATCGTCTACAACACGATTCTCGCCAACCTCGCGTAGCGGTCGTCCGCGACACGTCCGCTGAATGCCGATTGACTGTCCGCCGATCGGCATTCAGCGACGCGTTCCGGATCCCGGGCTATAGATCCCGGATTCCGGATTCCAAATTCCGGATCCCGGGCCACAGATCCCGGATTCCGGATAACGGATCCCGACTGGATTTAATTCTTCTTGAAGAACACGTAGTCGGCGGTATAGGGAATAAACGCTTTCTTGCCGAGCTGCGTGGGAGTGTCGCAACCAGTCGAGGGTGCCAGCCCTCCGACGGTGTGGATCCGCTGAACGAATGTCGTGGGGGTCAGCGCGGCGCCGCCGGTCGGTCCCACTTTCGTGGCCGTGATCTGGATCAGCAGCCAGGCGACCGCGTTCGGGTCGACGAAGGCCGGATCGGTAGAAGACGCGTTGGCCTTTCCAAAAATCGTGCTCGTATCCGCGGAGCTCTGCCACGTGACGCGGGTGATGCCGCCCTCGCTAGGGCTCGGGCTGAAGAAGTGCGTGATTAACTGGTTCCCCGCGTCATCAAACAATGTTGCCTGCGGAGTGAACAGCGTCCAGGCAACCTGTCCGACGGACGTGGTTGGCGAGCACACATAGTTCTGGGTGCCGACGCCACGTCCAATCAGGAAAATCTCATTTCCTGCCGGAACCTGAATGTTGGCGGGGACCTGCGGCGGTGTGATCGCCTGGGCACGAGCCGCCTGCGGAAGCGCGATGGTGAGAGCAAAGCCGACTGCAGTGACGTAGTTCCTCATTTTGTTCCTTCGACGACAAAGAGAGATGAAATGAACGGCCGCGCCGCGGGAATCGCAGACGCTCGGCGTTCAGCAAACGGTGTGCAACGCGAGCATCAGATCCTCGACGCGCACCCTTACCGATCAGAGGACCGTCGCGGCGGAAGTATTTCAGAGCGATGGGAGTGATGTGTGGCCAGGCTCAGCGCCCAGCGCCGAACAGTCGAGTCGCCGCGTCGCGGAACAGGTTCCGGTGAGAGTTTGTGACAAACGCCCATCTGAGGATCCGGACGCCCACGGGCTCGGTAGTCCTCGCGTCAGCAGCAGTCGGGAACCACTGCGCAAGAACAGCTTGCGGATCGTGGCGCAACTCGTCCACCTGCGCAACGCGATGGACACAGCCAACCGTGCAAAACGGTGCGCAGCTCTTGGCCGCGTGATACTCACGCTGTAGATCCGCAGGACCGTACTGCTCCAGGGGAATCCCGGGATGTCCGCGCTGCTGCGAGCACCAGTGGACGAGGCCGTCTTCACAGACGTACAGATACCGGCAGCCCGCACCACAGTGCCACTCGTTCGGATGTCCGTTCGCCAGGTTCTTTTGAAATCGATTGTAGGTGGCAACGTCGAACGTCGATCCGCCGAGCGCGACGAGCTCGTCGAGAATCCGGCGCTCGGTCTCGTCCAGCGAACGCAGTTCGCCGCGACCGTCATGGATGATTCCTGCGGTCGTCGAAAACCCCAACGAGCGGGCGCGTTGGGCGATCACGACGGCGTCGTCGGACTTGCGCGTGCCGCCGCCGACGACGGAGTTCACCGTGACGTCGAAGTCCGCGATCTCGGCAAGCCATCGCAGTTTCTGATCGAGCACCTTCAGGCTCTTTTTCGAGACGTCGTCCGGCAGCACATTATCGATGCTGATTTGAAGATGATCGAGGCCCGCACGATTCAGCCGCCGGATGCGCTCCTGCGTCAGCAGATAACCATTGGTGATAAGGGTCGCGATCATCCCTCGCTGGCGGATGTGGCCGACAATGTCCTCGGCGTCCGGGTGCAGCATTGGCTCGCCACCGCTCAGGGTGACGATGCAGGTCCCGAGCGCGGCCAGCTGATCGATTCGCCGAAACACTTCGGATGTCGGCACCGGCGCCGAGTGATCGTCGAACTCGTTGCAATACGTGCAGGCGAGATTGCAGCGCCGGATGGGAATGAGGTGCGCAAGGACGGGCCGGTACTGAGACTTCAGTGAGGTGACGAGCAGTCGCGCCTGCCGGAAGCGCCTGTGGGCCCGCCGCACGTGCCGTGTGAGTGGCATTGGAATTCCCGCGCCCTGATGCACTGGGGTGCGCTACGACCATCATCGCCCACATCAGTTTCCGGTTTCCAGTTTCCAGTTTCCAGCGCAGCGCGCTGCTGCAATCAGCCGTTCGACGAGGTCTTTTACCTCCTGTTCGAAGTGCGGTCCGAGCGGAATGGGTTCGCCACCGACGATCGATGCCCGGACGGCGGACAGCGTGTCTTGCAGCGCTCTCAGGCCGCGCCGGCCGCGTTCACGCGCTGGCACGGCGGCAGTAATCGCGACGACTTTTGTTTCCAGCTCGCCGGATCCGATGACCCAATCGATGGCGTTCTTGAGCGCTCCCGGAAGGCTGAAGCCGTATTCAGGGCAGGCGATGAGCAGCGCGTCGGAGGTGGCGAGTGCGTTGCGCCACAACGCTACGCTCTCGGGCGGCCCCGCTGCCTCGAGGTCCGGGCTGAAATGAGGCAGCGCGCGCACACCATCGAAGATGACAAGTTCGACTCCTGCGGATACAGCCGCAGCGGCGGCCACACGCAGCAGAGCCAGATTGCTCGACCGGGCTTGCAAGCTGCCACAGATGCCGAGAATCCGCACTAGACCTCCACGCGGATCCCGCCGCGAAGCCTCAATCGACCACCTCAGGATGAACGGAGCGCCATCTCGAGGGCGCCGCGGTCTCCACCTTTACTGACCGGACGGGCGAGGATCTGATGCACATGGGGCCAAGATACATCTCAATTCGCAAGCCGACGAGGATCCAACCGATCTTGACCGTACTACCGATGGTTGCTCCGACCAGTTGGACGATAGCCTGATCAGGAAACATCGCGCCCCCTTTCACGAGCACCGTCAATGGCTCCAAGAGAGTGACGAACCGGTACCGCGAGTTGTCTGTCTCCACGATAACCGTCGTTCCTGGGCGGAGGGCCCGGATGTCGACGCCGTCCTGTTCGAGTTGCCAGAGGTCAGTCACCGGATCACTCCACACTTCGCAACTCGTACCTGCGCGACGGGTCGACGCGTTGGTGCTTGTCGAGATAATAAGAAAGGGCCCGGGGGCTGATCCCCATCAGCTTCGCCGCTTCCCCCTTTGCGCTCGACATCTCGAGCGCCCTGCGAATCGTCTCGCGTTCAATCCATTCGACGTTCTCACGGATATTCAACGACGGTATGCCTGCCGCCCGTGGCGTTACCGACTCGACCGTGACAACGTCCGCCGTCAAGGTTGAGCCCGTGGTCAATACCACGGCTCGCTCGATCGTGTTCTCGAGCTCTCGGATGTTGCCGGGCCATCGATGCGCCATGAGCGCCGAAATGGCTTCCTCTTCGATTGCGTCGACCTGCTTGCCACACCGCGCCGCGTACTTCGCGACGAAGTGCGCGGCGAGCATGGGGATATCGTCCGTGCGTGCGCGAAGCGGCGGCACGAACAGGGGAATGACGTGCAAGCGATAGTAGAGATCGTCCTGAAATCGGCCCTCGGCGACGAGCTGGCGCAGGTCGCGATTGGTCGCCGCGATGACGCGAACGTCGACCTGCTCGGACCGTTCGGATCCGAGCGGCTCGATTTCGCGCTCCTGCAGGACCCGCAGCAGCTTGGCCTGTAGCGCGACGTTCATCGTCCCGATCTCGTCCAGGAAGATCGATCCGCGGTGAGCCAGAGCGAACTTGCCCTTCCTGGCACCGACCGCGTGGGTGAAGGCGCCCCGGACGTGTCCGAAGAGCTCCGACTCCAGCAGCGTTTCCGGAATCGCGGCGCAGTTCACCTTGATGAACGGCAGCCTCTCCTGCCCGTTGATGTTGTGGATCGCCCGTGCGACCAGTTCCTTGCCGGTGCCAGTTTCCCCGGTGATGAGAACCGTGCTGCGCGTCGCCGAGACCAGCTCGATGCGTCGTATCAGATCGACGACCGCCCGGCTCTGCCCGACAATCCCGTGAGACTCAACTCGTCGTCCGGCGATCGACGAGAGCAAGACTGGACCGTTAACACTTGCAAGCATGACTACCCCCTCCACCAACACTCTGCTGAACGCTGCTGCCGAGTCCACGGCAGCAGTCGACATCAGCGCTTCTGCACGCGCTGCGGAATCTGGACCGTGGTGCAGCTCACGCCTTCCAGCACGAGCGTGCCTTCCGGCGTGAAGCCGCCGTCGCCGTCGGAGACCGTGCGGTCGACGAGAAGTCGATCGATGTCCTCAAAGACGAACGTGTTCAACACGCGACTGTCGCGGGCACGCGGACTTTCCTGGTTAATCACGCAGACCGTCCTCCTCGTCTGCCTTTCCGCGCCGATGATGGCCGGGAGGGCCACCGTCACCGCGATGGGGACGGCCAACATTCCATTGAGAAGAACGCGCCTGACGTTCACTGGATCTCCTGTTCGCCGAGTTGCCATGACCATTGGGCTGCGACCTTCAGAGTTCGTGACTCAGTGTGATGGGTAGCGGCGCTCGCGACAACGCACAACGGTCGGACAGAACCCGTACGCGGGTCGTACGAATGAAGGAGAAATCGATTCGGCTACGCGGTTGTTACAACGCCGCCGGCGACCGCGGTGCGGGCAAATCGGCACGGTAACGGAAGGAATTTTGTGCGAGGCGGGAATATTTCAGGC